>JAESGJ010000092.1_pt1 | contig 164910 bp, 150 predicted proteins | sample 9266241 | NCBI WGS metagenome assembly JAESGJ01 (sample SAMN14514841, study PRJNA621669) | algae metagenome | isolation source: Brasilonema octagenarum HA4186-MV1 and co-occurring heterotrophs from wet... | place: USA: Manoa Valley, Hawaii | collected 2009-07-20 | reverse complement strand
TTTCAACAAGCTCAAGCAGTTCCGGCGGGTGTTCTCGAGGTTCGATCAGGGTAAGCGAAACTATCTCTCGTTTGTGCAGTTCGCTTCGATGATGATTTGGTTGCGCTAAATGTCAACACAGCCTAGAACTGTTTCAAGTACGCCGCCGCGACGCGCAACGCGCGCGGCTCGTCGCTCGAGAGCCGCCCCTCTATCGCAATCAACCCGTGCGGGGTGGCTTCGATGCGCTCGAGCAGTTTGGGAACGATGTGACCCAAGTCAAGGCGACCTTCTCCCAGCAACGCGTGCGTTTTTTCAACACTGGTGTCGGACAGGTGCGCGTGCCCCACGCGTGGCACGCGCTCTAGGAACGCCAGCGGGTCGCCCATCGTGCCCGCGTGCGCGATGTCGAGCGCCAGCGAGACGCGTTCGGCGTCGCTGCCCAGCCGCTCGAGAATGCCTGCCAGCCGCTCGAGTGCCGGGATGTTCGTGACGAACTGCAAGCGTTTCTTTTCCATCCCCTCGAGCGCGACCCACAAGTCCAGCGCGCGGGCTTTGGCGTTCAGGTCCACGATGTAGGCTTCCAGGCGCGTCCAATACTCGTCCACGTCGTCGGTGCTGCTGCTCAGCTGCCCTGGGTGCGCGACGAGCACGCGCGCCCCGATGGCATCGGCAGTCTCTAAGCTTTCGAGCACTTGTCGCCTCGAGACCGCGCGAATTTCCGGGTTGCTGGACAAGGGGTTCAAGTCGTAACTCGGGGCGTGCAGGGAGAGCCGCAAGCCCAGTTCTCCAGCCTTGCGGTGCACGTCCAAGGGCGCGGTTTGCGCGTCCCAAAGGTGCTGCGCCCAGACTTCGGCGGCGTGGAATCCTGCCGCGCGGACCTGCTCCAGCGCGCCCAGAACGCCGGAGTGCCAGAGCATGCGCGTGGCGGGAGCGAAACGCGGGTTCATCGGGCGTCACCTTAACCGCTGGGCGGCTGCTTTTTGGTCAGCCGGAACGCTGTCTTGCTGCCCGCGGTTTTAAACTGGCGTCCATGCCGCGCGGCAAGATCAAAAAAGAGGACCTCGAGAAATTGCGGGTCACGCTGCCCAAAACCGTGAAACCCGCCAAAGGGCACACGGTCACGCGGGCGACGCGCACGATGAAAAACGAACGCGACTACGACCGCAAACGCGACAAGCGCGTCAAGGACACGGACCTCGAGTAATTCGCTTTCCTCGGTATGCAAGTATGCGTATGATCCCGCGTGAAACGGAGGCGGGGAATGCGTGCAAAGGCGTTCGGTGTCGTCGGTGCGGTGCTGCTGGGGGCGTGGGGCATGAGCTTGGGACAAAGCCAGGGCGGGACGCTGGTGATCGCGGGCGGTGCGTTGAAGGACTCGAGCACCGCGATTTTCAAAGCGCTCGTGGAGCGCGCGGGCGGCACGATCTGCGTCTTCGGCACGGCGAGCAGCGACCCAGCGCGCGTCGCTGATTTGGCAGTCGCAGACATCAAAAACGCGGGCGGGACGGGCGTGGCAGTGGACATCACCGTCAAAAACGCCACGACCAACGCCAGCGACCCCAAAATCCTCGAGACCCTGCGCGCCTGCACGGGCTTTTGGTTCGAGGGCGGCGATCAACGCCGCATCGTGGACGCTCTGTCGCCGCAAGGCAAAGCCACGCCCGCGCTCGAGGTCATCCGAGCGCGTTTCGCGGCGGGCGCAACCGTCGGCGGCACGTCCGCAGGCGCGGCGATGCTCTCAGACCCGATGATCTCCGAAGGCTCGAGTCTCGAGGCACTGCGGATGGCAAGCGCGAACCTTGCACCGGGACTGGGCTTCGCGGGCGGTGTGCTCACGGATCAGCACTTTTTGAAGCGCGGTCGTTTCGCGCGCCTCGCGCTGGGCATGGCGCAAGCCAAGCTGAAACTCGCCGTCGGCGTGGACGAGGACACCGCCCTCATCATGCCCGCCAGCGGTCCTTGGCGCGTCGTCGGCGCCTCGAGCGTGGCGGTCTTCGAGGCAGGCGCGAACCTCGAGGCTGGACGCGTCGCGGACGTGGAAGTTTCCTTGCTGTCACAGGGCGACACCTTCGACCCAGTGACCCGCGCGATCACGGTCTCCAATGCACGCAAGGCGATTGCGGCGAACGACACGTACTTTGGACCCGGCGTGCGGTTTGACTCCAACCTCGCCTCGCCCGACGCGTTCAAAACACTCGCGCAAGACCTCGTGGACAGCCCGGAGACCAGTGCCAGCGGCTTGTTCATGCGCGGCTCAAACGACGCAACCTTCACCGACGACGGCTGGCGCGCGACATTGACGAAAACCGCGCGCAGTGCCGGGTACTGGGGACGCGGTGACGGCAACACCTACAGCGTCGTGCGTTTGAACCTGCGCCTCGAGCCTGTGCGGATCACCGTTGCTCCGCGTTGAAGCACTCCCCACAATTCTCGAGAAATTCGGCACACACTCGAGACATGATGCGGCTCGTTGACGCTCGAGAACGGCGGTTTTTGCCAGCGACTTCGAGCCACTGACCTCGCCCGTTGATCCCCAGGTTCGTGTCCATGCGCGGCTCCACGTCACATTCGACATGACGCACTCATGACTGTTACACTTCGCCCCATTCCCGCTGCTCACGGCAGGAACACCTCAGGAGGGATTATGAAGAAAGCAGCACTCGTCGCGGCGTTGCTCGGGGGTGGCGCATTGGTCGCCGCCGTCGTCGCGCAGACCGCCAGCAAACCGATTGTCGTCGGCTCGAGCCAACCCGTGTCATTGGCGAGCGGCAAGATCAGCGACGGCAACAGCATTTTCGTGCAGCAGCAGATCTACGACCGCCTGATGGAATTCAAGCCCGGCAGCACCGAAACCGAGCCTGGTCTGGCTTTGAGCATGCGCGCCAACGCCAATTCCAGCCTGTGGACGATCAACCTGCGCCCAGGAATCAGCTTCACCGACGGCACGCCGATGAACGCGGCTGCGGTCAAGGCAAATTTTGACTTCTGGTGGGACGACACCAAACCTGGCTTCTTCAAGAGTGGCAACAGCATCGTTCCCGACATTTTTGAAGCCTACAAGAGCGGCAACAGCATCATCCGCGAGGTCAAGGTCGTCAACGGCTTGCAACTCACGGTTGCCTTGCGCCAACCGATGGCAAACTTCGACGAAGTGATGGCGACCGGCTACTTTGGCATCGCCAGCCCAGCGGCGATCCAAAAAGCGGGCGACGACAAGTACGGTACAGCCGCCGCGCTGCCCATCGGCACGGGTCCGTTCGTCGCGCGCTCGTGGCAAACGGGCGACCGCATCCTCTTGGAAGCCAACCGCAATTACTGGAAGCGCGGCTTGCCGAAGGCTCCGGGCATGATCGTGCGCTTCATCAATGATGCCGCGGCCAGGGTTGCAGAGTTGCGCGCGGGCACGATTGACATGCTGCCCACGGGCGCACTGCCCTACGACACGCTGCCCACGTTGCGCGGCGACCCCAAGGTCAAAGCGGTCTTCCGCCCCAGCTTCAACGTTGGCTACTTGGCGCTGAACCAAGTCGCGCAGTTCGGCGGCGCGAAGAACCCACTCTCCGACCAAAAGGTGCGTTTGGCGGTCGCCAGCGCGATCAACAAAAAGCAGATCGTGGACAGCTTTTACGGCGAGTACGGCGTGACCAATGGATACCTGCCGCCCGTCGTGATGGACTGGAGCTACCCGAAGAACCGCCGCGATTACGTCTACAACCCAGAGAGCGCCAAGAAGCTGCTCGCGGACGCGGGCTACCCCAACGGCTTTAGCATGGAACTCTGGTACATGCCCGTCAGCCGCCCGTACTTCCCGAACGCCAAGCCGCTCGCGGAAGCCATGGCCAAGGATTTGGCGGCCGTCGGCATCAAGGCAGAACTCAAGTCCAAGGACTGGGGCGCGTACCTGGACGACGTGGACGCAGGCAAGTTCCAAGCATACATGCTCGGTTGGACGGGCGATTACAGCGACCCGGACAACTTCTACACGCCACTGATCGGACCCGGCACGAGCAAGGAAACCGGCTACAACAATCCCGCGCTGTTCAAGCTCCTGGATGACGCCCGCGTCGCCACGACCAAAGCCGCCAAGGGCGAAATCTACGGCAAAGTCGCCGACATCCTGTTCGACGACATCGTCAAGATCCCCGTCGTGCACAGCCGCCCGCTGTTGGCGCAACGCGTCGCGCTCGAGGGTTGGGTTCCCGGCCCCTTGGGCAGTGAACCGCTGGACGAAGTGACCGTCAAGTAAAGCCAGTCACTCGAGGGGCGCCGTACACAAACGGCTGCCCCTCGAGCCTTTGAGTACCGCGACGCTCGAGATGCAATGCGCGGCGAAGTCTCGAGCCAGAAGCCAATAGCTAGAAGCCAGCAGCTAAAAAAGGACTTTATTTTGGGCGCTTACTTTTTCCGCCGTCTCTTGGGGCTGATCCCCGTTTTGATCGGCGTCAGCATGTTGGTGTTCGCATTCGTGCGCGCCATTCCAGGCGATCCCGCGCGGGTGATGCTCGGGGAGCGCGCGACGGAGGAGAGCGTCGCGCGAATTCGCGTTGACCTGGGTCTGGACCGCCCACTGCCCGAGCAGTACTTCAAGTACATGGGCAACCTGCTCACCGGCAACCTGGGCACGAGCATCTTCTCGCAGATTGCGATTGCAGACGATTTGAAACGCCGCTTTCCAGCGACGCTCGAGCTGAGCATCGCCGCGATGCTGTTTGCGAGCGTGACCGGCGTGATGCTCGGCGTGGTCGCGGCGATTCGGCGCAACAGCGCCGTAGACAACGCGACGATGGCACTCGCGCTGGTCGGTGTGAGCATGCCCGTGTTCTGGCTGGGCATGATTTTGAAATACATCTTTTCCATTCAGACCAAAATTTTTCCGCCGTCGGGACGCAGCGACGATTTGCTGTCGTTCACCTTCGTTCCGATCACGAATCTCTACGTTTTGGACGGCATTCTGCGCGCCAATCCGACGGTGGTTTGGGACGCGCTGCTGCATCTGGTGATGCCTGCAATTGCGCTGGGCACGATTCCAATGGCAATCATTGCGCGCATGACCCGAGCCAGCATGGTCGAGGTGCTCAGCCAAGACTACGTGCGCACCGCTCGAGCCAAAGGGCTGGTGCAGCGCACCGTAATTTGGAAACACGCGCTGCGCAATGCGATGCTGCCGGTTATCACGGTGATCGGGTTGAGCTTCGGCACGCTCTTGTCTGGCGCGGTGCTGACCGAAACGATTTTCGCCTGGTCGGGCATCGGTTCGTGGATTTACGAGGGTATCTTCCAACGCGATTACCCCGTCGTGCAAAGCGGCGTGCTGCTCGTGAGCTTGATTTTCGTCGTGGTGAACCTGCTGGTGGACCTGAGCTACGCCGCCTTCGACCCGAGGATTCAATACCGATGAACGCCCGTTTCTCGAGGAACCAAGCATGAGTGCGATCACTGCCCCCACCGTCGCTCGAGCCCGTGTGGACACGCCGTACAGCATCTTCGTGCGGCGCTTCAGGAAATCCGGTCCGGGCAAACTGGGCGCGGTGCTCGCCGCAATCTTCGTGGCGTTGGCGCTGCTCGCGCCCGTGCTGCGCCCCTACGACGCCTCGAGAGACGGCGACCTGTCGAAGAAACTCCAAGCCCCCAGCGTGGAGCACATCATGGGCACGGACGACGTGGGGCGCGACATCGCCACGCGCGTCTGGCACGGTGCGGGCATCAGCTTGCGGATCGGCTTCATCAGCGTGGCGCTGGCGCTCTTGGTCGGCAGCACTATCGGCTTTCTCGCCGGGTTCCTCGGAGGCATGTTCGACACCTTCATCGGCTGGCTGACCGATTTGATGCTGGCGTTTCCGGGCACATTGCTCGCCATCGGCATCGTCGCCATTTCACCCAAGCCGACCCTTGAGAACACGCTCTTGGCGATCAGCATCGTGCAGATTCCGATTTACATTCGCTTGGCACGCGGCAGCGTGATCGGCTTGCGTGACCTCGAGTACGTGCAAGCGGCGAACGCGTTGGGCGCATCCAACCTGCGCGTGCTGTTTCGGCACCTCGTCCCGAACGCCCTAACGCCGCTGCTCGTGCAAGGCACGCTCTCCATCGCCACAGCGACCCTCGAGACCGCCGCGCTCGGGTTCCTGGGCTTGGGCGCGCAACCGCCGACGCCAGAGTGGGGCACGATGATCGCGGACGCGTTCCGCGGCGGTTACTGGGACAGCGCGCCGTGGACGACGGTGTTTCCAGGCTTGGCGATCCTGTTCAGCGTGCTTGGGTACAACCTCTTGGGCGATGGTCTGCGCGACGTGCTGGACCCGCGCGCAGTGAATTGAACCCTCGAGATTTGCAGCGCCAAAACGGCTCGAGCTTGCCCCTCGAGCCGTTTTTTGCGTGAATCGGCGTAGCGTGTACCCCGAGGTGAACCTATGGAATTTCGTCGTTTGGGCACGTCGGGTTTGCAAGTCAGTCAACTTTCTTTCGGCGCGTGGGTGACGTTCGGGACGCAATTGGACGTGAACGGCGCGCTGGAATTGATGTCGGCGGCGTACGACCACGGTTGCAATTTCTTCGACAACGCCGAGGTTTACGCGCGTGGTCAAGCCGAAACGATCATGGGCGAGGCGTTGCAAAAAGCGGGCTGGCGGCGCGACAGTTACATCGTCTCGAGCAAGGTGTTTGGCGGTGCGATTGACAAACCCTCGCCGATTCAGCGCGGCTTGTCGCGCAAACACGTCTATGAAGCCTGTTACCAAGCCATCGAGCGCCTGCGGTGCGAATACCTGGACCTGTACTTCTGCCATCGCCCAGACCGCAACACGCCCATCGAAGAAACCGTGCGCGCGATGACGGAACTGATCCACCGTGGCGACGTGCTGTACTGGGGCACGAGCGAATGGTCGGCGCAGGAATTGATGGAAGCCTACGCGGTGGCGCGGCAGTACAACTTGATTCCGCCGACGATGGAGCAACCGCAGTACAACATGTTCACCCGTTACCGCGTGGAGGTGGAGTACAAGCGCCTGTACCGCCCAGATACCCTCGGGCTGGGCACGACGATCTGGTCACCGCTGGCCAGCGGTTTGCTCACCGGCAAGTACAACGATGTCGTGCCCGACGACAGCCGCATGAACCTGCCGGGGTACGAGTGGTTGAAGGCGAGGCTCGAGAGCGAAGAAGGCAAGAATAACGTGGCGAAGGTCAAAGGCTTGGCGAAGATCGCGGGCGACCTGGGCACGACGCTGCCAAAACTGGCGCTGGCGTGGTGCTTGAAGAACGAGCACGTCAGCACGGTCATCACGGGTGCGTCCAAAGTTGCGCAAGTGCACGAAAATTTTGCGGCGCTCGAGGTCGTGGGGCAGTTGAGCGATGATGTGATGAAAGCGATTGACGAGGTGCTGGGCAACAAGGAGACGCGTCTACACGGCTCGAGTGAGTAGACCGCTTCCCTCAATCACCAACAGGTGCGGGAACGGGAAAAGGTGGTGCAGGGACGGGGCTCGTCCCCGTCCGCGAGCGGGTCGAACGCATCTCTCGATGCACCTCGAGGCAACATTGGGATTTCAAGTCAGAGTTTTGCCAGAAATCAAGCGCCCAAGGTCAGTGCTGATTGCGTGACCTGCGAGGCTCGAGCGGCACAAAGGCGCTCGAGCCTCGCTTCATATTTGCTGCTCACGTGGTCTGTACTGCGTTGCGGTGCGCGAGGTTCATCCCGAGGACCGCGCTGACCACGAGCAGCGCACCGACACGTTGCGCAAGCGTGATGGTTTCACCCAAAAACACCAACGCGCCGCCCACGGCGAACACGGGAATCAACACCAAGTACAGCGCTGCGACCCCCGTGGGCACGCCGCGCAAACCGATCAGGTACAACCAGAAACCCAGCGCGTACTGCACGATCCCAGTCAGTGCTGCAAAAAGCACGACCTCGAGCGAAAGGTTGGGCAGGGTCTCGAGACCAGCGACGACGACCACCGCCAACACGCCCAGCGTGGCGAGCAAGCCCACGCTCTGCTGCAATGCCGCGAGCGCGAGCGGCGCGATGTTCGCCACGAAGCGGCTCGAGCGCACGACGTACAGTGCGGCGAACAGCGTGCCCAGCAAGACCAGCGCGTTGCCGCGCGGGTCGCCAGGGTGGAGGCTGCCGAGGTCGGAGACCGAAACCAGCGTCACGCCCAGCGCGGCAATGCCGATGGCGCTCAGTGTTCGCGCCGTGGGCGTTTCGCGCAGCAGCCACCACGCCAAGAGCACGATCCACGCGGGTTCGGTGGCGGCGATCAGGCTGGCGCTCGAGGCGGTGGTCAGTGCCAAACCGGGCACACCCACGGCGTAGGCCAGTCCAGGCTCGAGCAAACCCGTGCTGCTCGCGCGCAACGCGGTGGCGTCCAAGCGCAAGCGCGTGCGGGTGAGCAGCACCGTGAGCCACAAGAACGCGACGCTCGAGGTCAGTTGCAGCATCAGCAATGTGAAGGGCGGCACGCGTTCCAAGAGCCCCTTGGTCATCACCGTCGCCAACCCCCAGCAGGCGGCTGAACCAACCATCGCCGCCGCGCCCAGGCGCGCGTTCATGCCCGTTGCTCGAGTTGACGCGTGCGCACTTCCACAGGGCACGCATCAAAGCCGCACGCGGTTTCGTCGCACAAGCGGCAGAGGTGGTTGGCTTGCGCGCGGTGTTCGGTCAAGCCTTGCAGCATCGTGGACAGTGCGCCCTCGAGCGCCGAGCGCTTGGTGGAGGAGAGGTCTGCCAGCGCGCGGCGCAGCACGTCCGTTCGAGCCTCGAGAATGCGGGTTTGCACGGCTTCGCCGTCTTTGGTCAGTCGCAGCGTGACTTCGCGCTTGTCCGCACCGCTGCCGCGCGTGAGCAATCCGCGCCCCACCAAATCGTCCGCGAGGCGCACGGCGACGGAGTGGGTCAAGCCCAGCGTTTGGCTGAGCGCGCGGATGGTTTCGCCGGGGTATTGCGCCAAGGTCATCAGTGCGGCGCACGCGCTCAGGCTCAGTCCAGAGGCTTCTCGAGCAGCAATGGTTTGGGCGTCGGCGAGGGCGAGCGACAACGCACCGAGCAAGTTGGGCAGACGGTCGGGCATGGTTTAGTATGTATTCAGTCTGCATACATTGTCAAGTTTTGGTTGAATCAAAGACACGGCAGTGCAACGAACAGGTTCCTGGCCATGGCCACAACCGGAATGCACACTGCCCCAAAGCGCTTCTCTCGAGTGGGCACGGCGTGCGCAGCACGCTGTTCAAGACGGCGGTCTCGAGCAGGTTGGTTCAAGCCAGCGTCGTGGCGTCCCCGACGATGTGGTTTTTGCCGCCGTGCTTGGCTTTGTAGGCCAACGCGTCCGCACGGTTGATGACGCGGTCGGCGCTTTCGCCGCGGCGCGCGGCGGTGACGCCGATGCTGCCGCTGACCTTCAAGTCCACCTTGAGGTCAATCGCGCGCAGGGCGTCTTGAATGCTTTTGGCGACCTCCAAGGCATTGTCCAGGTGCGTGTCTTGCAAAACGACGAAAAACTCGTCGCCCGCGTAGCGCGCCGGCAGGTCGCCGATGCGGATGCTGTCTTTGATCGCGCTGGCGACGGTGACGAGTACGCGGTCCCCGGCTGCGTGCCCGTAGCGGTCGTTCCAGGCTTTGAAACCGTCCAAATCCAAGAAGACCACGCAGGCGCTGCCCGTCTTGAGCGCTTTTTCCAGTGCCTCGATGCCGTGGGTGCGGGTGTAGAGTTCGGTCAACGGATCGCGGATCAGGCGTTTGTAGAGTTCGTCGCGTTGGGTCGTGGTCGTGCGCCAGGCGTTCAGTGCAGCGCGGTAATTTTCCAGGGCGTCGCGCATGAAGATCACCATCAACACTGCCGTGCCGGTCCACACGAGCGGCGGAAGGTTCCACGCAAACCCCGCCGAGAGCAAATCCAACACGATCACGACCATGGCGAACACGCCGCTCAATGCAAAGCGCTTGGCTTGGGCTTTGGCGCTGCCGCGGGCTTGGGTGTAGACGTGCGCGAGTGCGGCGTACACCCCGGCGACGACGAGGGCAACGTACGGCGCGAACAGTTCTCCGACCTCGAGCCGTCCGAAACCGCGCGGGTTTGGCAGTGTGTTGCGCAGCAGGTTGGGGTCAACCAGCATCCATGCACCCAGGACGATGCCAACCACCAGCGCGGCGCGGTCCACTGGTTCAAAGCGCCCGACCTCGCGTTGAAAGCCGCCGCGAAAGCGCAGCAGCAGCAGCGGGTAGAACGCGAGCGAAGCGACGACGACACGCATCAACCACGTCGGTTCGACCCAGCGGTTGATAACCCCTGCGTAGAGCAGCAATTGCACGCTGCTGACCAACAGCGTGGTGCGGTAACTGAACAGCAAACGCCAGTCGGAGGTGCGCCGAAACTGAAAACCGAAACTGATCAGGTACGCGCCAAGTGACAAGACCGCTGCGACGAGCAGCGGCATCGAAGTCACAAAAACTGGGATCAGCGCACCCATATCCGTTCATGTGAAGCTTATGGGTTGCGCAAGGGAAAGCCTGTTCAACCCTCGCACGTGGCATCACCGTGTGGACTCGGGTGCGGTTTTGGGCAGGCTCGAGGGCTGGACTTCGTTCGCCCCGGCTGAAGAGAGGTCTGTGTCCCACACAAGTTTAGGCTTCTGGCGCAAATCCTTTGCTGAGTTCGAGGATGCATCGTCCCAGGCACGAACACAGCGGCTGATGGCCAGCGCAGGGACTTGCACACATGGGTGTGACACGCGCTGCGCCCCCACAAAACGGCGTGAACGCGCTTGCGCCACTTCGAAGATGAAGCGATTCAACGGCATCTTGATGACGTGAACTTTTGCCTGAAGCGCCGCGAGGAGCGTCGTACCATCCGGGTGTGCGCTCACATTCGAGACTGCTCCTGAGCCTCGCCCTCCTGATCGGCGCGGTGCTGACCGCGTGCCAAGAGACGCTGCCTGCCCCGACGCCCCCAACACCACCCCCTGCGCCCTCACCGACACCGCCTCCCCCCCCTCCACCGACGCCCCCCGCACCAACCCCGCCATCACCGCCCCCAGCGACGGCTGGCTTCAGCCTCGCCGTGGGCTCGAGCGCGTGGAGCATCAACCAAGGCGACGCCCAAGACGTGACCGTGACCGTCACGCGCACAGGTGGGTTCGCGCAACCCGTGACCCTGACCCTCGAGAACTTGCCCGCTGGGGTGAGCTCGAGTCCCGTGACCGTTGCCGCGGGCGCCAGCAGTGCCACGCTCCGGGTCAGCGCGGACGCGACCGCCACAGTGAGCCCCTCGAGCACAGCCCCTTACACAGTGCAGCTGGTCGCCACCGCAGGCACGTTGCGCCAGACGTTGCCGCTCACCGTGAGCGTGCTCGCGGCTGACCCGAGCCGCCCGGACCTGTTCATCAAGCGCATCGAGTGGGGGCAGAGCGTGCTCAAGTCCGACCTGCGCCTCGTCGCGGGTAAACCAGCCGTGCTGCGCGCGTTCGTGAACGCAGATCGAGCAGGCATTGCGGGGGTCGTCGTGCGTGCCACCGCCACGGTGAACGGCGCGACGCTGGGCACGGTGGACCTGACCGCGCCTGCGACGGTGCCGATCACAGACGCCTCGAGCGACTTGACAGGCAATTACTGGATGGTGATCCCCAAAGACTGGATCAAACCGGGGCTCGAGCTGCGCTTGGACGTGGACCCCGGCAACACCGTGGCGGAGCGCAACAAGGGCAACAACACGCAAACCTTGAAGCCCGATGTCGGACCGGGCAACCGCTTGGAGTTGACGCTCGTGCCGGTGGTCGTGAACGGCGTCACGCCGCCCGCACCGGACACGGCTGCGGCGCGGGCGAACCTGATGGCGCTGTGGCCGCTCGCGGACGTGGATGTCAAGGTGCGCGCTGCCTACACCGCGACGAAGACGGACTTGAGCAGCATCCTCGGCGAGTTGGACGCGCTGCGCGACGCGGACAACAGCAGCCGGTATTACTACGGCTATTTCAACGTCGGCGGCGGCATCGGGTTCATCGGCTGGCCGGTCGGCGCGGGCAGCATCAGTGCCAAAGTCCTCGCGCACGAACTCGGGCACAACCTCGGGCAGTACCACGCGCCTTGCGGCAACCCGTCCGGGGTGGACGCCAAATACCCGTACGCGGGCGGCAGCATCGGTTCGTGGGGGTTCAACCCCGCGACGAACAAGCTCGTGGACCCAGCGGTCGCCAAAGACGTGATGGGGTACTGCGGCAACAACTGGGTCTCGGATTACATGTACCGCCGCGTGCAGACCTTTTTGGAGCGCACGGCAGCGCCCGCGTCCGCCAACACCGCGCCGACGGATCTGCTCTTGGTGCGCGGCAGCATCGAAAACGGACAGGTCACCCTGGAGCCGTTGCAGCGCATCACGGGCGTGCCGCGCGTGACGCCGGGGCTGTACACGTTGCGGTTGCAAACCGCCACCGGCGTGCAAGACGTGTCGTTCGACACGAACACCGTCAACCATGAGGACGGCTCCGAGCGCGCCTTCGAGCAGCAATCCTTCAGCTTCACCGTACGCGATCCGGGTGCGGTGCAGGCGCTCTCCATTGCCGGTGCGAACCTCACGACCTTGGAGCGTCGTTTGGAGCCACGGGTGACGACGCAAGCCGTCTCGAGCCCTGACCTCCGTGTGGAACGCGCGGGCGGCACCGTCACGGTGCGCTGGAACGCGGCGCGTTACCCCACGGCGGGCGTCGCGCACATCGCTGCCGACGGCACGCGCACGACGTTGGCGTTGGGCTTGACTGGCGGTCAGGCGCAACTCGAGACGGGCGGTTTGAATGGCGGCACGCTCGAGGTCAGCGTGTCCGACGGGTTGAACGGCGTCAAGCAGCGGTTCTGAGGTGCGCATCTCGAGTTTGGTGTTGTAGGGGCGAACGTCGCGCCCATGGGCGCTTGACGGCACTGTGTTCGCCCTGTGTTCGCCCTGTGCAGCGCGTCGACGACCTCGAGCGTCAGGGATTGCCAAGCTCGAGCGAACCAGGCGTCGGCTGGGTCTCGAGGGACGTTGGTGCGCCAACCGGCGCACTTGGGCGAGGCGAACCTCGCCCCTACAAAAGACAATGCGGTGGTCGCGCGGTCTCCAGATTTGCGTTGTGCTGGGGTCGTCGTGCATTTCTCGAGCCATCTGTTTGGCGAACTTGCACACAGCATCAGCACATTGACTTAATCTATTGACAGTATCAACACTTGCTGCTACTGTTTTGTTCGTGATCCGTCCATCCCTCGCCCCTCTGGAATCCTTGCGGGACGCCGCTTGGAAATTGGAGGAGTTTGTCGCCGAGGTGAATTCACGCCTCGAGCGATCCCTGCCCGGTGAGGTCAGCGACGCCCGGCAGCGCGAGGACTTCACCGTGCGGCTGCTGCGGCACTATGGCAGCCTGGGCTTGGTGGACGAATCCGAGCGCGTCGGACGCGAAGCGCTCTACCGCTATCGGCACTTGCTGCAAGTCCTGGCGTTGCGCCAGTTGCAACGCGAAGGCTGGAACTCCAAAGCGATTGCCGGTTTCACCGCGCGTCCAGACGCGGAACTCGAGGATTTCTTGAACGGACGAGACCCCGCTCAAGCGAACCAGAAGTACGCCGGGGGCATGGTCGCCAGCGCACCGCCTGAAATGGACGGGGACCTGCCCGCGTTCGCCGCAGCCGCGCCTGCACCCGCCGCGGGTTCCAAAGTCGCTGCCCTCGAGTTTCTGGATTCCGTGCGCAAACGCGCCGCCCCTCCCGCGCAAGTGCCCGCGCCGAGCGCAACATTCCCATTGCACGCACCGCAACCGTCTGCGCAAACCTGGCAACGCTTGGAGGTCGCACCGGGACTCGAGTTGCACGTCGCCCAGCACTACCGTCCCGCGCGCACGGGCGCGGACAAGAAGCGCTTGCTCGAGGCTGTGGAAACCGCCCTCGAAACCCTCGACCCGCAACGATAAGCCCCCGCCTCGCTCGAGCCTGACCGCCGTGGATGACACGGCGCAGACCTCGCATTCTCAAAAAGGAGACCGACCATGACCGACGCCCCCCGCATCGAACTGATCCCGCAGTACCAACACGCCCACGCCGAGGGCAGCGACCAGCACGTGCTCGTTCGCATCCACGTGCCCGCAGCCCAGGCAAACTCCAAACGCATTCCGCTCAACCTCGCGCTCGTCTTGGACCGCAGCGGCAGCATGGGCGGTGCGAAACTGGAATACGCCAAAGCCGCCGCGCGTTTCGTGATGGAACGCTTGGAGCCTGAGGACCGCGTCAGCGTCGTCGCGTTCGACGACCGCATCGAAGTTCCGCTGCGCAGCACCCCAGCCAAAGGCGTCCAGATCAACGACGTGTTGCACCGAATCACCGAGCGCGGCAGCACGAACCTGCACGGCGGTTGGCTCGAGGGTGGCACGCAGGTCGCCGCGCACCTGCGCCCCGGTGCGCTCAACCGCGTGCTGCTCCTGTCCGACGGTTTGGCGAACGTCGGCGAGACCAACGCCGACCGCATCGCCAGTGACGTGCGCGGACTGTCGTCCAGGGGGGTCAGCACGAGTGCCCTGGGCATCGGGCGCGACTTCGACGAGGACATGATGGTCGCCATTGCCCAGGCGGGCGACGGCAATTACCACTTCATCGAGCACCCGAATGCCCTGCCGCAGATCTTCGCCACGGAGTTGCAGGGCTTGAAAAACACCTTCGCGCGCACGGTCAGCCTGGGCCTCGAGGTCGCGCCGGGCGTGCAGGTCTTGGACGTGCTCAACGACGCGCCGCGCAACAGCCACGGACGCTTGATGCTGCCGAACCTCGTGCACGGCAGCACGTTGGAGGTGCTGGTCAAGCTCCGCTTGCCCACTGCCACCGATGTGCTCGAGGTGTTGCGCGTGCGCCTCGCCTACACACCCTCGAGGGACGCCGCGCGCACGGTTCAACACGAACGGCTCGAGCAGCGCGTGGTCCCCATGACCCAGCACCGCGCGCAACGGGCACACCCAGACGTGCTCGAGGCACTGGCGCTGTTTGAAGCCGCCCGCGCCAAAGCAGAGATGATCGCCAACCTTGACCGAGGCGACGACGAAGCGGCGGGTGCCGTGATCGCTGGTCAACGCGCCGCCCTCGCCGCCGCGCCCGCCAGTGCGCGCGTTGCGCAGGAAATGGCGAACCTCGACCTGTTGGAAGCTGACCTGTCGCAAGACCGCGCGGTGACCCGCAAACGTGCCAGCGCGCAGCGGTACGAAAAGCAACGCGGGTACTGAATTCAAAACTCGGGGCTCGAGCGATGCATTTGCTCGAGCCCCGTTGTCTTGGGTCTTGGACCGTTGATGGTGTAGGGACAAGGGTCGCGCCGTTTCGCTCATGCGAACATGGGTGCTGTGCTCGTGCGAACATGGGTTCGACGCGCGCTCGAGGGTGGCGTGCGAATTGTTGCGTCTCGAGCGTCGTATGTTCAAGCCGACGCTCGAGGGAGGGTATTTGAGCAAAACCTCATTTGAACAGCTCTTCCGGGAGCATGGCATCCCGTTGGTCACGCGTTTGAAGAAGAGGCACACGGGTCAGCCGCAACCCGTGGAGGACGCGTGGTTGTCGAGGAAGCGGTGCATTGCGGAGCCGATCATCGCTCAACGGTGAATTTCGTGGTGAAGGGGGGTGTGGGTTGGTGGCGTATGACCATCAGGCGAAGAAGCCTGCGCTCCCTCGGGGACGCGATGAACCCCTTTTTGCTGACCCCGAACGGACGTTCCGTAGGGGTTGTCACGGCTGACCCTGTGCGCCAACGGCTCGAGAACCAGATTGGCTCGAGCATCCAAAACTCGACCCCTCGTCCACAAGCGCCGTTTGAGATGCGCCCCTGGGTTCAGACGAATTTAACCAAAAACCCCCGCACACGGCGGGGGTTCTCGAGAGCCAGGCGTTTACGCGCTGGCGCGGTCTTGCTTGTCGCGCGCGGCTCTGGGGGACTTCTTCGCGGGTTTCGGCGCGTCTTGAATCGGTTGGCGTTCCAAGGCTTGCAATCCCCCAACCAGCGCGACCTCGAGCACTTGGTCCAGATTCTCGCAGGGGTGGAAGGTCATGGAGCGGCGCAGGTGCGCGGGGATGTCGTGCAGGTCGGCTTCGTTCGCTTTGGGCAGGACGACGTGCTTGATTCCAGCGCGGCGCGCACCCAAGACTTTTTCCTTCAACCCGCCGATGGGCAGCACCCGTCCGGTCAGGGTGATCTCACCGGTCATGCTTACGTCGTGGCGGGCGGGCACGCCGGTCAGGGCGCTGATCAGGCTGGTCGTCATCGTCACGCCTGCGCTGGGACCCTCTTTGGGCACGGCTCCGGCGGGCACGTGCACGTGAATTTCGGAGTCGTCGAGTTTGGACAGCGGAATGTGGAAGCGCTCGGCGTTCTTTTTGGCGTAGCTCAAAGCGGCTCGAGCGGATTCCTTCATCACATCGCCCAGTTGCCCGGTGAGGATCAAACCCTTGCCGGGGAGGACGCTCGTTTCCACGAACAGGATGTCGCCGCCGACCGGTGTGTAGAACATGCCGGTGCTGACGCCGACCAAATCGTCTTTGTTCTCGGTTTCGATCTGGTGGCGTTGCGGTCCGATGTATTTTTCTAAGTCTGTCTCCCCGATGCGGACGCGCTTCAGATCGCCGCTGGCGAGCTTGCGCGCGGCTTTCCGAAGGAGCGTGCCCACTTCGCGCTCGAGGTTGCGCACGCCCGCTTCGCGCGTGTAGTGCTGGATCAACTTTTGGATCGCGCCGTCGGTCAGCAACACCTGGTTGGGCTTCAAGCCGTTTTCCTCGGTTTGGCGCGGCAGGATGTACTTCTTGGCGATCTCGAGCTTCTCGGCTTCGATGTAGCTGCTGAACTCGATGAACTCCATGCGGTCGAGGAGCGGCGCGGGGATCTGCTCCGGGTAGTTGGCGGTCGCAATGAACATCACTTCGCTCAGATCGAAGGGAATGCCCAAGTAGTGGTCGGTGAAGTTGCCGTTCTGCGCGGGGTCCAACACCTCGAGCAGCGCGCTCGAGGGATCACCCTGGTACGAGGAGCCGAGCTTGTCCACCTCGTCCAAGAGGAACACGGGGTTCTTCGTGCCCGCGGTTTTCAAACCCTGGATGATGCGACCGGGCAGCGCACCGATGTACGTGCGGCGGTGTCCGCGGATGTCCGCTTCGTCCCGCGCGCCGCCCAAAGCGATGCGCACATATTTGCGACCCAGTGACGCGGCGATGCTCTTGGCGATGCTCGTCTTACCCACGCCGGGCGGTCCGACGAACACCAGAATCGGTCCTTTGTTGACCTGCGTCGCGTCCAACTCGCCCTTCTCCACGCGGGTCTTGCGCAACTGGCGCACCGCCAGGTACTCGAGCACGCGGTCTTTGACCTTCTCCAAACCGTAGTGGTCTTCGTCCAGCATCGTCGCGGCGGCGTTGATGTCCAACTGGTCATCGCTGCGCGTGTTGAATGGCAACTCCGTGATCCAGGTCAGGTACGTGCGGATGACGCTGGCTTCGGCGCTGTCCGGGTGCATCCGCGCCAGGCGGTTCAGTTCGCGGTCCACCTCTTTTTGCGAGTCCTCCGCCAAGCCCAAGGCGGCGATCTTGGCGCGGAAGGCTTCGACCTCGTCGTCGCCCTCTTCTTCGCCGCGCAACTCTTTTTGAATCGCCTTCATCTGCTCGCGCAGGAAGTACTCGCGCTGGTTGCGGTCAATTTCGTCTTTGACCTGCGATTGGATGCGCTGCTGGGTTTGGGCAAGCTCCAACTCGCTGACCATCAGCACGAGGACGCGCTTCATGCGCTCCAACACATTGGTCTCTTCCAAAATCTGTTGGCGGTCCTCGATTTTGAAATCGAAGTTGAACGCGATGTAATCCGCGAGTTGCGCGCCGTTCTCCAGCGTTTGAATGAACTGAACCGTGTCTTGCTGCAAGCTCTTGTTCTTGACGACCTCGTTGAACCTGGCTTCCAACTCGCGCTTCATCGCCAGCATGCTCGCCGGGTCGCCCACGACATCGTCCAGCAACTCCACCTCGGCTTCGATGTACTGCGCACCGAAGTGGTAACGCACGACTTTGGCTCGAGACTGCGCCTGCACGAGCGTGCCGACGGTGCCGTCCGGGTTCTTGCGCATGCGCAGAATCGTGCAGACCGTGCCCACGTCGTAGAGGTCCTTGGCGGCTGGTTCGTCCACGTCTTTGTCGCGCTGGGAAACGATCAAAATCTGCTTCTCGCCTTCGGAGGCGATTTGCAGGGCGTTGACGCTGATGCTGCGCCCGGCGTCCACGCTCTGCACGATGCTCGGGTAGATCACGCTGCCGCGCACGGGGCAGACGGGCACGCGGATGGTCTCGGGTTTGGGCTCTGGCGATTGGGTTTGGGTCGTGTCGGTGTCGGTCTTCTTTGGTCTGGGCATGTGGTGGGCTCCTTCCCCAAAACTTGAGCCTGGTTATATCAAGGATTCTGCTTTCTCGTTTGCATTCCAAAACACCTCCGAACGGGGTGTTGCGCTGATGCTAACCCGCTCGAGGGTGCTTGTCAGGTCAGGTGAAGTGACGCTCAAGAAATGCTGATTGACCAGTCGCCAGTGCGCCTACGCCCGGCTCGACGCCTTGCCCATGTAGGGACGTTGTGCCCTGCACACATGGGTGTGACGCTCGTCCCTGTCCGGTGCATCGGTGGCTCGAGGGATGCTTGTGGATCAATGGGTCTCGAGTCCAAGAGTGGGCTCGAGTCCTGCGTGGACGATCTGCGCGACGCACGGGCGACCCGGCGGCATTAACTCTTGACTCGATCCCTCCTGTAACCCCCCTGCGGAGTAGGGGGGAGGTCTCGAGCTTGCTCGAGCCGGGGGGTTGGGCGACGGTCGGTTTCGATCTCGCGTTGCGCGACCCCCGCCGCCCTGCGGGCAGTCACCCCCTGCGAAGTAGGGGGTGACTGCCCGTGTCTGAGAGAGTGTTCCTGAACAAGTCGGAGTCAATGACCCGCTGGTCGCCCTTGCCGGTGTCGCCGCGCACGAGCGGTCTCGAGGTTGCATCCCAGACAGCCGCGTTACACTGCGCGCATGTCAGGGGTCGCACAGCCGTTCTCCAGCCTCGCCAGCGTCTACGACGCGATGTTCAGTGACGTGGATTACGGCGATTGGTGCGCGTTCACCGTGGCCAACATCAGCCCATGGGCGGGCGACACCTTGCCGCCCGACGCGGTGCGCGTGCTCGATTTGGGCTGCGGCACGGGGGAGAGCATGCGCCCGTACATCGGTTGTGGCTTTCACGTGACCGGCGTGGACGCCAGCCGTGAGATGCTCACAGTTGCCCGCGCCAAATTCCCCGACGTGCCGTTTCATCAGCAGCGCTTTGAAAGCCTGACCCTCGAGACCCGCTTTCACCTCGCGGTCAGTGTGTTTGACAGCCTCAACAACCTCACCGATCCCATTGACCTCGAGCGCACATTCGGGCGCGTGCACACGCACCTCGAGCCTGGCGGCTGGTTTGTCTTCGATTGCAACACGCGCTTGGGCGTGCGCGACCTGTGGGACGACGGGCGCTTCGAGGGCGAGGTTGTGAGAGACGGGCGCAGCGTGCGCTTCGAGTGGACCCATCAGTTTTTAGAAGATTCCGGGCTCGGTGAAGTCACCGCGCGCTGCTGGGGCGAGGGCTTCGCGTTCACCGAAGTGCACCTCGAGCGCGGGTACGACCCGGCTGAACTCACCGCAATGCTCGGGCGCGCCGGATTCTCTCATGTGATGTGCATGGAGTACCCGGATGCCGCCGCGCCGGATGCCGACTCGCCACGGGTCTGGGTCTTCGCGCGCCGCGGTTAAAGAAAGCTCGAGCTGTGGGTCACGTCCATTCGAGAGAGCGCACAAAGATGAGCGTATTCTGAAGCAAGCTGAGAATCCGTTCATCAAAAATTGATTGTTTGGCGCGGGTGAAACTTCGCTGATGGGGCAAACGTTGTTCTCACAATCGCTCTCATATAATTGCGCATCGGTTCACCGTCTCGAGCCTTGTACCCACTGCGCTCGAGCACCCACCCACGCCTGGAGGACACATGGAACGCAAACCGCTCGTGCTGATCGTCGAAGACGAAAAAGACATCGCCCGCTTCATTGAACTGGAACTCAAAGCCGAGAGCTACGACACCGAAGTCGCCTTCGACGGCGTCACCGGCTTGTCCAAATTCCGCGAGGTCAACCCCGACCTGCTCATCTTGGACCTCATGCTTCCAGTCTTGGACGGGCTCGAGGTTGCGCGCCGCGTGCGCAAGACCAGCAACACGCCGATCATCATCCTCACCGCCAAAGACGGCATCTCCGACAAAGTGGAGGGCTTGGACGCGGGTGCAGACGATTACCTGGTGAAGCCGTTCAGCATCGAAGAACTCTTGGCTCGAGTCCGCGCCCACCTGCGACGCGTCAACCCGGCGGTCACCGGCGAGGTGCGCGTCGCAGACCTGGTCATGAACTTGGATGGCCGCGAGGTCTTCCGCGGCGGGCGCCGCGTGGAACTCAGCGCCAAAGAGTTCGAGTTGCTCGAGTTGCTCGCCCGCAACCCCGGCAAGGTCTTTTCGCGTTTTGAAATCGAAGAGAAAGTCTGGCCCGAATACACCGGCGGCAGCAACGTCGTGGACGTGTACATCGGTTACTTGCGGCGCAAATTGGAAGAAACCGGCGAGCGCCGTTTGATCCACACCGTGCGCGGCGTCGGCTACGTCCTGCGCGAAGAGTGAACGGCTCCCCACCCTCGAGTCCACACCTTTTTCGCGTGCGGCTCGAGGGTTAAGCTGGGCGCGGTGAATCTGCAATGACCCTGCGTTGGCGTCTCACGCTGTTTTACACGTCGCTGATCGCCGTGCTCTTGGCGGCGGTGTTCACGACCGTGTACTTCCTTGTGCGCACGTCGCTGGTGGACGCGACGAACCGCGAATTGATCGGCGGTCTCACCCAGGTTTTGCGTGCCGCGCAGTCCTCGAGCAACGGTTTGCCCAACGCCAGCGATTGGGAAAACCTGTCCGCGGACCTGCACGGGCAGATTGAGCAGTACATCAGCCCGCCCAGACAACCTAGCGATTTTGATTCTGCATTTCGCCCGAGCAAAAGCCTAGGGTTGAGCACTGTTGGCGGAGACATCACCCTCAGCTCAAGCGCGTATACAGAACTCGTTCGAGACAACCAATACCGCGGGGATGGGTTCCTGCGCACAGCCGAGGACAATTTGCCAGTTGAAGTGTCTGTGCGTGCCTTGCCAGCGTTTGTCAACGCTCAAGGGCTCGAGGTCTACAGCTACGTCTACATCGCCAAGGATTTTGCGCCGTACCAAAACCTCTTGAACGTGCTCGCGCAGCGCATGCTGTTGGTCAGCCTCTTGGGCATCACGTTGGCTGGGGTGCTGAGCTTTTCCCTCGCCCGGCAAGCGCTGGAGCCGATCCGCGAAGTGCGCGACGCCGCCAGCGAAATCACTGGCAAAAACCTCAACCGCCGAGTGCCCGAACCGGGCACGAACGACGAAGTCGAAGACCTCGCACGCACGCTCAACAGCATGCTCGAGCGGCTGGAAAGCAGTTTTGAAACCCAGCGCCGCTTCACCGCCGACGCCAGCCACGAGTTGCGCACCCCGGTCACAGCCATCGCCGGGCACGCCAGTTACCTGCTTCGTCGCACGAACCCCAGCGAAAACCAGCGCGAATCCCTGGAGGCGATCAGCAACCTCAGTGCTCGCCTGGGACGTCTGATCGGGGATCTCTTGGACCTCGCCCGGGCGGACGCGGGCTTCGGTGTGGAACCCGTGCCGACCAGTTTGATCACCCTCGCCGAAGAGGTGCACTTGGAGGTTGCCGCGATTGCGGGCAACGCGGAAATCGAGATCATCGGCTCCAGAGAGGTGAAAGCGGCGGTGGACCCGCACCGCTTTCGACAAGTCATCCGCAACCTCGTGCAGAACGCGCTCAAAGCAGGCTCGAGCCGCGTCGTGGTGGAGGTGGACAAGCGCGTGGACCACATCATCTTGGCGGTTCAGGACAACGGCAGCGGCATCGCCCCGGAGCACCTGAGCAAGCTCTTCGACCGCTTCTACCGCGTGGATGCCTCCCGCGACCGTGGCGCGGGCGGATCGGGTTTGGGGTTGAGCATCGTCAAATGGATCGTCGAAGCCCACCACGGCGAGTTGCGCGTGAGTTCCACGCTCGGCGTCGGTTCACGGTTCGAGGTCGTGCTGCCCGTGATCCCTGCGCACCCGACCGGTGTGCGCAAAGAGCGGGCACTCGCTGGGCAAGCCGAACAGGGCTGATCGCGTCGGCTCGAGCCTCGACAGGGGTTGGGTTTCTCGAGTCACGCCTCAAACCCCGTGGCGGCGAACTGCATGTTCGCCCTGTCTACCGCGGGGATGCTGTCGAATTGGACGCGTCGCACCGGACGGGGACAAGCCCCGTCCCTACACAGGCAAGCTCGAGCGTCCAGAGTCGCCGTACCACTTCGGGTTGCGCTCACTTCACGTTTGTCGAGCGGGCTCGAGCAGCGCGTGTGTCACAATGCCCTTCAATGCGTGTCTTGCCCCCTCGAGCCCTGATCGTGTCCTGCCAAGCGCACGACGACAACCCGCTGCGCGGTCCCGTGTTCATGCGTCAAATGGCGCTCGCGGCGTTGCAGGGTGGCGCGCATGCCATTCGCGCGGACGCCCCGGAGGACGTGCGCGCGATTCGCGCCGTCGGTGATGCGCCCCTGATCGGGTTGTACAAGGACAAAACCGTGGGTGAGCACGTCTACATCACGCCGACCCTCGAGCACGCGCGCGAAATTGTCCGTGCGGGCGCGGACATTGTCGCGCTGGACGCCGCTGTGAACGACCGTCCGGCTGAATCCTTGGAGGCGATGGTCGAGGGCATTCACGCGTTGGGTGCGCAGGTCTTCGCGGATTGCGCAACCCTGGAGGACGCCGTGAGCGCGGCGCGATTGGGCGCGGACTACGTCAGCACGACGATGGCGGGCTACACGCCTGCCACGCTGCACCTCAAAGGCGACGGTCCAGATTTCGCGCTGCTCGAGGCGATGGTGGCTGCCGTGCCCGTGCCCGTGATCGGCGAGGGCCGCTACTGGACCCCGGAGGAGGTGCGGCGCGGCTTTGACCTGGGGGCGCACGGCATCGTCGTCGGCACGGCGATCACCAACCCGCGCGAGGTCACACGGCGCTTCGTGCGCGCCGTTGAAACGCCGTGAACCTGGGCATTGACGCGGGCGGCTCGAGCACCAAGTGGGCGCTCGTGGACGAGGGCGGCATGGTCGTGGCGAGTGGGCGCGCGTCCGCGTTGCGCGGGCACCTCTACTCCAACCACGCGCGGCAAGGGGCGAGAGGCACGCTCGAGGGCATCTGGGCGTCGCTGCCAAACGGGGCGCAGGCAAGGGCCGTGTACATGGGCGTGACCGGTTTGAGCGCGGATTCCGAGGTGGCGGGATGGCTGAAAAAGCGCTGCAAGGAAACCTTCAACACGGCGACGGTCGCTGTGGTCAGCGACATGGACCTCGCCTACCGCGCACATTACGCACCCGGCGAGGGCATCGTCGTCTACGCGGGAACGGGCAGCATCGCGTACCACCTCACCCGTACGCTCGAGGTGCGCCGCGCGGGGGGACGCGGGTATTTGATTGACGACGCGGGCGGCGGGTGGTGGATTGGACGCGAAGCCTTGCGCGCCCTGATGCGCGCCCTGGACGCGGGGCAAGTGCCGGACAAAGCGCTGGCAGACCTCGTTTTCGCGCACATCGGCTCTGGTGATTGGGACGCCGTGCGCGAGTACGTCTACGGCGGCGAGCCCAGCAACCTCTCGGCGCTCGCGCCGCTCGTCGGGCGCGCAGCCGAGCAGGGCAGCCCGGTCGCCGCGGCGATCCTGGATGCGGCCGGTGCAGAACTCGCCGCGCTCGGGGCGCGGTTGCTCAGGCAAACCGGGTCGCTCTCCGTGACCCTGCTCGGCGGGGCGTTGCGAATCTCACCGCGCATTGCGCACAGTGTGCGCGCCGCCGGGCTCGAGAGCCGCCCGTCCACGCGCGATTTGGCGGTGGAAGCCGCGCGGTTGGCGGCTGAACTGCACGCTGAACCGCGCGGCTCGAGGCGGTAATCTGCGCAAACGATGAGCACCGAAAGCATCAATCCTGCCACCGCCGATTTGGACACCTTGGACACTGAAGCCTTGGTGCGCGTCCTCGCGGACGACCAGTTGAACGCGGTCGCCGCCGTGCAACGCGCCGCCCCGCAACTGGCGCTCGCCGTGGAGCGCGTCACCGAGCGCTTGGGGCGCGGCGGGCGCTTGCTCTACGCCGGGGCGGGCACGAGCGGGCGCTTGGCGTTCCTGGATTCCTCGGAGTTGACGCCGACGTTCTCCTGGCCGCCCGAACGCGTCGGCGTGGCGATGGCGGGCGGACGCAATGCGGTGTTCAAAGCCGTGGAAGGCGCGGAAGACGATTACGACCTGGGCAGCGGCGATTTGGCTGCCCTCGAGCCGACGGACGCGGACGTGCTCATCGGCATCGCCGCGAGCGGCGCGACGCCGTACGTCTTGGGCGCGATGAAAGCAGCCAAAGCCGCGGGCGCGCTGACCGTGGGCTTCAGCAACAATGCCGGTGCGCCCGTGCTCGAGTGTGACTGCCCGGTGCTGCTGGAGACGGGCGCGGAGGCGATTTCCGGCAGCACGCGCCTAAAAGCCGGAACCGCGCAGAAGATCGCGCTCAACACCTTGTCCAGCGCCGTGATGGTGCGGCTGCACAAGGTCTACGGCAACCTGATGGTGGACCTGCAAGCCACGAACCAAAAACTGCGCCACCGCGCCGTGCGCTTGACGCAACTCGGCGCGCCCTCGAGCGTGGACGCGGCGACGGCGGCACTCACCGCGAGCGGTTGGCACGTCAAAACCGCGGTTGTCATGCTGCGCGCCAACGTGGACGCCGCAGCAGCGCGGGGCATGCTCGAGCGGGTCAACGGTGACGTGCGTGCGGCACTCGAGGGCGTTTAAGCCGTTCGGATGGACTCGGCACAGGCGGGCTGCGTGCGTGCGGACGGGGACGAGAGGGAGTCCCCACACCACCACGGCGCATGGCTCGAGACAACGAAATTTGGGGCGACACTGGATGCTTGAGGAGCCAGCACCTCGAGCGCTTGATTGCCGTCTTGAACGCATTGCCTGGCGTCATGCGACCGTGTGACGGCGGTGTGACGGCGGCTCCGTACACTTTCCCCATCGAAAGGAAGTGAACGATGACCGCATCCTCGAGCAATGCCGATGTTCACACCGCCCACCCCGTCCCCAGCGTCTCCCGCACAGACCTGACCGACGCCCAACTCGAAGTTTTCGGACGCGCCTTTCGTGGGGTCAGTGGCACCATGAACATCACGCCCAACGGCGTCAACGGTGCTGCCCGCATCGTCGCCACGACCCGCCCGAGCAACTTGGGCGCCCACGTCTACCTGCGCTTGGACGATTTGGAATGCGTGCTGACCACCTTCGAGGTGCTGGACGCGCGCAACGGACAATTCCTGGTGCAGTTCTCCGGTTTCGTCTGCACGCCCGACACCGCCACGATCAACGCCTGAATTCACCCTGCGCGGCTCGAGCCCAGCGCGTTCCTCCCCGACGCACGCGGTCCAGCCGCGACATTTTTAGAGAAACGCCGAGCCCTCCCACTCGGCGTTTCTTCGCGTTTCTGCCATGTTTCTCGAGGGGACGGGCGCACGGTAGACTGCCGCCCATGCCCGCTGGAGCCGTGAGCGCCAACTTCATCACCGAGATCATCGAACGCGACCTCGAGCGCGGCGCGGTGAACCGCGTCGTCACCCGCTTCCCGCCCGAACCCAACGGCTACGCGCACCTTGGGCACACGTTCGCTTGCAACCTGAACTTCGCGCTCGCCCAGCAATACGGCGGCGAGTTCGTGCTGCGCATGGACGACACCAACCCGTTGACCGAGCGCCAAGAGTACGTGGACGCGATTCGCGCGGATTTGGAATGGATGGGCTGGCGCGTGGAAACCATGCGCTACGCCTCGGACGATTTCGAGGTCATGTACCAGTGCGCAGAGCAGTTGATTGAAAAAGAACTGGCGTACGTGGACAGCGTGCCGCCAGAGGAAATGGCGCGTTTGCGCGGCACCGTGGACCGACCAGGCACCCCCAGTCCGTACCGCGACCGCAGCGTCCAGGAAAACCTCGAGGTGTTCCGCGCGATGCGCACCGGGGCGCACCCCGACGGCGCGCACCTGTTGCGCGCCAAGATTGACCTGGGCAGCCCGAACATGAAACTGCGCGACCCAGGGCTGTACCGCATCCTGCACGCGCCGCACTACCGCCAGGGCAGCGCGTGGTGCATCTACCCGCTCTACGATTATGCCCAGGCTTTGAACGACGCAATCAATGGCGTGACGCACAGCCTTTGCAGTTTGGAGTTCGTGGACAACCGCGCGATCTACGACTGGCTGCTGGACCACCTTGAGCATCCCGCCTTCAAATCCCGCCCGCACCAATACGAATTCGGTCGCCGCGCCCTCGAGTACACGGTCGTCAGCAAGCGCAAGTTGCGTCGTCTGATCGAAACCAAGGTCGTGGGCGGTTGGGACGATCCGCGCATGCCGACGCTCGCCGCGCAACGCCGCCGCGGGGTCACGCCGGATGCGCTGCGCGCGTTCGCCAGCAACATCGGTGTGTCGCGCACGAACCGCACGGTGGATATCGGCGCGCTCGAGCACGCGATTCGGGACGACCTCAACCACCGCGCGCCGCGTGTCATGGCGGTGCTGCGCCCGGTCAGGTTGACGATTCAAAACCTCGAGTCGGACCTCGAGATCACCATGCCGTACTTTCCGCAGGATGTCGTTAGAGAGGCGCAAGACGGACACGTGCCATTGCCCTCGGGTGAGCGTGTGCCCGCCGAACAAGCCACTCGAGCGCTTGTCTTGACTCGAGATTTATACATCGAGCGCGACGACATCAGCGACAACCCGCCGCCTGGGTACAAGCGCTTGACGCTCGGCGGACGCGTGCGGCTGCGCGGCGCGGGTGTCGTGCAGTGCACGGAGATCAAATCAGACGACGCAGGCAATGTCCTCGAGGCGATTTGCGAGCTGCTCCCGGAACCCCAAAAAGCAGGCGGCGTGATTCATTGGGTCAGCGCGACGCACGGCGTGCCGTTCACTGCGCGGTTGTACGACCGCCTGTTTAAGGTCCCCAACCCAGAACTCGAGGCGAAGGAACTCGAGGACGACGAGGACAGCGGCGATGAACGCGATTTTTTGTCGTTCCTCAACCCGGACAGTCTCGAGGAGACGCGAGGGTTCATTGAACCGAGCGTGCTGAACGATCCCAAAGACGCGCGCTATCAATTCGAGCGCAACGGGTACTTCTGGCAAGACCCGGTGGACTCGAGCCCCGACGCGTTGGTGTTCAACCGCATCATCACGCTCAAGGACAACTGGGCAAATGCGGTGATCTCGAGCACCACTCAAAACCCGAACACAGCGCAGGGGAAATTCACTGTAGGGGCGAAGCATGCTTCGCCCTCCCAGCCCCAGCCGACGCTCGAGCTGACCGCAGAAGAACAAGCCATGCTCGAGACCCTAAAAGCCAAGGGCTTGAACGAAGCCGACGCGCTGATGTTCGCCCGCGACGCCGAGCTGCGCGCGTACCTGGAGCAAACCAGTGATCCCGTCTCGAGCGCCGGGTTCGTCAGCGCCTTCGGCTTGCGCGCCGACGCCAAGGTCAGCCCCGCGCAACTGAGCGCCCTCGTCGCCCTCGTCACGGGCAAAAGCATCAACCGCAACACCGCCAAGACCGTCTTGGAGCGCGCCCTCGAGACCGGTGACGATCCGGTACAGATCATTGAGCGCGAGGGCCTGCGGCAAGTCTCGGACACCTCCAGTTTAGAACCCATCGTGCTCGAGGTTTTCAAAGCCAATCCAGACAAGCTCGAGGCGTACCGGGGCGGACGCACGGGGCTGCTGGGCTTCTTCGTCGGTGAAGTCATGAAACGCACCAAAGGCGCGGGCAACCCAGGCGTGGTCCAAGCCCTCGTGCGCGCGAAACTCGAGGGTTGAGTCCAAAACGTTCTGACCACGGCTAGCATGGTTGGCATGAACACAGTGTTGTGGCTGCTCGCTGTCTTGCTCTGTGCCGTCCCTCGAGCCCTCGCGGATGCCGCACCTGAGGAAGCCTTGCCCGGCAGCGGCATTTTGCCGGGCGGCGCACGAACCCAGGTGCGCATGGTCGCGGAAACGGTGACACTGACCCTTCGCCCCAATTGGACGCGCGAGGACACCGAACTCGAGGCGGGCGTCACGGCGGCGTTCACGATGCGCAACCTTGGCAAAGTGGCAGAGTCCATGCAGGTCAGGTTCCCGATTTCGGACACGTACGGCGGGTACTCGAGCGGCCGAATTGCGGATTTCAAGGTGCAAGTGGACGGCAAAACGCTCCAGACCGCGACGACGCGCACCCCGAACCCGGTGGACGCCAACTTGGAGCCGGTGCTGTGGGCGACGTTCCCCGTGAGTTTCCCGCCCGGTAAGGACGTGCGCATCAACGTCGCATACAGCTTGGAGAGCACTTCATACGCCAGCGTGGAGCATGTTGGGTACATCTTGGAGACCGGGCGCGGTTGGAACGGCACGATTGGCACGGCGGACCTCATCGTCAAGATGCCCTACCCCAGCGACGGCGACGCATTGGTCAACGCCTCGAAAGCATGGAACGTGCTGACCACGACGCCCGGCGGCAAGCAGAGCGGCAACGAATTTCGTTGGCGCTGGCAAAATTTGGAACCGACCGCCAAGGACAATTTCAGCCTGACCGTGCCCAAGCCCAGTGCGTGGCGCGCGGTGTGGCTCGCCAAAGCGCGGGTGAAGCTCGAGCCGCAGAAGTATTCCGGGTGGACCCGGTTGGGCGCGGAACTGCACGGGGTTGCCGCTGGACGCTTTGGAGAATCCGCGTTGGGTGCGGCGCGCGACCGCGCCTTTGCCCGCGCGTTGCAACTTGCCAAAAACGAGACACGCGCCAAGACCGCCGAAGCCGAGGTGCGCATGGCAATGCTGCTCAACAACGATGAAAAAGATGGTCTGCTCGAGGGCAACGCGTATCAAACCCTGTACCAACGCTTGCTCGAGGTATTGCGTTTAGACCCGGATAATTCTGAGGCGCACTCATTCCTGGAACAATTGCAAGGGTTCGCCGACAGCACACCCATGCAACTCACGCTGCCCCTGCTGCCGCCCACGCTTGGCTCCCCCGGCGCGGTCACGGGATTGGAACCGGCGGCGGTCGTGAAAGCCCTGGCGACCCTCGCGCAACTCGAGCCTGGCACAGCCGACAAGTGCGCCTTGGACAAGCGCATCGCCTCGCGGCTGGACGGCAGCGGGTACACGGTGGAAGCCGTGTACGGGTACTCGAGCGCCACGGGCACGGCTTCTGCCCCGTTCGAGCGCTTGAACACGGCCCTTGAACGTTACGGTCGCTCCTGGATCACACCCGGTTGGGAAGTGATTGCGCGGACCGACGACCTCGATCAATCGTGGCGGTTCTTCGCCAATTTGGACGGCTCGAGGCGTTACGGGGTTTCGATCCGAACCTCGGACGCCTGGTACGTCGTCTGCTTCACGCAGTTCGTCAAACGCTGATCCGCACCCCCTCGAGACCCGCGCTCACCCCCTTCAAGTCCCGTCTGCTACACTTCCCCCCATGAAACTCGTCATCGCCATCGTTCAAGACGCGGACGCCAACGGCCTCATCCGTGCGCTCGGCGCTGAACGCATCGAGGTCACGAAACTCGCCAGCACCGGCGGGTTCTTGCGCGAAGGCAACACCACATTGCTCATCGGTGTCACCCCGGAAAGCGTGGAGCGCGTCAAAGAGATCATCGCGGAAAAGTGCCGCAGCCGCAAACGCTTCGTCACCCCGACCGTGCCCGTCGCCGAGCAACCAGAGCCGATGCTGGCGCAACCGATGGAAGTCCCCGTGGGCGGCGCGGTGGCGTTCGTTGTCGGTGTGGAAGAGTTTTACAAGGTCTAAGGGCAAGCTTTTAGCCTTTAGCTCTTAGCCGTTAGCTAAAAGCTAAAAGCTAACGGCTAAGAGCTTATGGAAGGTCTCTTCATCGCCAAAATCCTCGAGGAACTGTCCGCCGGGCTGCCCGCGCGCAACCTCGGATGGGCGTTCCCGAACGAGACCACGGCGTCACTGCTGCTGGAATCCACCCCTGCGTCTCGAGGGCCATTCAACGTCGTGCTCGCGTACCGCGCGCCCGCCCCGGCGCTGTACGTGAACCGGGAACGCTTGAGCGGGGGGGCGAACAACCCGTTTCAGCGCAGTTTAGAGGCGCGGTTGAAGGGCGACCTGCTGCGCGCCGTGCAGTACAAGTTGGACCGCGTGGTGCTGTTGGAATTCGCGCCCAGCGAGGGGTTCGTGTCCACTGCCGGGGCGCGCCTGGTGTTTGAACTCACTGGGCGCAACGCGAATTTGATTCTGCTCGAGGGTGCGGGCACGGACTTGACGGGCGAAGCGTTGTTTGAAGGGCGCATCGTCACCCCGGCGCGCGAGATCACCGGGGAGCGCAACCGCTACCGCACCGTGCGCACGAATGGCACGTACCGCTTGCCGCCGCCGTACACGAAGCTCGACCCGCGCCGCTCGAGCGACGCGGAATTGCGCGCCGCGCTCGAGGGCAAGCCCGTGTCCAAATGGGGCGCGGTCGTGGACGGCTTGGGTCCGACGCTCCTTGGTGAACTCGAGGGTCGCGCGGACGCCTCGGGCGACGCCATTGCCGCGCTGAAAGACCTCGCGCGCAACCCCAGCCTGTCCGTGGGCGACACGCTGTCCGAACAAGCCCGCGCGCGCAGTTCGCGCGAACGCGTTGAAACCATGCGCCGTGCCTTGCGCGAACCCTTGGAAAAACGCGCCAAGCTGCTGCACAAGCAACTCGAGGATTTGGAGCGCGCTCAAGAGGGCGTGCTCGACGCGATCCAATGGCGCGAATGGGCGGACACGCTGCTCGCGTTCCGCGCGCAAGTGCCCGACGGAACCTCGAGCGTCAATCTGCCGAACCTGTACGGCGCTGGCGAAGTCGTCATCCCCCTCGAGCCTGACTTGGACGCCGCGGAAAACGCCAACCGTTTGTACAGCAAAGCCAAGCGCCGCGAGGACGTACACGAAAAACTCGAGGCCCGAGCCCCGGAGTTGCGCGCGCAACAAGCGCAGGTCGCTGAACTTCTGCGCGACCTCGAGACCGCGGACGAAGCCAAACTCGAGGCGCTGCTGGCACAGCAAACGGGCGAGACCGACGCGCCGCCCCCGGTCGGCATTCGCTACCGCACGCGCGGCGGGTACGACGTGCTGGTCGGACGCAACAACAAAGAAAACGAATTCTTGACGTTCAGGGTCGCGCAGAGCCTAGACCTGTGGTTTCACGTGCAAGGCTATCCGGGTTCACACGTCGTCCTGCGCGCCCAAAACAAAGAGGTGCCGTTCTCCGACATTTTGGAGGCTGCCGCGATTGCCGCGTGGCACAGCAAAGCGCGCGGCAGCACGAGCGTCGCCGTGGATTACATGCCGCGCAAGAGCGTGTGGAAACCGCGCGGCGTGAAAGCGGGCGGCGTGTACTTCACCGGGCAGAAAACGGCGATTGTGGAACCCGGCGTGCCCGAGGGCGGCGGCGTCAGCAAACGGGCGGAACGGGTTGGTTCGTGAATCGCGCACCGGGCTCGAGTGACGAAGCGCTGGAAATCGTCAAAAGACTTTTTGCTGTTCAGGTCAACGACCAGGCGCTCAAAGCTCGAGAGGCTGTGGTGTTGTTCACCGGCGACCGACGCGCAGTTGAACTCGAGGAGTGCGTTGACGACGCGAGCGTGCGCTCATTTTCAGACATGCTGTTCAACAGCGTCTTGCCTGAGCAACTGGCGAATGCGGCGAACGCGGAGGACGCGTTCGCTTTTCACCTGCTTCAGAACATCGCTTTGATCGTTTACGAAGTCGCCAGCTTACCGGACGAAGAGGATTTTTTCTTTCGATTTTCCGAAGCGATTGATCTGTCAAAGCTCGACTGGCTCGAGCGGCAAAACTGCGACGCATTGATGAAAATTATTCGATGGGGCAGCACCGCGAGAGCCTCTGAGAAATCTTGGGCTGTTCATGCCTTTATCTCTCAGACGCTCAGCAAGAACTGACCTTGATTAATCCTCGAGATAGGTCTACCAAGTCTGTACAATTCATCCGTGTTCCAAGCCCGTTACCGTGCCGCCTACGCCGCGCTCGGCGTGCCGCTGACCTCTGGCGACGGCGTGCCCATGAACGATTTGATGGCGCAACCCGAGTTGCCGCTCGCGCTGCGCGATTACTACGCCGTGGCGGGTTTGGAGGAGCGCCTCAACCAGAGCCACAACCGCTTGCTTGCGCTTGAGGATGCGTTCGTGGACCGTGGGCGGTTCGTGTTCATGGAAGAAAACCAAAACGCCGTGGTGTGGGGCGTGCCGCTGAACAGCGGTGCGCCAGACCCGACGGTGGAACAAGGCGTGGACAGTGGCAAACTCGAGTGGCACAGCGAGGGGGTGGCGTGCGCGGAGTTTCTGGAGACCATGCTCTACGTCCAAGCCAGCTTCGGCGCGCTCGAGCATGTCGTCACCGCGGACGTACCGGGTGATTTTGAACACACCCTCGAAGCGAAGTTCAGGCGTGTGGGACGCATTGGGACGCTCAGCGCTTACGCGCCTGACGGTTGCGCGCTGACCTTCACGCCGTGGTTTGACGACGAGTGGCGCGTGTTCGGCGGGTTTCACAGCGTTAAACAAAAACGCGCGGTGGCAAAAGCGCTCGGGCTGAGTTGGGAAGACCTGTGAGGCGTTGTGGGCTCGAGCGCGTGCTGTAGAGGCGACCGGCCGGTCGCCCCTACGGGTCGGCAGCCATGTTGGGTCGTGCTCACTGCCCCTCGAGCAGTTGCACCAAGCGCACGACAGTCTCGAGATCCGTGTCATTGCGCGGCGCGAATTCAGTCACGGCGAAGCTGACGATTTCGAGGTGTTCTCGGAGCGCAAGGATCACTGCTTCGAGCGTCGCCAAGCGCAGCCCGCCGTGGCTCGAGAAGCCTGAACTGGCGAAGTCGTCCACCTCGAGCACGTCCAAATCCAGGTGCACGTGCACGTTGCTGAACCCAGCGTCGTTCACCGCCCGAGCCAGGGCGCTCGGGTCTGCTTGCAACGCATCGGGCGCGAACACAGGAATGCCGTGCCGCTGAACAAACTCGAGTTCTGGCGCGTCGAACGCGCGCACGCCGCCGAAGAAGACTTGGCGCGGCTGGAGCGTTGTGGGCACGAGCGCTTGGAAGTCCGCGTCGCTCAGCCCGGCGCGCAGCACTTGCCAGGATCGCGCAAACCACGAAGCCCTTGGACTTCGCAAAATGACTCGAGTTGAAGCGCTGCTGCCCCGAGTGTTGGACCCTCTCATCGTCCTGCGTGGAAGCCGCGTCTTACACGGCGCCTGTCAGTTAACAGCAGCGACCTGATGTTGTTAACCATCAATCCGCCGCACTGCCCTCGGTGATCAACAGTGGACCGCTTCGCAGCGCGTCGGCAGTGCCCCAGGCGCACATGGCGTCAAAGATGACGTGCAAGCTGCGACCGCGCTCGGTCAGCTCGTACTCCACCCGCACTGGAACCTCTGCAAACACCTCTCGCGTCACGAACCCGTGGGCTTCCAGCTCGCGCAGGCGATCAGTCATGATTTTACCGCTGATCCCAGGCAAGACCGCCTTGAGTTCGTTGAAGCGCTTGCGCCCGTCCAACAGATGCCATACCACGAGGCTTACCCAGCGATTGCCGAGGACATTCAGCGTCCGTTCAACCGGACAAGTAACCAAGTTCATTTTAGAAACCATACCACGAGTTAGAACCTGGTAGCGGTTCAGACCTAACATCCTCGCGTGATGAAAAACACAGACCACCTACCTATCGCCGTTTTCGGAGCCACCGGTGCACAAGGCGGACCCGTCGTCCGCGCCCTGCTCGACGCGGGTCGTCCCGTGCGTGTCATCGTGCGTGACCAGTCCAAAGCTCAACCACTTGCCGAACGCGGCGCGGAAGTTGCCGTCGCGGAACTTACCGACGCGGACGCGCTGACGGCTGCCCTGAGTAGTGTATCCGGTGCGTTCGCGCACCTGCCCTTCGTTCCAGTGATGGAGTTTATCCGCCCCGCTACCCAAGCGTTATCCAAAGCCCTGGTTGCCGCACAGGTACCGCTCACCGTGTTCAGCACGAGTGGCTCTGTCCCATCCAAGCCTACGGGGGTGGCCTCGTTCGACACCAAGGCCGAGGCCAAACGCATCCTGCTCGCATCGGGGGCTCCGCTGATCGTCTTCGAGCCTGCTGGATACCTTGCCAACCTCAGCGCACCGTTCGTCGCCCCACCCATCGTCAAGGCCGGTGAACTGCGTTACCCGCTGCCCGCCGCCCACCGGCAACCTTGGGTCAGCGTCGAGGATCAAGCGCGTCTTGCCGTGTTGGCTTTGGGCCGTCCCGACCTGGCTGGACGCACCTTCGGCATCGGTGCTCAACTCACTGGCTCTGACCTCGCCGCTGGCTTGAGCCAAGGGTTGGGACGGCCAGTGACCTACGCACCGGTTTCGCCCGCCACCTTTGCCGCCACTGTCACACCGATGCTCGGCGCGGATATTGCGGCTGCGCTCGACCATGACTACAGCCTGTTGGGAGCACGTGGTTCTGGTCTCGACCTCGACCTGGACACGACGATCCTCACTGCTGAGCTGAACACCGCATACACCAGCGTCGGGCAGTGGGCGAAAACCCAGCCCTGGGAAGCGATGGCGGAAGCAGGCACCTTCCTGTTCCCCGATTTGGTTCGGGCGTGAGTGCGAACACGGGCAAACCTGACACGCTGATCGCTGTTCACGGCGCGACTGGAGCGCAAGACGTGTCCGTCCCGAAGCGTATTTGCTCGGTGTCGCTCAAGGGCTCGGAGCGCAATCTGCATGAATTCCGAACTAGAATCCTTCTTAAACCCATGTACTAAGGATACATGGTCGTTTAGTCAAGCCCTCGCAGCAACACGCGTGACGCCTCGAGCGCCGCCGTGTCCGACAGCACCTCGCTGGGTTTGCTGCCGTTGCCGAGCACGTGCCCGCGCCACTGGGCATCGAAGTACCAAGCGGTGTACGCCAAGGTTTTCACGGCTGGCTCAGCGTGCTCAGCATCACCGCTCGAGACCAGAATCGCGCTGAACTGTTTCTCTGCCATGCGCGCCCTGAAATTCGCCCCTGAGGCGCGCAGCCACGCGCTGTACTCGTCCAGGTAACGTTTGAGCGGTGTGCTCACGCTGTACCAGTAAATCGGCGTGACGAAAACGATGTGGTCCGCTGCCAGCGTCGCCTCGAGCAAGAACTTTGACGTGCCCGTCGGATCACCGTATCCGCTCGAGTGGCGCAAGTCCTCGAACGGCGGCAGTGGGTGGTCATCCAAGCGCAGCCAAGTGATGTCCGCGCCGTCGGGCGCAGCGGCGCGTGCGAGTTGCTCGGCGTTGCCATTCACGCGGCTCGAGCCGAGCAGGTAGAGGTGCTTCACGGTTTCCTCGAGTATTCCGCCGGTCCAAAAACGACGATGATTTTCAACGTCTCCACGATGCTGTGAAAGCGGTGCGGTGCGTGCGCGGGCACGAAGATGCTGTCCCCGGCGTTCGCCGGGCAATCCACGCCGTCCACATTGATCTGCGCGCGACCCTCGAGCACGACGTAGAGTTCGTCCTCGGTGTGCGGCGCTTGCGGGTCGTGTCCGCCAGCCTCGAGGGTGTACAGTCCAGCGCTCAAATCCGGGGTGCGGACGAACTCGAGGTAACGCTGGTTGGCTTGAACGCGCCGGGTCTCGAGGTGCTGCAACGAAAAATGCGTGCTCATTGCGCTTGGGGCTCTCTGGTGCGCCGGTTTTGCGCCAGCGCGATCAAGCCCACGCCCGCGAGGATGATCGGCAGGGCGATGAAGGTCTTGGCGTCAATTTGCTCGTTCACCAAGAACACGCCGAGCGCCAGAGCGACGACCGGGTTGATGTAGGCGTAGCTCGTGGCGACCGCCGGACGGACCTTGGTGAGCAAATAGATGTAGGCGTTGTACCCGATCAAACTGCCGAAGACAACGAGGTACGCGAACGCACCCCACGCCTCGAGACTCGGCATGCCCCACTGCTCGCCCATGAGTAAGCTGATCGGCAGCGCGACCACGCCGCCCGCGAACATCTCCACGCTGCTCGCCATCATCGCGTCGGGCATCTCCAGGTGGCGGCTGAGGATGCTGCCCAGCGCCCACAGCATCGGCGCGGCGAACTGGATGAAGATGGCGGGGTTGCTTTGAAAGCTGCCCTCCAGGGTCAGCACGGCGACGCCGAGCAACCCCACGCCCATGCCCAGCCACTCGAGCACGCGCGGGCGGTTGCCCCACAGCATCCCCCACAAGCCCGCCCAGAGCGTGGTCGTCGCAATCACCGTGGCGCTGATGCCGGTCGGTGCCCCGAGTTTGAGCGCCAATGTCGTCAAGCCGTTGCCGCCGATGACCAGGAGCACGCCGACGAGCGCGGCGTTGCGCGCCTGCGTCCACGTGGGCAGCTTCGCGCCGCGGGCGCGCAAGAACACGAACAGCACCGCGCCCGCGAGGATGAAGCGCATGGCGTTCAACTGAAAGCTCGCAAAGCCGCCCGGTCGCACGGCGACGCTGATGCCCAGGTACGTGCTGCCCCAGATCAAATACAATGCCACCAGCGCAAGCGGGATCAACCAGCGGTCGTGGGTCAACGGCTTCTCGAGGCTCGAGGTGCTGGTCATTCATAAACGCTATCGCCTTTGTGCGGCTCGCGTCAATACGTGCTCTGGCAGATGTGGTAGATTGCCGAATATGATTCAGTTGGACGACGTGGACCGTGCCATTCTCTTGGAGCTGCAACGCGACTGCCGCCAGACCTACGCCGATGTCGCACAAAAGGTCTCCTTGAGCGCCGCGACCGTGCACGCCCGCGTCAAAAACCTCGAGCGGCGCGGCATCATCCACGGGTACAGCGCCCGCGTCAACCCCGCTGCGTTGGGCTTGAGCACCTTGGCGTTCATCCAAGTGCGCTTGGAGAACAACACCAATTGCAGCCTGGTCGCACCGAATTTTGTTCAGTTCCCCGAGGTCGAGGAGTGCCACAGCATCGCCGGAGACGTGGACGTGATCCTCAAGGTGCGCACCGCCAACCCGCACGCCTTGGAATTGCTGCTCTACCGCGTCAAACAAGTGCCCGGCGTCGTGCGCACGAACACCCTGGTCAGCTTGAGCACCGCATTTGAAAATCAGCCCCTCGAGCCCGTGTCAGCGACGTGACGGACACTGACCTCTGGGCGTGGCATAATCGCGTGCCGCTCGAGACCTCGAGCCTTCAACGACGATGAAACCGCACTTGCTTGACCTGCACCCAGACCAGTACCCCTTGGAGGGGTATCGGCGTCGCCAGCTCTTGGAATGGATCTTCAAACGCGGCGCGGGCAGTTTTGCTGAAATGGACAACTTGCCGCGCGATCTGCGCGCCAATCTCGAGGACACGTACCGCCTAAGCGCTTTTGAAAAAGTCGAGGCTTTCCCCTCGAGCGACGGCAGCACCAAGTACCTCTATACGCTCTTGGACGGCAAGCAGATGGAAGCCGTGCTGATGCCCTACCAGGACCGCACGACGATCTGCGTCTCCACGATGGTCGGTTGCCCCGCCGGGTGCGCGTTCTGCGCTACCGGCAAGCTGGGCTTTGGGCGCAACCTGACGCCGGGCGAGGTCATCGAACAGATTCTCTATGCCGCCAGGGACCAGGGCATTCCCCCCACTGCAATCCGCAATCTCGTCTTCATGGGCATGGGCGAACCGCTTTTGAACTACGACCACACCCTGCAAGCCGCGCGGATCATGCTGCACGAGGACGGCTTGGGCATGAGCCAACGCCGCGTGACCCTGAGCACTGTCGGGTTGCCCAAGCAAATCGTCAAACTTGCTGGGGAAGATGTCGTCGTCAAACTCGCCATTTCCCTGCACGCGCCAGACGAGGAAACCCGCCAACGGATCATCCCCACCGCGCACGCCCACACGATCAAAGACATCCTGGATGCAGCGCGCGAATACCAACGCCGCAGCAAACGCCGCGTGACCTTTGAATACGCGATGCTCGCCGGGGTCAACGACCACCTGTGGCAAGCCGAACTGTTGGCGGACGAGCTGAAAGGGCTCATCAGCCACGTCAACCTGATCCCGATGAACCAGTGGTCGGGCAGCGACTTCGCGTCCAGCAGCGAAGCGCGCATCCAAGCCTTTTACGACATCTTGGAATCTCGAGGCGTGCCGGTCAGCGTGCGCCGCTCAAGGGGACGCGACGCGGGCGCAGCGTGCGGGCAACTCGCGTTGAAACGCCCCGACGCGCAAACGGTCTACGGCGCGGTCTAAAACCATGCTCGAGCCACACGCCTTTGCGTAGGGGCTCTCCTCATGTTCGCCCCTGCGACGGTGAAATGCACAAATACTCGAGGTTCAAACGGGTCTCGAGGTGCGACGATTGAAGCGCAATTCCCGTAGGGGCAGCCCGTCACGCCGTTTCGCTCATGCGAACATGGGTTCGACGCGTGCAAGAGCACGACGGCTGCCCTGTGCAACGGGTGCATGACCGCACGCTCGAGGAAAGCTACGTCTCGAGCCTCCAGAACGTCAAGGGCAACTCGCTGGCGCGTTGCGCCTTGCGCACATGGGTGCGACGCCTCCCTCACCCGCCGCTAAAGCGGCGGCCTCTCCCGAGAGGGAGAGGCGACTTCTTGAGCTCGAGTGGGACGTGATGGACGCGGTTTGTCCAATGCAAACTTTGTCGCCACGTAGACTTGATCCATGAGCATTGTCACGATCTGGCACAACCCCGGCTGCGGCTCGAGCAAGAACGCGCTGAACGATCTCCTGGCGCGCGGCGTGGAACCTGTGGTGTATCAGTATTTGAAAGAACGACCCTCGAGGGACACGATTGAGGATGTGTTGGCGCGGTTGCAGATCAGCGCCAAGGAACTCTTGCGACCGGACGAAGCCAAGGGCGAAGAATTGAACCTCTACCGCGATGACGTGACGGACGACGAGATCATCACCGCGATGGTGGCGCACCCCAAACTCATCCAGCGCCCCATCGTCATCACCGCCAAAGGTGCGGTCATTGCGCGTCCACGCGGCAAGATCGCTGAAGAGCTCCAAGACTGAGGCGAACGCCGTGACCGAACCCTCAAGCGTCACGCAGCAGATCAGGCAACGCATCCCACCGCCGTACCTCAACATCGCGCGCGCCGGGGATTACAGCGCGGGCGGGCACTTGCACAGCAGCCCCGCGCTGCTCGAGGCGAGCGTGCAGGTTGTGCGCGAGCGCTTGGCGGCTGGGCAGACCGTGCGACTGATGGTCTTCGCGCACGGCGGGTTGAACAGCGAGACCAACGCGGCGCTGACCCATTTGTACCTGCAAGAGCACTTGTACAGCACCATCCTCGATGCCCTCGCGTTTCCGATCTTCTGGCAATCAGGACTCTGGGACGTGACGCGCTCCATCCTCGAAGGCAACGAACTCTACGCATTGCTGCGCGGTCAACCCGCCGCGCGGCGACGCTTGGACGATTGGGCGCAGCGCAACCTCGAGCAACCTGCACAAGCCCCGCGCTCAGCCCCTCGAGCCAGCGCTGCCGCGCAAGCCCGCTTTGTGGAAGTGCTCTTGCGATTGACGGGACTTGGGGCGCTCGGCAGGGCGTTCTGGGACACGATGAAGTTCCAAACCAAGAACACCTTCAGCGGCAACGTCAGTACCGCGCACCCGAACAGCGAAATGCCAGGTCGGACGCTGCTGCGCGGCTTGATCGCGTTGAAACTCGAGCACCCGCGAACGCTGCAAATCCACTTGCTCGGGCACAGCGCGGGCTCCATCCTGCTCGGACACATGCTCGAGGCAACCGCCACCTTGCGCCGCGCCGCGCGCGTGAACAGCGAACCCTTCCCAGAGCGCGTCTTTGAACAAATCATCTTGATGGCACCTGCGATCACCTACGTGGACTTTGAAAACCACCTCTGGCGCAACCAAGACCTGTACCGCGACCTGCACGTTTTCGCGCTCAAAGAGGCATTTGAGAACGACAGCCTCGAGCCGCTGCATCAGATTTACCCCTCGACGCTCTTGTACCTCGTCAGCAACGTCTTCGAGGAGCAGCAAGGCGCGGCGCTGCTGGGCTTGGAACGCGACGCGGGACGGGTCAACCGCGGCAATTTCCTCGAGACGCGACGGTACTTGTTTGGGAACGTCGCGCGGTTCACGTTTGCTCCCAGCGGCGCGGACGTGCCGTACCCATCTGAAGCGACCTCGCACGGCGGGTTTCCGAGGGACGCGCAGACGTTGGAGAGCGTGCGGCGGATTGTGATGGGGGAGAGTGGGTAGTTGGGCACGAACGAAACCGTGCCGAACACTCGAGTTTGGCGAAGCGCTCCGCAAAGCCGCTCTCGTTTCAATTCTCGAGCACGACCGAAGCCGTGCCCGACGTGCCCGCTCAGGGGGAAGCGGTCTGGGTCTCGTCGGTTTCAATTCTCGAGCACGACCGAAGCCGTGCCCGACAAACGTCGGAGACGCTGATCCGACCACCGAATTGGTTTCAATTCTCGAGCACGACCGAAGCCGTGCCCGAGTCAGAACGACGATGGTTCCGTCCGCGAACAGGTGTTTCAATTCTCGAGCACGACCGAAGCCGTGCCCGACAACGTGACGGCGCTGTGGTTGCCGACAGTGCCAGGTTTCAATTCTCGAGCACGACCGAAGCCGTGCCCGACAACCCATCGTCCAACTCAACGAGCGCATCATCGTTTCAATTCTCGAGCACGACCGAAGCCGTGCCCGAGTGACCTTGGAAGAGATCACCGAAGCCAACGGCAAGTTTCAATTCTCGAGCACGACCGAAGCCGTGCCCGAGCCACCGGACGCGGGCAGCGCCGTGATCGCCGCTTGGTTTCAATTCTCGAGCACGACCGAAGCCGTGCCCGATCCGAGGATGCGGCAAGCGGCTGCGGTGACGTTCTTGGTTTCAATTCTCGAGCACGACCGAAGCCGTGCCCGAGCGGTACGGTGATGACACGGCACGGTGGGCGCAGGTTTCAATTCTCGAGCACGACCGAAGCCGTGCCCGACGCACCAGCAGACAACGCCAGCAATGCACGAGACATCAAGTTTCAATTCTCGAGCACGACCGAAGCCGTGCCCGATATCACAGCAAGCACGATGACATGAACACCGAATGTTTCAATTCTCGAGCACGACCGAAGCCGTGCCCGAACGTTGCCGAGACCGACGCCGAAGGCGCGTTCGAGTTTCAATTCTCGAGCACGACCGAAGCCGTGCCCGAAGTACCTGCGCGCTCTAAATGGGGTGGCAGCATGTTTCAATTCTCGAGCACGACCGAAGCCGTGCCCGAGCCGATCTCGCCGTGGGCTTGGTGATTGAAAGCAAGTTTCAATTCTCGAGCACGACCGAAGCCGTGCCCGAGCGATGGTCTCGAGCAGTGCCCATAGGATCGGCGTGTTTCAATTCTCGAGCACGACCGAAGCCGTGCCCGACGTCACGGGGCGGCTCACGTGTTTGGTTACTCGACGTTTCAATTCTCGAGCACGACCGAAGCCGTGCCCGACGCGCCCGCCTCGAGAACCATGGCGATGGTCGCTTTGTTTCAATTCTCGAGCACGACCGAAGCCGTGCCCGAGAGTTACCTGCTCGAAGGCGCAGCGCGTTGGAGTGTTTCAATTCTCGAGCACGACCGAAGCCGTGCCCGAAACGGCGAACACGTACGGCGTTTTGCCGCGGAAGTTTCAATTCTCGAGCACGACCGAAGCCGTGCCCGAGCGCGATGACGCTGACCGGCGACGCAGGTACGGGTAGTTTCAATTCTCGAGCACGACCGAAGCCGTGCCCGAGGATCGTGCCGACGGGCTCGACAACGGGCTCAAGGTTTCAATTCTCGAGCACGACCGAAGCCGTGCCCGAGTCGGTGTTGTTGGTCTCGAAAAACCGCCACTGCACGTTTCAATTCTCGAGCACGACCGAAGCCGTGCCCGATCCCCAGACGGCAATCAGGACAACAGCGTGATGCACGTTTCAATTCTCGAGCACGACCGAAGCCGTGCCCGAATAGCACCTGTTATTCTATGTTCATCAGCGGGACGTTTCAATTCTCGAGCACGACCGAAGCCGTGCCCGACACGGCGCTCGTGGCGTTCATCGGCGGCCGGTTGCAGTTTCAATTCTCGAGCACGACCGAAGCCGTGCCCGAACGTGTTCCCGTCGTACGGCACAGACACGTTCCTGTTTCAATTCTCGAGCACGACCGAAGCCGTGCCCGAGTCGAAAACACCATCACCACCCTGCACCCCACTGCGTTTCAATTCTCGAGCACGACCGAAGCCGTGCCCGAGACGATGCCGCGCACGTTGGCGTTGCACTGGTGTTTCAATTCTCGAGCACGACCGAAGCCGTGCCCGAACGTGCACTACACAGCGCAATCAAAGCCACTGTGTTTCAATTCTCGAGCACGACCGAAGCCGTGCCCGAGCGCGAGCTACGAAGTCGTTGCCCAACTCGCGCAGGTTTCAATTCTCGAGCACGACCGAAGCCGTGCCCGATATGTCGCTTTTTTTGACCATTGCGTACACGTGTTTCAATTCTCGAGCACGACCGAAGCCGTGCCCGAGAGGTCCGCGCAAGCGACCGGGTTTCTCGCTCGAGTTTCAATTCTCGAGCACGACCGAAGCCGTGCCCGAAACCGCGATTTAGAGTTCTGCAACCGGCCGCCGAGTTTCAATTCTCGAGCACGACCGAAGCCGTGCCCGAAAACGCTGCACGGCAAACAACCCAGTGACGTTGTAGTTTCAATTCTCGAGCACGACCGAAGCCGTGCCCGACCAAACGCTTTTGCAACGCATCGCCCGCTTTGGCAGTTTCAATTCTCGAGCACGACCGAAGCCGTGCCCGAGTACAGCGGCGCGGCGAGCACAAATCCCGTGGCGATGTTTCAATTCTCGAGCACGACCGAAGCCGTGCCCGATGGCGCGTGCCGAGCGGTGAGCTGAGCACCGCGTTGTTTCAATTCTCGAGCACGACCGAAGCCGTGCCCGACGTGGTCAGAGCCCGCGCACGATCACGGGCGATCTGATCGTTTCAATTCTCGAGCACGACCGAAGCCGTGCCCGACAGCTTGATTTTGACGTTGCCGATGTTCGGCAAGTGTTTCAATTCTCGAGCACGACCGAAGCCGTGCCCGACGCTGTGACGAACTCGCCATCCGAGGTGATGAGGTTTCAATTCTCGAGCACGACCGAAGCCGTGCCCGAGGCTTTGCTGGGCTTTGGGCAGTCGTGACCTGTAAAGTTTCAATTCTCGAGCACGACCGAAGCCGTGCCCGATTTTCGCTGTTGGGATCGTTGTCCACGACAGGGGTGTTTCAATTCTCGAGCACGACCGAAGCCGTGCCCGACTGACAAGGACGGCGATGCGGCCCGTGCGCGTTGGGTTTCAATTCTCGAGCACGACCGAAGCCGTGCCCGAACGCCGTGCCACGCACGAGTTTGTGCTTCACAACGTTTCAATTCTCGAGCACGACCGAAGCCGTGCCCGAAGACCAGTGGTTCGCGGTGTACACGTGCGCCGTTGTTTCAATTCTCGAGCACGACCGAAGCCGTGCCCGAGCCCGCCGCTCGGGTTGAGGGCGGGTCATCCGAAGTTGTTTCAATTCTCGAGCACGACCGAAGCCGTGCCCGAGACGACGACGATCAATTCCGTGCGTTCGCTGAGCGTTTCAATTCTCGAGCACGACCGAAGCCGTGCCCGACGCGAAGTGACGCGGCGCATCGGCACGGCAACTGTGTTTCAATTCTCGAGCACGACCGAAGCCGTGCCCGAGAAAGCGCGTACACGAGAGCGCGACGCGCACGCGTTTCAATTCTCGAGCACGACCGAAGCCGTGCCCGACCGCGTGGGCTTCCTCGGGTATCCAATCGCGTTTGTTTCAATTCTCGAGCACGACCGAAGCCGTGCCCGAGTCAACGGGTTTGCGGGTAGGCTCGAGGGCATGGAGTTTCAATTCTCGAGCACGACCGAAGCCGTGCCCGATACACGTGGACGTGGAACACCACGCATGGCGATTGGTTTCAATTCTCGAGCACGACCGAAGCCGTGCCCGAGCGCCGTCCTGCGTGATCGTGACGCTATTGACCGTGTTTCAATTCTCGAGCACGACCGAAGCCGTGCCCGACGAGCCGCACGGTTGGGCTCGAGGTGATCGTATGTTTCAATTCTCGAGCACGACCGAAGCCGTGCCCGAAGTAGGGTTCGCGGACGCTGTGCCACACGCATGCACAGCACCACGTTCCGCGAACCTCACCGTTTGCATCCATTTCAATTCTCGAGCTTCCTGCGTTGTTTGTCAAAGAACACGTGCTGAACAGCTCCATTTGGCTTCCGCGAACCCCACGGGGTTTTGGGCAGCACTGGGGGTCCGCGCTCAGATCACGAGCGGATCGTCGAAATCCACGTAACTGTCCACGCCAAAGACCTCGACGTTGTTCTCCCTTGGTGCGCGCAGGCGATAGACGCGGAGCGAGTCTGTTTTGGGATCGATGATGTCTTCCAATTTCGCGCAGAACGCGGCGTATTGCACGTCGTTGATGCGACACTCGAAAACGCTTTTTTGCACGCGTTGCCCATAGCGCTTGCAGGTGTTGGCGACGTGACGCAGGCGCCTGCGCCCCGCGCTTTCCTCGGTTGCAACGTCATAGCAAACCAGGATGTCCACGTCAGACCTTGGGGATGAACGGCGGGTAGGTCTCGAGGTCTCCGCGCAAGTGACGTGCGAGCAAGCGCGCTTGCAGGTGCGGTGCGAGCCCGAGGGGAACCGTCGTCTGCGTGACGGGGTGCGTGAGTTCCACGCGTTTGCGGGTTTGGTACTCCACCAGCACGGTTTTGCGTCCGCTCTCAATCAGGCTCCACGCGCCGCCTGTGTGCTCGATGAAGTCTTTGCGGGTGATCTGCGCGCGGTTGATGAGGGTGAGCGCCAAGCGGTCGGCGATGAAACTGCGGAACTCCTCGATCAAATCCAGTGCCAGCGCGGGGCGTCCGGGGCGGAGCGCGTGAAGGAAACCGACTTGCGGGTCCAAACCAACGCCCTCGAGCGCGGCGACGCAATCGGCGGTCAAAAGCGCGTAGATGAAGCTGAGCAATGCGTTCACGGGGTCCCTGGGGGGACGCTTGCTGCGGGCGGTGAACGCGAAGTCCTCGCGGTTGGCGCGCACCAAGTGCGTGAACGCGGCGAAGTACACGCGGGCGGCGTTGCCTTCCACGCCGCGCAACTCGTCCACGCTCGGGGCGAGGCGTGTCTCAGCCAGGCTGGTCTCGAGGGTGCGGGTGGCGTCGCGCAACGCTTGCCAATCGTGCGGGTCTTGCGTCTCCCTGGCAGCACGCATCAAGGTTCCCCTGGCATTCTGGATCTTGCCAGCAACGAAGCGCCGCGCGATCTCGAGGCGAGCGCCGGGGTCGTCCAAGGCGCTGTACTGCGCGCGGCGCAAGAGCACGTTGCCACTGAGCGACCCGTGAATGCGGGCTCGGAAGCGACCGTGCTCGGTCAGCACATTGATGTCGCGCCCGTCGTCGGCGCACCGCGCCATCAAGAACGGGCTGATGAGCACGTTGCCGAACACGGTGATTGAGGAGAGGTGGTGCAGTGGAACTCGAGCGACGGTGGCGCGTTCGACCTCGATCTTCACGGCGTCGTGCTCCAAATGCAGGTACGCGCCTTGGGTTTGGACGAAGAGCGTATTGAGGGCTTGGGTCACAGCGTCCCCAGGGGGTTGAACGGGTCTGAAGTGGTGAGTGCGCGCACGCTGGGCATGCACGCGGCGTTCAGCGAGCAATGCGTGCACCTCGAGTCGTTGACTGGCGCGGGCGTCACACCGCTGCGCAACTGCCCGCGCACGGCATCAATCACCTCCACGGTGCGTTCGCGCAGGGCAGCGCTGAACTCGAGGTCTCTGCGCCGTCGGCTCGCGGCGTGAAAGATCGCGCCGTTTGGGACCTTCGCGCTGAACATCTCCTCCAAGCACAGCGCTTGCGCGCAGAGCTGTACGTCGTCGCACAGCCGCTCGAGCGCCGCCGTCGCCGCGTCCGCCGCGCGTTTGCGCTTGCCGCTCTTGTATTCCACTGGGAACGGCGTGCCGTCGCGCAGGAACTCCACGACATCCGCGCGCCCCGCCAAACCCAATGCGTCGCTGTACAACGGCAGGGCGCGCTCCACGCGCACCCCCATGAGCAGTTCCGTTCCCGCCTCGTCCGTGCGGGCGTGCAAGCGCGTGCCGTGCGCGGTGTGCGCGTTGTCCGACCAGGTTTGCTCCACGTGGATCAGCGCGCATTGGCGCGGGCAGTACGCGTAGTGTTGAAGCGCGCTCAAGGGGATCGGCTCGAGGGAGGCGTCGGGCATCGGGGGTCAGCCCTCGAGCAGACGGGTGAGGGTCACGCCGCTGGGGAGGTTCATGTCGTTGACGGTGACGGCGTAATCGGTGAAGGCTCGAGGTGCGGTGACCTCGGCGTGGCGTTTGACATTGATGCGTTCAAAGAGTTGGTGCGCGGGCGCATTGCCCAGTTTGCTGTCGTGCGTGAACACGTACAAGCCGCGCGGCGTCATCATGCCGCGGCTGGCGCTGCGGTCCAATGCCCACATCTGCACGAGGGCGTTCCACAGCACCTCTAAATCTTGCGTGCTCGTGCCCGTGCCACTGGCGAGGTGCGGGCTGTAAAACCCCCTGGACACATACAAGCCGTAATGGATCAGGGCTTTGCGCCCCATCTCGGTTTCTTTTTTGTCGCGGTCCTCTTCGCGGGTGATGGCGACGCGGGTGATGCTCAAATCCCTGGGCAGCACGGGGTCCACGCTGCGGGCAAAGGTCAACTGCACGGGGCCGCGCACCTGCCCCGCGTTGACGCCCGTGCTCATCACCGCCCCGAACACGCGCACGTCGTAGAAGTTCTGGCACATCCAATCCTGGGCTTTGCGAACCTCTTCGCGCGTGGCTTTGCGTCCCTTGGTTTTTTTGGCGACCGCTTCTGCGAATTTTGCAGCGGTGGGTGAACCGTCTTCTTTGATCGTCTCGAGGGCGGTCTTCAACTCCTCCGCCTCGAGTTCACCGCTGTATTTGAGGGTGTACGCGTTGTTGTCCTCTTCAAGGGTGAAGCCTTCGGGCAAGTCCATGTCTTTGAGGGTGAGCGCAACGGCTTCGTCGGTGATCTCGAGTGATGAAGCTTGGGCGGTTTGAATGCCGAGTTCCGTGTACGCTTTGCGGTGCTGCGCGTTGAGCACGCCGCGATTTTCCACGTAGATGTTGAAGCGCGTGCGTTCGGCTTCGGGCAAGTCCTGCGCGTACGCGAGGACGAAGTTGCGAATCTTGCGTTTCAGGCTGACATCCGTGACCAAGCCCTGCATCGTTTCCGGGTCGGTGCGCGGCATGTTGCCGCCGTCGGGGTCGCCGTTCGGGTTGCCGTCTTGTACGTCAAACAAAAGCACGAACTCGTGGCGGCGGTTGGGATCGGTATAGGACATGCTGGGGCTCCTTTATTGGTTCTTGGCGTCTCGAGCGGCTTTGGCGAGTTCGGCGGTGGCGCGGTTGTGGGCGCGTTGGTGGTAGTAGCCGATGGCGAACACACCTTGTTCGCGTACGGTCAATGAACTCGGGAATTGCGGCACGTCGTTTTTGAGCGGAAAGTGCTTCAAGATGTCTTCCAAGATGCGCTGCTTGGCTTCGTAGGTGCCCGTGCGGTTCTTGCGCAGCTTGGACAGGTGCGCTTGCACACCGGATAGGAGCGGCGCGAACCCACTTTGCGGCGTGCTCGAGGCGCTGCCGTAATAGCGGTCCACGATGGTCGCGTTGATCTTCCCCAGCGCAGCGCGTTGAATCGCCTCGAGTTCCGCGAGCAAACGCCCGCACTGGTACGCCTGGGCGTCCTTGGGGTGAAACGGCGGGTCTGGGTTGAGTTGCGTGGCGTCCATGAATGCCTCTCCTCCTGCTTGGGTGCTCAGTGCGAGCTTGATCGCCGCCGCGCGCGGGTGCGTCAAATCGCCTTCGGCGCGCGTGCGGCGCACGGCTTTCTCCAAGATGTCCAACGGCAACGTCCCGCCTTGAATGGCGACGCGCACGAAATGCGCGGGGATGTTCGCGGTCATCTCCTTGCTGGCGTCGCGGTACAGGCTCGAGGTCAGCAAGAACAAGCTGTGGTGCAAGACACTCGAGCCATCTTGCGTGGTGATCGCGTGCGCCCGGAAGTAGCGGCTGAGATTGCGCCGTGCGCGGTCTATCGTCGTCTCGAGCCAATCGCGCACCACCGCGCGTCCACCCGAGGCGGACAGTGCCAACGCGTAGAACTCTCCGTCGCGCACGCTGTGGGATTCACCGCCGGAAAAGGGCGCGGCGAACAGGAGCTTGACCTCCTCCGGGCTGGGGTTGGACAGGAGCTTCCACGGGCTAAACGCCGTCGGTTGACGCGTCCAGAACGTGTAAATCAACGCGCCCATGTACAGCCGGGACTCTGTAGACCCGATCAGTTCGTTCAAAGCTTTCGTGAAGCGCTCCGCCGCGTCCCGTGAGATTGGGCTGGTCAGCGAGTTCTCCAAGCCGTAATGCTCGAACGCCTTGGCATTGGCACTGACCAGGCTCGTGCCCGAGGTCTGCCCGCCAGGAATGCCTTTGACCTTCGCGGGCATGCGCGCTTCGACGCTTGTGACCTCGCCCGTGACCAAACACTGCGCGGTGGCTCGAGCCGAATCAGGTTGCGCATCGTCGCTTGATCCGCCCGTGTGCGCCGCCCAGAACCGCTGCACGCCTTCCAAATCCGAGGGCACGAGGTCATCCACGCGGAAGGTCAGCGTGTCTCCAGCGTCAAACCCCGGGGCGAGCCCCCGCACCCGCTCGAGGTCAGGTGTCCAAGCAGCATAGAAGTTGAGAACGGCTTGCAAGCTGGGTTCCTGGGTCGCGTCAAAGCAGGTTTGAAGCAACACTTTGAAACTCTCGAACCGCTGCGTGACCTTCTTGGCGTCCGCGCCCTCCTTGGCGACGCCCAAGACGTACTCGCCGTTGTCCACGAGCAGCTTGGCTTTGATGCCGACCGTGCGGATCAGGTCGGGCACGGTCAGGTTCAACCCGCGTTTGTCGGCTTTGCCCGTGCCCCCGAGCGGGGTGAAGCCCTGCAACTCGCCGTCCGCACTGAGGTTGATGTACCAGCGCACCGGCTGCGCGCGGTACATCGCGGGCGGTAAATGCATGCGCGTATCCGCGTACTCTTTGAGCTTCGCCAAAATCACCGCGCACCTCCGTACAAGTGTTGCGGCACGCGCAGCACGCCATCCTCGAGCCGCGCGGGAAAGAACTTGGGTTGGGCACTGCCGCGCACGGCTCGAGCCCCGTCTGCGTCGTGCGTGAAATACTCCAGCGCACCGTCTTTGCTCGTGGCGAACTCGAGGTCGAACAGCATCAAGCCCAGATCGGCGTTGATCGGTATGGGCGTTTCATCGTCGGGCGGGCTGAAAAACGCGCTGAATTCGCGCGTCCCAAAGTACGGCTGGTGGTGGCACTGCCCCCTGGCGACGCGGCGCTTGAATTGCTCCACGTATTTCTGGACTGGGGCGTCCGCGTGCGGTTGCAATTGCATCTCGGCGCGGATGACGTACGCCACGTCGCGCAGTGCCAGCGTGTGCCGTTGCGCGCGGTCCTCGTCGGCGTAATAGCCATCGCCAGCGTTCGTCCAGCCTCTCGCCGTGCGCTCTGTCTGGCGCGTGTTGATCTCGTTGCGCAGAATGGAATGGTGCCGATACGCGGGTGCGTCCGCTTCGTCCTCGAGCCGCGTTCCACCAACGCTGCGCGCGACGCTTGGCAAAACGCGAATTTCCAAGACGCGCCAGTTGAATTCGGGTTTCCAGAAGATCGCGCTCAACACGCCACGCGCTGCGCTGGGCGTCATGACCTCGTATGAGACGCGTTCCACGCCGAACTCCGGGCGGGTGAAACAGGCGAAATCGCCCCAGACTTTGACCTCGAGCGGCGGACTGTTGCTCATGCTTCCTCCTCAATCAACTGATGTATCTTTACATCAGTATATAGAACTTGACAAGTTCGAGCCACGGTGCTAGCTTTTGGTTTATGGACGCCTCTCGAGCTTTCGACACGCTGGAAGTCCCTGAGCCACAACGCAGTGCGCAAGAGGGAATGATCGAAACGGAGTTGTGGTGCGAAACCCCTCGAGGTCAAGAATTTGAGGATGACTGCGACGTATAGTTTCAGTCCGGCCTCGAGTCGGAGAATTGAAACCATATCACTGAGGTATGGAGCGGGCGAAGTCGTGAACAACGGCTTCGCCTCAAATTTTTGGATGTTGAAGTTCTTCATCAAATTACCAAATCCTCGCTGGCCCATTCACCGAACTGGATTCCGCGCAATGCGTCGTACCCGCCGTGCCAAACGCGCATGCCAGGCGCGATTTCGCTGGTCAACGTGGCGTGCGTCTCCAAATCTTTGGTGCGCAAGTTGACCAAGTAGGGTTGCAAGCACCGGTAATCGTCGCGCAACGCAAAGCCACGCGAGCGCACGCCGTCAACGAGCCGTTGCGTGGTCGCGTCGAATTCCACGATGACGGGTTTGGTGTCGTCGCCAATCAAGTTGAAATTGGCTTCGACCTCCGGGTAATTCAGCGCCTCGCGCAAGCGTTGAATGCCGTGTCCATCCAGGTTGACACCGCTGTATAAACGCGTGAAGTACGTTTCAAACAAGTGCGGATCGTTGAAGTTCACGCCACGCTCGAGCATCGCTTTGGCTTCCGCGAGTGCGGTGCCGTACTCGCCGCGCGGCGCGCCGCCGCCCTCGGGCACGAACACGAACGCGCGACCCAAGTCCGCCATTTTGCCCTCGCGGTTGCAGCGCCCAGCGGCTTGAACGATCCGGTCCAACGGTCCGAGCGCGCGGTACACGACGGGAAAGTCCACGTCCACGCCTGCCTCGATGACTTGGGTGCTGACGAGTTGCACCGCCGCGCCTGATTTCAACCGCGCCCGAACCGTTTGCAGCGTCAGCGAGCGGTGCGCGCCGCACAGTAGGGTGGACAGGTGCAGCACCGAGGAGCGCTCGAGGGTGTGGTGCACGCGCGCCTCGAGCGTATCCCCTCGAGCCTTCTGCGTTTCCCATTCCTCCAAGGCGCGCAGAGCGTCTTTGCGTGTGTTGAGCACGACGAGCAGTTGCGGCTGCGCGCGCCATTCCAACCCGAGTTCCGACCACGCCCGAGGCTCGAGGTTCACGCTGTAACGCACACGCTCGAGGCGTGCGAAGTGCGTGTTGACCATCGGCGCGGGCACAATCTCGCGGATTGCGCCGGGTGCGAAGCCGCTGAAGAATTTGCGTTGCACCTCCAAAGCGGGTTGCGTGGCGGTGCAGAACACGGCGGATGCGCCGTAGCGCGGTCCAGTCAAGGTTTTCAGGGCGTCGGTGATCGGCGTCAGCAGCTTCAGCGGCAGCGTTTGCACCTCGTCCAGCACGACCACACTCTTTGCCAGGTTGTGCAGCTTGCGGCACTGCCCGGTGTACCGCCCGAACAGGCTCTCAAACAGTTGCACGGTCGTGGTCACGACCAGGGGCGCGTCCCAGTTCTGCGCGGCGAGCTTGGCGCGCGCCTTGGCTTCTGTGGGGTCTTCGCTGTCGTCCAGCGATTCCTCGCGGGCGGCGCTGTGGTGCTCCAAGACGTGTTCCGCGCCGAAGATCTCGCGGTAGACGCGCACGGTTTGCTCGATGATGCTCGTGTACGGCACGGCGATGACGACGCGCTGTAAGCCGTGTTTCTGGGCGTGCGACAGGGCGAACATCAAGCCTGAAAGCGTCTTGCCGCCGCCTGTGGGCACGGTCAACTTGAACGCGCCCGGCTCGAGAACTGCCGCGTCCTTGCAGGCTTGTAATACCTCAGCGCGCACGGCGTTGACAGTGTTTTCTGGTGCGCTCGAGGCAACAGCGTTCAGATGCGCCTCGAGCTTCGCGCACAGGTCGGCAACCGTCACCGGATTCTCGCGCAATTTGGTTTGCGCATCGTTGAAGTGCGCCTCGGTGTCCAGAAAGTCCGCGTCCACGAGCGCGGAGAATGCGAATCGCAAGAGCATTTCTGTCTCGAGGGCGGTGCTGGGGAAATTCAGGCTTTGCTCGAGGTTGGCGGGCAGCTCGAGCGGCAACCCAGCGCGTTTCGCCGCAGCGCATACGTTAACGAACGCCGCTCGAGTTTCCGGTTCCGCCAGACGCTTCTTGAGTTCGGCAGGTGCGTACAAGCCCGCGTGGTGCCCAGCGATGAGCGGGCACAGAAACTCCGCGCCAAGGTCTGAGGCGAGCATCGCGCCGTAAATCGCGTGCGGCACGCCCTTGTCCGGCGGTGGCGCGCCAGTCAGTGCGGCGACGTGGCAACGCTCGAGGTAGTTCTGGAAACCTGGATTGAATTTGCCCAAGTCGTGCCAGCGTGCGGCGAGTTCGACGATTTCAGCCCCACCAAACGGCGTTGCGTATTTCTTGGCTCGAGCCAGCACGCCCGCGTTGTGGTCCTCGAGCGTGTGCCAATCGTCCGTGCCCTTCTTGGGCGTGTGCGCGGCGAAGTCTGGTTTCACGCGTTGTCCCTCACGATCTCTCTGGCATCCTCGAGCCAACGCTCGCGCAAATCTTGCGGGCTGAGCACGCTGACGCGCGGTCCCCAGGTGTGAATCCATGCCAGCAACTCCCTGGGCAATCCGCTGCCGTCTACGCCCGTGCGGATGGTGACGAGCGCGTGTCCTTTGGTTTTGGACTTGATCGTCATGTTCGGATACCCGCCCTCCTCGAGCCGCGCCAAGGCTTCGGGTTTGAAGCGCAACCGCACCGTGATGGTTTTGCCATCGCTCTGCCCGACGATGCCCCAGGCGTCTTGCAGGTACGCGCTGGGGTCAAATTTTTCTGGGATGTCGTAGGTTTCGCTGCCCAATTCTGGTTGGATCATGCGGCTGACTTTGAAGGTGCGGATGCGCTTGTCGTCACCGAAATTCGTGACCCGTCCAATCGCGTACACGCCCAGGTTGACGCGGTGAATCTCCAAGAGGTAGATCTCCAGGATGTTGGGGCGTTTGATGCCACTGCCACCAGGCTTGACGTAGTGGAATTCCAGCGTGCGCCCTTGCACCCAGGCACTCACCGCTTTCTCCAGCGCGCGGTCGTGGTGTTGCGCTTTGCGGCTTTTTTGCGATTCGTGCAGACGGGTCTCGAGGTCAGCGGTGCTGCGTTTGACGATGCCTTGCAAGTGGGTCGGCAGGCGCCTGCCGAGGGTGTCCAGCACGCTGCGGTAAGTCTTGTTCGGGGCGTGGTGGTACAGCAGCCGCACGCCCGCGTGCGCGGCGAGCACCTCGAGCGGCGTCAACCCGCGGGTGTGGGCGCGGTCCGGGATGAAGTAGGTCCAGGCATCGGTGGGGTGTTCCTTCAGGCCGCAAACTTCGCGCAGGGTGCGCAGATCGGTTTGCAATTGCCGTCGGCTGACCCCTGGGAAGTGGTGCTCGAGTTGCCGCCGCGTGCGTGGTCGTTCGCGCAGCAAGCGCTCGAGGGCAAACAACCGATGCAGACCGCTTTCCCGCGACATGGGTGAACCTTAACGTTTCATTGTCGTTGACTTGTCGTCAACCACGGTCTCGAGGAGGTGATGCAGATTCATTGCGCACCATCTACTCAAGCTGCTGGCGCTGGTCCTGCACCCAATTTTGCTGCACACCTTCCAAAAACTGCTCTCGGTGTGCGGGTGTTGGCTGAACCAATGCCCAGTCTGCGTCTGGGTCCAAACGGTACGCGCCGCGCAAGGCACGCACGCTGCCGGACCAGCCCAAGCGCCGCCGCGCGTCGCGCACGAGGCCAGAGACCGCCTGCGCTTGGGCGCGCCGCGTCTTGTCGTCCGCGCGCTCGCTCGGAAACAGGTGCTCGCCCAAGACTTCGATGCTGCCCACGCCGAGCGCCAAGAGCACCAGCAACTCACCGCTGCGGGCGGTGCTTGGGTAGTACACCTCGCGCCCGGCGATGCTTACCCGCAACGGTCCGTCCGCGCACAGCTGCACCGCCAGGCGTCGCGGCACGGCAGGAACGCCGTTGTCCTCGAGCAACGCAAACAGTTTGGGCAAGCAGCGGGCTTCCTCTTGGAACCAGAGTTGATCGCGGCGCAACGCACCCAAGCGCGCCTTCGCCGCCAGGCTGTCCCCCCGCGCGTGCTCGAGGGCGGCGCGCACGATTTCAGCGCGGTCAACCACGCCCTCGTCGTTCAACGCGGCGTACTCGAGGGCGGCTTGGGCGCTGTCGAACGCCCCGATGCTTGCCCGCGCGCAGGCAATGTCCACCCAGACCTCGCTGCACTTCGGGTTCGGCGCGTGGCTGAGCGCGTGCTCAAACACCTCCAAGGCATCACCCATGCGCCCTGTGAACCGGTAGATGTTGCCCAGACCGCGCCACGCTTGGCGGTGATCCTCGAGGTCCCCGTGCATCGTCGTCGCCGTGCGGTACGCTGCCTCGGCGCGCTGATACTCCAACGCTTGACGCCGCACCGCTGCCACGCCGCACCAGGCCCGCGCCGCGAATGGACGCGCGTCCTCGCGCTTGGTCAGGTGCGCGGCCGCTTCCAGGTGACGCTCCGCGTCGCGCACGTCGCCCGCGCGCAGGCACGCCAAGCCCAGGTTGTGCCGCGCGGTGGCGAGCATCAACGTGTCCTCCGCCAGCAGCGGCAGGCTCTGGGCGTACAAACTGCGCGCCTCCGGTTGATCGCCGTTCAACGTGGTCATCACTGCCAGGTCCAGCAACAGCAGCCCCAAATCGCGTCCAGTCAAGTGGGCGCGTGCTTTGGTCGCACCGGAGCGCCAATCCGCACCCAGCGCGTACGACGCGCGGACCCCAGCGCGCCACGCCGCCGCTGCATCGGTCGCGTCCAACCGGTCGCCCACAGCGCGTTCGGCGCAACGCTGGGCTTGCTCGGACTGCCCTTGCTCGAGACACAACCAGGCGGTCAACGCCGCTGGCGGGTTGCGCATCGTTCCGAGCGCGTTTTTCATCGCCCCCATGTCCCCAGCCCGCCATGCCACACGCGCCTCGAGTGCTCGCCAAGGTTCCGGTGTCGGCAAGGTTTGCGCGCGCATCGCAACATGCACCGCCACGGCGTCTGCGCGGCTGCGGACCATCCCCAACGCGTGGGTGTAGGTGCGCAACGCATCATCAGCGCGGTCGAGCGAAAGCAAACTCTGCGCCGCGTCGAGCGCGTCTTCCAAGGCAGCGCGGCGCGGCATCGCCGTATTGTACGGCAGCCACGCCCCTCTTACGGTTAGCCCCCGGTTGGGAATTTCGGCACGTCATCCGCCACGAGCGGCGTCTGCGAGAACCCCGCGTGGACCTGCCAACCACCCAACGCCACGCCCAATGCGCACACCGCCAACAACACCTTGCCCAATCGCTTTAACATGGTTTTTCCGCTCCTCATCGAGAACTCGAGTTGTCCGAACAACGCCGTCCCACACGCCAGGGGCATCACCTCCGTGGCGCGAAGAATGGCGCTGCACCGCGCAGAGGGCTGGCGCGGTGCGTGCGGGACTCGGGCAATCAATCGGCGTCGTTCAAGACGAGGAAAAGGACGTGCAGGCAAAAGTGTCGTCACTGACAGCGTGACAAAAACGGCTCGAGCAGCACGGCTTGCAATGCCCTCGAGAAACGCGTCAAGCACGTGGTCTCAAGCATTCGTGAAATCCTGCGTTCTCGAGTGGGTAGATTGAACGCAACAAAAACGCGCGAACCCCCAGTGCCGGTGAACACACCAGGAGGTCCGCGCGACGACTTCAAGCCCGTGTGGGTGCGATCATTGACAGTTCAGGCCGTACAACACCCTCGAGCCCACGCGAATGCTCGAGTGAGGTTCGCGGAGGTGGCTCGAGGGGAAGCGTGTGGAACGGTTAGAATTGGTCTGACGTTGCAGCGGTCAGAAATGGCCGCTGAGAATTGAAATACGGCTGTCGTCACGTGAACGGGGATGTCAGGCAGGGTTGCAGCGGTCAGAAATGGCCGCTGAGAATTGAAATCCCTGCGTACTTGCCTTGCCCGTTGTGCGCGGCTGTTGCAGCGGTCAGAAATGGCCGCTGAGAATTGAAATATTCAACCGATCATTCAAAATTTGCTCGGCGCGTTTGTTGCAGCGGTCAGAAATGGCCGCTGAGAATTGAAATATCATTTGCCGGTACGCGTCCACACCGGGTTTGCCGTTGCAGCGGTCAGAAATGGCCGCTGAGAATTGAAATCTTGAGCAATTCGCGCAGCACCACCGCTCGAGCCACGTTGCAGCGGTCAGAAATGGCCGCTGAGAATTGAAATAAACCATACATACGTGAGGATCGCCGCCGTTTGGAGGTTGCAGCGGTCAGAAATGGCCGCTGAGAATTGAAATATGCACACGCACGAGATGGTGCTCGAGCGCTCCCCGTTGCAGCGGTCAGAAATGGCCGCTGAGAATTGAAATTTGCCGAGTTTGGCGTCGCCCGCTTCGAGCACGGGGTTGCAGCGGTCAGAAATGGCCGCTGAGAATTGAAATCTCGCCGACGACCTCACGGCGGAGTCGTTTGATGCGCGTTGCAGCGGTCAGAAATGGCCGCTGAGAATTGAAATGACGCACCTGCTCGGACGCTGACCCGTGCCGCGCCGGTTGCAGCGGTCAGAAATGGCCGCTGAGAATTGAAATGACATTTGCAAAGACGGCGGCGATGACCCTTACGGGTTGCAGCGGTCAGAAATGGCCGCTGAGAATTGAAATACGACGACATCACGCCGGGCGCGCGTGGTCTTGACGTTGCAGCGGTCAGAAATGGCCGCTGAGAATTGAAATTGATTGACTTTGTGGTAGGTGATGTTGCCTTCACCTGTTGCAGCGGTCAGAAATGGCCGCTGAGAATTGAAATTCCGTGGCTTTGGTGGTCTTAACCAAGCCTTGCGCTTGTTGCAGCGGTCAGAAATGGCCGCTGAGAATTGAAATACACAAGTCATGTGTACATAAGTCAAGAGATCAGCGTTGCAGCGGTCAGAAATGGCCGCTGAGAATTGAAATACTTGCTCGAGGTGTACTTGCTCGAGGTGTACTCGTTGCAGCGGTCAGAAATGGCCGCTGAGAATTGAAATGCGCAGGCGCAGCAATGGGGCGTCTCGATGCACGCGTTGCAGCGGTCAGAAATGGCCGCTGAGAATTGAAATGCCCTGATGACCGGGCTACGCCGCGAAGAACTCGTTGCAGCGGTCAGAAATGGCCGCTGAGAATTGAAATATCAGCGACATCGCCCAGGGACGCGGCGTGGGTCGTTGCAGCGGTCAGAAATGGCCGCTGAGAATTGAAATGACGGTGGAGACGAGTGCGAACAACGCGCGCAAGTTGCAGCGGTCAGAAATGGCCGCTGAGAATTGAAATAAAAATTCTGGGGTCCGACCGGTCCGCAGTCGGCACGTTGCAGCGGTCAGAAATGGCCGCTGAGAATTGAAATACCGCCCTCGTCGCGGATTTGAACATCGGGGATTGTTGCAGCGGTCAGAAATGGCCGCTGAGAATTGAAATACGAGCACGACGTTCACCGCGCCGGACGCGTGGGCGTTGCAGCGGTCAGAAATGGCCGCTGAGAATTGAAATGTCTCGGGCAGGAAGCGCGTGACGAGCATCTTGTTGCAGCGGTCAGAAATGGCCGTTGAGAATTGAAACCTCGAGGGGCGGGCGCGCTGGCTCGAGGACCGCCGTTGCAGCGGTCAGAAATGGCCGTTGAGAATTGAAACCCGACGAAGGGCTCAGCGTGACGCACTCACTGGACGTTGCAGCGGTCAGAAATGGCCGTTGAGAATTGAAACAAAAACCAATCGCGGCGATCACCGCCCTAGCGGGGCAGTTGCAGCGGTCAGAAATGGCCGTTGAGAATTGAAACGACAAAGGTTACGCCGATCTGCAAGCCAAGAACGTTGCAGCGGTCAGAAATGGCCGTTGAGAATTGAAACATCGTCCCACCTCGAAATCACGCGGGCTGAACGCGTTGCAGCGGTCAGAAATGGCCGTTGAGAATTGAAACAGCCGCTCGAGGGGCGGCAAACCCAAATCCAAGCGTTGCAGCGGTCAGAAATGGCCGTTGAGAATTGAAACAATCTCGCCTCGAGCCAACGCTGCGAAGATCGCGTGTTGCAGCGGTCAGAAATGGCCGTTGAGAATTGAAACCCGTTGAGTGGTGGACCGGGGAGCCATCGTGCGCGTTGCAGCGGTCAGAAATGGCCGTTGAGAATTGAAACCAGGGCTGCATGTAGGCGGAGGTGGAGGGGTGTCGTTGCAGCGGTCAGAAATGGCCGTTGAGAATTGAAACAGTGTTGCACCACCACAGGGCGAGGCACAGCACGGTTGCAGCGGTCAGAAATGGCCGTTGAGAATTGAAACAACCCCGAAGCGCGGTTCCGCGACGGTCAACCGGTCGTTGCAGCGGTCAGAAATGGCCGTTGAGAATTGAAACACCAACGCGCATGCATCGATCACTGGCGGCGCTGTCGTTGCAGCGGTCAGAAATGGCCGTTGAGAATTGAAACCGAGTGGTTGGAGCGTGCCTTGTCCGATGGTGGCGTTGCAGCGGTCAGAAATGGCCGTTGAGAATTGAAACGACGTTGCCGGGATCACGTACAAACTCGAGGTCACGTTGCAGCGGTCAGAAATGGCCGTTGAGAATTGAAACTTCGCCCTGGACGCGCCGCCCGCATTGCCCTCGAGCGTTGCAGCGGTCAGAAATGGCCGTTGAGAATTGAAACCGCAGTACGGCGTGCGCCCCGCGCAACGGTGGACGTTGCAGCGGTCAGAAATGGCCGTTGAGAATTGAAACCGCAGCCGGGATTGCGTGGAACGAACCTACCTCGTTGCAGCGGTCAGAAATGGCCGTTGAGAATTGAAACCCCGAAGCGCTGACCGGGTACACCCGCGCTCTTGGTTGCAGCGGTCAGAAATGGCCGTTGAGAATTGAAATGATTCCCGCGCCTCGAGACCAGCACCACTCCAGGGGGTTGCAGTGGCAAAAGATGGTCACTGAGAATTGAAATACGCCGTAAATTTTGACCTCGGACTCGTGCCGAAAGTTGCAGTGGTCAGAAACGGCCGCTGAGAATGGAAACGCGGGCGGGGGCGGCGCTTCGACCGGCATTGAACTCGTTTCGACAGCCAAAAAAGGTTGCTGAGAATTGAAACGGACACCGCACGATCACGCACAACTTGCTCGGCATGTTGCAACGGCAAGAAAGGGCCGCTGAGAATTGAAACATGCATTTCGCGGGCATTCTCGGTTGCTTACGCTGGATGCAACGGCCAGAAATGGTTGCTGAGTATTGAAACCGCCCCGAGAATCCCACACCGGCTCTCGAGGTGGAGTTGCAGCGGCCAAAGGAAACCGCTGAGAATTGAAACGAGCAATACGCCGAGGCCATGAAGGGGCGCGCTCAAGTGCAGCGGTCAAAAAAAGCCATTGAGAATTGAAACGTCGCGGAGAAGCCCGGCGCGGCTTACAACTTCGTTGCAGCGGCTTAAAAGAGCCTCTGAGAATTGAAACACCGGTTTACCCTTGACGAGCTTGCGGTTGAGGAGGGCAGTGTCCTGAAGATGCCGCTGAGAATTGAAACTGGGGTGCAATTCAAGACTTTTGGTGGTCATGTCATTACAGATAAACCTCGAGTTGATCCCCCAATATCAGCCACTCGAGGTTCGACCGCCTTCCAACATGAACTCAACATTAGAATGACCCGCAATGATTGACCTGCTCGTCAACCCCCGCGCCGGCGGCGGTCGCGCACTGCGCCTCGCCCGGCAACTCGAGGGGGCGCTCACGGCGGCGGGTCGCGCGTTCACGACGCACGTCAGCACCGCACCGGGCGATCTCGAGCGGATTGCTTCGGGGCTTCCAGCATCCTCGAGCGCCGTCGTCGCGGTCGGCGGCGACGGCACGGTCTCCGAAGTCGTCGGCGGTTTGGTGCGGGGCAACTCGAGCCGCGCGTTTTGCGTCGCGCCGGGCGGCAGCGGCAACGATTTTGCCAAGGCGCTCGGTTGGGTGCGGCTGGAGGACACCGTGCGCGCTTTAGAGCTGAACCAGCCTGAGCGCATTGATTTGGTCTGCGTCAATGGTCGCGTCGCCGCGTACGGCTTGGGCATGGGTTTCGACGCGCTCGTCGCGGCGGACGCGCAGGCGCATGCGCCCGCGTGGTTGCGCGGCTTGCCGCGTTACCTGTACGCGATCATGCGCGTGCTGCCCGGTCTCGAGACGCCGTTTCTGACGCTCGAGGCGGACGGGGCGCAGGTCTATGCCGGGCGCAGCGTCTTGGCGGCGGCGATGAACACGCCCACGGCGGGCGGCGGGTTCCGCCTCGCGCCCGACGCCAGCCCTACAAACGGCTTGCTCGAGATCATGGTCGGCGGGGATTTGACGCGCCTGCAAACGCTGCTGATCTTGCCCAGGGTGATCGCGGGCACGCACGTCACCGACCCCAAGGTGCAGGTTTTCCGGGCGCGCCACGCGCGCTTCACCTGGGCGCGTCCAACCCACGCCCACGCCGACGGTGAGCAGGTCACGCCTGCAACCGTGTACGACGTGCGCGCGTTGCCTGCGGCGCTCACCGTGCTGCGCCCTCGAGCCTCGAGCGTCGGGGGTGCGCGATGAACGCTGTTAAGCGTGCGCTGCAGTGGATGCTCCTGTCACTGCTCGAAATGGGTGCGCGGTCGTACACGGTCGCTGCGGCGCGGGCGAACGTGCAGCGGGCGACGAAAAAATAGGCGGACAGCGCGCCCTCTGAGGGCATCGTGCGCCAACGCCGCGTGCTGCGAGCACTGAGGAATGTCTTGCTCGAGCACGACCATCCCGTGCAGTTCGCCACATATACACCGGTTGCCGCGCTGTCCATCACCGAGCGGCACACCGGCTTGGAAGCGCACGCGCAGGAGTTGCTGGCGGTGCTCCGGGATGTGGAGCGTTGCGAACCGAACCTCGGTGCGCGTTCAATCGTGCAGGGCATGCGCGTGTCGTTGGGGGTGCGCCTGCTGATGGCTGTGTCACCGCTAGACGCTCCCGCTGAGCCCATGCCCAAACGCCCTCGAGCGCCGCGCTGACCGCGTCGATCTCGAGGGCGCAGGTGTTCAACGTTCAGTACTGAACGTTGAACGGCGTGTTCAGCGTCGTGCCGTTGGCTTTGAAGCTGAGCGTGCCCGTGACTTTCTGACCGGCTGTCGGTTGCGGCGTGAACGCCAATTTGATGCAGCCCGCGCCTTGCGAGGCATTGAAGGCACCGTTGAACACGGTGTTGAGCCCAGCGGCGTCGCTGGCGACCGCGTACAAACCGCCCGTGTCGGCGGCGGCGCGTTGCATGTCGGCATCGCTCAGGTTGGAGCCCAAACCGATCATCAGCAACCGCACGTTCGCGGCTTTGGCGGCGTTGATCGCGGCTTGCAATTGGTCAGCGTCGTCGGCTGCACCGTCGGTCAAAACGAGCGCGACCTTGTTGCCACCGCCGCGCTTTTGCACCACGTCCACGGTTTCTTTCGTGGATACCCACAGCGGCGTGCTGCCACCGTCGACCGCTGCGGCGTCCACGGCGGTTTTGAGCAGCGCTTTGTTGTCCGTGAAGGCTTGGTGCACGGTGATTTCGGTGTACGGCGGGGTCACGTCCAAGCCTGAACTGAACGAGGTTACCGCCGCGACATCGCCACTTTGCAAGCGGTCTACGAAGGCTTTGGCAGCCGTCGCACGCAGCTTCGTGGGATCGGTGTCAGACATCGACCCCGAGGCGTCCATCAGGATGCCCGCCGTGAGCGCGCCGCTGACGCTGGTGATGTTGCCGCACACCGACGCCGTCGCGGTGACTGGCGTGCCGTCCAACGTGCGCACACCCCGCGCCAGCACCGACGCACCGCTGACGCTCGGGTCGCTCAACGTGCCGCTGCGCAAGACGTTGTTGCTGTTGTCCAATGCGCTGACGTTGAGGTTCGCGCTTTTGTCGGCGTTCAACGTGAAGCCGTTGACGCTGGCTTTGGTCGGGGTAACCGTCGGGGGCGGATTGCCTCCGGGGCAAGCGACGAGTCCGACAGTGAGGGCGGTTGCGGCAAGTCCTAGTTTCAACGTGTGCATCGGTAAAACCTCCACCCGACACTGTACGCTCAACGCCAAAAATCATCTCGAGCACGCGCAGGAACACCGTGTCAGACAGGGTGCTCGAGGGCGTGTTTATGAAGGGTGATTTGGTTTACGAAAGAGAAGTTGATCCGACACAACCCCGTCAGTGACGCGAATCTCGAGGATTTGCCAGCGCGATGGCCCCGCATTGGGTCAACCGGTCGGTTTTTTCTTGAACACCTCGCGGGCCACGCGTTGCCAATCCTCCAAGCGAACCGTGCGCAGCACGCCTTTGGCTTGGGCGATGAACTCCTGCCCCAAATTGTGCAACTCCTTGCGCTCCAAGGGTGGCAGGTCAGCGCGGCGGGCGCGGAAGTAGGTCTGCGCGAGCATGCCCAGCGCGTACGTGCCGGTGAAGACGATGGGCGCGTTCAGCACGGGTCCCAGGATCGGCACGAGTTTTAAGACGCTGCGCGTCGCCGTGCGCGTGGCGTAGGTCAGCGCCACGGCGCTGCCGAGTTCCAAAACGATCTCCTTGGCGCGCGTCGTGCTCAGGTCAAAGCCGTAGATCTTGCCGATCTGCACGACCATTTGCAGGTGCAGCGGCAGCACGATTGCCAAGTCCAGCAGCGGCACTGGCTCCAATGCGACGGCGGCGCACAGCGCGGCGCGGGCGCGCACGAGGCTTTCGACCTCCTCGCGCTCTTTCGTGCCGTCGGGCACATCAATGGTCAGCGTTTTGGGATCAAACGGCTCGAGCATGGGACCATTACGCGGGCTCGGGGGAACAGGTTGCAAGGACCAGGGTCGCTATTAAGTACCTTGCGTTTAAGTTTTGAGGCATCGTCTCAAAACTTAAACCGACCAACGGGAGTAGCAAAAGCGTACAACACGCTGAAATGACAGGGTTGGAGCAGCGCGGAAACCCGAAAATGCAAGCGTGTTGTACGTAGACGTTTCGCGTGCGTCGTGTTCGACCGGGGCTCGAGGCAATCTCGAGCGGATGAAGTTGAATCTTTGCAAAGGGTGGATGTCGGTTGCTGCGGCTCGCGTGTTGCGGTTTGATCGCTGTGCCTCGACAAACGTACCTCGAGAACGGTGGTGGCTCGAGACCCCGCAGTTTCTCGAGACTGAAATCAATACCCGAGCGCCGCGTTTTCCTTGCGTCCAGCGATCAACCATGTCCCGAACGGGATCAGCGCCGCGATCACGCCCGCACCAACGCCCCACCAGCCCGGCGCGAGCAGCGCGGCGAGCACGGCAGCGTCGAAGACGAACAGCGCCAAGCCGATCTGCCACCCCTGGCTGTCGCGGCGGCGCTTTTGCAGGTCGGCGCGGTTGAACGGGCGCGCCGTCCACAGCATCATCAAACCGCCCAGCACGGTCACGGCGGCAAAGCCAATCAGAATGAAGGCGGTCTGCGGCTCCAAAAGCGTGCGGTACAGGATGATGGGGGCGAACACCGCCCACGTCGGGGTGATCGCGGCGACGAGCTTCGCCCAACGCAACGTCGCGGGTTTGGTTGGGGACATGCGCAGCAGTTCCGGGGCGTCCTCGGCGGCGATGACGATTTGCGTCAAGTTCTGTGCGAGCGAGCCGCCGATGAAGATGGCGGCGAAGGCGAGGAAGGCGTAGAACCCGACGATCCCCGCACTGCTCCTCGAGCCGCTGAACAACGCGATGGCGATGGGCACGAGGTAAATCAGTTGCTGCAAGGTGCGCGAGATCAGCAGCGGATCGCGGAAGATCAAGCGCCACTCCTTGACGAGCACGTTCCAAAACGCGCCAGGGCGAAACGGCGCGACCTTGGTGTTCTTGGAGACCCGCGCCCTCGAGCCGCCGAGCCCAGCGGTCGCGCCCGTCAAGAATGCGCGGTGCGTGACCTGCACGCTGGCGTAGAACAACGCAATGCCGATGCCGAGCATCAGCAGGCTCGGCAATGGCTCGAACAGGGCGGCTCGAGCGGGGATGAGCAGCGGGCTGTCTGCAGGAATCGTCTCCAAATACGCTTCCACAGCGACGAGCCACGGCGCGCTGTCGGGATTGATGAAGCGTCCGAGTTGCGTCAGCAAATAGATTCCCGCGCCGAACAGCACGCCGACGACCTGCGCCACCGTGCGGGCGCGGCGAGCACCGATGGCGCGCACGAGGGCGAGCGTGATGACCAAGCCCAGCGCCGCGCCGATCAAGGCGAGCGCTATCAGCAGCGGCAAGACGCCGAGCACGCGCCACCCCAGGAAGATCGCCGCGCCCACGGTCACGGGCACGACGATGAACGCGAGACTCGAGAGGGCGGTCAGCATCACCCACACGCCCTTCGCAGCGAGCACCGTGCGCGGGTGCAGGGGACTGCTCAGCAGCAGATCCACGTCGCCGCGCTCGAACAGCACCTGCACGGCGCTGCGTACCGTCACCGACGAAAGGATCGTGAACACCAGGAACACGCCCGCGCCGATGTAGGCCATGACCTGCGGCGGCAACGTCGCAGGCAAGCCGCCGAAGCTCGAGGGCAGCAGGGAACGCGCGTAGAACGCCCCGGCGATGCCGAAAAAGGCAATCGCCAAGAGCACCCACCACACCCAGCGGCTCGAGGAAGACTCGCGCGACAGCAGGCGAAACTCGTGGCGCAGGAGCCAAAGCAGCGACCCGCGCCCGGTCAAGCCGTTCACAACGCCGCCGCGCTGTCGGGATCGCGGGTTAACTCGAGAAACACGTCCTCGAGCGTGCCGGTTTCTCCACTCTGCGCGCGCAACTCCGCCAGCGTGCCCAAGGCGCGCAGCTTGCCCGCGTTGATGATCCCGATGCGCGTGGACAGGCGCTCGGCGACTTCCAAGATGTGGGTGGTCAGGATGACTGTGCCGCCGCGCCGGGTGAAGTCCACCAGCAGGTCTTTAACGAGGCGCGCGGCGCTCGCGTCCAAGCCGGTCAGCGGCTCGTCCAAGATCATCACCTGCGGCTCGTGGATCAGCGCGGCCGCCAGCGCCATCTTCTGCTTCATGCCGCGCGAGAAGCCCTCGATCAGCTCGGTGCGGTTGCCCCACAAACCCAAGACCTCGAGCCAGTGCTGGGCGCGCGGTTGCGCAACCTCAGGCGGCACGTTCCACAACCCCGCGATGAATTCCAAATGCTCCATCGGGCGCAATTTTCCGTACAAGAGCGGATCGTCGGGCAGGTACGCCAGCGCGGTTTTCGCCGCTTCGGGTTCCTTGGTGATGCTCCGCCCGAGCACCCGCGCGTCGCCCGCGTCGGGTTGCAGCAACCCCGCGATCATGCGCAGCGTCGTCGTTTTGCCCGCGCCGTTCGCGCCCAAGAACGCGAACAACTCGCCTGGCTGCACCGCCAGCGAAAGTCCGTCCACAGCGGGTTTCCCGCCGAACCGTTTGTGCAAGTTCTCGAGCAGCAATGCTGGAGTTGGGTTCACAAGCCGACTTTACGCGGCGCATCTGAAATTCGTTGCGTGAAGCGGGGTGCTGTACACCTCGAGCCCGTCTCGAGGGTCGTTGTCCGCCGTTTTGTTCTGAGCTGTGCGGGTTTAAGCGACAACGCTCGAGCAAACATTCAGTTTGGAACACGGGCGAGCGGTCAGTGCAGCCGTGGCTCGAGCCCGTCTCGAATCTGCGAGGCCCGAACCTCGAGTGGCTGAGACCGCCTGGACCCCACACCGCCGATGGGCCGGTCGGCTCGGAAAACGAAACAACGCCCGCTGTTCGTCACAGCGGGCGTTGCTCGAGGTGTGGTTCGCTGCCTTACCGTCCGCCGACGCCGGGCGCGAGGGTCAGGGGTTTCTCCAAGCGCAACCAGATGAACTCGTTGGGGTCCTTCACGTCCGCGCCGCGTCCGCCCGTGCCAGGGTAATTGTTGTCGTTGGCGACCAGGATCGTGTTCGCGTTCAACACGACAACATCTTCAATCGTCACAAACGGGAAGGTGAAGACGCTCCCCTGCGTGCTCGGCGCGAGGCGGTTGGTGTCCGTGATGTTCATCAAGTCCGCGACCAGCTCTTTTTGCACGACGTTGCCCGCGTCTTTTTTGGACAGGTCAACCTTGTAGACGCGCTTGAACTTCGCGGTCGCGCCGCTGCCGTTGTCGCGCTCGATCACCAGGTACTCGTTGTCGTTGACGACCGCCATGTCGCCAATCGCGTTCGCGGGGTCCTCGAGCTTGTAGAAGCCCACGAGTCCGGTGTACTTGCCCGTCGCCAAATCGAAGTCGTGGATGCGCAGCAACCCAGCCGCGTCGCCCGCGACCGTGCCCTCGAGCATCGGGTAGAGCCGCGTCTTGGCGGGGTTGATCGCCATGCCTTCAAAGCCCTTGGAACCCGCGAGGTTCGCCGTGCCCATCGCGCCGGGGTTCGGGCTGCTCGAGAGCACCGCCGGGTTGTTCGGTGAGCGCACGGTGTCTTTTGTCGGGTCTTTGCCCGCGCCGAAATCTGGCGTGGGCACGGGCGCGCTGAGCAGCTTGCCGTCGGCGCTGAAGTGCAAAATCCACGGTCCGAATTCCTCGCCCACCCAGATCGTGCCGTCCTTGGCGACGACGAAGCTTTCGATGTCCAGGTCAAAGCCGGTCAAGTTGCGCTCTGGGGTGCTCTCGTTGACGATGAAGAATGGTGCCTTCTTGTCCGGGTCGCGCAGTTGAATGAAGCGGTTGACCTTGACCGCGCCCGTGCCACCCTGCGCGGTCTTCGGCTCCAAGGAGACGTTGTACAGGCGCAACAGGTAATCCACGCTGTTGTACTTGCCCCCAAAGCCGTTGTCGGGCATGACCCAGTACGACCCGTTCTCCCCGAGTTGCAATGCGCTGAAGCCCTGCACGGGCTGGCTGGGAAAGCGCGGCGCGTCCAGCTTGCCGCCCGAACCGGTGAACTGCCCGCTGGCGGGACCGGCGGCGAACGTGTCCGCGTCCAACACCGCGAAGCCCACGAGTTCTGTTTTCACGCTTTGCGCCAGCACCACTGACAACGCCAACGCCCCCAGCACGACCATCGCTTTTTTCATGGTGTTCCTCCACTTGCCAGGGTGCGAGGCGCGTGTCAAGCGGGCGTCAATCACCGTGCGTTGACAGTGGCGTGCAAGCGGCTCGAGCTTGAGCCCGGGTTCATCCTCGAGCGTCCCCAAACCACGCTCGATCCCCGAGAAATTCCCCTCGAGCACGTAGCGCTTTACGTGACGGTGCACGCGGATTCAATGTGTTCCACGCTTGTTTCAACGCGTGAGAAATCGCTAAGATGCTGCCCACACCCCAATGGTCTTAAAAACGCGCCACGATCAGGATCTGCGGCTGATCTCGTCCCTCCAGGGCTGGGTGATGTTCGCCGTCGGCGTCGTCGCCTTGCTGATGATTCCGGTCGTCGCACCCGCGTATTCGTACTTGGCGGCACTGTGGTTGATCTACGCGTTGGTCGCGGTCGGGCTGAACATCCTCGTCGGGTTCACCGGGCAGATCAGCCTCGGGCACGCGGGGTTCTTCGCGGTCGGCGCGTACACGGTCGGGATGCTGACGAACGCGGGCTGGCCGTTTCTGATTACGCTTGTCGCAGCGGTCGCTGTGACGGCGCTCTTGGGTTACCTCGTCGGCATTCCCGCGCTCAAACTCGAGGGTCCGTATTTGGCGATTGCCACGAGCGGTTTTGGCTTGGCGATTCAGCAGTTCATCGGCGGCACGCCGTTCTTCGGCGGGCACAGCGGGTTGATCGTCAACAAGCCTGAAATTCTGGGCATCACCTTTGCCCGAGACCGCGATTACTACTACATCGTCCTCCTCGTTGCCGCGCTGTTCGTCTACATGGCGTTCAACCTCGCGCGGTCGCACATCGGACGTTCGTTCGTCGCCGTGCGTGACGCTGAACTCGCCGCACAGACGAGTGGCGTGAACCTGCGCGGTGCCAAGACCCTGGCATTCGCCGTCAGCGCCGCCTACGCGGGCGTCGCGGGCGGTTTGTTCGCGCCGCTGCTCGGCATCGTCACGCCGGACGGTTTCGGGCTCCTCAAAAGCATTGAATTCCTCAGCATGATCGTTGTCGGCGGCATCGGCACGGTCGCGGGCGGCATCCTCGGCGCTGGACTGGTCGTACTGCTCCAAGACCAACTCGCGCAAGCCGGGAACCTCGCCACATTGATTTACGGCAGCATCGTCATGTTCGTCTTGATCCTCGAGCCGCTCGGGTTGTACGGGCGCTGGCTGAAGATCAAGTTCTACTGGAAAGGGTGGCCGTTCTAAATGGACGTGGCGTTGGTCCTTCAACTCCTGCTCAGCGGCTTGCAAAGCGGCAGCATTTACACGCTGATGGCGCTCGGCATCGTGCTCTTGTACCGCACGAGCCGCGTGCTCAACTTCGCGCACGGCGAATTCGCGCTGCTCGCGGCGTTTCTGGCGTTCACGCTGACCTCGAGCCTGCAACTGCCGGTGATCCTCAGCTTCGTCGTTGGACTCGCCGCGTCGGGCATCGCGGCGGGCGCGTTTTACTTCTTCATCATGCGCCGCGCCAAAGCCCAAGACGCGATGGGCTTGCTGATCCTGACGCTGGGCTTCAGCCTGTTCGCCAACGGCGGCTTGGCGCTGATCTGGGGCACGAGCAACAAAGAACCGCCACGTCTCCTGGATCCGCTTGCGACTTGGAGCTTCGGAGACTCGAGCGCGCCCGTGGTGCTTTCACAAAACGCCGTGCTGACCGCCGTGATCGGCTTCGCGTTGATGGTCGCGCTGTACTTCTTCGTGCAACGCAGCCGCATTGGGCTGGCGATGCGCGCCGTGTCGCAAAACCCGCAGGTCGCCAAAGCCCTGGGCATTCCCGTGAACACCGTGCTGGTCTCGAGCTGGATGGTCGCCGCGATCTTGGGCGGCGCGGCGGCGTTGCTGTTCGCGCCGACCACACAACTGAGCCCGAACTTAATGCTCGATCCCTTGAACAAGGGCTTCGCGGCCGCCGTGCTCGGCGGCATCACCAGCTTGCCTGGGGCGGTGCTGGGCGGGTACATCCTCGGCATCGTCGAAACCTTCGTCGGCTACGTCAGCCCTGTTTTTAAACTCGCCCTCGCGTTCGTGCTCATCATCGTCGTTTTGATCGTCCGCCCAGAAGGGTTGCTCGGAGAGCGCGAAAGCAAACGCGCGTGAGTGCGGTCTCGAGCATGCACTTGAATCGTTGAATCAACCGCCCACCTTCAAAGAGATTTCGAAAAGGCACACCAGCACCGCATTTTGCTCGAGATTTCCACAGCCATTTCGTCCCAGCCGATCACCTCGAGCCTTCCGCACCAAACGCATTCACCACTTTCGCTCCAACATTTCGTCATCAGGCACGACAACCGCAAACCACCACGCCTCGAGCCGTCCCACTCGAGAGACCCAGGCACAAGAGGAGAACACCATGCGAAAACGGGTATTGGCAATCGGAGCGGCGGTGATCGCCACGGCGAGCATCGTCGCGTTGGCGCAAGACATGGGCGTGACGCGCACGCGCATCAAGCTCGGAACCTGGGGACCGCTCAGCGGTCCGTCGGCGGGCTTCGGCAACGTCATGGTCGGCATTGAAGCCGCGATCAACAAGGCCAACGCCGAAGGCGGCATCAACGGGCGTCAAATTGAACTGATTAAGCGCGACGACAATTACGAAGCGGCGCGCACGAAGCTCGTCGTCAAAGACCTGATCGAACGCCAAGGCGTGTTCGCCTTGGTGGGCGGCGTCGGCACGCCGAACGGCTTGGCGATTCTGCCGGATGTCATTGCCAACGCGATTCCGTGGGTTTCGCCCGCGACGGGCAGCACGGAATTCAGCCGCGTCAACGGCAACCGCCTCCGCTCGCCGACGGTGTTCTCGACGTTCACGAATTACGAGATTGAATCCAAGCTCTTGCTGCGTTACGCCGTGAACACCCTCAAACTCAGCAAGGTCGCCGTGTTCTACTTCAACACCTCGTTTGGTCTCGAGGGTGCCAAGGGCGTGGAGGACGAGATCAAAGAGTTCGGCAACCGCGCCAGCCTGGTCGCCAAAGTGCCGCACGAACCGGCGGAGACGAACCTCGCCGCGCAAGCCCTGCGTTTGCGCGAAAGTGGTGCAGACGCCGTGGTGCTCTACACCTCGGACGGCTTTGCGATTCCGCTGCTGCAAGAGATGGCGAAGATCGGGTACAAGCCGCAGATTCTCGCGTCCTCCGTTTTGGCCACGGCGAACATGTTCCGCGCGGGTCCGACGACGCAATGGAACGGCGCGATCATCGCCAACTTCATTCCGTTCCCCAGCGCGCTCTTGGTGGACGGCAAGGGTGACCCCAAAGCGGACGCGGCGGTCGCAGAAATCGTCAAATACGCCCCGAACCAGGATGTCGTCAAGAACGACTTGGCTCGAGTCCTCGCAGGCTACGCCTTCGCGCAACCCTTGATCGAGGGCTTGAAGCGCACGGGCGCGAACCTCAACCGCCCGAACTTCATCCGCGCGATGGAGGGCATGCGCAACTGGCAGGGGAGCCTCTTCAACAGCATCAGCTTCTCGCCGACGGACCGCCAAGGCAACAACAGCGTGTTCTTGGTCAAAGCGGGTTTTGCACCGCGCCCAGGGTTCTCCAGCGTTGGCGGCTGGGTGTCGTTCAACTCCGAGCGGTAATTCAAACCAGGCTCGAGGTGTGCCCGTCGGGGTGCACCTCGAGCCCAACGAGTTTTTCAGCTCGAGGCTCGAGCTTCACAACAACAGAATGAATTTTTGCAATCGCTCAATGGCAACAAGCACACCGGACTCGTTGTAGGGGCGACCGGCCGGTCGCCCCTACGGGTCGCCACGCAAAACCAAGGTTGGCAAACACGATAGGCATGGCAGGAAATTCTCGAGAAACCCGCGCAAGAGGTTGAATGCAAAACGGATCACTTCAAAATTCAAGCGCGCCACTGCTCGAGGTCCGCGATGTGACCCTGCGCTTCGGTGGCGTGACAGCCGTCAACGACGTGGGTTTCACGGTGGCTCGAGGCGAGACGGTTGCGCTGATTGGACCGAACGGTGCGGGCAAGAGCAGCCTGTTCAACTGCATCACTGCGTTGTACAAGCCGCAAGTCGGCTCGGTGACCTTCGACGGGCACGAATTGACCCGCTCCACGCCGGACCGCATTGCGCGCCTGGGCATCGCACGCACGTTCCAGAATATCGAATTATTCGGTGGCTTGACGGTGCTCGAGAACGTGCTGCTGGGGCGGCATCGGCATGTCAAGGCGAACTTTTTCAACGCATTGTTGGGCACGCCCGCTTGGACTCGAGACGAGGTCTCCCAGATTGCGGCGGCTGAACGCGCGATTGACCTGCTCGAGTTGCAAGCCTACCGGGATCGCCGCGTGCGCGGCTTGCCCTACGGCATTCAAAAGCTCGTGGAGATCGCTCGAGCCCTCGCTGGGGAACCGAAGCTGCTCTTGATGGACGAGCCGGTCGCAGGATTGACGACCGATGAAAAAGACGAACTTGTGCAGCGCTTGTCCGAACTCAGGAGCGCCCTCGGGTTGACGATTCTGCTCGTGGAACACGACCTGCGTGTCGTCTCGAGCCTCGCGGAACGCATCGTGGTGCTGGAGTACGGGCGCAAGATTGCCGACGGCACGCCCGACGTGGTGCGCAACGATCCCGTCGTCGTTGCCGCGTACCTCGGCGTGGAAGCAGGCACGCTCGCTGGGGGCGCGAATGCTTAGCTTGGAGAACGTAGAGAGCGGCTACACCCGCCAGGCGCTCGTGCTGCGCGGCGTCAGCCTCGAGGTTCCCGCTGGGAAAATCGTCACGCTGCTGGGCAGCAACGGTGCGGGCAAGAGCACGACGCTGAAAACGATCATGGGCTTGGTCGAGGACGAACCGCGCAAAGGGCGCATCGCGTGGCAAGGAACAGACATCGCGCACCGCGACACCGAACAGATCGCGCGCAGGGGCATCGCGCTCGTGCCCGAAGGACGCGGGATGTTCAAGGATTTGACGGTGCTCGAGAGCTTGATGCTCGGCGCGTACCACCAAGGACGCAACTCGGGCGATGCGCTCAAAGAGGTCTTTACGCGTTTTCCGCGTCTCGAGGAACGCAAGAATCAGCACAGCGGTACGCTGTCCGGCGGGGAGCAGCAGATGCTCGCCATTGGACGCGCCTTGATGAGCCGCCCCAAGCTGGTCTTGCTGGACGAACCCAGTTTGGGGCTCGCGCCAAAATTCGTCGCGGAAATCTTTGCCGTGATCCGCGACATCAACGCCGAAGGCGTGGGCGTGCTCTTGATCGAACAAAACGCCCGTCAAGCGTTGGAGGTTGCGCACCACGGGTATGTCTTGGAGCATGGACGCGTCGTGCTCGAGGGCGCGGCGGGCGATTTGAAGGAAAACGAGAACGTCAAAGCGCTGTACCTGGGCATGGGCGAGCAATCAGACACGGGCGTCGGTCGCTACCGCCGCAAGCGCCGCTGGAATTGACCTCGGGTCTGACGCCCGCCATTGAAGGTGAACTCGAGCGGACACCGCCAGCGGCGCTTGCGGCTCGAGGATTGCCTTTGCACAGGTGATTTTTTCGCGTGTCCGACATGGTAAATCGTACTGCACCATGCTCGAGCCGCCAGTGCCAAACCCGTAGCCTTTGTCACAGTTCGGTCAGCGATTTTGCCTCGCCCAATGGGTACGCACGGCAAATTTCGACACCTCGAGCCCGCTGATCGAATGCGTGTGGAGCAAGCCCGAGGGAGCTTTGCGATCCGAGTGCGTGCTGTGCCACAAATGATCCTCAGTTCTCAATAAGCTGACACTGGGCTTACAAACACCCACTTTCATACCCCCTGACCAGATGGTGCTCAGGTGCTCGGGGTTCTGCCTCGAGCCCGCGTGAACCACTGCCCACGGAGGGGATGCCATGACGATGCTCAAACTCGAGACCGACGCCAACGAATTCCACACCTACGGAAACCGCTCGAGCGACACCTGCCACTGGAAATGCGGCGACGACTGCGCCAAGCCCGCGCCCAACGCCACGCAGAACAGTTACTTCAAGGACATCATCCAAGACGCCGTGGACCGCCGCAGCTTTTTGAAAGGCAGCTTGGCGAGCGTGCTGGTCATGGGCGGTTTGAGCGCCACCGCGACCGCTGCCGTGAACGACGGCATCAACTTCAAACCGATCAAGCTCAACACCGACGACAAAGTGACCCTGGCGGACGGGTACAGCCACAACGTCGTGATCCGCTGGGGCGACCCAATCGCGCGCGGTGCCAAGCGCTTTGACATCAACAACTGGGACGCCGCATCGCAAAACGCGTCGTTCGGGTACAACGTGGATTACATCTCGTGGTTGCCGCTGCCCGGTTTCGGCGCGAAAACCTCGAGCCGCGCGCTCTTGTGGGCCAACCACGAGTACACCAACCCCGAGCTGATGTTCCCCAACTACGTGCGCGGCAAGCCCACGAAGGAACAGGTGGACATCGAACTCGCCGCGCACGGCGGCAGCATCGTCGAAGTCAGCCGCAACCGCAGCGGTGAGGTCGAATACCTGCCGGTGAGCCGCTTCAACCGCCGCCTCACCGCGACCACGCCGATGGACCTGACCGGACCCGCCGCTGGACACCCGCTGCTCCAGACCAAAGACGACCCGACGGGGCGCAAAGTCTTGGGCATGCTCAACAACTGCGCGGGCGGCACGACGCCGTGGGGCACCGTGCTCACCGCAGAAGAGAACTTCAACCAGTACTTCGCGTTCAACGACGAAGTCAGCGACGCGCGCGTCAAAGCCCTGCATGCCCGCTACGGCGTCACGGCTAAAGCTTCGGGGCGCGCTTGGGAGAACTTCTACCCGCGCTTCGACCTGCGCCAAACGCCCAACGAACCCTTCCGCTACGGTTACATCGTCGAAGTTGACCCCTACGACCCCTCGAGCACCCCGAAGAAGCGCACCGCCCTGGGCCGCTTCAAGCACGAAGGCGCAGAGACCAGCCTCGCCGCCGACGGACGCGTGGTCATGTACATGGGCGACGACGAGCGCTTCGACTACATGTACAAGTTCGTCACCAAGGGCAAATTCAGCGCTTCTGACCGTGCGGCGAACATGAACCTCTTGGATGAAGGCACGCTGTACGTCGCCAAGCTCGCCGCGGACGGCTCCGGCGAATGGCTGCCGCTGGTCGCGGGCACGGGTCCGTTGACTGCCGCCGCTGGCTTCCCCACGCAAGCCGAGGTCTGCATCAACACCCGCCAAGCCGCGGATCTCTTGGGCGCGACGAAGATGGACCGCCCCGAGGACTTCGAGCGCAACCCAGTCACGGGCGCGGTGTACTGCATCCTGACCAACAACTCCAACCGCACCGCCGCGCAAGTGGACGCCGCCAACCCGCGCCCCAGCAACCGCGACGGTCACATCGTGGAACTCCTCGAGGATGCGAACGACGCAGGGGCGACCAAGTTCAAGTGGAGCCTGTTCATGGTCTGCGGCAACCCCAGCGACGCCAGCACCTTCTTCGCCGGTTACCCGAAGGACAAGGTTTCCCCGGTCGCCACGCCCGACAACTGCTCGTTTGACGCCAAAGGCAACCTCTGGATCGCCACGGACGGCATGGACGCCAGCAACCTCAAAGCCCACGACGGCGTGTTCGCCGTGCCGACCCAAGGACCTGACCGCGGGTACGTGCGCCAGTTCATGAGCGCGCCCAAAGGCGCCGAGGTTTGCGGACCGATCTTCACGCCGGACAACAAGAACTTCTTCGCGGGCATTCAGCACCCCGGCGAGGGCGGCACCGTGGAGAAACCCGTCAGCCTGTGGCCAGACGCGAACGGTCAAGTGCCCCGCCCGTCGGTCATCGCCATCCGCAAGGACGACGGCGGCGTGATCGGCAGCTGATCTCGAGCAACGAACGCCGTCCACGGTCTCGAGACTGGGTGACTGAACGAGGTCTTTTTCCCGTAGGGGCGCAGCACGCTGCGCCCCTGCACGTTGCTCGAGACGCCCCACTTGCTAAAGTTTCAGACCAATCCCCATGAACCGACGCCGATTCCTGCAATCCACCGCCCTCGTCACCCTCGGCGCACCTCGAGCCTTCGCTGCGGTCGAACCCGTGCGCGTGGCGGGGCTCGAGAAGTTCGCCCAACTCTGGGACACCGTGGAATTGCAAGTGCGGGACCGACCGGCGTTCGTCGTGCGCGTCCCCGCCCCTGAAAGCGAAGCGGCGAAAAGGCGCGTGCTGCACATCTCCAGGGACGTGCACCTGCTCGGCGTGTACCGCGAGTGCACGCATGCTGGTTGCCTCGTGCAACGCAGCGCCGTGCCCGCCGAGGTGCGCGAATTCGTGTGCCGCTGCCACGGTTCGTTTTACGCGATGGAAGACGGCAGGGTCACGGCGGGCATCGCGCCGCTCCCGCTCGAGGCGTTGCGCTTGCAGGTGCGTGATGGCGTGGTGTACGCGTTGGCGTGAAGCGCCAGCCTCGAGAAACGGGTTTTGGACGTTTGGTCTCGGGTGATGCGACTGCGTGCCGATTCTCGAGGGACGCAAGTGCTGCTGGCGCAGCACAGGGTCAAGCACGCTTGACCCCTACGGAGGCGCGGTGGATACGCGGTCTCTGGCTTGCGTGCTGGTGTGGCTCGAGTCCGTGCACGCCAATGGTGTTGATGCCGTCACATCCAATTCTCTTGCTGGCCGTGTTCAATGGCGCATGCCGAAAAAGAATGTCCTCGCTGCGCTCGCCGGCGCGTTGCTTTGGAGCACTGCCATTGCCGCGCCGCTGCCGTTGCAAGCCTTGCCCGACGCGTACCAAGGCTCGGGCATCGCCGGGGTCGTGCCTGCACCGCAGCAGATCACGCTCTCAGATGGCACATTGCCGCTCGCGGGCTTGAACATCGCCGTGTCTGGCACAGCGGAACCATTGACCTGGGCGGCGAGGGACCTCAACCTCGAGTTGACGAACCGGGGACTCACCGCGTTGCCCACGGCGGGCACAGGCGCGCAGGTGCGCCTCGGCACGCTCGAGGATGCCTCGCTCGCGGCGGCGGCGCAAGCCAAAGGGCTGACGCCCGACAAGGCGGAAGGGTACGCCCTGTGGGTGGACTCGAGCGGCGCTGCCGTGGTCGGTTTCGATGCGCTGGGGACGTACCGGGGTGTTCAAACGCTGCGGCAACTGCTCACGAAGGATGGGTTTCGGTTCGCCAGCGTGAAGGACGCGCCCGTGCTGCAAAACCGCGTGGCGATGGTTTACTTGGACGCGTTTTCCAAGGGCGTGAACGATTTTCTGATTCCGATGCTCGCGCGCTTGAAATTCTCGCACGTCTTGGTGATGAGCAATTACGTGCGCTGGGACAGCACGCAGAACATTTGGCACCCGAACGGCGCAACCAAAGCCGAAGCGCAGCGCATTGCGGAAATGATCCGCACGAACGGCATGCGCGCGATTCCGCTGATCGAAACGCCCGGTCACGCGCAATGGTTCTTCTTCAACGGGCAGAACCGCGACCTCTACCAAGACCCCGCGTCCACCGATCCGTACTCGTATGACACACAGAACCCGCGTTCCCTGGAGATCATCCGCGGCGTGCTGAAAGAAGCCGTGGACGTGTTCAAACCGCCGTTCGTGCACATCGGGCACGACGAGGTCAACGCCACGAACCGCGACCGCTTCCCGGCGCGACCCGAAGGGCAAGCCGTGAGGCTCGAGAAACTGTTCAGCGACCACGCGACCGCGCTGCATGATTATTTGGCAACCTTGGGCGTGGGGACGATCATCTGGCACGATGTCGCCCTGTCACCCGCGTACCGCGACAAGATTCTGCCCGCGCTGCCCAAAGATATTGTCATTGCGGCTTGGCATTACAGCCCTGCCACCGATTACCCGACGCTCGCGTACGCGCAATCGCAGGGCTTTCGCGTGATGGGCGCGAGTTGGAATGCCATCGGCAACCCCGAAGCCATCGCCAGTGCCGCGGCTCGGGTGAATGCCTTCGGCGCGATTCAAACGCGCTGGAGCGGGTACTTCGGCAATCCGACGATGGTCGAAGGGCAAACGGAGCAAGGCATCGCCTACGTCAACGCGGGCAGCGCGTTTTGGAACCCGAGCGCACCCACAGTCAGCACCTTGGAGGCGGGCGCGCGCTACCGCGATGCCTACAAACCCGCGCGGCTCTCGAGCGTCGCGGGGAAAACCGTTGACCTGACCAGCGCGGTCACGCGCAGCTTGACCGACGCGGACGGCAACGGCTGGATCACGCGCGGACCGACGATTGATCTCAGTTCGTTTCCCACGGGTCCGAACGTGCGCTTGGGTGGGTACGCCTTCAATGTTTCGGGCGCGGTGATGCTGAAAGGCGCGCGGGCAGGTTCGGAGATGCTGCCCGACCGCGTGACCCTCGAGATCGGCAGCACGGCGGCGAGCATCGCCTTCTTGCACACCTCGGGGTGGCTCAGCCCGCTGACCAACCCGCGCACGCGCATCGGGGCGTACACGGTCACGTACGCGGACGGCACGACCGCTACGCAGCCCTTGGAGTATGGGCGGCAGATCAACGCGTGGACGGACACGGTCATCAAAACGCTGACCCTGGAACCCGTGTGGCGCGGGCGCACGAAGGAGAACCTGGAGGTCGGCGTGGGCGTGTTCGTGTGGACGAACCCGAACCCCGCGAAGGTCATTCAAAAGCTTGAAATCTCGAGCTTGGGTTTGCAGAGCAACCCGGTGCTGCTGGGCATGACGTTGTTCGATACGGCGTTGTAAATCTCGCCAGCGATGTGGCTCGAAGCTGCTCGAGGGCGGATTGCGACGGCCTCGTTATGCTGGACCCACGCCATGTTCTTCAAACGCCCCAAATCCCCGCCGCCCACGCCCGCGCAGACCTGGGTGCTCGGCGCCATCACCCCGATGCTCGAGGTCGCCGATTTCGCAGCCGCGCAGTTGCTGGAACCGCCCCGCCGCCCGGATCAACTCGAGTTCATCAAGATCTTGGGTTGGGAGGACGTGCAAGAGGTGCTCGAGGGCATGGTCTTGAGCCTCTACAAGGGTGAGCGCGTGCAGATCGCGCGCTTGCAGCACCAGCATCCGCAACTGCCGCGGGTGGACGGCGTGGTCTACGACTTCGTGTTCACGCTGGTCGCCCTACGCGCCTCGATCAACGCGGAATTGATCGACCCCGAGGACGGTGAAGGGCTGTTGTACGCCGTCGCGCGGCGCTTGCAGATGCAGTTCACGGGCTGGGCGGAGTTCGGCAACGCGTTCGTGCAAGCCTACGCGCTGCAACGCCAATTGACCGACCAAAGCGCGGAGGAGACCCGTGCCGACCTCGACAAACTCGCGCAGAGCATGGCGCGGTTGCAGATCGGGTTGTGGCAAGCCGTGCCGTGGAGTTTGGAGCTTCCAACCACTGGCGAACGCCACTTCGAGCGTGCGACGCGCAGCTTCCTCACCGATGCGCTGTTCTACCGCGACCGCGCCGCGTTTCGACCCTCGAGCCCCAACTGGAGCCTGGCGGTCGCCGCCGTGTACCGCGCGTGGTGGGGCGAGCCCGTGGACAGCCTGGAAGCGGCCGAGATGGTCACGACGATCCTCGCACGCGACTGGGGTGTGGAAAGCCGCCAAGACCTGTTCGGTGCGATGCGCGGCATGATTCTGGAAGGGCACCGCCCGGAATTGACCGAGATGCAACGCCAGGAGCCCAATGGGTCGCAGGTCAACGTGCTGGCGTGGGACCTCGTGCGTTACATGCAACTGGCGACCAGCGGCGTCTGCGCTGGGTTCATCACCCGTGACGAAGCCGACGCGCTGATGTTGCACGCCGCGCACCCGCTGCAAGCCGCGTACGGCTCGTGGGCGGAGATGCTGGACGCGTTTGTGGTCGGACGTACCCTCTGGCAGCGGCTCAAGGGCATCGATCCTGAAGAAGCCGCGCAGGGCAACGCAGAACTGGATGACATGCTCGAGACCCTCAAAATTGACCCGTACAGCCCGTGCGTGATCGTGCCGTGGAACCAGCCGCTCGAGCCGATAGACGGGGCGGGTCTGTTCGCGGGGTTCTCGCGGATTACACCGCGCGCTGGGCAAGGCAACCCGCACAAGCACGAGGAAAACCCGTACAAGAAGTGAAGGGCTTTTCGGTCAGCGCCGAAGGACCGCCGACGCCTCGAGCCGAGCGCGGATGACGCGCGCTTGCATCGTCAAGCCCAGCTCCAGCGCTTCTTCGAGCGCCCGCCCGAGTTCAACACGGGCTTGCTGACCGCGACCCTCGAGCGCGTGCAGCGCGGCGCGGGCGCGACGGTGCAAGACGGCGACGCGCGGGTTGTCCGGGTGCAATGCCAGGAACGCCTCGAGTTCCCCGCGGGCAAGCGTGTGTTCTCCTGCCTGCCACAACGCCTCGAGTTCGTCCTCGCGTGGGCAGAGCAACAACCAGCTCGTTGCTTCGGTCGGCGTCCGGTCTTGTGCGCGCAAACGCAAAACCTCGAGCGTCACCGTGAGGGTTGGAGCGCCGAGCTGCGCGAGGGCTTGCACGCGCAAGTTCAGTGCGTGGCTGCGCATCAACAGCGTCACGCGCCCCGTGTCCTGCGCCGCGAGCAGGTGCCATGCGCGCTCGAGGTCCTCCAGCGCTTCGCGCGCTCGACCGCCCGCCAAGTGCACGCGGGCGAGGGTCAAGTGCGCGCTGCACTGCCCAAAGCTGTGCTCAATTGCCTGGAAATGCGCGAGGCTCGTTTGCGCAGCTTCCAGGGCTTCACCCAGCGCGTCACGCTCGAGCAAGGCCAGCGCCAAGGTGCGCTTGGCAAAGCCCAAGCCGTTGTGCCAGTCGCCGTCCCCGAGCAGCGCCAATGCGCCGCGCACCGTGCGCTCCGCCTCGGCGACCGCGCCCAGTTGCAACGCGCAGAAGGCGTCCATCGTCAATGCGAACGGGCGACCGATGCGCGCGTGCCCTGAAGCCAATGCGACGTGTGCTGCGCGCACCGCGTGTCCGCGCGCCTCGCGCCACGCGCCCAGGTTTTGCTCGAACATGTACACCGCCTCGAGCGCCATGAACTCGAGCAGGGCCTCTTCGCTGCGCAGCGCGATTGCCAGCGCGACCCGTGCGTGCTCGAGGGCAGCGGCGACGTTCCAGCGGCTGTTTTCAAACCACGCCAAGAGCAGTTGCGCGGTGCTCAGCGCCGTGTCGCAACGCGCCGCGTTTGCCAACGCGAGTGCGGCGGTAAACCCCAGTTCGGCGGCGGTCACGTCGCGGCTGTGCGCGAACTCGGCGTCGATGACGAACGCGTGCACCATCGCCTCGAGCCCGAGGTCTGCGCGCTCGCGCGCCAAGCCCATCAACTGCTCCAACTCCACACGCATGTTCGGTGCGGTGTACACGAGCGCGCGGTAGACCGCGCCGAGTTGCACGGCGAGGTCGCGCACGACCGCCGCCGCCACGTCCAACAGCGGTCCGTTGACCAACAGCCCGCTCGCCCGTTCAAACTGCGCCGCCGCCGCAGTGAGCGCGCCGACGCTGTAGGCGTGCTTGCCCGCGCGCAAGCGGTGCACGACTTCGCGCTCCAGGTCGCGCGCTTCCACGCTGAAGTGCACCAGGGTTTGCGCCGACACAGGTTCCCCACGCCCGAGGCGGCTTTCAAAATGCGCCAAGAGCACCGCGCCCAGTCCGGCGCGCACGGGAGTCGGGGTGCGTTGGAGCACGGCGTCCCGCGCCCCATCGTGGGCGAAGCCCGCGCCCTCGAGGATGCCCAGGGTTTCTAAACGCGCCCACTGCGCGCCCAACGCCAACGCATCCACGCCCAACGCGCTTTGCGCCAAACGCCTGGAGGCGTGCGCGCCCGCGACCGCGACGAAGCGCGCCAACAGCCATTCCGCGTCGCCCAAGGCGTTCAACCGCTCGCCCCAATCCTCGACCTCGGGCTTCGCGCCGATCTCGCGCGCCACAGTGCTGCGGTACGCCCCAGCGGTTGCCCGCGCCTCCAAGTCGCGCTTGGCTGCGCGCTGGGCGCGCACCAGGTCGCGGTACGCGCCTTCGTTGAGGGCGTCCAACTTCAGCCGCCGCTCGCCCACCAGAATCGCCTCGTCCCAACGCTCCAAGGCCCCCAACGCTTCAGTCACTTGCCCGAGCAGCCCCTCGAGTTGCTGCACGTGCAGCGCGCCCTGCCCAGCCGCCCAATCCTCGAACTCGGACGCGCCGCCCACGTCGAAGCCCTCGAGCCATGCACCGCGCGCCAAGCCGACGAGTGCCAAACGTGCCTCGAGATCCCCTGAACGCAATGCCCGCTCGAGGTCGCGCACGTCCACGCGGAGCGCGGGTTCCGCCCAACGCACGCGGTCGCGCGTCGCCTCGAGCGGGCTCAGCCCAGCGTTTTTGAATACGCGGTTGATCTGCCCCAGACAGTTCCTGAGCGCATCGCGCGGCGTGGCGCTGTCCGTCCACAGCAAATCGGCGGCACGGTCGCGGCGCAGTTCACCTTCCAGGGCAAGCACCACCAACAGCGCCAGGTTTTTGCGGCTGGGAAAACGCAACGGCGTGTCACCCGCGATCAGACACGGCACACCGAAGGTTCGCAACTCCAGAATCACACTTTTTTCACAGTACATGGTGAACGCCGCTGGCGCTGTGACGGGCTTGTTGCGGTTGTGTTGCGCTCGGTTTTTACAGTGCTCCCAACGCAGCCCTCGGGGACGCTCGAGGGGAACTGCGGGTTCAAGGAGACCGATGAAGTCCATTCAAATCGCTGTTGTTGCTGTTTTCACCGCTGTCGCCCTCACCGCTTGCCCGAGCGTCGCTGACACCACCCAGCCCACGATCACCACGTTCACTGGCAACGCCGCGCAACTCGAGGTCGCCGCCTCGGATACGGGCGGCATCCAGAAAGTGGAGTTCTACCGCGTTGCCGCGCGCAAAAAAGCCGCGTCACAAGCCACCACTGAGCAACCCGTCGCACCTGACTTACCCAGCGGCGACCTGCTCGCCACCGACACCGAAGCGCCGTACCGCTACACCTTCACCGCCCGCGACAACGGCACATTCACGTACTTCGCCAAGGCCTACGACCTTGCCGGGAACAGCACGCAATCGGAGACCGCGTCGGTCACGGTCAATCTTGCCGACACCACCGCGCCCGCTGTCCCCACGATGACCCTCAACAAAACCGCTTTCACCGCAGGCGAAGTCTTGACCGCCACGGTCAGCGCCAACGACGACACCGGGGTAGATCGCGTGGAACTCGTGCTCGAGGGCTACGGCGTGCTCCAAACCGACACCAGTGCACCCTACAGCTTGAATGAAACGATGGTCTGCGCCGACCCGACGCTGGTGCGCGAACCCACCGCGCCCGTCACCCAGAGCAAAACCCTCAAAGCCGTCGCATCCGACGCCGCGGGCAACAGCACCGCTTCTGCCGCCCAGACCGTAACGATCACCTGCACCCCGAACGCTGCCGTCCGATAACCCCGCCCGCCCAAAGCTCGAGGCGCATCTCGGCTGAACGGTGGTCTCCCTGCACCCCGAGACCGAATTCGACACGCCAAGCAAAGGAAACCGCATGAACCAACTTCGCATCCTCAGTGCCCTGACCCTGTTCGTGGGTGGCGTGGCGTTCGCGCAATTCGCGCAGAACCGCAGCCTGCCCACGAAACTGCCCTTCGATTGCCGAGGCTTGGACCGCCGCCCCGCCTCACCGCCCGAAGCCGTCCAAGAGTGGAATTTCCGCTGCCAACGCGTCGCTGACCAGTGGGGCAAGGGGGCACGCTTTGGCACGGGCATCGGACCCGCGCAACTCGCCACGGGGTTCCCCACAAAGCCAGGAAGCAGCCGCTACTGGGGTGGCTTTTTGGACAATGACAAGCGCAAGCTCTACATCGGCGCGACGTGGAGCGACAACCGCGACGTGGGCGGCGACCCGAACCTCAAAAACTTTGGGCAGATTTACGAAATTGACATTGACTTCACCAAGCCCGCCACGGTCGGCAACCGCCGTCTCGTCAGCGGCAAAGTCCTGTCCCGGTCCGGCGACGTGGATGTCGGCAAAGGCGAAACCCTGCGCACCGTGCGCACGATCAAACGCGGCAAGGACGGGATGTTCTACGCCTTCACGATGGACGCGGGCAACCCCGCCACGATTGTGCGCGTGGACCCTGCCACGGGCGACCGCACGGTGATCTGGACAGAAAAATCCATCCTCTACAGCGACAAAGGCGACTTCCCCAAAGACCAGTGCGAGCAAGGCAGCGTCCCACAAGCCCCTGGCGTGTCTGGCAGCGTGCCCGCCTCCTCGAGACGCTCCAAGCAAGTCAACGGCGGCTGGGCGCCGTTTGAAATGAACCCGAAAACCGGCGAGTTCTACCTGATTCCCCTGCCCGGCACGGGCCCGTTCGGCATTATGCGGATCAGCGCTGACGGTTCCGAATGTTCCTGGGTCACGCGCATGAAAGCCACGGGCAACAACCGCTACACCGACAACGCGGAGAACAAAGCCAAAGCCGATTTCGGGCAGCCCAACGGCAGCGGTCCCAGGGGCACGGGCATCACGAACATGACCTTCCCTGGCACGAACCCGTATTACCACGAGGTCGGCGGCAAAGCGTGGCTTTACGTGTCCTCCGGCAACACCTATTGGCGCGCGGACCTCGAGACTGGCAACCGCGAACAAGTCGTCCAGCAGGAGCCCGGCGACACGCACAGCGTTTGGGACAGCACGCGCAACGTGCTGTGGACTTCTGGAACCGGCAATGGTTCTGGCATCGCACCGCTGAATTTGAACGACGAGGACAACGTGAAGCTCGGCGGGAACATCTTCTGCCTCAACCCCACGGCCGCCTGGTTCCAATGCGTGCGCGGCTCCGGCGAAGCGGGTCCGCTGCTGCGCGGTGGATTGTTCTTCGATCCCGCCGACGGCAACCTGATCATGGCCCACGACGCCGTGGGCTTGGTACGCATCGAAGTCGCCACGGGCAACACGTACACGTTTTCGTTGTAGACCTTCGAGAACACCATGTGCAAGGGCGCAGCATGTTGCGCCCTTGCACGCGTTGGCTCGAGACGAATCTTGACCACCCGAGCCGCATTCCCAATGTCACAATTGAGGTCCATCCATGAATGCCCGTCAAACCATGCTCGCCTTGAGTCTCGTCGCCGCTGCCGTGCTCGGGGTTTCCACCGCCCAACAAACTACCCCGTTCCCGCCCAGAATCGGTGAAACTTGGCGCTTGGACGTGGACGGTTTGCCCAGCGCCACATTGAAATTCACCACGCCCTCGAACGCCAATCCCGGCGCGGTGGATGGCACGTCGGAGATGGCGGGCTTCAACGGGCGTTCGAGGTCCGTCGCCAACCAAGGACAGCAGATCATCCTCTGGCAAAGCAAGGAGGGCGTGTACTACTGCGTCTTCGCGCCCAACCCAAGCATCCAAGGCGCGACGGTGAAAGGCGCAGGCGCGGCTTTGGAGCGTCCCGGTGCGCAACCCATGGATTTGAACAAGGGATGCAGCGCGACGAACATCACAGGAACCTCGAGCAGTGCGGGTTCCTCGAGCCCCGCAAATGCAGCAAAACCCGACGCGCCGCTGCCTGTACCCGCCGCCTCGCCCGCCCTTGGGCGCCTCGAGCCCGGACAGGTCTGGCACGTCACCCTCGCCCCAAACGCCGATGCGTACGTGCTCACACTGACCAAGCCCGCCTCGAGCGTACCCAGTTCCCTGGGCAACGCCAACGGTTGGTTCGAGGCGCGCGTCAATATCCTGCAACGCGTGACGCTGTTCTCGTTCACCGCCAACGCCGCTGCCAGCGTGATCGGCTACGTGCGCTTCAATGCGGGCGCATTGCAATTCGCCGTCGTTGCCGACAACAACCGCTCGCTGGGTTGCGGGTTCACCGCCGCGCAACTGCGTGGCAACCGCTACCAAGGCGGCGCGTTGACGCCCGCCGATCCCGCGCTGACCTGCAACGCCCAATGGGGCGGCACGGGTGGAACCCTGCCCACTGAAGCTGGGGCGACCTTGGAGAACATGCGCCGCGCCCTGGGCTCGAGCGCCGCGTGGAACGGCTTGAAAACCGTTGGCGTCCGCACCGAATCCAACTCCGGCAGCGTGCTGCGCCAAACCGTAACGATTTTGGATTTCAACGGCAAGCGGATGTACAAAGAGTTCTACCAAGGCAGCGGCAGCCAGCAGGTCGTCACCGCCAAGGAATGGCAACTGCCCGCCAACGGCGCGCAGCAAGCGGGCACGTACCGGCTCGAGGCGGGCAGCGGCGCGGGGGTGCAACGCGTGCGCGGCGACACGGTCGAACTGAACGAAGCCCTCGACACCGATTTCTGGGCACTCCGGCACGGCTCGAGCGGCTGGGACAGCGCCAGCTTGGAGCTGCAAAGCGACGGCACGCAAGTGCTCACCGCTGGACGCGCCGGGTTGTACACGCGTTACCTCGTGAGAGACGGCAAGTACATTGGGCGCTTGATTCAAAATCCGGTGTCTGCGATTCAAGGCGTGCTCAGCGTCGTGCCCGGTGAACTCGCAGACGCGGGCGGCATCCTCGCGCCGCGCGGCAAGTACGTCATCAACGCCGTCGTTGGTCAAGGCATCGACTCGAGCATGGTGGATACCGTCGTGCGGGTGCTCGTCAATCCTGACCTGCCCGCCGACCTGTTCCAACCGAAATGAAACGCCACGTCCTCGCGCTGCTTGTCTTCTCGAGCCTGTGCGTCTCGAGCGCTGCCCCCACGCGCACGGTCCGCGACCATTGGAACGCCCTCAACATGAACGCAGGCAGAGCCATTGAAACGCTGGATTTGAAGAACGATTACATCGCTTACCGCATCAACATGGCTGAAGGCTTTGGCGAATTCGCTGTCTGGCGAAGACGCGGTGCGCCTGAACTGATCGGTGATGCCATCAACACGTGCGGTCCCGAATGCTCGTTGAGCAACCTGCGCTTCCTCGAGCCGAACGGCAACGTGTATGTGGATGTGACCACTCGAACCCTCGCAGGCATCGTTCAAGGCACGCGCTTCAGCGCGGCGATAGAACGCACCCTCGCCGCGCGCTTCGCTGCCCGCAGCGGCGAACGCGCACAGGACTACGGCTACTTCGTGCTTTTGCCACGGTACGGTACGACCATCCGCATCTGCAACGGCTTTGGATCGTGTGACCTCGAGCTTGGACAACTGATGTTCAACGGCAAGGGGTTCACGTTTCGCTGAAACACGTGCTACCCTGAGCTCAGCATTGACCGGGAAGAGTACCCGGTTTCGCACCGCCAGAGAAGCGTCCTCGAGGCTGAGAGGGACGCACGGACCGCGAACCGGCGAACGTCACCCGCGAGCACGAAGGCAGAACGCTCCAACGAGCCAGTAGACCCTTCCGGGTGCGCCCGACACAGCGCGAGCAAGTGCCCTCGAGCAGCGAGGGAAATGCGGTGGTACCGCGGGGATTCACGCCTCGTCCGCAAGCAAACGGACGGGGTGTTTTCGTGCACACGCAATTCCCAAATCTCGAGGCTGCCCAAGCGCACGCGCTGGAACACGGTTTGCGGCAGCGCGTCATTGCATACGTGACTCGAGGGGATCGCACGCGTCCAGAACTGCTCGTCTTCGACCACACGCCCGAATACCCCACGGCGGGCACGCAAGTCCCAGCGGGCGGGCTCGAGGCAGGGGAGACGTTGCTCGAGGGGGCGTTGCGTGAAGCGTGGGAAGAATCTGGTCTCGAGGGGTTGACGCCTCGAGCGTACCTGGGCTCCGTGCTGTACGAGAACGGGTTGCTGCGGCAAGTCTGGCACTTTTGCTGGCTCGAGGTGAGCGCCACGACCCGTAGGGGCGAGGCTAGCGTCACGCCCATGCGTGCAATGCACGACGCCCCTACGCAGACATTGCCGGATGCTTGGGAACACGTGGCAGAAGGGCAATACACCTTCCTGCACCGTTTCGTTCCGCTCGAGACCGCTGTGCTGCACTATGAACTGGACGCGCTTCTTCCCAAACTCGAGCATCGCTTGGGACTGCCCACCACTGCTCGAGACCCGAATGCTCGTCCAGTTGTCGTCGCGTACATCACCCGCGACCACGGCGGCGCAAGGGAACTGCTGACCTTCACCGGGCATCCGTGGGGCGGCGTGCAAGTCATCGCGGGCGGCATTGAACCCGGTGAAACCCCGCTCGAGGCACTGAAACGGGAAGCGCTCGAGGAAGCTGGGTTGACGGTTTCCAGTGGCGTGTTCCTCGGTCGCCACGATTGGTACTACCGCAGTGATTCGCTCGAGGTGCGCGAAGACCGGCACGCCTACCACGTTCACACCCTCGAGCCTCGAGACGCGTGGACGCACACGGTTTCAGGCGGTGATGCAGACGAGGGCTTCGAGTTTCAGTATTCGTGGGTGCAGATCGAGGATGCGGCGTTGGACTGGGATTTGGGTGAATTTGTGCCACAAATTGCGGCGCAGTCTGTGCCGCAATTTGAGGAAGCGTTGGAACGGTTGGGTGAAACGAATTGACTCGAGGCTCGAGCCGTCAGAATCACGCTTTTCGCCGTTTGTACAATGAATTCACGGAGGTATGACCATGACCGTTTCACTGCTGGAAGCCAAGCAAAACTTGGAAGACTTGCTACACAAAGCCGCTGCGGGCGAAACCGTGGTGATCGCTCTCGAGAACCAAGAATTCGAAGTGACCCCGAAGAAGAAATTGCGTGGCGGATTGAGGAGTCTGCCCGGCTGGAAGATGAGCGATGACTTCAACGAACCGCTCGAGGACATGGAAGAGTATATGTGAAAGACCTCATCACGATTGCTGAATTCTGTTCGCATGAAAAGTCATTTGAAGTATCTGTTTATCGCGTTGGGTGCCGCTGTTGTTATTGTCGGACTGCTGCTCGGCGGTTTGTTTTTGGCTTTTGATTCAATGGATATGTGTGGTGCAGCGATTTACAGTCGTAACCCTTCACCTGATAAAACTCGAGACGCGGTTGTTTTTGAGGTTGATTGTGGTGCGACCAGTCGAAGCCGAAGTGCTTACAAGATTGCGATAACGTCGCCGGGTGAGGAGCGCCCCGATAAATCTGGAACTTTGTTTTTTTCGGCAACAACTGATTTGGGTTCGCCACCGGGAGAGCCAACAGTGACATGGGTTTCGAGCGAAAAAATCATCGTGCTCTACGCGTCAGCGCTCTACCTGAATTCGGAACCAAAAACTGCTCTTGGCAACATCTCTGTTTCGTATGTTTCCTATCCCTAGGTTTGCGCTACACACCAATTTGTATTAGGAGTCCACCCCATGAACGAACTGTCCAAAACCTACGATCCGCAAGCCGTGGAACCCAAGTGGTCAACGCGTTGGGGCACACCCGGCACGTTCCGCGCCAACGCCACCTCCTCCAAGACGCCGTTCACCATCGTCATCCCGCCGCCGAACGTGACCGGCTCCTTGCACCTCGGGCATGCGTTGGACAACTCCATCATTGACATCCTGACGCGCTTCAAACGATTGCAGGGCTTTGAAGCCTTGTACTTGCCAGGGACGGACCACGCGGGGATCAGCACGCAGGTTTTGGTGGAGAAAGAACTGGCGCAGGAGGGGAAAACCCGGTACGACCTTGGACGAGAGGCATTCCTCGAGCGCGTCTGGGACTTCAAGGCGCGCAACGGCGGGACGATCCTGACGCAGTTGCAGCGCCTCGGCGTGAGCGCGGATTGGACGCGGGAGCGCTTCACGATGGACGAAGGGCTCTCCCGTGCCGTGCGGCGCGCGTTCGTGGAGTACGTGCACAGGGGCTTGATCTACCGAGGCTCCCGAATCACGAATTGGGACCCAGTGGCGCAGACGGTCGTGTCCGATCTCGAGGTGGACCGCGAGGAGCGCCAGGGCAAGATGTACACGCTCAGCTACAAGCTCGAGGATGGGGGCGGAGACATGCAGGTCGCCACCGTGCGCCCGGAGACGATTTTCGCGGATGTCGCCGTGGCGGTGCACCCGGATGACGAGCGGTACAAGGCGCTCGTGGGCAAGCGCGTGCGGATTCCGCTGACCGAGCGTTTCGTGCCGATCATCGCGGACGAGGGCGTGGAAGCGGCGTTTGGAACGGGATGCTTGAAGATCACGCCCGCGCACGACCCGACGGATTACGAGATCGGCAAACGCCACAACTTGGACATGCCCAGCGTCATCAACAAGTACGCGAAGCTCGAGGGGGAACTCGTGCCCGAGGCATTCCGTGGCATGGACCGTTTCGAGGCGCGCAAAGCCGTGGTGCGGGCGCTCGAGACTGAAGGCTTGCTCTTGGAGGCGAAGGATTACAAGGTCAGTCTCGGGCTGTCGGAGCGCACGAAGGAACCTGTGGAGCCGCTACTGATGACGCAGTGGTGGTGCAACGTCAAACCGATGGCGGAGCAGGTCTTGCGCTGGCTCGAGGAGGGCAGCATCCGGCTCGTGCCGGAGCGGTACACGAAGGTCAACCGCGATTGGTTGGAGAACATCCGTGACTGGGCGATTGGTCGGCAACTCTGGTGGGGGCATCAAGTGCCCGTGTGGTACGACGCGGACGGGAAGATGTACGTGCCCGACCTCGAGAATCCGGATTTGGACTGCGACAAAGACCCGCGTTACGCCAGCATCGCACTGACTCGAGATGAAGACGTGCTGGACACCTGGTTCTCGAGCGCATTGTGGCCGTTTTCGACGCTGGGCTGGCCAGACCAGACGCCGGACTTGGCGAAGTTCTACCCGAACGACGTGCTCGTCACCGGGTACGACATCTTGTTCTTCTGGGTGGCGCGCATGGAGATGTCGGGCGCGGCGTTCACGGAGAAACCGCCGTTCCACACGGTCATGCTGCACGGTTTGTACCTGGACGCCAAGGGTCAGAAGATGTCGAAGTCCAAGGGCAACGGGATTGATCCGCTCGAGTTGATGGACAAGTACGGCGCGGACGGTTGCCGCTTCGCGTGGGCGTACCTCAGCACGGGCGGGCAGGACATCAAGCACGACGAGCGCCGCTATGAAATGGGGCGCAACTTCGCCAACAAACTCTGGAACGCCGCGCGTTTTGCGATGTCGAACCTCGAGCTTCCCGAAGGCACCTTTTCGGGTCCGACCCTCGCGGATCGCTGGATCGTCTCGAGGTTGAACGTTGCCATCGAAGAAGCCACCAAGCAACTCGAGGCGTACGACATCGGCGCGGCGATTCGCACGATTTACGCGTTTACTTGGGACGATTTCTGCGATTGGTACATCGAAGCTGCCAAGATTGCGCTCAAAGACGGCAACCCCAGCACCCGCGAGATTTTGAAGCACACGCTCTCGAGCATCCTGAAACTGCTGCACCCGTTCATGCCGTTCATCACGGCGGAGATTTATGCGGCGCTGCACCCGAAGGTGGCGGACCTCTCGCTCGAGGACTGGCCCGACGTGGAACCGGATTACACCGACCCCAGCGCCCTGCGCGAGTTCGGCACCTTGCAAGCCGCGATTGGCGCGGTGCGTTCGCTGCGCAACGAACTGATGGTCCCGCCGGGGCAGATGCTCACCGTCGCCGTGGAAGGCGCAGGGCTCGAGGCGGTGCAGAAGAACCTCGAGACGTTCACGTCCATCGCTCGAGCAGAATTGGGTGAAGTGACCGGAAAGGTCATCGCCGCCGTCGCCCCAGGGCTCGAGATCAAACTCGCGCTCGAGGGACTGATTGAAATTGCGCCGTACTTGGAACGCGCCAAGAAGAAAACCGTGGAGTTTGAAAAGCAGATCAAGCAAGCCCAAGGCAAGCTGGGCAACGAGGGATTCGTGCGGAACGCGCCGCCGGAAGTCTTGGACGAAGAACGCAGGCGCATCGAGGATTTCGGCGCGCAACTCGAGCGGTTGCGGGCGGTGCTGGCGCAATTTGCGTGATGAGGCTTGCATTTTTGGGGACGTGAAGGGCGTCTGGTTTTAGGGGCCGGACAGGGACAAGCCCTGTCCCTACACCAGCACGACGATGCCGCAATGCCCATGTTGGTGTAGGGACACCCTTCATGGGTGTCCGCCACCAACAGGGCCGTTTTCGTCATGAACGTCCCAAAATCGGCTCGAGTTGTTACTCCAACGGATCAACCAACCCGCAAAAGGCGTATTCGCTCGAGACCGCGACCAACCCAGCGCGCACGGGATTCTCGAGGATGTACGCGGCGACGCCTCGCGGGTCTTCGTGGTCGCGCAGGATGTGGTCGTGAAAGCGTTCTTGCCAAACCTTGCCTTCCCAACCGCAGGTCCACAACGCTCGAGTGGTCATGCTTTTCAAGCCGCCAACGAGTTCATTCAACGATTTGCTCGAGCCTGTCGGGTTTATCAGCAAATGCAGGTGATCTGGCATCAATGCGAACACGTGCAGGCGATACCCAAAGCCTTGGTGGTGCGAGCGCATCGTCTCGAGCACACTCGAGGCAAAGATGGGTTGCTCGAAGATCGGCGTGCGCTTGAGGGTCACGACCGTGACGTGGTACGCGCGAGTTTCGCTGTAATCAAAATCAGCCAATCGCGGCGACTTCCTGACCTGCCTCTCAGCCATGCTTTTCGGTCTGTGTAGGGACAGGGCTCGTCCCTGTCCGCGCGCCCGTTTGCTCGCCACTCAACCCTCGAGCTGTGACTTCAAACGCCGCACGCATGAACACCGGAATGTTGACCGTCGTCATCAACCGCAAATCCTCGAGCCAGGTTGAGCGTTCGTCCAAGAAGCGCAGCACTTGCACGGCGTCGTTGCGTTTGAACAGGTCAACGAAGAACTGCGCGCCAGGCTCGAGATTGTGCAGCAAGACTTTCAGGTACACGCTGTCCATCCAGTCATGGCGGTTGAACGCGGGCACGGGGTAGAGCGGCGACCCCGTGCGCTCGAGGTGCTGGGTGATCGCTTCGGCTTGGCGTTGCGCGCGCAGGAACGTGTACCCGGTGCTCGCCTTGGCGCGTCCACCCGCGATGCCGATGTTCATCACGCGCGGGCTGTGCAGACGCGGGAACGGCGCGTCGGTCATGGGGATGATGCCGAACTCGGTCTCGAGGATCTCAAACGTCTCGAGGTCGAGGTGGTCGCGGATGTACGCGCGCAAACCCGCGTCGTACTCGGCGTCGGGCAGCAGCGCAGGGGAGAAGACCGTGTACTCCACGAACGCCGTGTGCGCGTCCATCGGCAGCACGTAGACGAAGCGCGTGTCCGTGGTCTGCGCGGTGCGAAAATCCATCAGCGTCGCCGCCGTGGTGTCGAACACGGGGCTGGGGGCTCGGACCATCCAGCCTTTGAAGTGCTGCAAGAGCGTGGAATACCGTGGGCTCCAGGAGTCCGGTCTGAACGCGCTGTTGAATGCCCACGGCGCGCGGTGCGTCTCGCCGTTTACGCGCAGGGTCGCGCCGCTCGAGTCGCTGGTGAGGCTTTCGATCTCGCCGCGAACGAAGGTGATCTGCGGTTGTAATGAGAGCCACCCGTCCATGAAGCTGTAAAAGTCCTTGCCGCGCAGCATCTTGTAGCGGTACGGCGCGATATTGGAGCGCTCGCTCAAGCCCTCGCCGTGCACGAAGATGTCGTCCCATTGCCGGTGAACGGCAGTCTCGAACGCGCCCTCGCCAGCCTCCCAGTAGCACCAGGTGCGCTCTTGCCGCGCCGCGTCTGCTCGATCCACCAACAAGATTCTCGAGTCCTTCGGCAAACGGTACGCGAGGCTCAACCCCGCCATGCCCGCGCCCGCGAGGATGAAGTCATGTTGGAGCCCTGCCATGCGCGCAGTGTACTGCTCGAGCCGTGCGGGTACACTCGGGGCAATGACGAATTACCAGCGTTTGGAGGAGTTTCACCGTGCAATCGGTCAACCCGCGCCGAGTCAACCCAGCGTGCCCAATGCCGCGACCCTCGAGTTGCGCCAGCGGTTGGTCGAAGAGGAATTCAAGGAAACGATGGAGGCATTTGCGGAATTGCGCGCCGACCCAGACGTGGGGGGCGAAGCGTACACGCACCTGATGCGCGAACTCGCGGATTTGCTGTACGTCACGTATGGAACCTTCGTGGCGTGTGGTGTGGACGCGGACGCCGTGTTTGCCGAGGTGCACCGCGCGAATATGCACAAGGTGTCGGGTCCGCGCCGCGCGGACGGCAAGGTGTTGAAACCTGTGGATTGGCAACCGCCGAACGTTCAGAGTGTGCTCGAGAACATGCTCGAGACCAGCAAAGAGGTCTAGCAATGCCTCAGCACCCGTAGGGGCGAACGGCTGTTCGCCCGTGCAACGGTAGAACAATCAGGGCTCGAGCATGAATGGGTCTCGAGAGTCGCATGCGCACACCTGTTTGGTTGGGACGAAAGTGCGGCTTCGCCGCACCGGGCGCAGGGCCCTGCGCCCCTACAAAGTTGGGTGGCGGCTCAGCGTCGCTCGAGTTTTGCGTCAGTCAGACGGTATGCGTACTCGTCACTGCCTGTTGTGGGAAACACAGGTGCGTCATCAGTAACTTTTGACGAACTCGCGGTAGACCTCGAGCCGCTCGAGGATTTCCGGCAACGTGTCGCACCCAAATTTCTCGAGGTATGCCTCTGCGAGCACTGTCGCGGTGACGCATTGGAAGATCACCCCTGCCGCTGGAACCGCGGTCGTGTCGCTGCGCTCTCGAGCCGCATCGGCGGCGGCGTGCGTGACCACGTCCACGGTCGGTAACGGCGTCATCAGCGTGGCAATGGGTTTCAGCGCGACGCGCACGACGAGTTCCTCGCCGTTGGTCATGCCCGCTTCCAAACCCCCCGCACCGTTTGTCTCGCGGTCGTAAAAGCCGGTGTCCCTCGAGGCTTCGCTGCGGTAGTACACGGCGTCGTGCACGCCTGAGCCTGGGCTGTCGGCGTTGTCGAAGCCGCGCCCGATCTCCACGCCTTTGACGGCTTGCGTCGCCATGATCGCGCCCGCGATGCGTCCGTCCAGTTTGCGGTCCCAGTGCGTGTAACTGCCCAGTCCTGGCACGAGTCCACGGAATCTGACCTCGAGCACGCCGCCGAGGGTGTCGCCGTCGGCTTTGGCGCGGTCAATGCGTTCGATCATCTGCGCGGCAGCCGCCTCGTCCAAACAGCGCACGGGCGAGTTTTCGATGGTCCCCAGCTTGTCCCAATCAAATGCCACATTGCTCTTGATGCCGCCCAGACGGTCCACGTAATTCGCGCCTTGCACCCCGCACGCCTCGAGCAACTTCAACGCAATCGCGCCCACAGCCACCCTGGACGCGGTTTCGCGTGCACTCGCCCGCTCGAGCACGTCGCGCAAATCCTTGTGGCGGTACTTGATGCCGCCGACCAAATCGGCGTGCCCAGGACGCGCCGCCGTCAGCGCCTTCTTGCGCGGCTCATTGCCGGGGTTCACGTCCATGATCTCGAGCCAGTTGCGGTGGTCGGCGTTCTCGATTTTCAACGTGATCGGTGCGCCGGTTGTGCGACCCGCGCGCACGCCAGACAAGAATTCCACGTGGTCTTTTTCAATCTGCATGCGCCGACCGCGTCCGTACCCGCCCTGGCGCCGCTCCAGCCACGCGTTGACATCGCTCGCCAGCAGCGGCACTTGCGCGGGGAAACCTTCGAGGATCGTGGTCAGTTGCGGGCCGTGTGATTCACCAGCGGTCAGGTAACGCATTGCGCGCTCACGCTAACACGTGGGCGTCAGGCTCGAGGATGCGCACGGCTAGACAGCGGCTCAGCGCCAACGGATCGGGTCGTCGGGGAACGCCAAGCAGGTCTGCGTGTCGGTCTTGACGGTGAACATCGTGTTGTAGCGTTCACCACTCGGGTCGCGGTGCACCTCGAGTTGATCGTCAACGAGGTTTACAATCCAGCACTCGAGGACACGGCCTCTGGCATAGAACTTCAGTTTCTTCCTGCTGAGTTCTTCGAGGTTCAAGTCCGCGACTTCGATGACCAAATGAATTTCCGATGCGTCTGCCCAGCGGTCGCGCGGAACTTCGCGCCTTGCGAGCGCGAAATCAGGTTGCGGTAAACCGTCGGGTGGCGATTCGATGGGCGGATGCCTGAGCAATGTTGCTCGGTCATCGAACTGTTTGACCAGCCGTTGGGTGAGATCAGTGACGCGCCAAACGTGGGCGGGAAGCGTTGGACCGATCTCGAACAACTCGCCGTCCAGTAACTCAAAGCGTGGTTTTCCCGTCAATACGCCGGTCTCGAGCATCCGCTTCACCTGATTCACGGTGAACCGCACCCTGTTTCGGGACAAATGCTCGATGGGTCGCGTCATCGTTGCATCGTAGTAGAAGTTATCGCTCGAGCGCGAACCAGGCGTGCCTCGAGTCGCGGTCAAAACCCTTGAACCGGCACCGCTCGAGGACGCGTCTGGAGGTGTGGTTGTTCGGTTCGATTTTGGCAGTCACACGCGACGCGCCATGCTCGAGCGCCCAAGTGCAGAGTGCACTGACGGCTTCGGTTGCTAACCCTTGCCCTCGAGCTTCGGGGATTAGTTCGTAAAAGATTTCCACGCTGCCCACTTCGGGTTTGCCCTTGAACCCCGCCAGCCCAACCGCTCGAGCCGCACACACGATGATGTACCAACCCCAATCTCCAGCGCGGTGCTTGTCGGCAACTTCCGTTCCTGCCGCTGCTTGGAACAATCCGAGCGTATGGCTCAGCGGGAAGGCTTCGGGATCCGTGACGCCCAGCATGTCCTCAAGCGCCGCTGAACTGTCCACACGCGCCTCGAGCATGGCCAGGCTCATCGGCAGCAAGCGCAACCGCGCGGTCTCGAGGAGGGGCATCAATCGTCGAATTTGAACTTGACCGGCTCGAGGTCCTCTTTGACGGTGATCTCGTCGCCCTTGATGCCGAGCTTGTTCATCTGCGCTTGCCCAATCGCGTTGCCGAACGCCGCGCCGTTGGCGACCGCGTAGGTGTCGGACTCGTCGCCTTTGACCTTCAATTTGCGTTGACGCTCATAGAGGTGCAGCCCCAAGAACATCAGCGCCAAGACGCCCAGCACGACGAGGAAGATCATCGGCTCGAGGGGAGTCTCGTTGGAATCGCCGGCGCGCTCGTGCGCACCACCGTCGCGCCCGAGGGCGTGGGACGGGTGCCCACGTCGGCGGGCTTGGGTGCCGCGGGGCGCACGCGGGCGGGTCCGACTTGGTACACCGCGCGCCACGGGCGGTAGCGCGTGGTCATCACGTCGGTTTGCTTTGTGCCGCTGGCGTTGGTGATGGTGCGCGCCGCGGTGACGACGTAGCCGTCAGCCGCCCAATCCACCTGCACCCGAGCCCCGGCGGGCAGGGCGCTGCTGAACTCCGTGACGGGTGGCGGCGCGGGTGTGCGGCTGAGGATGCGCGGGGGGCTCAAGGCGACTTTGCGTCCGTCGGAGACACCGTAGACCTGCACGGTCATGGTCGCGCCTTTGGTGCTGGCGCGCACCAAGAGCGGTCCGGGCGTGTCGTTCTTCATGCGCAGGTCGAGCGCGCCGTAGTAGACGGCGGCGTCGCGTCCCATCACGTCGTCGTAGTAATGCACCTTGTACGAGTGTTGGTTGCGCTCCACGACCGGCAGTCCCGCCTTGTAAAGCGCGTTGAACGTGGTCGTGCTGGCTTGGCAGACGCCGCCGCCGACGCCTTTGGTGGTGCGTCCTTGGCTGATGACCAAGCCTTCGACGAAGCCGGTTTCGGCGCTGATCTCGCCCACGGCGTCGTTGAAGCTGAACTCCTCGCCTGCGGGGACGACGTAGCCGTCGAGTTTCCCGGCGGCGATGGCGACGTTGGCGATCCTGGCGGCTGAACTGCCGTAGTAGCGCGTGAACCCAGTGGCGATGACTTTCAGGTCTTTGGTTTGGGGCAACGCGGCGTCCACGATCTTGGGCTGCGTGACCTTGACCGGCAGCGCGACCGTGCGCGCTTCGGGGCGCAACACCTCGCCCTCCAAGAGCCGTTGGGCTTCACGCATGTCCAAGGCGTAACCGGGGTTGGCGGGACGCCGCTCCAAGCCGCCGCCTGCGCGCACGTAACGGGCGCTGCGCGCTTCCTGGTCATACGCGTTGGCGATGCGCTTCAGGATGGCAGCGACGGCTGCCTTGTCCACGCTCAACCCTTCGCGTCGCACGAAGTACAACCCGGCGACTTCGGCTTTGCTCAAGGTCCGCGTGCGCACCGCGTCGCCCTCGAGGGGCGTGTATTGCAGCGCCAGTGGGCGCAGCACGGCGTTGGCTTGGGTCGCCAGCGGCTCGAGGTCGGTTTTGGTCGGGCTGGCAGCAACCGCTGTGGTCTCGAGTGTCAGCGTGCTCAATGACGGATCGGCGGCGAAGGCTCGGGCGGCTTTGTCGAAATTCAACCCGCGCCCGGTTTGGTCGGCGCGCACGACGTATTGCCCGTCCGCAAAAACGATGGCGGCGGGTTTTGGGGCGATTTCAAACGGCTGCGCGAGTGCCTCGAGACGGTTGGCAAACGTTTTCGGGTCCACCTTGGCTTGCAGCGGCACGCGCTTGCCGCCCGTGAAGCGCCGGGCGACGTTGTCCACCAAGCCGCTCGAGCGCCCGATCTGAAAGGCGGACTGCGCCGTGCCCGTATAATCCGCGCGCCAACCCAGTTCCGTGGCGTTGACATTCGTGGTTTGCGCGCCCGCGCTGACGCGCACGACGGGCACGCGCAGGTTCGCGCCTTGGAGCCGCGCGGCGGCTTCGTCCACCGTCAACCCGCCGACGTTCACGCCCGCCGCTTGCACGCCGGGGAGAATGCGACCCGCGTGGTAGACCTCGAACGCACCCCAGCCCAAACCGAGGGCGGCGACACCGGACAGGGACAGCAACAGGGGGCGTTTCATCAGTCTAAAAATTGTAGCAATGCACTGTCACAAAAACATGATGACGAAGTGAAATACGCGTCACACTCAACGCAGTGCGAAGGTCACAGAGACGACACTGGTGATCTCCTTCTCGATGCTGCTCGTGTCGAAGGCGCCGTAATCGTCCACCTCGGGCGTGTTCTTCGCGGTGATCTGAAACACGCCGACGCGGGCATTGCGCGCCGCGCCGATGACCACCCCTGCGCCCTTGGCGATAGTCTCCCCGCGGTTCTTGGCGTCGGCGGTCGCTGCCTCGAGCATCTCCAAGCGCAATTCTGGAATCTTGGTGTACAAGTAACTCAAATTCGCGTCGTACGGCACGCCCGCACCGAGCATCGCCTCCGCCGTGCGCCCCGCGAGCGCCGTGGTTCCCGGCACGTCGCTGGATTCAATCTGGAAGGTCTGTTTGACCCGGAACCCCGGAATCGTGCGCGTGCTGCCGTCGCCGTTCGTTTGCGTGTAGGAGAGCGGCTCCGATGCCAGCGGCGCATAGGTCACGTTGACTTTGCCGTTTTGGGTCAGGTACGTGCGGAACCGCTCGAGCGAAGATTTCAGGCTCGAGGCGGCTTGCGCGAGGTTGGTGTTTTCCGCCGTGATCGTGCCCTTCCACTGCACGAGGTCACTGGTGATGCTCTTGCGCGCGCTGCCCGTCACGGTGATGTCCTGGTCGTTGCGCGTCTCGCGGATCGCGGAGGCGGCGAGCCAACCCGTGACGACAATCGCCGCCGCCAGCGCGAGCATTCCAAAAAACGTGAATGGCGAAGTGGTGTTCATGGATGCAATTCTAAAACGGCTGTCCTCACGGCTTCTTAAAAATGGTGTGCTCCAACGTCTGGGACGATGTAGAGGCGAAAGGAGAAAGGCTTTTCCCCGAGATTCGAGCGCGGCGCCGTTTTCGTGCGTTGGCTCGAGACCCGTTGACTCGGTGATTTCCACGTCCCATCGGCTCGGGTCTTCGCCCGCTGCTCAATCGCCCGTCAACAACGACCTCGGCAGCTTGTTGACATCGGCGTACCCACTCAAGCACAGCGCTGCGTCAATCTCGGCGCGCAGCAAATCGAACGCGTGGGCGACGCCCACTTGCCCGCCGACAGCGAGTGCCCACATCATCGGGCGTCCAACCGCCACGCAAGTTGCGCCCAGTGCGAGCGCTTTGATGACATCCGTGCCGCGCCGCACACCACCGTCCAGGATGACCGGAACCGCGCCGCCCACGGCGTCCGCGATGCGCGGCAACACATCAATCGTCGCTGGAGACGTGTCCAACTGCCGCCCGCCGTGGTTGCTGACCCAGATGCCCGCCACACCATGCTCGAGCGCAAGCTTGGCATCGGCGTGGTGGCAGACGCCCTTGATGACCACCGGCAAGCGGCTCACCGAGCACAGCCACGAGAGGTCGTCCCAGCCGATCTCGAGCTTCCAATGCATTTTGGCGTGCGCCGCCAATTTGGAACCCGCCGCGTCTTCTGGCACGGCGTCCAAGCCTGCCAGGAGATTGCCCAAACCCAAGTGCGTGGGTGGCTCGAAGCGGTTGCGGATGTCGCGCTCGCGCTTGCCCAGCATCGGCGTGTCCACGGTCAGCACCAAAGCTTTTGCGCCAGCACGTTCGGCGCGTTGAATCATCTCCAGGTTCGCGCCTCGGTCTTTGAACAAATACACCTGGTACCACAGCTTCGTCGCCGGGCTCTCCCGCTGAATTTCTTCCATGCTCGAGGTCGCCATCGTGCTCATCGTCATCAGCGACCCAGCGTCGGCAATGGCGCGCGCCATCGCCACTTCGCCGTCGTTGTGCGCAAGGCGCTGAAACGCCATCGGCGCGACGATCACAGGCAGGTTGAGCTTCTGCCCCAGAATCTCCGTCTCCAATGCGCGCTCTTTGATGCCGGTCAGCACGCGGTAATGCAGTTTTAACCGGGAGAACGCCGAACGGTTTTCCGCCAGCGTCACTTCATCGTCCGCGCCGCTGACAAAGTAATCGAACGCGCTGGGCTCCAAGTGCGCGCGGGCGGCGGACTCGAACTCGAGGAGGTTGAGGATGTTCATGACGCACGTATTTTCGCATATGCTGCGCGCGGTGAACCCTGCCCGGGTGTCCCGTGTCCAACGCAAGTTCAACCCTTAGTTGCGACACCCCTCGAGCCTGTACGTCGTCCCCCACAACATTGTTTCGTCTTGCACAGCCGAGTCTTGTCCCTGAGAGGTTCACCATGTCCATGACCGCCCTTCAGCACGCCCTCGCTGGCGTGCCCGCCCTGCGTGCCCACGCCCACACCCTCGCGCCCTTGGGCGAAGGGGATTACGCCAGTGCGTACTCGCTCGAGCCTGACCTGACCGTGCTCGTCGCCAAGCACGCGTTCGCTGCACACTGTCTGGCTCGAGTTGCCTGTCTCAGCCCCACGCTGGCTCGAGGCGCACCGCTCGCCATTCCAAACGTCCTGCGCAGCCTCGAGTTTGCGGACACACGCGCGGTCGTGTACCAAACGGTTCCCGGCGTGCCATTGAGCCGCGACGACCTCGAGCGATTCGGTGCCAAACAACGCGCCGACGCCGCCTCGAGCCTCGGGGCACTGATTGCGCACCTGCACGCGACGCCGCGCGAAACAGCGCTCGCGTGCCGTGTCCTGGAGAGCGATTACCCGTTCACGATGCTCGAGGACAGCGCGCGGTTGGGCGACGCGGCGACGCTCTACCGCGAAGACCTCGAGCGCGCGGCGGCATTTGAGCCAACGGTTTCTCAAGACGTGATCGCCCATCTCGAGCGTCGCCTCGAGACCTTTCTCGAATCGGGTGCGCGCAGCCCTCACGTTCTGCTGCACAACGAACTCTCGAATGTCCACGTGCTCGTTAACCCACGGCATCAGCGCTTGGCCGGTGTGGTTGACCTCAACGGCATGATCCTCGGACCCGCGGCGCGCGAATTCGTTTACTTGCTGGAGGACTACGGCGAAGCCTTCACCCGCGCGGTCCTCGCGCACTGCCCGCACCTCGAGCCAGACGCAACCCTTGAGGAAACGCAGTTTTACTGCTTGTGGCACACACTGGCGAAGCTGTTGTGGGCACTCGAGAACCAATACGCGTCCGGCGTCGAACGCTGGTTGCCCGTGCTGCGCGCGCAACTCGAGACGCAACGGTGAATCGTGTGGTGCGCGCTTCGTTGCCCCAATCGCTCGAGGCGGTAGTATGCCAGCCATGAGTGTCATTCCCTACGTGATCGAGCAAACCGGACGCGGCGAACGCGTCTACGACATCTACAGCCGTCTTCTGAAAGACCGCATCATCTTCATCGGCACGCCGATTGACTCGCAAGTCGCCAACGTCGTCGTCGCGCAATTGCTCTTGCTGGACTCGCAAAACCCGGAGCGCGAAATTCAAATCTTCATCAACTGCCCCGGCGGTGAGGTCTACGCGGGCTTGGCGATGTACGACGTGATGCAATTCATCCGCGCGCCGATCCGCACCGTCTGCGTCGGCATCGCCATGAGCATGGGCAGCGTCCTCTTGATGGCGGGCGCGAAAGGCAGGCGCACCGCGCTCCCGAACAGCCGCATCATGATCCACCAAGGCAGCAGCGGCTTTCGCGGCAACACCCCGGACGTGGAAGTGCAAGCCAAAGAGATCTTCGCCCTGCGCGAGATCATGACGAACCTGTACGTCAAACACACCGGGCACAGCTTCGAGAAGTTAACCCGCGACATGGAACGCGATTACTTCATGACGCCCCAACAAGCCTTGGAGTACGGGCTGATTGACGAAGTCGTGGAAATCATGCCCAAGAGCGTGAGTGACGCGATGCGGGGGAACGATGATTTGTAAGGCAAAGGGCGAAGGGCAAAGGGCAAAGGGAACTTCAAACCCAACCCTCGAGCTTCGAGCCGTTGACCTTGAAGTTGCCTCTCCCCTTAGGGAGAGGCCGCGCGCAGCGCGGGTGAGGGAAGCGAAGCGCAGCGAGTTGCCCTTGACCTTTATGCGTCTCGAGCAACCCCGTTTGACCTCGAGCATGTGGGTTCTCCGCCGTCGCACAGGGCGGGCACGGGGACCCGCCCCTACGCAAACGCTTTTGCTCGAGCGGAGCGCACTGTGATGGCGCGCTGCTCGTTTTGCGGCAAGCCTGCGAACGAGGTGGAGCATCTTCTGGAGGCTCCTCAGGCGCTTGCGTGGATTTGCAATGAATGCGTGGCTCGAGCCGATGAAATGTTGCGCGCAGCGCGTGCAAAGCAAGAAACGGTGAACACGCCGTTTGCCCTCGAGCGGGTTCCGACGCCCAAGGAAATCAAAGGGCACTTGGACCAGTACGTGATCGGTCAAGACGCCGCGAAGCGCGCGGTGTCGGTGGCGGTCTACAACCATTACCAGCGCTTGCTGAACCCGGACGCCGGGCTCCAAAAGAGCAACATCATGTTGATCGGTCCGACGGGCACGGGCAAAACGTTGATTGCAGAGGCAATAGCGCGGATGCTCGAGGTGCCGTTTGCGATTGCCGACGCGACCACCGTGACCGAAGCGGGCTACGTCGGCGACGACGTGGAGAACGTGCTCGTGCGCCTCTTGCACGCCGCGAACATGGACATCGGCAAGACCGAGCGCGGCATCATTTACATTGACGAGATTGACAAGATCGCGCGCAAAAGTGAAGGCAGCAGCATCACCCGCGACGTGAGCGGCGAAGGCGTGCAGCAAGCGCTGCTGAAGATGCTCGAGGGGACGGTGGCGAACGTGCCGCCGCAGGGCGGACGCAAGCATCCGGGTGCGGAGTTGGTGCAGATCAACACGAAGAACATCTTGTTCATCGTTGGAGGCGCATTCGATGGTTTGGAGGCGATTGCGCGGGCGCGGTTGAACCAGAACGTCGTGAGCTTCACGAAAGCCTCGAGCGGCACGAATCCAGCGCCCGTGGAGTACATCCCGGAGGACATCATCAAATTCGGGCTGATCCCGGAGTTCGTCGGGCGGTTGCCGCTCGTGGTCAGCCTGCAAGCCTTGGACGAGAGCGCCTTGGTGCGCATCTTGACGGAGCCTAAAGGCGCGCTAGTGCAGCAGTACAAGACGCTGTTCAAGCTCAGCGGTGTCAACCTCGAGTTCGCGCCCGAAACGCTGCAAGAGGTCGCGCGTCGCGCGCTCAAACGCGGCACAGGGGCTCGAGGGTTGCGCGCAGTGTTGGAGAGCGCGATGACGGCGCTGATGTTCGAGTTGCCGCGGGATGACCTGGGAACCGTGCGTCTCGAGCCAAAACACTTGGATGCGCCGCTCGAGGTGCTGCCTGAGGCGCCGAAACTGCGGTTGACTGGTTTGCCGAAATCGGCGTGAACCAACTTCTCTTGAAGTCCGTGGCTCGAGACTCCGCTGTGTCACACCTCAAACAATAAATTTCTGCTCGACTCGTAGGGGCGTGTGCCTTGCACACATGGGTGTGACGCATGCTTCGCCCTTGCAGAACAGCCAGTAGGCGCATTTGCCAGTTGCAAGAGATCGAGTGATTTGAAACCACCATCCGACTGTGCCCGAGATGCGCGTCTCGGGCACGGTTTTTTGTTGAAATGCATGGGTGAACCTACGCACCGACCTCGAGACCCGCGAACGCGTCACCGCGCACCTCGCGCAAATGCTCGAGGGGCTGTACAGCACTGGGCCCGTCGCGTCCGAGGTGGATGGCTCGAGAGCCGCTGCGCTCGAGGCATTGGAGGCGTTCACCGCCCAAGGCTACGCGGGGCGCAATTACGTGGACGCGCCGACCTCGAGGATCAGCATGTACTTGCGGCATGGCGTGCTTTCGATCACCGAAGTCGCCGTCCACGTGCGTCGCGTCGCCCGTGGACGCGAGCGCGACGAGTTCTTGAAGCAACTCACGTGGCGCGAGTTTTTCATGCTTGTCTTGGAGCAGGAAGGCGAACGCGTGCTGGACAACCTCGAGCCGCCGAAGTACCCGGCGCGGTGGACGCCCGATCTGCCCGACGACGTGCGTGACGCGCGCACCGGGTTGCCGTGCGTGGACGCGTGGGTGACGCGTTTGATTGACACCGGATACATGCACAACCACGAGCGCCTCTGGTTCGCGGCGTACCTCACGCATTGGCGGCGCGTACACTGGAAGGCGGGCTACGGGTTCTTCCGCGAGCACTTGCTCGACGGCGACATCGCCAGCAACGGCTTGTCCTGGCAGTGGGTCGCCAGCACGTTCTCCAACAAGCCGTACTTCATGAACCAAGAGAACATCGCCCGGTACAGCGCAGACCGCTGGTGCACGACCTGCCGCGTCGCCTGTCCGTTTCGCAAGCCGTACGAAACTTTGGAACTGGAACTGTTCGGCGGACGCGGGTTCGGGTCGTGATCGTGCCCGTGATCGGCGTGTCTGGAAGCGGCAAATCCGTCGTCGGCAAGGCGCTCGCGGCTTCACAGGGCTGGAACTTTTTGGAGGGTGACCAGTTTCACCCCGGCAAGAACCTGCAAAAGATGGCTCGAGGGGAGGCGCTCACCGATGCCGACCGCGCGCCGTACTACGCCGCCTTGCGTGCCCGGCTGCTCGATGCGGCGACCGCCGGGGAGGACGTGGTGCTGGCATGCTCGGCGTTGCAAGCCAAGCACCGCGCGCTGCTCAATGTCTCGAGCCAAGTGCGCTGGGTGCACCTGCGGCTCAGTCGGGCGTTGATCGAGCGACGCCTCGCGGCGCGCCAAGGGCACTTCTTCAACCCCGCGCTGTTGGATTCGCAACTGGCGACCTTCGAGGACCCCGTGGAGGTGAACGCCGTGGAAATTGATGTGCTCGAGCCAGATACCATTCCTGAGATCGTGGCGCGCATTGAACACGCCTTGGGGCTCGAGGTGCGGCGATGAGCGACCTCGTGTGGGTGCATGGCGGCAGCCTGAGCCCGACCGATCCAGCGCTTCAAGAGCACCCGGACGCACCTGCGATTTTCGTCTTCGACCAACCGTTTCTGTCCACGCACCGCATCGCGTTCGCACGCCTGCAATTCATGTACGAAGCCGCGCGCAGTGCTGTTTCCCCTCGAGCCCTGCACCGCATCTGCGTTGGCGTGCAAGCAGAGGAGATCATCGCGTATGCCCGTGAAACCGGCTGCACGCGCGTGTGCACAACGGATGTCTACAGCCCCGAACTCGAGCAGACGTTGGATGCCCTCGAAGCTGCCGGGCTCGAGGTTGTCGTCTACGCCCCGGATCGCTTGACCACCGCGACCGGACCGTTCAAGCGCTTCAGCGCGTTTTGGCGCAAAGTCGAAGCCGAGGTGCTGCGGTGAGCGCAGAACGCGGGTACGGCGGCGGCAAAAAGCCCTCGGAACGCCCGAGCAAGATTTGCCCGGTGTGCAAAAAACCGTTCACGTGGCGCAAAGCCTGGCGAAACACGTGGGACAGCGTCGTGTACTGTTCCGACCGTTGCCGCGCGCAAGCCAAACGCGAACGCTGAACCCTTAGAAAGCCGTTGCTCGAGGTCAGAGCGATGGCTCGAGGCCGTGCCACCACCGCGTTTTGCGTAGGGGTTTAGCATGCTAAACCCAGTGCGGCGGGAGCCGGACCAGCGTCCCGCCAGAACCGGATTGCACATGCGTCGCTCGAGACCAGCGCCTCCACCCCATAAACCTCGAGCGACCGCTGTACTGGACAGGGACAATGTTATCTGCGCGCGTCACGCCTTGCGTGCATGGGCACGACGGCGCGCCCCCTGTTCCTACACGACCGATCCTCGAGTTCAACGCCCGCGCGGATCGAAGCGGTCGCGGATGCCGTCGCCCAGCAGGTTCAATCCCAACACGGTGATGGCAATGGTTACGCCGGGGAAGATCGTCGCCCACGGGCTTTGGTAGATGAAGGTCTGCGCGTCCCTGAGCATCACACCCCAGGACACCAGGTCGGTGCTGCGCACGGCGGGTTGAATGCCCAAGCCCAGGTAGCTCAGCGCGGCTTCCGCGAGGATCGCCACGCCGAAGGAGAACGTGGCTTGCACGATCAGCGGCGCGGCGGCGTTGGGCAGCACGTGCCGCCACAGAATCCGTGAGTCGCCTGCACCCAACGCACGGGCACCGTCCACGTACTCGAGGTTTTTGATGCTGAGCACCCCGGCGCGGGTCAGCCGCGCAAAGACGGGGATGCTGCTGATGCCCACGGCGAGCATGGCGCTCCACAGGTTCGGGCGCAGCGCGGTCGCCAAGAGCAGCGCCAGCAGAATCGTTGGAAACGCGCTCAGGGCGTCGAGCACGCGCATCACCACGTCGTCCCAGAGCCCGCCAAACCACCCGGACAGCGCGCCGAACAAGAGCCCCAGGCTCGAGCCGATGGCGACGCTGACCACGCCGACCAGCACGCTGGTGCTCGCGCCGCGCAAGAGGCGTGAGAGCGCGTCCCGCCCGAGGTTGTCCGTGCCCAGCGGGTGCGCCAGGCTGGGTCCTTGGAGTTGCACGGCAAAATTTTGCGCGACGGGGTCATACGGCGTCCAGACCATGCCCAAGAGTGCGCAGAAGATCAAAAATCCAGTGGTGACGAGCCCAAAGGTCAGGTTCGCGGGCAAGCGGCGGCGGGCTCGAGGGGCGGGAATGGTTTGGGCAGTGGTCGTGGTCATGGAGTTCTCTCGAGAGGGGTTTTACGTACATCGCGCTTTTGGATGTACGCCATGTTCAAATCTTAGATCACGGATGTAACGTTTAGAACGGCGCAAATTGAACCCTGACCACACCCCAAAATCTAAGTTTGAACTGGGAAATACGTCAGTCGTAGCGGATGCGCGGATCGAGCGCGCCGTAGAGCAGGTCCACGATCAAATTGGCGAGCACGATCAACGCGGCGATGACCAGCACGACGCCTTGTACCAATGGAAAGTCGGTGCGCTGCACGGCGTCCAAGCCCAACTTGCCCAGGCCGGGCAAGGCGAACACGGTTTCCACGACGATGCCGCCCGCCAGTAACTGTCCAAACTGAATGCCGACGAGGGTCAAAATGCTGACCATCGCGTTTCTGAGGATATGGCGCTGCATCACGACGCCCTCGAATAAGCCTTTGCTGCGCGCGGTGCGCACGTAATCCTGGCTCATCACCTCCAAGACGCTGCCGCGCACCATCCGCACCAAGCCCGCCGCTTGCCCCAACGCCAGTGTCAACACGGGCAGAATCAGGCTGCGCGTCGCACGCCACGGGTCTTCGCTCCACGCGGTCCACCCGTTCGCGGGCAGCCAGCCCAAGGTTACGGCGAACAGCAGAATCAGCATTAAGCCCAGCCAGAAACTGGGGATCGCCAAGCCGGTTTGGGTCAACGCCACGGTCGCCAGGTCGAAGAACGTGCCCTTGCGCCGCGCGGCGAAGATCCCCGCGGGCAGCGCAATCGCCAGCGCCAGCACGCTCGAGAGCAGCACGAGCGGCAAGGTCACGGGCAAGCGGGTCAGCACGAGTTCGCTGACGCTGGTGTTCAAGAACAAACTCTGTCCCATGTCACCGCGCAGCAAACCGCCCCACCAGTGCACGAAGCGCTCGAGCGGCGGTTTGTCCAACCCCAGTTGCCGTTGCACTTCGGCGTACTGTGCGGGTTCGTAATTTAAGCCCAAGATCAGTTGCACGGGATCGCCCGGCACGATCAGCAGCGCCGCAAAGGTCAGCGCGCTCGAGAGCAGCAGCGTGAGCAGCGCGGTGAGGACTCGGCGGATGACGAAACTCGGGCTCACGACACGCGCATTCTAAACGCTCGTCGCTCGTGCAGCGTGCGGTTTGCGAACCAATCTCCACGCACCGGTTTGGAGCCCGCCGTTCGGAGACCTCGAGGGTTGCAGCTCGAGGTCACAAAAAGCCCGAGGGGACGCGTCCCCTCGGGCCTCGAGCAATCCTGCTTAGACCGCGCAGGAGTTCTTGCGCAGCGTGCCCTTGCGGATGATCTCGGCGTCCCTAGGAATCTTGCACAAGTCGGCCACTTTCAAGCCGCCGTTGGCTTTCCATTCGGGGATCGTCACGTCAAACTGCACCACGTTCTTCGTGTCCAGCGATTGCGCGCGGTACACGCGCCAGCCGTTTTCCAAAACCCAGACGCGCAGGCGGTCGAAGTCCAGGTTGACGCCCTTTTTCGGCGTGCCATCCAAGATGTACGCGCGCCCCGCCGGGGTGTTCTCCGTGGTCAGTGGTTTGAAATCCACTTGGTTCTGCGGGAAGGTCGCTTGCGGATCGTTCAAGGCATTGAAGTTGAGGTTGAACCCGCCGACCTGCGTGTTGTTGGCAATGCGCTGGATCGTCACTTGGTTGGTGATGAACTGGTAATTGTAGCTGTTCTGGTTGTCCAGAATCAAAAAGTTGTCCGCCAGGGCGTCCGGTGCGAGGAAATCCACGCGGGTGAGCTTGGCGGCGGTGATCCCGGCGATTTTGACCTCGAAGCGCGTGCGGCTGTTGTCTTGCTCGGCGCTGCCGGTGACGCGACCGCTGAAATCGCGGGTGTTTTTCTGGGTGTTTTCCAGGTTTTTGATGACGCTGTCCACGGTCACGCCCTGCGCGAAGGCGAGCGGGATCAGGGCAGCGGCAGTGAGTGCAGCGACGAACTTGAAGTGCTTCATGGGTGCCCCTTTCGGTGTTGGTCTGAGCGCGCGGTTCGGCGTGCCCAGATGAGAGAGTGTACCGTCCGCAACCCTCGAGCCCCATGAGGGGCCACTCAACGCGGTTTAGCCTCGAGCGGTCCGGTCACGAGCGCTTATGGATTGAGCAGTGCGCCCAAATCCAGGCGGTAGGCGATGCGCGCACCGCCGCTCCACGTCCAGTTGAGGTCCGCGCCGCCGTAACCCTGCACAATCAAAACGCCAGGTCCGAGGTTCACGTCCGCGCGCACGCCGGTCCTGAACGGCAGCACGTCCAAACGCCAGATCTCGTAGTTGACGAAGGCGTTCAGCGTGCCCAGTTCCTCCAGGGTATAGCTCAAGTTCAGCGCCGCGCCGCCGAACCCAAACCCCACCGCTTCGTTAACCCCCACAAAAGTTTGTGTCTCTAGATTCAGCGGCAACGATTCCGGTGACCAGCGCACGAGGGCGTTCACGCCGTATGTCAATCCGTTGCTTTGCCAGGCCAGCAGCGGCCCACCGCCGTAGGTCCACACGCCCGTGCGGTTCTCCACGCGCAAGGAGAGGCGGCTCTGGTCGGTGCCCCAACGCGCGCCGAGGGTGGCAAAGACCGTGCGGCTGACGCGGTAGGTGCCCGCGCCGCCGAAGTACCCGCCGCCGTTGCTCAAGGGTTCCGGGTTGAAGGCGTACGGCGCAGCCCAATCGAACACCGTGACCGGCGCGCTCCACGCCGCGCCCGCAACCTCGAGCGAGACCGGTCCAATCGCGCCGCGCACCCCGGCTTCAAAACGCACGCCGCCGACGTAGGCGACCCCGAAACGCGCGGTGGCGCTGACCCGCCCGATGGTGGCAAAGTCCGTGCCCAGGGTCGCGCCCGCTTGCACGCGGGTGTTGGACACGGCTGCTTCTAGGGAGAGTTCAGGTTGCTCCAACAGCACGAAGTTTTGCAGCGCCAAGTTGACGCTGAATGGGTGCGTGCCGTACGAAAAGCCCAGTTCCACGGTTTGGGCTCGAGCCGCGCCCAGAGCCAGCAGCGTCACAGCGAGCGGGAAAAACGCCTTCTTCATGCGCGCCATCGTACAAGGCTGCCCTCGAGCCGCGTGAGGACAGTTGTCGCAGCGCCTACAACGACGCGCGCCACTCCACGGTCGTGCCCTGGCGTTCAAACCCGAGGCGCGCGTTCAGTTTCAGGATCGCCGCGTTCGTGCTGGCATTAAACGTCGTGATCCCCTCGAACCCAGCGTTGCGGGCGAATTCGATGCCTTTGTATTTGAGCGCCAACGCCAGTCCCAACCCTCGGGCTTCGCGGCGCACGCCGGTCAAGCCGTTGTGCAACACGCGCCCGCCGTCGTCGCGGTACAAAAAATTGCAGCCCAAATACTCCGTGCCCCAGTCATGCGTGCGCACGGCGATCCAGGTGCCTTCGGGCAGGCTCGAGGGGGCATCGAAGACCTCGGTGCAAAACGTCTCGAAGCTTTTGGGGGCGTACAGCGCATCCACGCGCGGCACGTCGTCCTCGACCTCGCAGTAAAGGGCGTAGAGCTTTTGCGCGCAGCCCCATTCGTGCCGCAGGTCTGCGAGTGTGCGAAAGTCAATGTCCGCTTCCAAAATGCGTTTCCAGTCCACGGTGATGGACTCGAGGTCTACGCGCTCGAGGCTGAGGTATTGCTGGTAGCCGCGAAAGCTTTCGGTGAACCCCATGCGCGACCAGAACGCGTTGCGGTCGTGCTCGCGTTCGTCGGTGTACGCCAGCAGCACCTCGCCGCCCGCGTCGCGCACGCGGTCGCGCAGCCCGGTCAGCAAGGCTCGAGCGATGCCGCGCCCACGAAAATCTTGGCGCACCCCAAGCCGCACCTCGGCGTGCGTCGGGTAAGGTTCGGGTCGCTGCGTGGCTTCTGCCGCGCCGATGACCTCCCAGTCCCACAGTGCGACGAGACGCGCAAACGCCAGCGTTGGGTCTCGAGCGGCGTCACGCTCCCGCAAGACATCTTCAGATACGTCGCTGCTGTTCAATCCACGCTCGAGCCACGCCAAACCGCCGTAATCGCTTTGCGGGTCAAAGGCGCGCACGGTCAGCACCCGCGCAGCCTACCAAGAGCCGTGCCTACAGCGCTTTGACCACGGACAGCACGGCAGGTCCGCGCACAAACCCGAGCTTGGTGTTGACCGCGATCATCGTTACATTCCTGGAATCGTTGTCGGTACGGACGTGCGTGAACCCCAGCCTGCGCAACACCTCGAGCTGCTTCACCTTGAGCGCCGTGGCAATGCCGCGCCCTCGAGCCTCGCGCGTGGTGGCTGTGAGCCATTGGTCTACCCAGCCACCTCGAGCGCTCCGATACGCCCCTGTGAAGCCCAAGAGTGCATCACCCTCGAGCGCGACGAACGAGGCGTCCCAGATCAGGTCGGCGTCGTTCAAGACGTTTGCCTCGAAGAAGTCAAACTTGATGGGCGAGGGCGGTTCGGCGCGCGGCACGTCAAGGCGCACTTCGGAAAAAGTCGCGTGCAACTGGCGGCGAAAGCCACTCGAGTCCACCGCCCGCCAGGATTCAAGCTGCACCCCTCGAGCCTCGAGTTCGTCCAGCAACGTCGCGTAGGGCGCGGCATCGAACCCTGAAAGCCCGAGGCTGCTTTCAAAATCGCGTTTGGTTTCGTTGAAGCCTCGAGCTTGCGCAAACCGCACAGCTGCCGGTTCGTCCTCGCTGACTTGGGTGCGCACGCTGATCGCGCCCTGGGCGCGCACTGCCTCGAGCGTCGCGTCGAACAACGCCGCGCCGATGCCCTGCCCCCTGGACTCGGGGTGCACGTACAACTCCAAGTGGAACCGCTGTGGGTCGTAACTGCCCGCGCTGCGGTGGTGGTCGGACGCGCCGACGACGCGCCCGTTCAGTTCCGCCACCAAAATTGTGCGCCGCAAATGCGGCTCCAACTTGTGCAGGTCATGTTCGAGTTCACTGGCACCCAAGGGGCGCAACGGCACGGCGGCGTTTTGCACCGCGATCAGATCGGTCAAATCCTCGGGGCGAAAGGGGCGAATAAGCATGGCTCGAGTTTGACCTGTTTGCGCCCCTGCGCGCATCGGCTCGAGCGCTTAGGCAGGGCGGTTCTCGGGTCTGGAAACATCTTTGGGGTGTGGCTGACGACCCGCAGGGCGAACCGCCATACGCATCAGTTTTAGAGTTTGCTTCGCCCTACACAATGAAAAGCGCTTGCTCGAGACGCCACTCTCATCCCCAACCCTTCTCCCGCCAGCGGAAGAAGGGAGCCGCGTTGCACAACATGTTGCCCTCTCTCGTCTTTGCGAGAGAGGGCCGCCGCGACAGCGGCGGGGTGAGAGCGGCCAGCAACGCAGCCGAAAATGCGCGCCTCCGACATGGTGTTCGCTCAAACTGACGTAAATGGGTGAACTGCCGTTCGCCGCCACAATCGCGTTTCGTGACCAGAACCAGTGTCTCGAGGGTCGTGGCAAAACCCGAGCTGTTTTCGTTCACATCAAGGTTTCGATGGTCGCCGCTGCCCACGTCCGCACCGTGCGCCGGTAGGCTTCTGCACTCGAGTCGTTCACGTCCTCTACAGTCAATCGCCACGCTCGAGGCACACTCGGGGCTCGAGACTCCCGTTTGATCGCCCGCCTTGGACCGTCGAACGCCGCACGAATCTGGGCGCGGTCGTGGTCGGTCGGCGCGCGGTCCAACCAAGGCACGACGGTGGCGAGCATCGTTTCTCGGGTTTCGTCGTCGTATTGGTCGTGCTGAAGCATGTACGCCGCGACGACAAGGTGGTGCACCGCGCCGTATCCAGGATCGCTGAAATCGTACGTCAGGAACGCGTGAAACGTTGCCTCACAATCGGGCACGCCGCAGTGCGGGCACGGCTCGAGGGTCACAGCACGCGCTCGAAACGCAGTTTGGACCGGAAGCGCTTGAAGCCCATCTGCCAGTTCATCTCGAGCATCGCGGTGTTCACGGAATCGTTGTACGTGCGAATCTCCAACCCGCCATGCCCACGCGCGTAGCGCACGCCCTCGAGCTTCAAGCGTTTGGCGATGCCCAGCCCGCGAAAGGGTGGGAGCACGCCGGTCATGCCGATGACGAAGAACGCCGGTTGCGTCTCGAGGCTCGTGAATCCAATCCACGCGCCTTCCTTGACCGCGATCCAGACCATCGCCGGGTCGAACTGCGGATCGCTCGAGGTTTCCTTGTGCCACTGTTCAAAACTGGGGAAGGTCACGGCTTGACCGAACGGCACGTCCAGCATCAACGCGTGGTCGAGGTCATACAGTTTGCGCCACTGATCCGGGTCGTTCAACGCCGCCAGCGAAACGATGCGGATGCCTTGCGCCTCGAGGCGCGCGTCCAGCCCCTCGAGCACCGTCAAATCCACCGTGCGCGTGTCCAAACGTGATTCGATGCGCTCCCAGACTTGTTTAAAGCCCCGGTGCTCGAGCATCGCCAAGCCGCGCGGCGAATCCGAATCGGTCATGTTCACAAGTTTCTTGGCGTCCAGCGTTTGCAGGTGGTTCCACGCCGTTTCCCAGAGCGCGCCGCCGATGCCGCGCCCTTGAAAATCCGGGTGCACCATGATCGAGACACGGTACTTGCCCTCTTCGTGTGAGTGCTGCACGTGCCCGATCTCCACGCCTCCAACGACGCGCCGCTCGAGCCCGCCGTGCACGCTGGAGTGGAGCACCTCCGCGACGAATTCCGCGTGGTGAAAGCGCGCCTCGCGGTTCGCGTTTTCGAGCGCAATTTGTTCCGGGGTGACGTGCCAGTCGAACAGCAAGCGCATCATCTCCGATAGCGCGGGGTAATCGTCCGGGGCGCGCAGCGGGCGAATTTCCAGGTGAAGATCGGTCATTGCGGTCAGCCTAACCGGGCTCGAGGATGTACGCACGCGTGCAATGGCTTAGCGGGTGGAGGCTCGGGTGTTCGGTGCCGAAGAGCAAAGACCATTCAATCTCGAGTTTCTGGGGCTGTTCCTCGAGGGACGCAGTATCGTGACGCTGTGACCCGCCGCTTTGTCGCCGCGCTGCTCGTGCTCGCTGGATTCGCCGCCGCTGCCCTCGGCGCGCAGCCGCGCACGCCGCTCGAGTCCATTCAGGCGAACGCCGTCAAGCTCTCGAGCCTGGATTTGAACGCCGACCTCGCTGACCTCGAGGGGTTTGGCGCGCTCGTCGGGGATGCGCGCGTCGTCGGGCTGGGTGAGGGCACGCACGGCACGGCGGAATTCACGCGCGTGCGGGCACGAATGACGGAGTACCTGATTCAGCGCAAGGGCTTCACAACGGTCGCTTTGGAGACCTCATGGGCGGGCGCGCGCGACCTCAACGCTTACGTGCAGGGTGGCGAGGGCGACCCCAGGGTATTGCTGGCGCGTTACGCGCGGCTGTCGTGGCCGTGGCGCACCGAGGAAATGCTTGAATTGCTGGCGTGGTTGCGCGCACACAACGCTTCGAGCGCGGTCAAGGTGCGCTTCACGGGCTTTGACCTGCAAGACCCGGTCAGCGCCGCCGATTGGGTCAGCGGCTTTCTGGAAGCCAACGCGCCTGAGTTGGTGGAGCGCGTGGACGACCTGGTCGCCTGCGTGCGCTTCTCCATCGGCAACGTCTTGGCGACCGCGCGTTTTGCGTCGCGCGGCGAAGCCGGCGCCCAGGCGTGCCGAGAGCGCGTCTCACGGGCGTACACCCTGCTCGAGACCCGCCGCGCCGCCCTCGAGGCGCGTGCTGGAACGCTCGAGTACCGCCAAGCCCTGCACGCCGCCGAGGTGCTGAACCAAGAAGCCGCGTACCTGGATGCGCGCCTCGTCAACTTCTGGACGGACGCCAACGAACTGCGCGACCGCTTTATGGCGCGCAACATTCAATGGCTCGAGGCCACCTTCGGCGGCAAGGTCGTCGCCTGGGCGCACAACGGGCACGTCACGTTCACGCCGGACATGGCCTTTGGGTGGAAGCCGTTCGGGGCGTACCTGCGCGAACGTTTTGGCGTGCGCTACGTCGCCGTCGCCACGACGTACGGCGCGGGCAGCTTCAACGCGCAGCTGATCGGCACGGATTTGGTGCGGACGCTCAGCGCCGCCGCGCTCGGGTTGACCGTGAACCCCAGTGAGCAACGCATTCCCGATCCCGTCAAAGACAGCTTCGAGGACCTGTTCTTGAGAAGTGGAATGCCATTGTTCATGCTCCCGTTGCGCGTGCCCAAGACCGGAGACAGCGCGTGGCTGTGGCAGAAACGCGTTTTTCGCATGGTTCCGCAAGCCTTGCCCATTGCACAAACGCCGGACGAGGACTGGTACAGCTACAAAGCCACGCTGCCCAACGAGTTCGATGCCGTGGTCTTCGTGCGCGACAGCACACCGATCAGGCTGCTGTGACCTTTGAACCGTCGCGCGTTCTCGCCGTGTCGGGCAGTTTGCGCGCCACGTCCAAAAACACCGCGTTGCTCGAGGCGCTGGGGCTGCTCGTCCCGCTTACGCTCGAGCTGCGGCTCAGCAACCACATCGCCGCGCTGCCGCACTTCAACCCTGACCTGGAGGACGCGCCAAACGCGGCGCTCGAGGCGTGGCGTGCTGCTGTGCGCGGTGCGGACATCGTGCTGATCTCGAGCCCGGAGTACGCCCACGGCATCCCCGGCGCGCTCAAAAACGCATTGGATTGGTGCGTTGGCAGCGGCGAGTTTGTAGGCAAACCGGTGAAGCTCCTCAATGCTTCTGGTGGCGGCGCGCACGCCCAAGCGCAGCTGCGCGAGGTGTTGCGCACGATGGACGCCCGCGTCCTGAAGGACGCACAGGTCATCGTGCCCGGTGCACCGCAAACGGCAGCAGAGATCGTCGGCAACGCAGGGCACATGCAAGCGTTGCTCGAGGTGTTGCGTTCGCTCGAGGCTGAAAGGGCTCGGGGGTAAACGCAGTCGCCCGAGATTCTATTTTGACCCAGGGATGTGGTCGTCTCCCTGTTGCACAGGTCGACCGCATGGCTCGAAAACCTTGTGTGAAGTGTCGCTCGAGGTCAAGCGGGCCTCGGGCGCGCGGCTGAACGGCGTTGCAAGGACGAACCCGCAGTGCGCCCTGCCAGACCAGTCCGTTGACCTCGAGCGGCTGCTCGAACAGACCACACGCCTCGGTCAATGCTGTCCCAGCGCGACAGCGGGTTTCACCTTCGTTGAGAAAAAACAAGGCGTTTTTCTCAACTTCGGTTCCACCGCTGTTTCGTTTCTACTCGCGTTGTGCCCTGCACACATGGGTGTGACGCTCGCTTTTGAAGAGAGAATTTTCGAAATTCTCTCTTCAAAGTGAAATTTGCTATGAGGCACGCTCGTTTCAAGCCCAACGGGCAGCCTCCAGGCTACCGGTCTCGCGCCAAGCTTTCGAGGACCGCTTTGAACGCCTCCGGTGTCCACTGCTTGAGGTCGCTGACCCCGCCGTCGCCCAGTTCAACGATGCGCAGCACGCCGTCCGCGCGGGTGGCGATGTCCACGGCAAAGAACGGGCTGGGCACGTGCGCTGCCGCCGTTCGCACGATTTCGGGCACGTGACCATCGCGGGCAAACGCCTGCCCGTGCGCGACGAAACAGCGCTCCTCGCTGTCGGGCAAGTAGTGCTCCACGTCGCGCACGCACAAGCCGCCCTCCAAGGAACCGCGCGTGCGCTCGAGGTCAGCGGCGATGGGGGCAATGTCTTGCACGGTGTGGGCGATGCTGCCGCGTCCGGTGGACAGGGATTTGACCCAGTCTTTGACGAAGAACGGTCCCGGTTCGCCCTCGAGGGCGCGCATGGCTGCCCGTGCATCGGCGTAGCAGCGCGTGCGCGGCGTGTACTTCTCCAAAAGCGCAATCCACTCCGGCAGGTGATGCGTCAAGCGGTATTGGGCGCTCGAGGTCAGCAGTCGCGCGCCGCTGTGCGCGACTGCCGCTTCAAGCCGCGCGTAGCCTTCGGCGCGCAGCATCCAGCCGCGGTAGACGACCACCTCACCTGCTTCGAGACCCGGTTTGAAGCGCAGTGCTGCGCCGCTCAACACCGCGTCGAAGTCAAACAGGCTCGACGGCAACCCGTGCGCTTGCCGCTCGGGTTCGTAGAAGTCGTCGGCAACGCGCGGATTGAGCGGGCTGGCAGGGGAGAGGATGCGCATGGCAACTCCGTTGACGCCGGGCTCGGGCCTGGCCGTTCAAAACGACGGGGGTGAACCGTGGTCGCGTGGTCCGTCGGGGTTCAACGCGCTTCGAGTTTGTGCGCTGCCCTGCGCTCCGGTGCGAACGGGGCGAGCCGCTCGAGTTCGAGTTCAGCCCGCGCACCGAGCACGTCCACCAACGGTTGCACGCCGAATCCAATGGTTTCGGCGAGGCGTTTGGCGTCGCTCCAAGTGCCCTCGTGCCGTGAAACCGCCAGAAATTCGTGTCCGCGCATGGTCACGCGCTCGAGCACCGCACCGACGGGACCGTCACCGCCCATGCCCAGGTCGCGCACCACCGCCAGCCCCGCGTCGCCCAAGAGCAGCATGTGTTCGCAGACCGTGCCGAAACCGTACTTGGTGTCGCGCCAGTTGAGTTTGTAATGTGGGGCGGTGTACACGGTGGCGGTGCAGACGAGTGGACAGCCGCCCTCGCACTGCTCAGCCATCCGCAAGACTGAACGCAGCAAATCCCAATCGAGTTTCATTTGCCGCATCTTAGCGCTGCAACCAGCCGAGAACGTGAAGTTTTTTCACAGAACAGCGCTGACAAGCTGCTTTTGCTCATTCAAGGTACGTGTATCCAACGAGTTCTTCGTCGTAATGCTCCAAAAACGTGTCGCCTTCTGCGATGCCGATCAGTCCCTTCTCAATGGCGGTTTCGACTTCTTCGCGCACTGCCGCCGAGAGTTTGGGGGCGCTGTAGCCCATGCCTTCGATCAAACGCCGCGCTTTTTGCCCGCGCACGAACAGGTCCAGCTTGTAATCGCCGTCCTCGTCCACGCTGACGTGAACCTCGTTGACGCGCCCAAACAAGTTGTGCGCGCTGCCCAAAACGTCTTGGTAGGCACCCATCAAGAACACGCCGAGGTAATACGGCTTGTTGTTCAGCTCGTGCAGCGGCAATGTGCTCTGCACGTCGCGCAGGTCGATGAACTTCTCCAATTTGCCGTCGCTGTCGCAGGTGATGTCCACAATCGTGCCGCGCCGTGTCGGACGCTCGTCCAAGCGCGACAGCGGAATGATCGGGAACAGCGCGTCTATCGCCCAGTGGTCCGGCAAACTCTGGAACAGTGAAAAATTGCAGATGTACTTGTCTGCGAGCAGCGCGGGCAAGACCTCCAAATCATCGGGCACGTGCTTGGGGTTCGCGGCTTGAATCGTCTCCAAGACCTTTTGCGCGATGCGGTTGAACAACTCCTCGCCACGGGCGCGGTCGGTCAGGCTCAGGTAGCCCAAGTCGTACAGGCTGTGGATCTGCGCCTTGTCGTCCACGGCGTCGTTGTACAGCTCGCTGTAATTCTTGGGGTTGATCCCCTCCAGGATTTGCTCCATGTCGGTGATGAGCTGGTTCTGGTCGGGGTTTCCCGGCGCGAGCGGTCCAGGAAAGCGCGTCGGTCCGGTCACATCCAGTACGGGCAGCACCAAGACCGCGTGGTGCGCGGTGACGGCGCGACCGCTCTCGGAGACGATGGTGGGATAGGCGTCGCGCGAAAGGGCAGCCTCTTTGCAGGTCTCCAAAACGCTGTAGACCACGTCCGCCGCGTATTGCTGGGCGGTGTAGTTGGCGCTGGCGTAGAACGTCGTCTTGCTGCCGTCGTAATCCACCGCCAGGCCGCCACCGACGTTCAAATACTTCACTGGGATGCCCAACTCGCGCAGTTCCGCGTAGGTCTGCGCGGCTTCGCGCACGGCAACCTTGACGCGGCGGATGTCGGTGAGTTGACTGCCGACGTGGCAGTGCAGCATCACCAGCGCGTCCTCGAGCTTGGCTTTTTTAAGGCGGTTGACGACACTCAGCAGCTCCGTGGCGTTCAACCCAAATTTGGCTTGGTCGCCGCCGCTTTCCTCCCACTGTCCGCTGCCTCGGGCGTGCAGCTTGAAGCGCACGCCAATCGCCGGGCGAACGCCGACCTCTTTGGCAATGCGCAGCACGCGCTCGAGTTCGGAGAATTTCTCCAGGGTGATGACGACGTTGCGCCCGAGCTTGCGGCCCCACAGCGCCAGCCGCACGAACCCGTCATCCTTGAAGCCGTTGCAGCACAACAATGCATCTGGGTGCATGTCCTGCGCGAGGCACAGCGCCAACTCCGCTTTGCTCCCAGCCTCGAGCCCGTACGCCAAATCTTTCCCAGCTTCCGCCAAGGTTTCCACGACGACGCGGCGCTGGTTGACCTTGATCGGCAGCACGCCTTGGTACCCGCCTGGGTAATCGTACTCGCGCATCGCTGCGCGGAACACGCTGTACAAGAGGTTCACGCGCTGCTCTAAAATTTGTGGAAAACGCACGACCAGCGGCAAGGTTTCGTCGCGCGCCAGCACGTCGTCAATGATGTCCAAGAGCGCCACGCCGTGCTTGCCGCCGGTCGGTGTCGCCTCGAGCAACCCCTTCTTGCCGATGCGGAAGTACCCGCCGCCCCAGTTGGAAATGCCGTACAGTTCGTTGGCGTCGGCGGATGTGAAGCGCTCCAAGGTTTTCAACGTCTGGGTTCCTCCTGATGGTGCGCGGCTCGGAGACGCTGCCCCGTCGTTGCACAAGGAGGAACTATACCCAAAAATGTGCAAGCGCAATGTCAAATCTGGGTGGAGCGATGCACCCTGTCAACCAAATGTCCAAGCGGACCTTTTGAGAGCCAATCACGACCGCGCTCGAGGAAATTCTGGTCTGAATGGCTCGGGCGGGGACGGGGCTTGAGGTGGACTTAGGGTTGGGGTCCGTTCGGTTGCTGCAACGCCCCTGCAAGTGCGCGTTCGTTGACGCTGCGAACGAACAGCAGCGCCACGACCAAAGCCAGAACGCCTGCCAGCGCGAAGGTTTCACGCAACCCCAGCGCGGAGCCCAACACCCCGCCGAGCAACGCGCCAACGGGTGCTGCGCCTTTGACGACGAAGCGGTAAGCGCCCCCCACCCGTCCGAGCAATTCGCCAGGCACGAGCCGTTGCCGCAACGAAATTCTCGCCACACCGGAAATTCCAAGGTTCAACCCATCCAGGACGAGCAGCGCTGCCAGCAGTGGCGGCGCACTGAGCACGCTGAGTCCCAAGTAAACCAGTCCAGCCACGACCACCGAGCCGAGTACCGTGCGGACAGCACCGAAACGCCCCGCGAACCACGACGAGACAAGGCTGCCAAGGATGTGTCCAACTGCACCAGCCGTCAACAGAAACCCGTAGCCGACTGGACCAACACTGGACAGCGACGTGGCAAACAGCACGAACAAGGCGAACACCGCGGCGTCCAGCATCGTCGTCAGCGCCATTACCAGCGCGACCGAACGAAGCAAAGCGTGCGACCACAACCACCGCAATCCTTCGGTCATTTGCTGCCACCAGCCAACGCCTTGGGCTTCGTGGAAGACGGGACGCGGCGGCAACCCCATCACCAGCGCGGTGCTGAACACAAAGCTTACGGCGTTGACGATGAACGGCAAGCCTGGGGCACTGGCAAACAGCAACCCGCCCAGCGGAGGACCAACGAACTCGTTTGCGGTCACGCCCGTGGCGTAGAGCGCGCCGTTGGCATCCTCGAGGTGTTCGCCGCCCACCAGCGCAGGGACGAAGCTCTCCGCCGTGCCGTCCGCGAGCGTTTCAGCCACGCCAAGCAGGAACGCGACCGCGTATAAAAGGGCAATCGCCACCCCGCCCGTGAAAATCGCCGCAGCGCGCCCCAACAGCAGCAGACCACGGGACGCGTGTGACAGCAGCAGCAATGTCCGGCGATCAGCGCGGTCAATCAGCGCGCCGAACGGCAAGGTCAACAGCATCCCTGGCAGCGCGGCGAACGCGCTCAAGCTGGCGACGAGGAGCGGGTCGCGTGACAGTGAGGCGACCAGCAGCGGCAGCGCTGATTTGCCGATCCCATCACCGATGTTTGAGCTTCCACTCGCCAACCACAAGCGCCGGAAATTGGAGCCCGCCCGCCACGCCTGCACGACGGCCAGCATATCGCCCGTTCAACGATGAACCGATGCTCGAGAGTTAACTCGAGTTCGTTGATGCTCGAGCCAAAGCTGGAGGGGCGACCAGCCGGTCGCCCCTCGTTGCGAAACCCTGCGTCTCGAACCGCTCAATTGAACTTGATGCGGTCCGCGTCCGCCCACAACCCTTCCAGGTCGTAGAACTCGCGCGCTTCCTGGGTCATCAAGTGCACGATGATCGCGCCAAGGTTGACCAAGACCCAACGCGGGCTGGGGCCTTCGACGCTCGCCGGGCGCACGCCGATCTCCAAGAGTTTCTCGGCGATGTTGCGCTCCAAGGCGTTCAATTGCGGTTGGCTGTTGGCGGTGGCGATGACGAAGTAATCCAAGGTCTCCGAGACTTTGCTCAAGTCCATGGCGACGATGTTGTCTGCCTTCTTTTCCTCGAGCGCCGCTTTAATGACGCTGAGTTGGGTGTGGTAATCGGGGGTGGTTTTGGGTGCGGTGGTCATGCTGGCTGGGTTCCTCGCAAATTCTTTGTGTTGCTGAAGTTCCCCCAAAGGCTCGAGGGAACAGGCAGTTTACCGCAAATCCTCAATCCGCACCCACCAACGCCCCGATTTCCACGCGCGTCAGCCAATCCGCGCGGCTGGGCACGCGTCCGCGCACGACGGCTTCAAAGTGCTCGCGCAGGCGGGTCGTGATCGGCTGCGTGGGGTCTCCGATGTGGCGTTGGTCAATTTGATCCACCGGGGCGACCTGCGCGGCAGTTCCGCAGACGAACACCTCGTCGGCGATGTAGAGCTCGCTGCGGTCAATGTCGCGCTCCTTGACCGGGATGCCCAAATCCTCGGCGAGTTCCATCACACTGCGGCGCGTGATCCCCTCCAAAACATCCGAAGTGATTCCCGGCGTAATCAGCACGCCGTCGCGGACGATGAACAGGTTCGCGGCGCTGGCTTCGGCGACCTTGCCCAATTCGTTGAGCATGATCGCGTCGTCGTAGCCGTTGATGACCGCTTCGTCCTTGGCGATGGCGCTGTTGACATACGCCCCGCCGATCTTGCCGCGCGCCGGAATCTGCGTGTCTGCCACGCGCCGCCAGCTTGAAACCTGCATCCGCAACCCTCGAGGCTCACCGCCGAAGTAATTGCCCAAGGGCAGCATGTACACGGTGAACGCACCGCCCGGATGTCCGATGCTCGGACCCAAGCTGAGGTCGCTCTTGAACGCGAACGGGCGGTAATAGCAGTCGGAGCCTGGCGCGTTCCTGCGCGTCAACTCCACAGTGGCATCCATCAAATACTCGAGGTCACCGGGCAACGCGATTTTCAGCAACCCCGCCGACCGGGAGAACCGCGTGAAGTGTTCGCGCAACCGAAAAATGTTGATGCTGCCATCGTCAGCGTGGTAGCCGCGAATCCCACCGAAGACGCTCAAACCGTACTGCAACGCGAGCGTGGCGACGGAGACGTTGGCTTCCGCGAACGGCACGATTTTGCCGCCGAAGTGCGCGTACTCGAGGAATTGGTTGACTGCCATAGGCATTCAAGGATACACCTGCCAGTCAAGCCAATTCGCGGGGACGCACGCAATTCCACTGGGTCTCGAGTCAATCCAAGTCGTAGGGGCGAGGCTCGCCTCGCCCTTGACGCGCCACGCTCGAGCAAGACGGTCTGCCCCTCGAGCCAGTCGTCTCGAGTCGTCCTCTCGAGTTTTCTTCCGTGAGGACACGCGTTTTGTAGTGCCCGCCTCGCAAGTCCCATCCCTGAGGCGATAGGCTCCGAGGCAATGATTCAAGAATCGGCGGTCACCGCAGCGCTCAGAACCGTGAACGACCCGGAGTTGCACAAGGATTTGGTTTCCCTGGGCATGATCGAACGCGTCGCCATCGAAGGCGACATCGTGCACGTCAAGGTGGAGTTGACCACGCCCGCGTGTCCGCTCAAAGGCAAGATCGAGGGCGATGTGCAAGCGGCGGTGTTGAAAATCCCCGGTGTGCGCGCGGTCAATGTCACCTTCGGCGCGCAGGTGCGTCCGCCCACGGAGAACCCGATTCCCGGCGTCAAACACGTGATCCTCGTCGGTAGCGGCAAGGGCGGCGTGGGCAAGAGCACGGTGAGCACGAACCTCGCGCTTGGACTGGCATTGGACGGCGCGAGCGTGGGCTTGCTGGACAGCGATGTCTACGGTCCCAGCATCGCGCACATGCTCGGGGCGACCAACGAACGCATGTACGCCAACGAGGACAAGAAGATGCTGCCCCTCGAGCGGCACGGGTTGAAGTTCATTTCAATGGCGAATCTGGTCGCGCCGGGGCAAGCGACCGTGTGGCGCGGACCGATGCTGCACAGCTTCGTGCGCCAAACCCTGATGGACGCCGCGTGGGGTGAGTTGGACTACCTGATCGTGGACTTGCCGCCGGGCACGGGCGACGTGCAGTTGTCCTTGACGCAACTGGCGACGATCACGGGCGCGGTGATCGTCAGCACGCCGCAGGACGTGGCGCTGATCGATGCGACGCGGGCGATGGACATGTTCAAAAAAGCCAGCGTGCCCGTGCTGGGCATGGTCGAGAACATGAGTTACTTCGTCGCGCCCGACACCGGCACACGCTATGACATCTTCGGGCATGGCGGCGCGAAGGCGACGGCGGAACGCATGAACGTGCCCTTTTTGGGCGAGGTGCCCCTGGGCTTGCAGGTGCGCGAGGCGGGTGACGCGGGCACGCCCGCCGTGGTCAGCCACCCGGACACCGCCGAAGCCCAGGCGTTCAGGCAGATCGCGCGCAACCTCGCTGGACGCGTCAGCGTGCAAAGCCTGCAATTGTTGCCGATGGTTTGAATGGTTGACTCGAGGCGTGACAACGCTGAATGCGGGTCTGTCTTCCAGCCAGGGTCCTTCCTTCTTGGTCGTTGACAAACACGCGCGGATCAGGATGCACGCTCGAGACTCGAGCCAGGTCCTGCAATGCCCCCGAGGACAATTGTCACCTCGAGCAGCTTTTGTCGCCCGCGCCCCCCTTAAGTTGTGAGCCGTTCTCAACCATGCTTAGACTCGCCACCGAAAGCACGAAAAGCCGTGTGCTGCACGTTCTTCGTGGGCAGGGCGGTACAGCCCAAGACGTGGCGGACGCCTTGGAGGTGAGCGTGCCCGCCGCGCGCCGCCACCTGATGGACTTGGAAGCCGATGGGTTGCTGGAGTCACGGGTCCACCGTCCTGGCGGGCGCGGTCGCCCGCAACACGTCTTTCGCGTCTCAGACAAAGGCGAATCGCACTTCCCGAAGGCCTACGCGGAACTCTGCACGGACATCCTGCACCACTTGAACACCCTGTACGGCTCGGGCGCCGTGTTGAACGTGCTCAGTGCGCGCAACCGCACGCTCTTGGAACGCTGGCAACCGCAGGTGCAAGGCGATTTGGAGTCCCGGTTGCAGGCGTTGTGTGCGCTCTTGAACGAGATCGGTTGCCATGTCACCGCCCATGCCGAAGGGGAGACCTGGGTGCTCTGTCAAGGCAACTGCCCCAGCCTGGAAGTTTCCAGGCAATTTGAGCAGCTCTGTCAGAGCGAATGCGTGCTCTACGCGACGCTTTTGGACGCGCAGGTGGTGCGCGAAGCGCGCGTGCTCGAGGGGGCAAGTGCCTGCCGTTACCGCATTCGTGGGCACGCCGGGTAGATTGCCCTCGAGTCCACGTCCGTGCGCTCGAGACGGGACAAACTTGCCACGGCGTTGCTCGGGTGTCGGGCACCGCCTGAATGCGTTTTGCCTAGGGCGGTGTGCGTTCCGGTTGTCCGCATTTTGCAAACACCGCAAAATGCTCCCAGCCTCCAGCACACCGCCTTTCTTGCCACTCGCTTCGCTCGAAAATGGTTGACCCATCGTCAACCATTTTGCAACTTGCCTTAAACGTTGGTTACAACTGGGGCGCGCTCGAGCGTGCTGTACCCCGACACGTGCCTGAGATGCTCGAGGTTACGGCTTGATCCGCGCCGCTTCCTGCACCAAGCCGCCGTACTTTGCCGCGGCGTCCTTGCCCAGCACGATGGCGACACTTTTGGCTTCGGCTGGATAGCGGTACGGCGTGCTCACCGCCACCCCCAGCACCCGCGAGTAAAACTCCGCGCTGTCCGCATCGCCAAACGAGCGGCGCACGACCTGCGTGGGCGTCGCGGCTGGCTCCAACACCGTGACCTCGGGTTTGCCCCAACCGTTGCGGTCCAAGTACGCGGCGAGCGCGTCGCCCAGTCCAGGCACGCCACTTTGGTCCACGATGCTGGGCACGAACTTCGGCGCGGTCTCGAGGTCCAAGGGTTGCGCGTCGTTCAAGATGGGCTCCAAAAGCGCGCGGGTTTTGGCTTCGTCCATGACCAGGAACGACCCAAAGCGTGCGTCTTCAATCGTTGGCAGCGTGTAAAAGTGCGGCGTCAACCCGCGCGCACGTTGCACCATTTGCAGGATGAAATCGGTGCTGGCGTTCGTGTACACGTCGTTTTGCAATGCGCCCAACAGCGTCGGAACTGCGGCGATCACGGCTGGGCTCTTGGCGCGTTCCAAGAGCTTGCCGATCATGTCTTTGCCGCGGTCCATGCGCGCGTAATCGCTGCCGACCCCGTGGCGAAAGCGCAGGTATCCGACGGCTTCACGACCGTTCAAGTGGTTGTTGCCCGCGGGAATGTCAATGTAGAGGTTGGCGGCGCGGTCGGTGTATTTCATTGCTTCGGGCAGGTACACGTCCACCCCGCCGAGCGCGTCGATCACCTTCTCCACCAGTTCGACGTTGAACAGCGCGACGTAATCGATGTTCACGCCCAGCAGGGTTTCCAAGGTTTCCTTGAAGGTCTGCGTGCCGCCTTGGACGAAGGGTTGTTCAGCCGCTGGGTCTTTGGCGTCAATGCCTGCTTCTGCAATCGCGGCCTTGCCCCCGAGGATGAAGGTGGAGTTGAGTTTGTGCGTGCCGAAGCGGTCGTTGACCATCGTGTCGCGCGGCAGGGACACCACGTCGATGCGTCCGGGTTGAATGCGCACGAACATCATCGTGTCGGTGCGCCCGTAGCGGTCCACGCCTTCGCACGGTTTGGCTTTTAAACCAATCGGGCCGTAGCCAGGGGTGCAGTACTCGATATCGCGCCCGGCGACAGCGATGTTCACCGTGGGCACCTCGCCGGGTTTGGCGACGGTCAGGTTCGGCGCGGCGACGTTGCGCTTTTCGGGTTTGGCGTCCACGATCCAGAACGACACGAGGCTCAAGACCGCCATGACCAACCCGCCGATTTGCACCGCTCGCCGCACCATGGTTGTTTGCTCCTTGCAAAGCCCCCGAGCGGTTTTGCTCGAGAAGTTAATGAAAATGGGACTTCGCACACGGCGAAGTCCTGACAGTTTGACACATGCGCGGTGAAACGCCACTCACAAATGTCTCGCGCCCGAGGTGACGCTTTACGTTTTTGACCCCAGTCGCCCGCGCTGAATTGGGTCTGTGTCCCACACCAGATGTTGAACGCGTTTTCGCAGGGCCGAGCACGCGCGAATCAGGGTGCGGGCGTGCTTTGCGGGAAACGCCCGAGCCTGGCTCAGTTAGTTGCGTTCTCGAGCGAATCTTTGCAACACAGGTCGTCAGGAATGAGTCCCAGGGTGCGCAAGCGCTCGTACGCAGCCATCGTGCGTGGGTGCACGGTTTTGCCCTTGCGTTGCAAGTAATGGACTTTGCAGCACAGCGCCTCGTGGTACGCGCGCTCGAGGTCCAAAAATGCCAGTTCACGGATGTGGTCGTTGACGCCGCGACCGGGTTCGGACACGTCTGCGACGTAAACGCACACACTGAGCGGCTTGCCCTCGCGTGGACCGGTGGTGTGCTCTTCCACGGCGTCGAGCACCTCGGGATCGGTGACGCCCCAGCGCTCCAACACGGTGCGCGCGGCGCGACCGTGCACCGACAAGGGGTGCTCGAGGTCGAGTGCCGACTCTGGCGGCGCGAGGCGCAGCAGTTCCGCGTCGCCCATGTCGCGCGCCACGTCGTGCAGAATGCCCGCGAGGTAGGCTTTGTCGGCGTCCAAGCCGTTGGCCAGCGCAATGTCCCTGGCGAGGGCGGCGACGCGCTCAATGTGCGCGAAGCGTTCTTGTTTGACGAGTGGACGGACGCGGTCTGCCCAATACTGGGCGTCAAGGGTTTGAGAACGAGGTGTGGCGACTGCTGTCATTCGACCCCCTTGAACGTTCCTGCATCGGGTAAGGCCCCGCAAACAGGCGGCATTATAACCACATCCTCGCGCTTGTAAAGTGCCAATCCCAGAAGCTCGTGAAATGGTTTCACGAACCATCGGCATCCTGTTCTGCAGTTGACGGTTGTGGTGACTTCTTGCTGTTGGGGACGGTAAAACCCCTCATGGATCGCTCGGGTTTGGCTGCCCACATTCCCCCACCCCAGGGTCTCTAAACGTGAAGGTCTATATGGACGCTCACCTAGACGTGCCGCCAAACTGCACCGAAGGGGGTGGGCTCGAGCCCTGATCTCGAGCGGCACAAGAAATTCGTCCCGTGCCATCACTCGCTTCAATCCGACGCGGCCCGTCAACCCGAAGCTGAACGTTGCTGACTGAACCCAGGAGGACCACCCATGAACCGATGGTTGCCCGCGGCGGGCATCGTGCTCGCCCTCGCCTTCAGCGCCTGCCAATCAACCCCACGCGCCGACACCCCGACGACCGGGCTGGTCACCGACAGCGGTCAAGACGACACCCTGCCCAGCGGGCAACCGCCCGTGCTGAGCGGTGACAGTGTGGAACCCCAATCCTTTGGTGCCCGCCTGCCACGCTTTGAACCGGCCGCGACCTGCCCGTTCACGCTGCCCGCAACCCTCGACCCAACCACCGTGCGCTGTGGCTATGTCACGGTGCGCGAGAACCGCTTCAAATTCAACAACCGCACGATTCAACTCGCCGTGCTCGTCGTCAACAACCGCGCAGGCACCCCAAATCCAGTCGCCAACGTCTACCTGCAAGGCGGACCGGGCGGCGACGTACAAGGCAACATCCTCGCGCTCGAGGGGTCGTATTTGCAGACCTTCGCCGGTCAGAACGACCTGATTATCTTTGACCAGCGCGGCGTCGGCAAAAGCATCCCCCGCCTCGAGTGCCCGACCAGCAGCGATGCGGGTGCGCGCCTGCAAGCCACGATTGCCCGCGTGCGCGGCAAGCCCGAACGTCCCAATGACCCGGTGCTCGAGGCGCAGATTCAAGCCGGGGTCGCCGCTGCCCGCCAGTGCCGCGACGCCTTGAACGCCAAGGGGTATGACCTCACGGCGTACACGACCATTCAAAACGCCGCCGATGTCAACGACATCCGCCGCGCGCTCGGCTACAAGGCACTGAACCTCTGGGGCGGCTCGTACGGGTCTTACCTGGCGCAGATCGTGATGCGCGATTACCGCCCGTTCATTCGCAGCGTGGACTTGGAGGCGATCATCGACCCGCGCCAGAACTGGCTGGCACTCGCACCGCTCGCCTTTGACCGCAGCCGCTTGGAAATTTTCAAAGCCTGCGCGAACGACCCTGCCTGCAACGCCGCGTTCCCGAATCTTTCACAGACCTTCGATCAACTCGTCGTCGCGCTGAACCAAGCCAAACCGACCATCCCGATCCCCATTTCGGACACCCAAAGCGTCAACGTCCAAGTGGACGGCGACCTGTTCTTCCTGCTCCTCAACCAACTGCTCTACATCCCCGACTTCTTGCCGCTCGTGCCCGTGTACATCAACGTCACCGCTCGAGGCAACCTCGCGCCGTTCGCCACATTCCTGGGCTTGTTGTTCGTCAACGATGGCACGAACTCGAGCGGCATGTACAACTCCGTGACCTGCAGCGACGTGGTCCAATTCACCAGCGCCGAACGCATCCAGCGCATCTTGGACCGCGTGACGCCTGCGTACCGCAATTTGCTCGGCGCGTTTCCACTCACGCAAGAGCGCGTCTGCAAAGAATGGGGTGTGCGCCCCGACCCGTTCGCCACTTTCCCCGTGTTCAGCGACATCCCCACACTGATGCAAGTCGGCTTCTTCGACCCAATCACCCCGCCGTTCTATGCCGAAGCCGTACGTCGGCGCCTGTTCAAAAACCAATTCGTTTTCTACCCCGCAGGCGCCCACGGTGCGACCGCGCCCTTCGCCGCGCCAGGCAGCCAAGGCGCGTGCGCCCAAGGAATCCTCACGGCGTTCTTCGCCAATCCGCTCGAGCCGGTGAATGCGAATTGCGCTGCTGCGCCGCTGCAATTCTTCATCCCCGGTGCGCAAGCGCAAAGCCTCGGCGGTGTGCCGTTCCCGATTCCCAAGGTTGAACCCGCGCCGCTGCTGCCGCGCTGGTAATCGCTGCGCTCGAGAACAAGTTCTTGCCGTGCTCGAGCCAGCCGAACAAACCTCACCCCCCAAACTCCCCTCGTTGATGGGAGACAGCCCGCTCTAGGCGGGCAGAGGGGAGTGCACCGCGCAGTTGACACGGCGCGGTGCACTCCCCCTGCTTTTTGCTGCCCGCAAAAAGCGGTCCCCCTCGGGGAGGGGGATGGGGTCAAGGGCTCGAGTCTCGAGGCTTGGGGGTTCAGTACGCTTTGGCGAAGATTACGCGTTTGCCGTAGGCACTGGGTTTGCCGGTGTGGATGCACACGCCGTCCTCGAGATCACCGTAAAGTTCGCCGTCCATCGGGATGCAACGGGTTGTGGCTTTGGTTAACTCTTTGATTTTCTTTTCACTGTCGGCATCGCCGCAATGGAAGGCGCGCACGAAGTAACCCTCTTCAATCAAGCGCGTGAAGTCGTCCCAAGTGTCGGCGGTTTTGACGCGTTCAGCCCTGAACGTCTCGGCACGCTCGAGCAGGGCGGCTTGGAAGGCGTCCAAGCGCGCGGGCATCGAAGTCACCGCGCCCGCCCTTGGCACGATTTCTTTTTCACCCGTCAGCCTCGAGACCAGGACGACGTTTCCCGCCTCGAGATCCCTGGGTCCAAGCTCGATGCGGTACGGCACGCCGCGCATCTCCCAATCGTTGTACTTGAAGCCGTTGCTGACCCCTTCGCGCTCGTCCACCTTGACGCGCACGCCGTGGGCGCGCAACTCCGTCGCCAATTCGCGCGCCGCCTCGAGCATCTGCGTTTGGTTCTCCGCGCGCCAGATCGGGACGATCACCGCTTGGAACGGCGCGAGCTTCGGCGGCAAGACCAAGCCCTTGTCGTCGCCGTGGGTCATGATGATCCCACCGATGATCCGCGTCGAAATCGCCCACGAGGTCGTGTGCGCGTGTTGCTGTGTTTGGTCCGCGCCTTGGAAGCTGACGTCAAACGCCTTGGCGAAGTTCTGCCCCAAATAATGGCTGGTGCCCGCTTGCAGCGCCTTGCCGTCGCCCATCATCGCTTCGATTGAGTACGTGTCCACCGCACCCGCGAAGCGCTCCGACGGCGTTTTGCGCCCTGGGATCACCGGCATCGCGGCGTATTCACGGGCGAAGCGGCTGTAAATCTCGAGCAGCTTCAGGGTTTCCTCAACCGCCTCGGCTTCGCTGGCGTGCGCGGTGTGCCCCTCGTGCCAGTAAAACTCCGTGGTGCGCAAGAACTTGCGCGGACGCAACTCCCACCGCACGACACTGCCCCACTGGTAATGCAACAGCGGCAAATCGCGGTGCGAACGCACCCACTTGCTCCACATGTGCCCGATGATCGTTTCCGACGTGGGCCGCACGACCAGCGGTTCCTCGAGTTCCGAGCCGCCCGCGTGGGTCACGACCGCCAACTCCGGCGCGAAGCCCTCCACGTGCTGGGCCTCTTTTTGCAGGAACGACATGGGAATGAACATCGGGAACGCCAGCGCCTCGTGCCCGGTCGCTTTGAACTCCGCGTCCAAAATGCGTTGCACGTTCTCCCACAACGCCCAGCCATAGGGTTTGACGACCATCGCGCCACGCACCGGGCTGTCGTCCGCGAGATCGGCTTTGATGACGACATCGTTGTACCACTCGTTGAAATCCTGACTTCGCGGGGTCACGCCGAACTGCTGGGCTTTGTTGTCCTTTGCCATACGCGGGGCGCAGTATACGGGTTCGTCTCGAGGGTCGGACGCTCGAGACCACGCGGGCGTATCGTGGTCGCCGTGCTCGTCCACATCCGTCAGTTTTACGAACGCGTTTTGCCGCGCCGCCAACTCGCGTGGCTCTGGATCGCCCTCGCCGCTGCGCTGTACGGAGCGTGCCTGTACGCACTGGCAAGGGATTTACTGTCGCAACTGGGGGCTGCCGACGTGCGTGGCGTGCTGTTCAGCGCGGTGCTCGGCAAACTCGTGCAACCCGTGTGGATCGGTTTGATCTTGATGCTCGTCGCAGGCGCGGACAACGACCCGTTCCGCGTGCTCGCCCACACGTACCGCCTCGCAGCCATCGCCTTCGCTGTGGCGTTGCCGCTGTGCTTCCTGTTCGCGCCAACGGTGCTCATCAACCCGAGCACGCCGCCGCTGAGCACCGAAATCCAAGACGCCCTCAATCGCCTCGCCTCGAGCCCCGCGCAAACCGTGTTCAGGTTGTCCGTCGCTGGCGTGCTCGCCGCGCAGTTGTGGATGGCGCGCACTGGGCTCGAGGTGGCGGGCGCACGGCGGCGTGATGCGACGCTGGCAGTGGTGATCGCGGCGCTGGTGTACTTGTTCTTGAACGTCGTCGGGTTGGACAGAATTGATCTGCCGCCGCCACCACCTTCAAACGGGTGAACAGGCTCGAGGGATGCGTGTGCAAGCCGAGTCTCGAGGGACGCAAGTGCTGCTGGCGCCGCACCGGGTCAAGCATGCTTGACCCCTACGGTTGGTGCGGTGGTCGCGCGGTTTCGAGCAATGCCATGCACGTCAAACGTATTCATCCCAACGCGTGTAGCACCAAATTTCAGTGGCATCCTCGAGCCGCCGATAGTCAGCGCTTTCGTACAACGCAATCGCCGCGTGGTTGCTGGCAATCACGCCAAACTCGATGGCTCGAGCGTCCGCACTTGCCTCGAGTTGTTGCATCAACGCCTTGCCGTGCCCGTGTTGCCGCTGGTTTGCATCGGTCGCCAACGCGACGATCTCGAGCACGCCGTCAGGTTTTTGTTCGGTGAGCGCTGCCGCGACAGGCATGCCGTCCGCTCTTACGACATGCAGCGCGTCTCGGTCTGCATACGCCCGCAACGTCTCGAGGTCAAACGGTCTGAGCGCCGCCAGGATTCGGATGAGGTGCGGGTAATCGTCCTCGAGCACGGGGCGGACCGACTCGAGGTCTCTGGGCTCGAGGGGTTTGCGAAATCGGTACGTCGTGCGGGTCTCGGTGATCGTGCAAAACTCGTCCAGCACAGGCTCCAGGAACCGCGTAGAGGCATTGAAGTCGAAGCGCAAACGGTCGTCGGAAGTCAAACCATGTTGGGTTTTGAAATGCTCGAGTAACAGCCGCAGTGCGTTCGTCTCGAGCGGGTAGAGTTCCGCCACGCGGACGTTGTTGCCCGCCTCGTAGTGCCGCAAGAATCCGAGCGCTTCGCCGTCGGCACGCACCCAAAACCAACCGTTCGGCGCAGGATCAGGAAAGTACGCCAATTCGTCGGCAAGGTCAAAGTCATCCCTGCCAAACGACGCCCGCAACAGCGGCTCGAGGGTGTGCAAGTCGTCTTTGGTGATCGGCAAAACCTCGGTCACGGTTTCGTCAACGCGTTCCACAAAAACGTGTACTCGAGCGCAACTTTGTACGCTGTCTGCGCGTTGTTCGCCGCGCCCGCGTGCCCGCCTTCGGTGTTTTCAAAGTACAGAACGTCGTGCCCTTGCTCGAGCATCCGCGCCACCATCTTGCGGGCGTGCCCTGGGTGCACGCGGTCGTCGCGTGTGCTCGTCGTGAAGATCACTGGCGGGTACTTGGTGTCCGCTTTGACGTTTTGGTATGGGCTGTACTGGCTGATAAACGCCCAGTCATCGGGGTTGTCCGGGTCGCCGTACTCCGCGACCCACGACGCGCCCGCCAGCAGCGTGTGGTACCGGCGCATGTCGAGGAGCGGCACGGTGCTGACCACCGCGCCGAACAGGTCCGGGCGTTGCGTGAGCATCACGCCCGTGAGCAACCCGCCGTTGCTGCCGCCGCGAATGCCCAGGTGCTGGCTCGAGGTGACGCCGCTTTGAATCAAGTCTTCTGCGACCGCGATGAAGTCGTCATACGCGCGTTGACGGTTTTCGCGCAGGGCGGCGCGGTGCCAACGCGGGCCGTACTCGCCGCCGCCGCGAATGTTGGCGACGGCGTACACCCCGCCCCGCTCGAGCCAGCCCATGCCGATGCTGGGGGAATAAAACGGAAGTTGAGCGACCTCGAAACCGCCGTAGCCGTAAAGCATCGTCGGGTGCATCCCGTTCGTCTCGAGGTCTTTGCGTGCGATTTGGAAATAGGGAACTTGTGTGCCATCCGAGGATGTGGCAAAGCGCTGCTTGACTTCAAACAGGCTCGCATCGAAGTACGTGGGATTGGCTTTGACCACCTCGAGTCCTTCGTCTGTGCCAAGCATGAGCGTGTTTGGCGTCAAAAAACCAGTAACGGTAAGCCAGTAATCGTCGCTCTCAAACTCGTCGTATGCAGAGACATGGAGCGTGGCGTTGGCTGGGGCTTCCAGCAGAGTGACGTGCCACATGCCATCCGCGAACCGGGCGCGTTTCAGCGCATTTTGCACGTGCTCGAGGACGTTGAGAATGATCGTGTTTTGGGTCAGCACGAAAGCGACCAATGCGCTCGTAGAGGTCGGCTCGAACAAGATCGTCCATGTGTCGTTGCCTGCAAAGGCGTCCTCGCAACTCGAAACCAGCAGCGCACCTTGCGGATACGTGCGGTTGGCGGTCGTCCAGTCTTCACGTAAACGCAGGAGCACCCAATCGTCGAAAAAACTGGCATCGGCGCTGTCAGGTTTAGGCAGCTTCTTGAAACCACTGCCGTCGTGCCAGTGGATTTCGCTGACAAAAAAAGCCATTGCGCGGAATACAAAACGCCGCCCTGCACGCTCGTCATAGAGACCATACGCAAAGACATCCGTCTCGAGCCCTTCAAAAACGACCTCGGCATCCTCGAGCTTCGTGCCGCGTCTTAAACGGCGCACTTGACGTGCGTAACCGGATGCGGTGAGGCTACCCTCACCCACGTCCGTGCCAACAAAAAGCGTGTCCGCGTCCAACCAAACGGCTTTGGATTTGGCTTCGGGCAGCGCGAAGCCGCCGTCCACGAACGCCTTGCGCTCGAGGTCGAACTCGCGCATCGTGTGAGCGTCTGTGCCACCGTCGCTGAGGAAGACCAAGGCGCGGGTGTAATCCGGGTGGCGGAATGTGGCGTCGTGCCAGACCCAGCTTTTGCCTTCGATATGTGCCAGTTCATCCAAGTCCAGCACGGTTTCCCAAGCGGGCGAATCGGTTTTGTACGACTCGAGACTTGTACGCCGCCACAAGCCGCGCTGGTGCGTCGCATCCTTCCAGAAGTTGTACAGAAACGCGCCGTGTTTTGAAACGAACGGAATACTTTCGGGGGAATCGAGCATCGCCCGAATGCGGTCTTTGAGTGGGGCGAACCCAGGATCAGCCTCGAGTTTGCCTTTGGAGGCGGCGTTCTGCGTTTCCACCCACGCCAGGGCTTCGGCGCCGTGAATGTTTTCGAGCCACAAGTGCGAATCAACGTCGTGCATGGGTGCAGTCTAGCGGGTGCACAGAAATCACTCGGCTGCCCAACCGTAGGGGCGAGGCTAGCCTCGCCCCTACGACCACGTCCCGCACCGATCAAACGTCAATCTCGAGGCGTTGAATTCGCTCGCTCGAGACCGTGCTGTACAAACCATCCGTGACGAGCGCGACCGGACGGAACGACCGCCGATGTTCCACGCAAGCGCCGTGTGTCTCGAGCGCTGCCTGGTGCGTGCTCGCGCCGTAGCCTTTGTGCCCGGCGAAGCCGTAGTGCGGGTACGTTGCGTCCATTTCGACCATGTACGCGTCTCTGGTGGTTTTGGCGAGGATGCTGGCGGCGGCGACGCTGTAACTGCTGGAATCCGCGCGTGGCGGCGCGAGTTCAGGCAGTGCCAAGCCGAGTTTGAGGTAATCCGTAATCAAACCTTCTGGGGTGGGCGTGAGGCTCGAGATCGCGCGTCGCGCAGCGCGTTTCGTGGCGTTCAACACGCCGTATTGGTCCACCTCTGCGGCGTGTGCGAATTCCACCGCCCACGCCACGGCATCCCTTTTGATCTCGAGCGCAAGACGTTCGCGCTGTGCGGGACTGAGCGCCTTGCTGTCCCGGTACGCCCTGGGCTCGAGGGTATCAGGCAGGATCACCGCACCGACCGCGACTGGTCCCGCCCACGCGCCGCGTCCCGCTTCGTCCACGCCCGCGATCAACGTCAACCCTCGAGCCCGCAACTGCGCTTCCAAGGTCCACATTGGGTCGGGTTTCGACTGGGAGTCACTCACGTTGCTCTGGACGAGTTTAACGGCTTTTTCATTCGGTGCTCTCACGTGCAGCGGTAGTCTGTCAAGCATGCGTCGTCTCGCCCTGATCGTCGTCCTTGGCGGTGTCCTGACCGCGTGCCTGGACCCGCGTTTTCCGCCTGGGATCACGGGGACCGTGTACGGACCCGTGCAATTCACCGCCGTGCCTGGTTACGAGCAAGCCGAGCTTCGCCCGGACGAAGCCATCGTGCGCTTCAAAACGGCTGGCATGGCTCGAGCCCAAGCCTTGTCAGCGGACGTGCAGGTGCGCGCGGCGATCACCGACGACACCGTGGTCTTGCGCCGCACAGATGCAAGGGGGGTCGCTCGAGCCCAAAGCGTCGGGGACGCCAAACGCCAGACTTTGGAGTGGATTGCGCAACTGCGCGCCCGCCCGGACGTGGTCTACGCGGAGCCGAACACGATCCTGCGTCCATTCGCGGTGAGCCCGCCGAACGATCCGCGCTATGCCCAGCAGTGGCATTACCCGATGCTGAACCTGCCTGCCGCGTGGAACAGCTTCAGCGCCGAAGCCGATGTCGGCGCGGGCGTGACCGTCGCCGTGGTGGACTCCGGCATTTTGTACGACCGCAACGACCCCACGAAGCGCCACCCGGATTTCACCTGCGATGTTGCGCCGGGCGTGCCCAAGATCGCGCCTGGGTACGACTTTGCCCGCAACGACGACAATCCGTACGACGATGCCTTGACCACTGGTGGCGCAGCGCTCAGCGGTTACCACGGTTCCCACGTCGCGGGCACGGTCGGGGCGTGCACGAACGACAATTTCGGGGTGGCAGGCGTCGCGTGGCGCAGCCGCATCCTGCCCGTGCGCGTGTTCAACGGCGATGGTGGCACATTGGAGGATGTTGCCCGAGGGATCTACTGGGCAGCGGGCGTCCCGCTGCCCTCGAGTTTCCAGACCACCGTGCCCGCCAATCCCAATCCTGCGCAGGTCATCAACCTCAGCCTGGGGGCGATCCAAGCGCCCAGCCAAGTGCTGCAAGACGCAATCAACGCCGCCAACACCCAAGGCGCGGTGGTCGTTGTCGCCGCTGGCAACTCCGGCGTGGACGCGTCCACGATCACCCCGGCGAACCTTCAAGGCGTAATTGTCGTCGGTGCGGTCGGTGCCGCCAAGGAACTCGCGCCGTACTCCAACGATGGTCCGCAAGTCAGCCTGGTCGCGCCCGGCGGGAACTTCACGCGCCGAGGCTCACCACTGGATGGCGTCTTGAGCGTGCAAGCCTGCGGCGCGCCGAATGCCGACCTCGCGGACGGCAACCCAGAGGGCGGCAGCAAATTCCCGTGTGCCGTTGGGCAGGGCGCGGGCAGCGGCTACATCCAGGGCACGAGCATGGCAGCACCGCACGTCGCGGGCGTGATCGCGCTGATGATGAGCCGCCAAGCCGCGTTGCGCGCACCCAGCGGCAACCTCGAGCGGGAACGCAACTGGGCGCGCGTGCTCGCTTACTTGCGCGACGCCTCGAGCCTGGCGAACGTCACGAACTGCGAGCGCGGCTGCGGCGCAGGGCTTTTGGACGCGGGCAACGCGGTGAACCGCGCAGTCAACTTTCCGGCGATTGGTCCGTTGGTGACGATGCCCAGTCCGCTGGGTGCGATTCAACTCGGGGCGAACGGCTCGAGTGCGCGCTTCACGCTCAAAAACAGCGGCGACGCGGTTGCCAACGTGACCTTCACGACCACGCTGCAAATCGCCCCCTCGAGCGCGACCCTGGCCCCCGGCGAGCAAAAAGAGTTCACCGTCAGCGTCAACCGCGCGAGCGTCAGTGGCAGCGTCGGCGCCCTCGTGTCCGTGGTCACGGGCACGCGCACGTTTGGGTTTCGCGTGTACTACCAAAACGCGCAGAACACCTTGGATCCGTCCGGCAAATACTACGTGCGCCTCTACACTTCGGGCGACCGCAAGCGCCTCAACTACCCGGACACGCCGGTTGGCGCAGACGGCAAGTTCAGCTTCAGCGGCCTGAAACCCGGCACCAGTTACGACTTGACCGCGTACCGCGCGCAGAGCATCAACCCAGACGGAACGGTCGTCGCAGACCAACTCGCAGAGCGCCTTGGCATTCCGGTGGAAACCTTGGAGCGCGGACAGGACATCGTGTTGGAGCCGGTCCTGCAAACGATTTGTTCACGCGAGGGCACGGTGGAACAGGGTCCGACGAAATGCCCAGCCCAGTGATGCTCCTCGAGACCCGTGGCTGACCTGCCCCTCGAGCCCCACGCGGTAGCCTGACCTGCATGGGCACACCGCTCCTCTTGGGTCATCGCGGTCATCCGCGCGCGCACCGCGAAAACACGCTCGCCTCGTTCTCGGCAGCGCTCGAGGCGGGCTTGGACGGGTTTGAACTGGACGTGCAACGCACATTGGACGGCGTGCTGGTGACGCACCACGATTTTCACCTGGGCGACGGGCGCTTGATCGCGGCTTTACGCTTTGCAGAGTTGCCAAGCGAAGTTCCGAGGCTCGAGGACGTGCTGCGCTTGGCGCTCGAGCGCAACGCCTTCGTCAACGTGGAGATCAAACTCGAATCCCTGCGGACCGATGGCCGTGAACGCGAAACCGCCGCGCTCATCCAGCAGCTTGGCATGGCCAAACGCGTGATCGTCTCGAGCTTCAACCCGCTGTCCCTGGCGCGCGTGCGCTTCGCCGCTTCAAACCTCGAGACCGGCTTGTTGTACGCCCCCGATCTGACGCAGTGGTACTTGAAAGATGGTGTCAGCGCAAGCGTGCTCGGCGTATGCGCGATTCACCCGCACCACAGCCAGGTCACACCCGCCCTGATCGCCCAAGCCCACACGCGGGGCTGGCGCGTGAACACGTGGACGGTCAACGACCTCCAGACCGCGCAACGCTTGTTGCACCTGGGCGTGGACGCGTTGATCGGGGACCACCCAGACGTGTTGCTCGAGGCGCGGCGGTCGCTCGGGGGTTGAAGCCCGAGCACTGGAAATTTGGTGCTGCCGCTGCTGAATGTGACCGGTGCGCTCGAGCCTTACAACGCCAGCGTTTTCGCGCCCTCGGCTTTTTGCTTGCGCCGCTGCTGCTGGTGCTGCAATTGCCGCTCGCCTTTGGCGCTGTGCGTGACCACCACTTCCAAGGTGCGCGCCGTGGCGATCCACGTGCGCACCTCGTCCAAGGTGGGGTCGCGCCGCGCGAGGTTGCGCACCGCGTTGACCTCGAGCATTTTCTGAAAAAGGTTCTCCGGCACGCGGTTGCGCAGCTCTTTCACCGTGTCCACGCCTGCCTCTTCCAAGAGGTCGGAAAATTGTGTGCCGACGCCTTTGACGCGCATCAGGTCCGCGCGGTTGACCCATTTCAGCAAACGCTTTTCAGACACTTGAATCTGCTCCGCCAGCTCGCGCCGTCCGCGCAATGTTGCCGCGCGTTTGAGCAGGGCGGTGGTTGTTTTTAAGCCCAGCTCCTCGAGCTTGAGGGCGTACGTCTTGCCGATGCCTTCAATGTCAATGAGCTTGGCCATGTCCCCATGCACAATACCGCCCAGGGGACATTTGAAATACAAGTGTGCGCTGCAATGCTTATTGCTTTGCTTGGGGCGGTGTGCATTCCGGTTGCCCGCATTTTGCTTTCGGGTGCAAAATGCTCCCATCCTCCAGTGTAGGTCGCAATCCCACTCGGGTCGTCGCTTGCCCCAGTGATGAACCCCGGTCCCAGCCGCTCGAGGAACGGTTTCTGCGGTGGCGCAGCGGTTTTCGCCTCTGGGTTTGGGGGCACGCGAAAAAGCCAGTGTTGGGCGCTGAAATCCGCCTGAACCGGCAAGCCTACGCCGCGAATGCAACGCTCGAGACGTGCGGACGCGGTCCTCACAACAGGTTGCGCTCGAGCCAATCGGCGACGCCGTGCTCCTCCGGGGTTGCCACCGTTTCCTGCGCGACGCCTGCCTCGTGCGCTTCCGCGTACCCGACCGCAACGCCGTGCCCCGCCCACTCGAGCATCGTCAAGTCGTTGTTACCATCCCCGAATGCGATCACGTCCCCTTGGTCAATGCCCACTCTGGCGGCGATCAACTCCAAAGCCGCGCCCTTGTGCGCGTCCCAATGCGCGACTTCCAAAAACTGCCCGCCCCACGGGTAAAACCGCTGCTGCGGAAACGCCGCCATGACGCGTTTCGCAAACCCCTCGAGATCGCTGTGGTGCATCGAGATCTTGTACACGTCCTCGAGCGGGAGTTCTGCAATCGCTTGCACACCGCGCCCTTCAGCCGTGATCCAACCCCAGTACGAAGACCCGTCCGCGCGTTGCGATTTGGGATCGCGCACGTACACCGCCTCGCCGTGCGGCACGAAGAACTCCACCGCTTCCGCACCAAATTGACGCACCAACTCGAGCAGCGTGGCGCGCGACATCCGCACGTCGCGCAGCAACGAGCCTTGCTCGCAGTGCACACACGCGCCCTGCGCCGTGCCAAAGGCAACGTTGACGCCCAGCGTCTCCAAATACGGTCGCGCGCTGGCGTGCACGCGCCCCGTGATGACCGTGACGACGTGCCCCGCCACCCGCGCCGCGTTGATCGCCGCCACCGTGCGCGGGTTGACCGTGTAATCGCGGTTCACGACTGTGCCGTCCAAATCGAATGCCAGTAACTTGCGTGCAGCCATTGCACGCAGTCTACCTCGGGCTGCACAGCGGATTGGTGCAATGGTGACGGCACGGTCTCGAGACAGCTTCGTTAGACGTTTGCGATGGATCGTTGTTCATCCATGCCAATCCCCACGCGCTCGAGGTCAGCCGCGCGACAAGCCGCTTGAGGATCACGATTGTAAGGTTGACCCATGCAATACACGCGACTCGGCGGCACGGGCTTGGAAGTCAGCAAACTCTGCTTGGGTATGATGACCTACGGCGATCCCGCGTCCCGCGCGTGGTCATTGCCCTTGGAGGAATCCGATCCGTTTGTGAAGCGTGCGCTCGAGGCAGGCATCAACTTCTTCGACACGGCGAACGCGTACAGCGCTGGTCGCAGCGAGGAGATCACCGGAACGCTCCTGAAGAAATACGCCTCGAGGGACGACGTGGTTGTGGCGACCAAAGTCTATTTCAGCGTCGGCGGCAACAAACCCAACGGTCAAGGACTCAGCCGCAAACACATCTTTTCTGCGTTCGAGGCGAGCTTGAAGCGCTTGGACATGGAATACGTGGACCTCTACCAAATCCACCGCTTCGACCCGCACACCCCGATTTTGGAGACGATGACCGCGCTGCATGATTTGGTCCGCAGTGGACGCGTGCGCTACATCGGAGCCTCGAGCATGTATGCGTGGCAATTTGCCAAGATGCAACGGGTGGCTCGAGAACATAGTCTGACTGAGTTTGTTTCGATGCAAAACCATTACAACCTTGTCTACCGCGAAGAGGAACGCGAGATGATCCCGCAATGCCTGGACATGGGCGTCGGCGTGATCCCGTGGAGCCCGCTGGCGAGGGGCTTGCTCGCGGGCAACCGCACCCGAGCAGGGGAGAAGCTGACCAAACGCGCGGAGACCGACAGTTTCGGGGACACGCTGTACACGCACCCGTCGGACTTCGACGTGGTGGACCGCTTGAACGCGCTCGCCGAGATCAGAACCGTCAAACCCGCGACGCTCGCGCTCGCGTGGCTGCTGCACAAACCCGGTGTGACCGCACCGATCATTGGCGCGAGCAAAATGCAGCACCTCGAGGACGCGCTCAAAGCGGTGGACACGCAACTCTCGAGCGAGGAAATCGCTGACCTGGAGGCATTGTACGTGCCGCACGCCATCGCTGGGCACCAGTAACCATGCGCTACCACGTCACCGCGCGACTCAAACCGGGTCAAGCTCGAGCCCTCGAGACCGCGATTGGGCGGCGCACCCTCGGGCGCGGTTCGGTCGCAGGCGGCGAGTATGAACGCAACATGCACGAGGCTCGAGTCATGCCAGACGGCACGGTGCACTGGGTCGAAGTCTGTTACTGCGCCACGCCGCTCGAGGAAGAACGCCCGTACTGGGAACCGTTTTTTGACTTGCTCGAGGTCGTGGACGCGCACGACCGCCGCGCGTGCAAGCACGAAAGTGGACGCGAATACTGGGTGTGCGGTGAGTGCACCTGCGCGCAGAAGCTCGAGCGGGCGTTGCAGACGCAGGGTGCGTCGTTTCTCGAGACGTTGCCCGCGCGGGTCGCTTCGAGCCGCGACGCTTGACAAGCGCTCCCAATGGTGGTTATCGTCACCGGTAATGCAACAGAACAAAAAACCGACACCGGAGGCAGCGGGCGCATAAGAGCGCAATCGCAGACCTCCGGCTTGAAGTTTTTCAAGCCGGTTTTTTATTGCCAGCACTGCATTTGCCACCCACAAGGGGAAGTCAATGATCGAGCGAACCGAAACGCGCACGAACCCGCAAGCCAGAGCCGAACTCGCCCGCGAGTACAGCAGCTTCAACTGGAACATCATTGATTCAACCCTGCGCGAAGGCGAGCAGTTCGCACGCGGCAATTTCAGCCGGGACGACAAATTGGAGATCGCCAAAGCCCTGGACGCGTTCGGTGTGGAATTCATCGAGGTCACGACCCCCGTCGCCAGCCCCGAGTCTCGAGCCACGGCAGAAATGCTCGTCGGCGCGGGCTTGAAGGCGAAGATCATCACGCACACGCGCTGCCACATGGACGATGCGCGCGCCGCCATCGAAACCGGCGTTGCGGGACTCGATCTGCTGTTCGGAACAAGCTCTTACCTGCGCGAGTTCAGCCACGGCAAGAGCATCCGGCAGATCATCGAAACCGCCCGAGAAGTCATCGAGTACGTCAAAGGCCACGGCGTTCAAGTGCGCTTCTCAGCCGAAGACACCTTTAGATCTGAGGAAGCCGATCTGCTCGAGATCTACCGCGCTGTGGACAGCCTGGGCGTGAACCGCGTCGGCTTGGCGGACACCGTGGGCGTCGCCACGCCGCGCCAAGTCTTCACCCTGACCGCCGAGGTGCGCCGCAATGTCGCTTGCGACATCGAATTCCACGGGCACAACGACACCGGCTGCGCGGTCGCCAACGCGTATGAATTCTTGGAGGCAGGCGGGACGCACGTGGACACGACGATTCTGGGCATTGGGGAACGCAACGGCATCACGCCGCTGGGCGGCTTCCTGGCGCGCATGTTCACCGTGGACCCCGAAGGCTTGATGCTCAAATACCGTTTGGAAATGCTGCCAGAGCTTGACCGCATGATTGCCCGCATGACCGGGCTGCCCGTGCCGTGGAACAACTACCTCACCGGGGAATTCGCGTACAACCACAAAGCCGGAATGCACCTCAAAGCGATTTACCTCAACCCCGGAGCCTACGAAGCCATTCCCCCCGAGGTCTTCGGCGTTGGACGCACCCTGCAAATCGGCAGCAAAATTACCGGCAAGCACGCCATCGCGCACCGCGCCAAAGAATTGGGATTGCACTTCGGTGACGACGCCCTGCGCGCCATCACCGGCAAAATCAAAGCCCTCGCCGACCAAGGCGATTTGGACGACGAGCACATCAACGACCTCCTGCGCGGCTGGGTACGCGCGTGAACACGCCGCACCACCGCCAAAGCACGCGGTTGCGTGCGTTCGATTACACCTCGAGCGGCGCGTATTTCGTGACGATGTGCGTGGCGCAGAAAATGCTGTTGTTTGGCGACGTGCTCGAGGGCGAGATGGTGTTGAACGATTTGGGCAACATCGTGCTCGAAACGTGGAACGCGATTCCCGAGCATTTCTCGAGCGTCACATTGGATGGGTTCGTCGTCATGCCAAATCACGTGCATGGCATTGTGCAAATCGGGTACGGACCCGCCGTAGGGGCGCAGCATGCTGCGCCCCTACATGGTGCGGTGCCTCGCTCGAACGTCGCACCGGGTTCGCTGGGTGCAATCGTTCGATCATTCAAATCCGCCGTGACCAAACGCATCAACGAATCTCGAGGCACGCCGGGTCTTCCTGTCTGGCAACGCAACTACCACGAACACATCATCCGCAACGACGCCGATTTCGAGTGCATCCGTGCGTACATCACGAACAACCCGCTCGAGTGGAGCACAGACCAATACGCGGTGAGCGCATGAACCTCGAGATCGCACTGTTCGACGCGTTCACCGCGAACGGTCGCGGCGGGAACCGCGCGGCGGTCGTGTTCGGCTTGGATTTGGAGTCTGAACAGAAAATGCAGGACATTGCCTCGAGCACGGACGCGCCGGTCACGGTGTTCGTCGGGGTCAGCGGGCGGTTGTTCGACGACGAAGCGATCATGCCCTTAAAACTGCGGTTTTTTACGCCGCACACGGAGGAGAACGTCTGCGGGCACGGCACAATCGCGGCGCTCGAGGCGTTGCACGCGCGCGGCGAATTGAATGGCTTTCAGTTTCCCAATGGCGCGTTCACCCTCGAGACGAATTTGAGCATTCAAGGCGCGGAGTACGCGGACGGCAAGGCGTGGCTCGAGTATCCAGCGGTCAGCGCGACGAACCCGGAGAATGGTTTGCCGAACGAGCGCTGGTCGCACGCCTCCGTGCTGCGCGAGGACGTGGCGGTCGCGCTCGGGTTGCAACTGGAGGATTTGCACGAGGACTTGCCGGTGATGCGCGCAGGCGTGGGTCGTCCGAAGCTCGTGTGCGCCGTGCCGAACGCGATGTACTTGGACGGCATCGAACCTGACTTGGAAGCGATCAAAACGCTGTGTTTTGAAACCGACACGACGGGCATCGTGGCGTTCACGTTTCCGGGTCGCGGTGGGTGCTTCACGGATTCCAGGCACTTCTCCGTGCAAGGAACGGCGGTGCTCGAGGATGCGGCGACGGGCAACGCGCACGCGGCACTCGCGGCGTACTTGTGTGCTTGCTCTTTCTTCGACGATGGCGCGCACCGGTTCAGCGGCGCGCAAGGCCACGCGATGCGTCAACCCAGCAGGCTCGAGGTGCGGTTCAACGCTGTGGGTAACGAAGCCAAAGACGTGTGGGTCGGCGGCAAGGCAATCGAGGTCAAACCATGAGGCAAGCCAAGCAGTACCGCGTGTTCGGCGCGACGATCAACAACTCGGTGACGGGCGGCAAACGCGTCGCGGTGCTCGAGATCCCGAGCGATGCGGATTTTGGTGCGATTGCTCGAGAAACGGGTGTGCCACTCACGGCGTTCATCACGGCGAAGGATGCCGACAGCGTCAACGTGCGCTATTTCAACAAAGATGGCTCGGAAAAGCCCGAGAGTGACAGCGCTGCGCTCGTCGTCGCACATCACCTGGGCGGCGTACGGCGCGTCGTCGCCCCCGGCGGTACATTAGAGGTCACGCGCGACGAAGACCTGTATTGGACGGCGCAGGGCGAGCACCACGTGCTTCCACCGCAACGCTCCGAAGACGAATGGTTGGCGGCGCTGAACGTCAGCCAAACCCAGCGCGAACGCGATCTGGAAGTGCTGTGTGCGGGCAGCCCGGAGAAGCACAACGTCATCGTGCCGGTCTGGGAGGACGCGTTGAACCGCCTCAAACCCGATTGGGACATGCTCGCAGAGTTGCTCGAGGGCAGCGGCGTCAACGGCGCGATTCTCGCGGCGTTCGGCGCGAACCGTTCGCACGTCAATTTTCGTTTCTTTGCGCCGCACAGAGGGTTGAAGGAGGACAACGCCGGGTCGTACTCATTGGCGACGCTGTGTGGCTACCTCGCGCCGCTCGCGGTGAACGGCACGTACAACCTGGGGGCGAGTCAGGGCTTTGCGACCGGCAAACCTTCCTCCTTGCGCGCCAAATACACGGTGCGCAATGCCACGGCGCTGATGGTGCGCGTCGGCGGCGCGGTCGTGGAGGTCGTGTGAGCAGTCCCAAGGCGAGTTTCGATGCGTTGCTGCGCGCCTTGAACAACCAGGATGTTGCTCTGCTCGAGACGTTGCTGTCGGATTCCTTCCGCTTCACCGGAACCAGCGCCCAGCACCAGAATAAACAACAACGCATCGCGCACGTCCTAGAGAACCCTGTGTTTAAGACCCTGCGCCTGCGCAACCTCGAGTTTGAAGCCTTGGAGAACACCTGCCTGGTCTTCGCGGAGTTTCAATACGAAGGCGTGGGCGAACCGACCGTGTGGTTCGGGCGGAGTACGTTTGTTTTCGTTAAGCAAGCCGAGATTTGGAAACTCGTTGCGCAGCACAACAGCCACGTGCAGGAGGGTGCATGAGCGGGCAGACGATGGCAGAAAAAATCTTGTCCAAACGCAGCGCCAAGACTGTGTATGCTGGCGATCTCGCGGTCGTTGAAGTGGACAACGTGATGATCGTGGACAGCATCGCGGAGAGCGTCATCGAGATTCTGCGCGACGAATTGAACGCCGTGCCCAAGCACCCCGAGCGCGTCAGCATCGTGATTGACCACGTGGCTCCCGCCTCGAGCGTCAACGTGGCGAAAAGCCATCAAGTCAGCCGTCAATTTGCCCTCGAGACTGGCGTGAAGCTGTTCGACGTGGGGCGCGGCATCTGCCATCAAGTCTTGATCGAGGAACGTTTGGCGTTTCCGGGCGCAATCGTGCTCGGCAGCGACAGCCACAGCACGACGTATGGTGCAGTCGCCGCGTTCGGCACGGGCATGGGCGCGACGGACATCGCCCTCGCCGCCGCCAGCGGCAAAACCTGGTTGCGCGTGCCCGAATCGGTGAAAGTCACGCTCGAGGGTGAACCCGCCGCAGGAGTGAGCGCCAAAGATATTGCCCTCGAGATGATCCGTGTGCTCACGGCCGACGGCGCGACGTACATGAGCGTGGAAATTCACGCAGGCGACCAATTCTCGAGGGGCGAACGCATGACGCTTGCGAACCTTTGCGTGGAAGCGGGCGCAAAAGCAGGCATGGTCGTGCCCGGTGGCGAAATCCTCGAGATGTACGACGTGCCCGATTGGGTGTACCCCGACGCAGACGCCGTGTACGCTCGAGCCATCACGATTGACCTCTCGAGCCTCACCCCGCGCATGAGCGTCCCGAGCCTCGTGGACAACGTGGAAGAAGTCTCGAGCCTGCGCGGGATCAAAGTGGATCAGGTGTTCATCGGCACGTGCACCAACGGAAGGCTCGAGGATTTGCACGTCGCCGCCGAGATTCTGAAAGGGCGGAAAGTCGCGCCGCACACGCGTTTGCTCGTGATCCCAGCCAGTTCCGAGGTGCTCGAGGCAGCAATGAAAGACGGCACGCTGCTGACCATCATCCAAGCGGGTGGCACGCTGTCCACGCCGGGCTGCGGACCGTGCATGGGACGACACCAAGGCGTGCTCGCGCCGGGCGAGGTTTGCGTCAGCACCAGCAACCGCAATTTCATTGGGCGCATGGGGGATAAGGACGCAAAGATTTACTTGGCGAGCCCCGCCGTTGCTGCCGCCACCGCAATCAAAGGCGAAATCGCGTTGCCAGAAGATGTGCTACATGCCTGAAACTATGATGCAGTTCCAAAGTGCTGGATATTTTTTGGTAGAACCTGTGCCGCGCCCAACCTTCGCCGATGCCTCACTGTTGCCTAAGTTGGTGACCAGTATCTCGACTTGCATTTGCTCTTTGCACCCACCAATGGCTTTGATGCCTTGGATTGACACAACTGGGGAAGATGCGAAGGACTACAGAAAATTTCTGGATGTGCCCGAAAAAATTTTTTTGGATGCCACGAGAGAAGCAGAACAACTTTTCAACGATGAGAAATTCGGCTGGGATTCTGTTTTTTATGATTCGGAGACAGCAATAAGTTTCTATAAAAAGTATCTTTATAAAATACCAAGTGTAAGACTGATGCAAGCTCTTATTCCTGTAGAATCTGTCAGTAATTTAGTCTCTGAATTAACGAATGAGTCTTTTACTCCTCATGGTATTGGTTTTGCTTTGCAATCAAAAAACTACTTTTCATTTGTTCCTGAGGATCTGGATAGCTATAAAGTTTTGTGTTTTGACATGGGAACAGTTCATTCGTTCATATGCAATTCGCTAGAGCGAAAGTTTTTTGATGAATTGAGTATATGTCTTAATAAAAATGGGTTAATTGTCACGCTCGAAGATGCAATCAGAGCAAGTAAATTTTGCAATAGCGAGGAGTCGGGTGCGGAGCCTGGGTGTTGGTTTCCATGTGGACTGCTCGAGATTGCACTTCCAAATGAGGCTCGAGCGTGAACCAGGTTGCCCTCGATCACTGTGTCATTCACGTCTCAGACTGGACGCGCTCAAATGACTTCTACGCTCGAGTCCTCGGGGCTGAGGTCGTCCCGGTCGGTGAGGGCTTTGCGTACCGCTTCGGCAACGCGCAATTGAACATCCACGGTCCGAACGTCAGCGGCACACCGAAAGCCAAGTTGCCCGTGCTGCCCGGTGGCAGTGATCTGTGCTTCACGTGGTCGGGCGGGATTCACAGCGCATTGAAGCATCTCGAGGCTTGCGGTGTCGAAATTGAAGTCGGACCCGTCCAACGCTTCGGACACGGCGGGCAAGGCTCGAGCGTGTACTTCCGCGACCCAGACGGCTCGCTGCTCGAGTTCATCAGTTACGACGAGGAACCCCATGCCTGAACCTATGATTTCCCCCGCCGTCCTCGAGCGCTTCCCGCACTACCGGGGCATCGTCATCTACGCCCGCAACCTCGAGAACCGCCCCAGCGACGACTTCAGTTCAACGCTGTTGAGCGAAGCCGAGGCAGCGGCTCGAGCGATGTTCCCCGACGGCAAAGCCTCCGAGCACCCGCACCTGCAAGCGTGGCGCACAGCATTTCAGACGTTCGGCGTGAAGCCGAGCAAGATGCTGAACTCGAGCGAAGCGTTGATCTCGAGGGTTCTAAAAGGCAACGAGTTGCCGCGCATCAATTGGCTGGCGGACGTGTACAACGCCATCAGCGTGCGTCATGTGCTGCCCATCGGTGGCGAGGATTGGGACAAGGCGGTTGGAGCCCAACGCCTCGAGATTGCTGTGGGTGACGAAGATTTCGACACAATGAAGGACGGTGCGCCGATGCTCGAGCATCCGCAACCCGGTGAAGTGATCTGGCGCGACGACGCGGGCGTGACCTGCCGCGCGTGGAACTGGCGGCAGTGTGTTCGCACGCGACTGACCGAAGCGACACGCAATGCCTACTTCGTTCTGGACAGCCTCGAGCCGTATGCGGGTCTCGAGACGGCGGCGGTCGAACTGGAGGGATTGCTCAAACAACGTTCTCCGATGTGTACACTCGAGCGTTTCATGATCGGAGGGCGTTAGTGGCGCGCGTCTGGAAGTTCGGGGACAGCATCAACACCGACGACATCCTGCCCGGCAAGTACGCGCCGTTCATGGTTGGCGCGGAACAGTTCCACCGATACGCCTTCGCCCATTTCCGACCTGAGTTCGCTGCCGAGGTGCGCCCCGGTGACCTGCTTGTCGGTGGTCGCAACTGGGGTTTGGGCAGCAGTCGTGAATATGCCCCGAAAGCCTTGAAGAAACTCGAGGTTGGCGGGATCATCGCCAAGTCGTTCGCCCGCATTCACTACCGCAATTTGCTGAACCTGGGCATTCCTGCCTTCGACAGCGCTGAGATTCCCGATCAACTCGAGGATGGGGAAGAGGTGCAGTACGACCGCGACGCGGGCACGATTCAGCGTTCGAGCGGCGAAATTCTGCGGCTGCCGCCGCCTCCTGAGTTTCTGCGCGAAGCGTTGAAGGAAGGCAGCATCCTCGAGTACTACAAGAAATACCAGAAGTTCCCAGGAGAATAAGCGTGACTAACCTCGCCAGCCTTCTCGAGCGCATCGGGCAGTTGAAAGCCCGTTGGGACGCGGCGTTGCCATTGCCAGCTTCGTTGCTCGAGTCTTTGCGCTTGGACTGGGAGGTCACGCAGACGTACAACAGCAACGCCATCGAAGGCAACACGCTGTCCTTGGCGGAAACCAAGGTGATTTTGCTGCACGGCGTCACAGTCAGCGGCAAGCAGATCAACGAGCACCTGGAAGCCGTGAACCACCGCGACGCCATGCGGCTGATGATGCAAATGTCTGAGATCAACAAGCCGCTCGAGGAAACGCAGATTCTGGATTTGCAACGCGTCGTGCTCAGCCGAATTCAAGACGACGATGCCAGGTGTGACCGCACGACCCGCGTGCGCGTCACCGGCTCGAGCCGCATCTTCCCGAATCCCTTGAAAGTGCCTGAGTTGATGGCAGAATTGGTCGCCAAGATCAACGCGATGGTGGAACACGATGAGCATCCAGTGTTGATCGCGTCCGCCGCGCATTTCGGGTTGGTGCACGTTCACCCGTTCGCGGACGGCAACGGGCGCACCGCGCGGTTGCTGATGAATTTGATCCTCTTGCGCTTTGGGTATCCGCCTGCGCTGCTGCCCGTGGAACGACGCCTCGAGTACGATCAAGCGCTCGAACTTGCCAACGAAGGGAACACCACTTTGTTTGACCAATTCATCGCGCAGATCACAGCGGAATCGCTCGAGACGATGGTGGCGGTGGTCGCGTGAACACCCTGATCGTCACCTGCCCCGAGTGCGGCGAAGAACTTCCGATTCCCGAAGCTGATTGGCAAGAGTTTCAAATCGGCGACGTGCTCGTGTGCGACGCGTGCGACACGGAACTCGAGGTGGTCAACTTGGACCCTCCCGAATTTGAAGTGCTCGGCGACGCGACAATCTGCCCGAAATGCGGCACGGAATTTGAACTCATCCCCGAAGACCTCGAGCGTGGCGGCGTGACCTGCCCAAACTGCACGCACGCGTTCAAGCTCGAGTTTTAAGCAAGGTCCAACTGGGACTTATTCCCACACTGGAAATTTGAAAGGAAGCACATGGCAAAGATCAAGTTTGAAAACCCCGAAACCGGCGCGACCATCGAACTCGAGAATCCAGAGCTTGGCGAAATCGTCATTGACGACGAAACCGGCGCTGAATTCGAAGTCGTCTCCCTCGAGCCTCCGCGTTTGGAAGCCGCGCCGCAAGAAGGCGAGGATTGGGGGGAGTGAGCTTTTAGCTGTTAGCCATTAGCTTTTAGCCAACGGCTTTGTTTGCTGTGGTGCTCGAGTGTTCAAGCAGGTCCTCGAGGCAGCACCGAACAGGTCTCGAGCTAACAGCTAAAAGCTAAGAGCTAAGGGCTGCCCTTCACGCTTTCATGGCTGACCTTGCTGTTGTTTACGACCGCGTCCGCGAGGACGAAAAAATGCTGTGGCGTGCGCTGGACGAATTGGGCGTGCCGTATGCCAAGGTGTACGCGCCGCAGTTGACGTTTGACTTTCACGGCGATCCGCCACCGTACAAAGTCGTCATTGAGCGCTGTGTGTCACAGTCTCGAGGGTATGCGATTGCTGCGAGTCTCGAGGCGTTCGGGGTGGAAGTGGTCAACCCCTCGAGCGTGATTGCCAATTGTGGCGATAAGCTCGTGACGAACGCGCTGCTGCGGAAACACAATGTTCCCACACCGCGCACGATGGTCGCGTTCGACCCGGAAACCGCGCTCGAGGTGATCGAGCAAATGGGCTATCCCTGCGTGATGAAACCGCCTGTGGGCTCGTGGGGGCGGTTGCTCTCCAAGATCAACGACCGCGATGCTGCCGAGACCGTACTCGAGCACAAAGAGGTGCTGGGGGGGTATCAGCACCAGATTTTCTACGTGCAAGAGTTGGTGAATAAACCCGAGCGCGACATTCGCTTGTTCATCGCGGACGGCAAGGCGATAGCCGCGATTTACCGCAACTCCGACCATTGGATCACGAATACGGCTCGAGGGGGGAAGGCTTCAAATTGCGAAGTCACGCCGGAACTTGCGGCGATTGGAGAAGCGGCGGCTCGAGCCGTTGGGGGCGCGGTTGTCGCCATTGACGTGATGGAAGACCCGGAGCGCGGCTTGATGGTCATCGAGGTCAACCACACGATGGAATTCAAGAACTCGGTCAGCACGACCGGCGTGGACATTCCGCGCAAAATCGCGGAGTACGCCATTTCAAAGCTGGGGTGAACAAGTGAACAGGAATTTCTCGGATTGGCTCGAGTGGGCAGACGAAAGCCTGCAAGTGGCAATCAAGTTCGGCGCGAGCGACGTGGGTCAATTCCCGTCGGCTGCGACCTGGCACGCCCGCCAGACCCTCGAGAAATTCCTGAAAACCGCTTGGATTCGTGGAGGCGACATGCCGCCCGTTGAACGTGACTCTGAAGATTTGGCAACGCTCGCCGCGTATTTCAGCCAGGAACTCCCGCCCAGGCAGCGAACACTGCTGAACTCGAGCATCGCGTTCCTCGAGCCGTTCAGCGCGACGCAGTACATAGACCACAAAGCGACGCCACAAGAAGCGCGCGAAGCGATTAAAGTCAGCATCAACGTGTGCACCATGCTGAAAACTTGGCTCGAGGCGCGGGCATGAGCCAAGCATCCCCCTATACTTCAGGCATGACCCTCGAGCAGATTGTTCAAACAATCGCCGCTGAGTTGAAGCCCGAGAAGATCATTCTCTTCGGGTCTCACGCTCGAGGTGAAGCGAAGGCGGACTCGGATTACGACTTGTTCGTGATCGTGCCATACGAGGGCGACCGTCACATACTTGGAGTTCAAGCGCGCAGTTCAGTCCGGGATGCAGGGGTCCCAATTGATGTCATCGTGTACCCAAAAGCGCAACTTCAAGCATTCCTGGACGATGACGGCTCTGACTTTCTAGACAACGTGTTTGATGAAGGCATCGTGGTGTATGAGACCCCGTTACCGCAGGCTGCTTAAAAAAGCAGAAGAGGACTTCGAGGCGGCTCGGGTGCTCGAGCCCATCGGTCTCTCGAGCCCCACGGCGTTTCACGTCCAGCAAGGACTGGAAAAGCTGTTCAAGGTGTGCATTGGTGTCAGCGGCCTCCGTCCGCCGGTAACGCACAACCTCGTTGAACTGTGGAACATCGCCAGCCAACACGTGCCGTTGGAAATCAACGAAACATTTCTCGAGTTGCTCAATCAATTTGCGGTGGACATTCGCTACGAAGTGGATGCCACGCAGCATCAGGCTCAGTTGGCGCTCGAGGAAGCATTGAAGATTCGCGCTGCGGTCATGCAATGGCTCGAATCCAACCACTTGAAGGAAGACAACGAATGACAAAATTGTCCGTCGCCATCGTCGGTGGGTCTGGGTACGCAGGCGGGGAATTTCTGCGCCTCGCCCTCGCCCACCCTAACCTTGAAGTCACGCAGATCACGTCCCGCGCAAACGCGGGCGACCCGGTGACGTTCACACACCCGAACCTGCGCGGCAAGACGAATCTGAAATACAAGCGTCCCGCTGACCTCGAGCCTGCGGATGTGGTCGTGCTGGCGATGCCGCACCATGAGGCGGCGAAGGGCTTCGACACGTTCTCGAGCCTCGCGCGGGAAGTGCTGATTGATCTCTCGCACGATTTTCGGATTCGTGACCCGAAGCTGTACGAGCGGTTTTACGAAGAGGCGCATCCGCGCCCCGAACTCCTCGAGACGTTTGTCTACGGCAATCCAGAACTGCACAGGGACGACCTCAAGGGAGCTTCGAGAATCGCCTGCGCGGGCTGCGGTGCGACCGCTGTGATCCTCGGGCTGTACCCACTCTACAAGATGGGCGTGCCGCTCCCCGGCAAGGACGTGTTCACCACGGTTCTGATGGGCTCGAGCGCGGCGGGCGCAGCGGCGAGCGACGCCTCGCACCACCCAGAGCGCGCGGGCAGTTTGCGCGTGTTCAAACCCGTGGGGCACCGACACACGGCAGAAGTGATTCAGGAGATTCCCGCGCAGGTCGGGGTGCACATGACGGCGATTGCCGTGGAGCGCGTGCGCGGCATTCTGGCCACCTCGAGCGTGTTCCTGCCCGACGGGTACTCGGAGCGCGACGTGTGGGGCGCGTACCGCGAGGTCTACGCGGATGCGCCGTTCACGCGCATCGTCAAGGTCAAAAAGGGCATTCACCGCTATCCCGATCCGAAGTTGCTGGACGGCACGAATTACTGCGATATCGGTTTCGAGCTTGATCCAGAGACGGGGCGCGTCGTGGTCATCACCGCGATTGACAACTTGGTCAAGGGCACCGCGGGGCATGCCATCCAGAGCCTCAACATCTCGAGAGGCTGGGATGAAACATTGGGACTCGAGTTCACGGGCTTGCACCCCTGACCACGCTCAATCTCGAGCCCACCACGCATCTCGAGACCGCGCGCCCACCGCAACGTGTAGGGGGTCACGCCTATGCGTGCAATACGTACTGCATGACAAACCCCGTGCCGCGCAAGCGGCACTCGCGTCCCTCGAGAACCAGATTGCACAGACAAACCTCGAGACCTGAAAGCGCAAGCTTTCGAGGCTGCGAAGGAGGCCGAGGAGAATGTCCATCTCCCCGGCCCAGTTGTACCGCCCATTTCGCACATCAACACGTTTAAGTTCTGGGTTCACTTTGAGATCGCCGTGTTCTACCGTTGAACTATCAGCCCACGTGGAGGGCCGAGCGGAAATCGAATCCGCACCCGGCGATTGCCGACCCAAAACGTTCGATTTGACGTTCGGCGGTGAATGCGTCAGCCTGGAGTGAGAACTTGATCGTCGTCGCGGGCGTCGCTTGCCTCTACCGTGTTGGGCTACCCCGCCTCGAGCATGGCGGGAGCAGGACTCGAACCTGCACTGGGGGGCGATCACCCTATGAAGCGTCAGTTTCAACTTGAGCTTGCACTCCGCTGGTCACTGTAAACGACGTTCGCGGTGAACGCAATGCGCCAAATTGCCAAAAGCAAAACCCCTCGAGCCTGAAACTCGAGGGGCGTGTATTGCTCGAGGGTTAGCCGAGCAGGTATTTGAACACTGCATCGCCAACTTTTTGTTCGCTGGTCTCGAAGTTGTTGGCTTCCTCGCGGGCGAACTTCACGGCTTGCTGCAACTTCTCCACGCGCTCCAACAGTTCGTTGACGCGCTTGGCGGGCATCGCGCCGCTGAACTTGATCGTGCGCCAGAAGCCCACGGTCACGTCCTCGTAGTAGACCTCTACCTGCGCGGGGTGCTTTTCGGTGGCTTCGGCTTTGACGTGGTTGCGTGGAATCTTCTTCGTGCGCAGGGTTTGCACGGGCTCGGTCGCCCAGGTGTCGGCGCTGGCGTCGAACTCCCAGCTTTCCGAGGCGTCCAGCACCGGCAGCTTCTTGATAAAGGTGTGCAGGTCCGTCAACTGTTTCTCGAGGAACAGCAGGTACGACACCGGCACGTCGCTCAAGATCGCGCGACCGTCCACGGTGACGCTCGCTTTGGCGCTGCAATTCGCCCAATCCTTCGTCGCCGTCACGTCAAACAGCTTGGCGAGGATGCCTGCGGTTTGGCGCAAAATGTCCTCGGCTCGAGCCTGAACCCGCGTGGACTCGGGTGGCAAGGCTTCGCCCTCTTCGTCCTTCGCTCGGTACGTGCGCGAGATGCCCGACAGCAACGCTGGCTTTTGCAGCGCGTGGTGCGCGTCGGTGAGTTCTTGAAACGAACGGCTCTTGATGCCTTTTTCGACGGCAATGATTTGATTCAGGCGTGCCATAAATAACCTCTCGAGGGTTCATCGTACTGGCATCCCAGGCTCGAGGCATACGAATCTTTGCTTGAACTGGGCTACGACAACTGACCTACGCGGCTCGGGATGAAAACGGGCGCAGGAAAGTCTGCGCCCGTCTCGAGGCTCGAGGGGTTTAGCGTCCAGCGGCGACAAGAAGCGGCACGATCAGCAACGCGACGATGTTGACGACTTTAATCATCGGGTTGATCGCCGGTCCTGCGGTGTCCTTGTACGGGTCGCCCACGGTGTCGCCCGTCACGGCGGCTTGGTGCGCAAAGCTGCCCTTTTTGAGCACGACCCCGTTCTCGTCTTTGAGGTCGCCCGATTCGATGTATTTCTTGGCGTTGTCCCACGCACCGCCGCCCGTGGTCATTTGAATCGCCATGAAGATGCCGACGACGATGCTGCCGACAAGTAAGCCACCCAAGGCTTGCGAGCCCAAGATGAACCCGACCAGAATCGGCGCGGCGACGGGCAGAATCGCAGGAATCCGCATCTCGCGCAGCGCGGCTTCGGTGACGATCCCCACGGCTTGGCGGTAATCGGGTTTCTGCGTGCCGTTCATGATGCCGGGCATCTCGCGGAACTGGCGGCGCACCTCGAGCACCACGGCTCCGGCAGCGCGACCGACGGCTTCCATGCTCATCGCGGCGAACAGCAGTGGCAAGATGCCGCCGATCAGCAAGCCCGCGATGACGTAGGGGTTGGACAGGTCAAACGTCAACGTCTTGCCGAGCTTCGTGAACTCCGCCGTGTACGCCGCGAACAGCGCCAAGGCTGCCAAGCCCGCCGAGCCAATCGCGTAGCCCTTCGTGACTGCCTTCGTGGTGTTGCCCACGGCGTCCAGCGGATCGGTGACGTTGCGCACGTCGTCGCCCATCTCCGCCATCTCCGCGATGCCGCCCGCATTGTCGGTGATCGGTCCGAAGGCGTCCACGGTGATGATGATGCCGCACAAGCTGAGCATGCCCATCGCGGCGAGTGCGACGCCGTACAGTCCCGCCAGGCTGAACGCCGCGAGTGTGCCCGCGACGATCACGAGCACGGGAATCGCGGTGGCTTTCATGCCCACGGCGAGCCCCGCGATGATGTTCGTGCCGTGCCCGGTGATGCTCGCCTTGGCGATGCCGCGCACGGGGGCGTAGCCGCTTGCCGTGTAGTAATCGGTGATGTACATCAGCGCCAGCGTCACGACGATGCCCACGGCGCTCGCCAGGAACAGGTTGAAGGCGCTGAACGTCGTGCCAGTGATGTCCACCAGTCCCAACACGTTCGTCGCCACGAAGAACAACACGAGCGACAGGATGCTCGAGACCCACACGCCCCGGTACAAGCTGTTCATGATCTGCGAGCCATCCCTGGGCGGCGTCACGGCGAACACACCGACGATGCTCGAGAGGATGCCGAGCCCGCCGATGATGAGCGGGAACCACACCAGGCTGTCATTGCCGCCTTGAATCAAATGCCCGAGGAGCATGGCGGAAATCGCGGTCACGACCAAGGTCTCGAACAAGTCCGCCGCCATGCCCGCGTCGTCGCCCACGTTGTCGCCCACGTTGTCTGCGATCACAGCTGGGTTGCGCGGGTCGTCCTCGGGGATGCCCGCTTCGACCTTGCCGACGAGATCCGCGCCCACGTCGGCGGCTTTGGTGTAAATGCCACCACCGAGACGCGCAAAGACGCTGATCAGCGATGCGCCGAAGCCCAAGCCGATCAGCGCATCCGGGTTGATGCGCCCGTCCACGAGCGGAGAGAACTGCGTCAGCAAGCCCAGCACCAAAATGCCCAGTCCGACGACGAACAAGCCCGTCACCGCGCCGCCCCAGGTGGCGACCTGCATCGCGGCGCCCAAACCGTTGTTGGCGGCTTGCGCGGTGCGGACATTGGCGCGCACCGCGACGTTCATGCCAATGAACCCAGCCGCGCCCGACGCAACCGCGCCGATCAGGAAGTAAATTGCCGTCAACCAACTCAACCCAAAGCCCAGCACGACGAAGACGACCACGGCGACGACCGCAACGGCTGCGTATTGCTTACTCAGGTACGCGCTCGCGCCTTCTTGAATCGCGGCGGCAATCGCGCGCATGCGCTCGTTGCCGTCGGGTTTGCGCAAGATGTTCAGCGTCAATGCAACGCCAGCCAGAATCGCCAGAATGCCGGACAGCACGGTGATCAACAAAGCCACGCCTTCACCCCCAGGGAAATCCTCTCGCGCCTGTGCGCTCGAGGGCTAACATTGTGTTCTGGGTCAATATAACCCGTGCGACGCGTGCGAGGTCTGAGGCAAGCGTGTCAGCTTTTCACGGCGGCTCGAGGGCTGAAGGACAAAAGCGCGCACAGGTTTTCAGACGAAACTCGAGACCGCGAATTCGTGCCTTGAGACGGCTCCCCTCACACGAACAGCGAGAGAGGCGTTGGGGGTGAGCGTGGCGTCTCGGGTTACTGAGATGGAACTGCTGCGCGCATCGCCTCGAGCGCCGCACCCAACCCCTCGAGCCTCAATCCACTGCCTTGCGCCAGTTCCGGCTTCCCGCCGCCACGTCCGCCAATGGGCGGCAACCCGACTTTGAGCACGTCGCCCGCTTTGACGTTTGAGCCCGGTCCGCAAGCAACAGCAAGCAGCGCTCGAGCGTCGGACACTGCGCCGAGAATGGCAATGCGTCCGTGTGTCGCGGCGATCAATTTGGCGACTTCGGGCAGCAGCGCGGCGTCCTCGAGTTGCGCGACGTTCACAGCGTCGGTCAGGCTCGAGGCGATGTGCTGAGCGAGTTTGAGGCGCAGGTGCGCGACTTCGCGTTTGGCTGCCGTCAACTCCTCGAGTTGGGCATTGATGCGTTCGGGCACGCCCTCGAGCGCTGTTGAAAATCGCAGTCCGAGGTGTGAAACGAAATCGTGTTTGAAGCGGTAATCGCTCAGCAACCGGTTGCCGCAGTTGAAAAAAACGCGCGTGTCCGTGCCGCGAATGCGCTCCAACTTGAAGATTTTCAGCATCCCCACCTCGGCACTCGAGCGCAAGTGCGTGCCGCCGCACGCGCTGTAATCAAAGTCTCCGATTTGCACGACGCGGACCATGCCAGAAACTTTCGGGGCGCGGCGCAAGGGCACAGTCTCGAGTTGATCGTCTGGGAGTTCATATGTCTGAATCGGGTGCGCCGCCCAGATCGCGTCGTTCGCGGTTTGCTCGGCTTGCATCGCTTGCGCCCAAGTCACGTCACCCGCCAAGTCCAACGTGCAAACCGCGTGTTCCATGTTGACGGCGACGACGTGCAAATCTTGACGGTAAAAGGCTTGCCCCAAAATGTGCTCGCCCGTGTGCTGCTGCATGTGGTCCAAGCGCAGCATCCAAGCAATCGCGCCGTGCACATCTGAACCAACCTCCAGCGTGCCCTCGAGCGCGTGCCAGATCGTGCCGTCGTCGTCCTCACTGACGGAGAGCACTCGAGCATCCCCGAGCGTGCCTGTGTCGCACGCCTGCCCGCCAGCGGTCGGGTAAAACGCTGACGCCTCGAGCCGCACTTCAAATTGTCCTTTGCGTTCGCGGGTCTCGAGGATGGCGCTGTCAAATTCACGGGTGTACGGGTCAAGGCGGTCTAAGCGCGATGCGGTCACGCGCTTGATTCTTCTTCGAGTTGCAGCACGTAGTCAATCCACGCCGGGCGCTGCACGAACCCCAAACGCCGGTTGATCTCGAGCATCGCAGCGTTGTTCTGCTCGTTCAAGGTGACGACGCGCCCGTATCCGGCACACTTCGCCCACTCCAGGCTCTTGATTTTGAGCGCCAATCCAAGCCCGCGCCTGCGGTGCTCGCGCGTCGTACCGGTCAAGCCGGTATGGAGCACACCTGGCTCCTCGGTCTTCCAAAGCCCGCTTGTGGCGACCAGTTCGCCGGTCGGGGTGACCGCGACCCAATACCCATCGGCGAGATGGTGCGGGTTGTTCCACTGGCGTTCGACGAATTGCTCGAAGGCTGGCTCGGTCGCTGCGGCGGGGCGCGGCACGTCGCGGCGGCACTCGAGCCAGCAGCGGTACAGTGCTTCACGAAACTGGGGCGTGTCGTCGAACGCGGACAGCGGTTTCAGCGTGTATCCCTCACGGGCGACGCGCTCAAGGGGCACGGTCCAAGCGATGGGATCGAAGGTCTCGAGATTCAAACGGCTCTCCCACGTGCGTTGCTTCACCGTGAACCCTTGCGCCTCCAGCCACGCGATTTCGTGCGGACGGTTCTCACGGGTGCTCACGAACAACGTCGAAGGATCGTGTGGCTCGAGCGCATTTCGCATGTGACGGTACAAGGCGTCGCGCGCACCGCTGTCTCAGGTGCTGCGCGGCGTCCCCATTCCCAACCAGAACCGACGTGGGTGGTACATCCCAGGCGGTTGACTGTAGTCCGCGCCAGCGACGATGCTCCCATCCAGGACCGCCACAAAATGGCCGTACAGATATTTGTCCTCACGCTTTTGGTCTTCCTCGAGCAAGACTTCCACGGTCAGCAAGTGATCGGGCTCAACCTCGTTCCAAATTTTGCACACGCGCGGGTAATCCTCGGGCGTGGCGGGTCTGATGGTCAGCATGCGGGCAGTGTACGGGCGCGCGGGCAGAGGAGACCATCGGCAGGCTGGCTTATCTTCAGCCGCGTCCCGAGCGCGCCATTCACCAATGCGGGTAAACTGCCCGAGCCGTGGAACTGCCCTCAACCCCAACGCCTCGAGTCAACGCCGAGGCGAGAAACCCGCTCGAGCCCAGTTTGTTTCTGCGCGCAGCGTTGGCGGTGATGCTGGGCACGTTCATCCTGCGCTTGTCGGGCGGCGTGGCGACGGGCACGCTGAACTTCTACCTGAAATCCTTCGGGCTCGAGGGGCTGGGCGTGGGTTTTGTCGCAGCGGGATATTACGCCACTGAACTCGTGCTCGCGCCCGTGTTCGGGGCGCTGACCGACCGCGTGGGCAGGAAAGCCCTCGTCGTTGCCGCGCCGATCATCGGTGCGGTCGCGTTGCTGCTGTACCCGCTGACCTCCAGCCTCGGCGTGCTCTTTTTGATTCGTGTGCTCGAGGGGATCAGTGCGGCCGCCGCGATTCCCGCGACGCTGGGGTATCTGTCGGACCTCACCGACGGCTCCAAGCACCGCGCGCGGCTGATGGGCGCGTACGAGATCGTCACGCTGCTGGGCATCGTCGGCGGCGGCATTGCGCTCGCGCCGCTGCTCTGGGAAGCCCTTGGTACCTCGAGCTACCCGACATTGGCATTGCTCTATGTGATCGGCGCGTTGGTGTTTGGGTTTGGGTTGCCCAACATCGGCGTCAAAGCCCAGAAGCGGCGCGGCGTGCAGGATTACCTGCGGGCACTCGGGAACCGCCGATTGGTGCGCTTCCTGCCCGCGTGGATCAGCGCCACAGGCGTGATCGGGTTGTGGCTGGTGCACGTGCAGAATTTGCTTTCAAAAGGCAACGCGGCTGAAGTGGGCAACCCACAAGCGCTGCTCGGCGCGTTCACGCCCGGCGAAGTGTCCAAGTACCTGGCGTGGTTCGCGGTGGCGTTTCTGGGCGGCTTGTACTTCTGGGCGGCCAGGGCGAAAACGGAGCGCCGCACGACGCCGATGCTCGTGGCGGGCGCGGGGTTGCTGGTCATCGTGCTGAGTTGGTGGATGCTGAACCACCCCGGCATCTTGGGCGCACCGTTGGTCACGTTGCCCGTGCTCGGCGTGGTCAACCTGTGGTTCCCACTGTTGCTCGTGGGCGCGTTCATGCAAGCGGGGTTCACGCCGATGGCGTTGGCGTATTTGGCGGACATCAGCGAAGACTTCCCCGAGGATCGCGGCGTGGTCATGGGCTTGTACAGCATTTTTCTGGCGGGCGGCAATTTGATTGGCGGGTCGCTGCTGGGCGGCATTTTCGTCAGCGCGCTGCGCATGGACGGCGTGATCTTGCTGACGCTGCTGTTCACGTTGATGGCGTTTGCCAGCGTGTTGCACATCCGCCGCGTGTCCACCGATTGAGGCTCGAGACGTGGCGAACCGCAGTTACCTGTACGCGCTGAATGCGGTGCCTGCACTGGGTGTTGACCCGTTGACGCTCGAGGTCACGGGTTTGTCGGAGTACGCTTACGACATTCCGCTCGCGTTCAAGCTGCTCGTCTCAGGCAACCCGCGCGCTTGCCCGTCGCTCGTTTGGGACGAGGGCGCGGCAATCTTGGGCGAGTATGGCGCTGGCGTGCAGCGACTCGAGGCGTTTCTGGCGCGGCTCGAGCACCCGCAAGCCGCTGAGTTCACCCGCCCAACCCTCGAGTTCTTGCGCGACCCCAGGAACGTGCGCCGCTTCATTCTGCTCGAGCCCGACGAATTGTTCATGATGGACGACGCCGACCCCACTGTGCAACTCGAGGCGCTGCTTCAAAACCTTCAGCACCTCGAGCCGGAGATCGAAGACGCCGTCCAGCGCGTGCGCGACGCGGGCAGTGTAAGGGCACAACCAACGGGTTGGCTCGGGCGGCTGTTCAAACCCGCGCCGGTCACGGAATTTGACCCGACTCGTGCCTTGATCGAACTGGGTTTGGGACATTGGTCGAACGTGCTGTACTTCGATTTCACCGCGCCCGACGAAATGCCCGATTCCTCGAGCCCTCGCAACGCTTGAGGTCAGCGCGCGTTTGCGCGCAACGCCAATTGCCGGATTGCGCCGAGGTGGTACGCGGCGTGCGCGACGAGCGCGACGCCGCTTGTCACCATCATCGGGTTCGTTGGGTCAAAGCCGTTTGGCAACACCTCGAGCAGCCGTTCGTATTCGTGTTTCAAATCCGCTTGCAGTTGCGTCCACGCCGGTTCGTCCACGGTTTTGACCGCCCAGCTCTCCGACCAATCCTTTGAGGCGGGCTGCCCGCGCATCAAGGCGTTCGCCATCCCCAAACTCCAACGCAGGTGGTTGGCGTGCGCGGCGATGCCCGAGGAGCCATCTGTGGTGCTCGAGGCGTCGGCTGCGTTGAGTGCTGAAAGCGTGGCGAACAATCCGCTGCCCTGGCCGGAATCACTGAACCAGGGTTGCTTGGTCGTGCCTTCGTACGCTTCCCCCAAAAGTTGCCGCACCGTTTGCACAAAGCTGTCCATGTCTCCTCCTCGAGCCAGCTTACGGCTGATTCACGACAGAAACGGACGCATTTGGTTGACGCTGGATCAAACCGATGTGCCCACTCGAGACTTGGTTTGAACGATGCGGTTCAATTGCTGCGCTTGCAACGCCTGCACGTGCCATGAAACTGCACGCGCGCCTCGGTGACTTCAAAACCGTTCAACGAGGAAGCGGCGACAGTGATAAGTTCCGGGAACGCGGTCATCACGTCGAAGACCTCGCCGCACGTGTCGCAGACGAAATGCGCGTGGTCTTCCAGGCGGGCGTCGTAGCGCGTCGGCTGACCAGGCTGCTGCACCTGGATCAAATGCCCCTCACGCACCAGGGCGTCCAACGAGCGGTACACCGTGCCCAAGGAGATGCTGGGCACGACGCGGCGCACCGCATCGAAGACGTGCGCCGCGTCCGGGTGCTGTGAGCTGCTGCGCACGGCTTCCAGAACGGCTTGGCGTTGTTTGGTGAATCGGACGATGGCCATGTTGCTGCTTTCGAGTCTCAATGAACCCCGTTGGTTCCGTGACGGCGATTATACCCGTCTGACCCACGGGACGCGTGACCTCGAGCACGGTTTCAAGCTTTGCTGCACGCGAATGAGGCTGGGGTTGGCAGCCAGTAACGCTCCAGTCACGCTGCCTTTTGTACCCTTCATCCTCGAGCCAGCCGTGTGCCACGAGGAGGACCTTCATGAGACAGCGCAGAATCAGCGTTCCCGAGTATGTTCGCCGCGCCAAACGGCGTTTTCTGGAGGGACTATGGCACCGCACGCCGGTCGAAGCGGTGCTCGCTGGGAAACGCACGTTGGAAGAATGGGCGGACGTGCTCGAGGTCGAACGCGAGCAAGAACGCATGCTCGGCAAAGCGGCGCGGCGCGGTGCTTCGAGCCCGCGGGGACACAATGTAGAGACGGTTGCTTGAAGCGGGTGCGTTCAGGCTGGAAAGGTGAGCGATGCGAAAGCTGTTGACGGCAGTGCTGGTGCTGTTCTTGGCGGTGGGCGTGGTCGGCAGCGCGCAAAACGCCGTGGCGGTGACGGGCACGGTGTACGCGGTGAGTGGCGGCAACTTGCAAGGCGTCGTGGTCATTGCCTGCTTACTGGAGAACGACATGTGCAGCGACGCGCGCTCCAAAGCCAGTGCAATCGGTGGCGATCAAAGCATCGCGTACCGCTTGGACGACCTCGAGGCGGGCGAGTCTTATTTGATGCTTGCCTGGAAGGACGTGAACGGCAGCGGTGAAGCGGACGCGGGCGACGAAGTGGGCGTCTACGCGCAGGGCGGCAAACCTGTTTTGGTCGTGCCTCCCGCCGCGGGGATCAACCTGCGCATGGCACAGTTCAGCGGTGACCTGGACGCGCTCATCAACCAAGCCGAAGACGCCTCGAGCACCCCCGCGCCGCAACCGCAACAGCAGCAGGCACCCGCTGCACCCGCGCAGGGTGGGTTGACGATGACGGGTCGGGTCTTGCCGAACGGACCCTCGAGCCTCAATGGAACGCAAGTCTTCGCAGCGATCTTCGCAAATGACCAACTCGACCAGACCCGCACGCGCGGGGTGCGCGCGAACACCGACGGCACGTTCACCATCCCCAACCTCGAGCGCACGCGCTACGCCTTGTTCGCCTGGCGCGATGCCAATGGCGACGGCCGCCTCGGCGCGGGCGACGAGATTGGCGCCTATCAATCGGCGGGCAAACCCGTGCTCGCCACACCGCCACTGGGCAACGTCACATTGCAACTGCGCGCGTACTCGAGCAGCGCCTTCGACTCGGTGCGCGACCTGTTCCTGCCCGCCCAACCCGCCTCGAGCAGCGGCGCGTCCTCTGGTGTCAGCCGAACAACCAACGGTGCGGTGACGTATACGATTCCGGCGGGGTGGACGGGCACCGGCAACGGAAATTTCGTCGCGGCGTTCGGTAAGGACGACACGATTTACCGCCAAGGGCGTTTGGACATGCAGGTCATGCCGCCCAGGGCGAAGGTGGGCGACCTGGCCACGCAAGCCCGCGCGATTTGGCAAGCGGAAACCAAAGGCAGCCTGGACCACCAGGGTCAAAAGGGAGCCGCGTTCGTGCGTCGCACCGCGAGCGGGCTCAATGTCGGGGTGACTTTCGGCACGGCTGGGTCGTTCGACAACAGCGCCAACGACAAAGAGTTCCCAAAGCTCTCCAATTACAGCGTGCTGTTCGTCGTGGAAACCGGCGCGCAGGTCACACCGATCTTTTTCAAGCTCAGCCGCGCGGAAACCAGCCTCGGGTACATGACCTATGAACGCGAAGGGCGTCCGCTGATGCTGGCGTTCATGCGAACTGTGAAGAGTGCCAAACCCGTGACTGTGCCGCCGCTGTACGTTGAAAAAGACTTCGTCGGCAAGTGGAAGCAAACCTCTGGGACGTACAACGCGACGAATTGGTACACCCCGAACGGCGTGTACAGCACGAGCACGTGGACCTCGACGGGGTTCACCCTGCTGCTGACCTTCAAAAGCGGTGGGTCTGGACACTACTTCGCGCAACTGACGACGGTCAACACGGGCATTGCGAACACGCAAAAAGAGGACGAGCCGTTGCGCTGGCGCATTGTTGGAGACCAAATCTTGATCGAACGCCCCGGTTCTGGACGCAAAAGCATTTACCAGCTTTACGGACGCGGCAAGGATGCCAGGGGAGACCCAGTGTTCCTGACCGATTTGATGTACAACGACCAAAAGGTCGCTGATCTGGACGCGAGTCCCGAAGACACGTGGGTCGTGAACCGCTGAAGACCGCAACCTCGAGAATGCACGTTGGACGGATTCGCCGCTCGAGCCTTGATCCTCGAGCCGTGCCACTCGAGGCACCTCGGGCATCGCTTGCCATCCCTCGAGATGCCCGAACCCACTTTGATTCTCGAGGCTGGAGGTTCCCGACGTTCCCTTCGCCCCCTGTTCAAAGGGGGCTTTTCAAACCTTTAAACCTGTGCTACCCTGCATAGCCTTTGTGCGGGACGTTCCCGCACGCCAATTTGTCGGTAAAGCCCGTTACGCGGGCAGTGATCTTGAGGGCGTTACGCCGTCGGGTACGTTGACAAGCGGCATCAGGACATCACGTTCTCCCACGGCGAAACGCGTGGGGCTCGAGGAACGCGGGGAGCAAAAATCCCCGACGGCTCGAGACGGAGGAAAGAGTTATGGCGAAGGGCACGTTCGAGCGCACGAAACCACACGTCAACGTCGGCACCATCGGACACGTCGACCACGGCAAAACCACCTTAACCGCCGCAATCACCTTCACGGCGGCAGCGGCTGACCCCACCA
>JAESGJ010000091.1_pt1 | contig 165455 bp, 92 predicted proteins | sample 9266241 | NCBI WGS metagenome assembly JAESGJ01 (sample SAMN14514841, study PRJNA621669) | algae metagenome | isolation source: Brasilonema octagenarum HA4186-MV1 and co-occurring heterotrophs from wet... | place: USA: Manoa Valley, Hawaii | collected 2009-07-20 | reverse complement strand
ACAGAGCAATCTGTTCAAAGCAAACGAAAGTGTTAAAGATGATTTCTTCGGAAGATAAACCGCTAACTTCCCTCTACCTAGATTTGAGCACTATTACCCAGATATGCGTAGATTTTTACAAGCGGTAAAGCACGACTATAACAATATTTATCTTCTCAAAAAGCGCTCACGCAGACGAGATACAAAAATCTCGATCTCTGGTAATTTCATCATGGCAACAATCACAGCAAAAACGCCGATGCCAACTAAACCAGCAATAGATATTTGCACCAGTTGAATTTGTAAAGCATCTTCACCTAAAAACTTCTGCAAAACCTCAAGAGTGCCATAGCTTGCTCCTCCACCTACCAAGCTTGCAGTAGCTAAACCTAAAATTGGCAAACTCCACTCGCGCCAACGTAAACCATCCAGCCTGCGATCAAGCAACCATAACAACATTAATAGCGAGATGAAATTCACTCCAACTGTTGCTAGTACCAAACCCGGCGCACCAAAAGGCTTAAACAAAATCCAATCTAGCAAAGCGTTGAATATGATGTTAATCATACTAACGCGAAATGGTGTCTGACCATCGCCCAAAGCATAAAACACGCGCACCAAAACATCTCGCCCCAAATAGACGAACATTCCCAAACCAGAAGCAACTAGTATGGAGGAAACCAGGGCTGAGTCTGTTTGGTTGAAAGCACCACGTTCATAAACCACTCGTACAATGGGGTCAGACAGCGCCATCATTAGCGCTCCCATTGGTAGCATGGTGAAGGCAGTAAGTATGAATCCTTGGCGAATTCGCAATTTTAACTCTGTCCAATTTTCCGGTGCGGCTAGTCGGGAAAATATTGGTAATAAAGGTAACAAAATAATATTAGAAATAATTCCTAAAGGAGTTTGCACCAAGATATTGGAATAACGCAACCCAGAAGGAGCAGAGGGGATGAACGATGCAAAATACATATCTGTATACAGATTAATTTGCAACATCCCAGAAGAAAAGGTTGCTGGTCCCATAATTTTAAGTACATCGCTCACCCCTGGCTGCTTAAAATTAAATCGCAGGCGCAATGTACCTAACCCTGCTCGTGCTTGGGCAATTTGCTGGATCAACCATTGCAGGAATGCTCCGGCTAAGGTACCCCCCGCTAAAACCATTCCGCCTAAAATGGCATATTCAGGAGAGCTAATTTTGCTACCTAGTTGCAGAGCGAGTACACCCAAACCAAGAATTAGAATAATGCTGGAAAATAAAGGACTCAGAGAAAGTAGCCAGTATTGATTCGCTGTGTTGAGAGTCCCAAAACCAATACCAATCAGTCCTGCTAAAACTGCCATTGGTGCCATTATCCGCAGTTGCACAATGGCGCTTTCTTTAATGAATGCTCCGTCACGAACAGTATCCAAACCTGGTGCTACTAAGTCAATCAAGTTAGGAGCAAATATCACCAGGAAAATCGTTACCAAAAGCAGCAAACCACCCACAAGGGTTGTCATTGTTTCCACCAAGGGAGCAGCTTCTTCTTGCTTGCGCCTGGCTAGAACGCTGACGATCGCACTATGGAATGGTCCATTAACCCCACCTAGCAATATTAGCAGAAAACTGGGGATCATGTAAGCGAAGTTATAAGCATCGACAACACCCCCCGCACCAAAAGCGGCGGCGATCGCTTGTTCACGTACCAGCCCAAAAAATTTGCTGATTAACGTAGCAACGGCGATAATGCCAGCAATTCCGGCAAAAGAACGAGAGGTTTTTTGTTCTTGTGTCACAAACAGTACCTGACCACTTTCTGAAGGGGCATATCTTGAAATATTTAACTTGAAATTTAGCAGTTTGTCAGGGTAGTTTGGCAAAAATTAGAAATCTCAGTGTGTGAAATAATTTCTTAATTGACACCAAGCTTGAGGAAAGATAATCCACTTGCCAAAGCGTATTCTAATTTAATGGTACTGTGTAATACGTTGATATCGATGGGAGGCTTGGGATTCGGTCTTCGCGGTTGCAGAGATAGCTCATACCACACAACATCATGCCACGCACCACACTTGTATCCTACACTTTGATATATCCCTATGAACTGGAATCCCATCAGTTTATGAAGCCTTTCACTGGCTGTGTTTGGGAGAGTGACACCTGCGTAGGCGCTGTAGTAACCTTGAAGTACCAGAATTTTAAACAGGGATGTATATAAAGCTCGTCCTATGCCTGAACGACGCACTGCATCATGGATATAAACAGATACATCAACAGCCCACTGATAGGCAGTTCGGTCTCTATGAGGTGTAGCATAAACATATCCTAGAACTTCTCCATCACGTTCGCACACCAGCCAAGGCAACTTCTCTAGGACTTTTGCAATCCGCTGCTGCATTTCATCTAGAGTTGGTGGTTGAACTTCAAAAGACACAGGTGAATACTCGCAAAAAGGGGCGTAAATTTCCAGAACTTGCTCAGCATCCTGTTCAGTAGCAAACCTGATGATGGATGACATAGAAACCACACTCCCTTCTTCTGTTCTTGTTGGAATTATATGGACAGTGTACGATGCAGCAGTAGCAATAATATAAATACCCACCTCCTCCTAAAGTGAGATTTAAAAGTTAGCAAGCAATTAGGGGGTGTATGCATAAAGTCATACCGTTTCACTTTAACGTTGATACATATGGGGAAGTAGGGGGAGTAGGGGGAGTAGGGGAGGCAGTGCGGTCTTGGGGAGCCAGTCGCTTGCGGGGGTACCCCCCGTTGTGCGACCTGGCGTGTTTCCCCAAGTGGAGCAACTGCCGTGGAGTGAAATGTATCAGGATTTTCGTGAAAGGGTATCAGTCAAAAAACCAAACTGCTATTTTTTCCAAGGTAACTTTGTGCCCATTTCAGTTAACGCAGAGAAGATGAGATAGAGGATGAAAACACTGGCGCTGACAAGAAAAAGAACAACCTCGTTATCCATAATTGAGTCAGAGGGGGTGATGACTAGTACTGATCAAATGACATTCTACCAAAATGAATGCAACTCGGGATTAATAAAAAAATAAGTCAGAATTCAGAATGAACCCGGCCCATTCTGAATTCTGACTCCTGAATTGTGCATGTTCACAAAATTGCTTACACTCTTTGGGTGTGACCTTCAAGACTAGCTTCTAATCATTTGCTGCACTTTTTGCTGAAGCGCCGGATCTTGGCTGATCGCTACTTGAATTTGATTGAAACGTTCTAGCCCTAGCCCTTCCTTTTGCAAAACTTGCTGCATGTTTGTATCAGCTTGTTCCTGAATTGACTTTAAACTTGTGAAAGCTTTTTCATATTGTTGTTTTTCTTGTGATGTCATTGCTCGTTTTAGCTTCTCTGGGGGATTTTGCTGTGATTTATATATTTCCAAAAATCGTTCTTGAGTCAGACCAGACTTATTTATAACGTCCGCCATCTGCTTAACTGCTCCCTGCTTTATCGCTGTGAGCTGTTTTATGGAGTTTGCAAATTTCTGAAGTTCCTCTGGACTAACTTTGGTTTGGGATGTTCCTGGAACTTGAGGGGATGGAGATGAAGATGGAGATGTAGGTTTTGGTGCTTGTGCATGAGCCGACAGGCTGCTGACAAGAAGAAAAACAAAAATATAGCTACCTGTCAGAATTTGCTTAAACACGTTGAGTTCCTCCTTTACAATTTCGGTGTCCGGTGTCAGAAGAGTTTGTTGAATTTCCTCAACTGAGCCTCGGTTTCCATCGATTTTTCCGGCATATCTTTAGGCAGCATTTAGACAGCAAACAAGAGTTACTGTTTATCGCTAACGACTCTGGGTATGCTCTATCCTGGTAAGCGGGTGAAGTACCTACCAATAAAACGGAGCTCAAAGCACTTCTCTTGCGAGATGTTTAACTAGCCGCGACAGGGCAAAAGACTAGCGAATCTTAAGGTGTCATGATTTGGATAACGTCTCCTAACCGAAGTTAGGGGTTTGGTTCACATTCACTCCGTATCACTACGTTTGCGAATGATCCCTGTCTGTTCAATACGGTCAGATAGGTCATTGAGCAATACCATTATACAAAAATGACCTGCGACATTCCGGAAAGATTGACGACTTGTCGAGCTTATATCCTACCACGCCCACGGAGTACCTCTTAGGCTGATCACCCGCTACGAATGGAAAAAACACTCTTTTCACGCCAGAACAAGCGTGTTCAAAGTAGCGTCTGGGTCAGGAGAGGGAGACCCTCATCAAGTACTGGCTCACGCCACATGCACGCCACTTGCTACAACGGGGGGAACCCCCGCACGGTGAGACAGCGCTGCAGGAGGGTCTCCAACGCCAGATACCTGGCTGTCGGGAAACCCTCCCGCAGTACTGGCTCCTCCGTAGGCGACTGCGTAAGCGCAAGCGCACGCTAAGAGCGTTCGCGCAGCGTCTCCGTAGGAGATACGCGTAGCGTCTCCGCAGGAGATACCCGAAGGGCAGTGGCTCCCCTACACCCCTGTGTTTGTTGAAAGAATAACCAAATAACTCCCAAACAGTGCCCACCAAGCTCTTATAAATGCCATCATAGTTATGATTAGAACTCATTGGAGATAAGACAACGGTTTACGCACGCCCTCTAGCACGTTTAATTGAACAACTCCAACGCTTACCTGGAGTCGGTCCTAAAACTGCCCAGCGTCTGGCATTACATATTTTAAAGCGACCAGAAGCAGAAGTTGAGGCTCTGGCGCAAGCTTTGATTGAGGCAAAAAAACAAGTCGGTTTGTGTTCTGTTTGTTTTCACCTATCTGCTGAACCAGTTTGTGAAATTTGCCGCAACCCAAACCGTGACAACACGACTCTGTGTGTGATAGCAGATTCCCGTGACCTGATTGCCTTGGAAAAAACCCGTGAGTTCAAAGGCAAGTATCATGTCTTAGGTGGGGTGATTTCTCCAATTGAGGGCATTGGTCCAGAACAGTTGACTATCCAAGCTTTGGTGCGAAGGGTGAGTCAGCACAAGCCTCAAGAAGTGATTTTGGCAATTAGTCCAAGTGTGGAAGGTGAAACAACAACACTGTACGTTGGTCAATTACTAAAGCCATTTACCAAAGTGACGCGGATTGCTTTTGGTTTACCTGTGGGTGGGGATTTGGAGTACGCCGATGAGGTGACTTTGGCAAGAGCTTTGGAAGGTCGAAGAGAGTTAGATTATTAACCTGTTAAAAACATTCGTTGTGATGCCCTCTTTGAGCTCATCAAAGCCCCTTCTAGCGTTATGAATACAAAAGCGCTTGGGGAACGGTGATAACTCAAATCCTCATTTTCTCAGCATTGACCAAAACGTGGTCACATCAAGATGGCTGACCGCTTTTTCTCTGATTTAGTTCCAACACGCCTGAATGCGTGCAAGCAATCTATCCAAATTGATGGGCTTACGGATAAAATCATCAAACCATATATCTAACTCTTGCATACTACTCATCTGTTGAGTACCTGTAATCAGCAAAATAGGAATGAAAGGTAACTTCTCATTTTGGCGGATACATCGGGCTAACTCATAACCGTTCATTTTAGGCATGATCACATCTGACAAAACTAAATCAGGTGGCGAAGCCTCTATTTTTGCTAAAGCTATATTCCCATTGTTGGCTGTATCAACGTCGTAGCCCTCTTCTTCTAAAGCAGTTTGAAGCAAAGCCAGATTGAGTTCACAATCGTCCACAACTAATATTCGACGACGCTCAGATGATTGCATAGATGCATACCCTTAATTCATGGAATTACAAGATTGTAGTATTTATACTCATAAGATTGAGCTTGACAAAAAATCTTAACATCTAAATCATTTTTTGGATAGGTGGCTAAAGTTTGATCACTTCCGACAAAGTCCAGAGTCAAACTAAAACAACAACAAGTAAGGAGCATTAAATGAGTGACCAGCTACCTACGCAGTTATCAAGGTTACATAACGAGATTTGTACGCCAACTGAAACACACCGGTTTTAGAAGTGAGAGACTCTGACTCCCTTAATACCGTTCACTTTAAGGTTAATACAAATAGCCAGCACCGAAAGCAGAAATTTATCTGGCGGGGGTAAATAATTGTAAAAAAATCATTTGTATCAGGCATATCATTAATTTTTGTATTAAAAATCACAATAAAACTTGACAACTGATAACTGATAACTGTTGAGTAGTGTGTTCAAAATAAACTTGTTTATTGATTGTTAATCATGACGGTGATCACTAGAAAATATGCAATTTATACGTGTCTTCGCTTAATTATTCCTTTTGATAGTTGCAAAAATACTTCTGTAGTCAGATTTGTGATCATAACTTTAATTTCTCCACGAAGATTACAGCATCTTACCCTATTTTCTCGCTATAGTCGTTTTCAGTATTGATGATGCAATTACAGTGGAGCAGTCACGTTGATCAAAATTCACAAAAAGTAGTTCCACCAAACATGACAATTTCCAGTAACATAATTTTGTATTGTTTGAAAACCAATTTAAACTTATTTGACTCAGCCTGAGAAACTGTAAATTGCTAATTTAATTACCCACTTTAACTAACAATACTGGTAACGAGTATGACGCGCTCTCCAAATTCAGAAAATGAACAAGAGCCTAAGAATCGTCGTTTGTGGCTCCTTCTGTTAGGACGTACTAGTATTGTTTTCGGAGTGATTTTATTAGCTGGAATTGCAGGTGGTGTTTTGTGGGCGAGGAACTATGTGTATAAAGATTTGGCACCATTAGTAGAAAAAAATCTTCAGCAACTGGTTGGAAGACCAGTGAAAATAGGAGCAGTTGAGCGATTTTCCCTTTCTAGCCTGAGATTTGGCTCGCTTTCAATACCAGCAACTCCCACAGATCCAGACACCGTTGCAGCAAAAGCTGTGGAAGTAGAGTTCTCCCCCTTGGAAGTTATCTTCAAACGGACATTGGGGTTAAATGTCACTTTAGTTCAACCTAATGTCTACCTTGAACAAGATAAGCAAGGGCGTTGGGTGACAACTCAAATTAAGACAGGAGAAGGAAAAAGTGTTATTCAAACTGAGTTGCAGACACTAAAAATTCAGAATGGGGATGTGGTGTTAGTGCCAAAATCAACACCAAATACACCCAAAGGTTCAGTTGCTTTAGATCAAGTGAATGGAACTGCTCGATTTTTGCCGAAAAATGAAGGAGTTACCTATGACATTGGTGCTCAACCAACCAGGGGAGGGACAGTTAAAATAAGCGGAGACACACGACTGAAATCACAACAAACGAACCTCAAGGTACAAACGCAGAATTTTCTAGCATCTGATGTTAGTCGATTAATTGAGTTACCAATTGTTTTGGAAGCAGGTCGTGTGGGTGCTGACTTAACGGTACAATTACAGCCGGATCAGCAACAACCCACTAAGCAGGAAATAGCGATTAATGGAACGGCTGTTGCGAATCAAGTCACGGCTCAAGTTCAAAAGGTTCCCCAAAAGTTTATCAATTCCAATGGCAAATTAACCTTCCAAGGGCAGACAATTACTCTAGAAAATCTCAGCACGAACTATGGCAAAGTTCCGACTTTGGTCAATGGATCTCTCAATACTCAAACAGGTTTCAACATTTCAGCTCAGGTAAAGCCGGTTAGTGCGAAAAATGTTCTCGATTCGCTGAAAGTGAATTTACCCGTTCCGGTTGCTGGAGAAATACAATCAAACATTCAGTTGCAAGGATCAATTCAACAGCCAATTTTGAGCGGAACAGCAAGCAACACAAAACCCATTCAAGTTGACCGCGTTGTATTTAAGACTATTAGCACTGGCTTTCGTCTGAGTGTATCTCAAACTGCATCTACTCTTGCCGTTTCTAACCTGCAGATAATTCCTGCAACAGGTGGACAAATTACAGGTGGCGGTGAAATTCCACTCGCAGCTAATCCCCAACAAGGTGGAGCGAAATTTAACATTCAAGCTGAAGGGATTTCAGTAGATGCACTGGCAACTTCGTACGGCTTTACTCCCCCCACAACTATTGGTAATGTATCAGCGAAAGCTGCAATTTCTGGTTCACCAAGCGGTGGTAAACAACCTTTGGTGCTTGATATTGCCAGCGTTCAAGTGACGCCACCAGCCGGAGGACAAGTCACCGCAAACGGTCAAGTTCAACTTGTCCCTCAAGGTAACGTTTCGTTAAATGTTCTAGCTCAAAATTTACCAGCAAATGCGATCGCCCAAGGTTATGGCGTTTCAGTTCCCTTTAATATTGGTGGAATCTCCGCTAACGCTCAAATCTCTGGTTCACTTGGTAAGCAACCGTTACAAGTCAATATTGCCAGCGTTGAAGCCACGCCAGAAATCGGAGGCAAAATTACAGCAAACGGTCAAGTTGAGTTGGCACCAAAAGGCAGAGTTTCGTTAAATGTCCTAGCTCAAAATTTACCAGGTGATGCCATAGCCAAAGCTTACAAAGCTTCACCCAATTTTACCATTGGTAATATATCAGCAAACGCTAGGACTTTTGGCTCACTTGGTAACCTGCAAACAGTCGCACAGGTGCAAGCACCCACAGCCACTTATCCCACCACTGGGCAAGTTGTTGTAAATCAACAGGGTAATAGTATTCTCTTGCGAGATGCTGTTGCGAAAGTGGCAGGTAGTACAATTAGGGCGAGAGGTCAGCTAACACAAGGTCGCTGGCAAGCTTTTGTTAATGCGCAGCAAATTCAATTGAGTCGTTTTGCACAGGTACCACCCCAGCTTCAAAAGGGAGTCTTAAACAGTCAATTGAATTTATCGGGAACCACCGCTTCCTTTCAACCGTCAACGATTCGAGCTTCTGGACAAGCAAACCTCAGTGGTGTGGCAGGAGGTACGGTTAACGTCAGAAATATTAATCTTGATAACGGTCGCTGGCAAGCTCTTGTTAATGCACAGCAAATTCAATTAAGTCGTTTTGCACAGGTACCACCCCAGCTTCAAAAGGGAGTCTTAAACAGTCAATTGAATTTATCGGGAACCACCGCTTCCTTTCAACCGTCAACGATTCAAGCTTCTGGACAAGCAAACCTCAGTGGTGTGGCAGGAGGTACGGTTAACGTCAGAAATATTAATCTTGATAATGGTCGCTGGCAAGCAGCTGCTAATATTTCTCAAGTTCAACTCAACCGTTTCTCCCAACAACTGCAAGGACGACTTAATAGCAACTTACAGTTAGCAGGAACAACTGAATCTTTTGCGCTTTCAAATATTCGAGTTGCAGGACAAGTCGGCTTATCACAAGGGTTATCGCTGCTTGCACAACCAATCACAGCACAAGTTCAGTGGAATGGACAACAGATTATTCTTCAACGTGCAACTTCTCCCGGATTGAGTGCTAACGGTGTTGTTGCTGTTCAAGTACCAGAAACGGGTACACCTCAAGTGACTGGTTTCAATCTCAATGTCCAAGCGCGGAATTACAATCTACAAAAAGCGAGCGGTAATCTTCCTGGTAAGATAGCGCTGAAAGGGCAACTTGATTTTACAGGACAAGTCACAGGTACTCCAACAACTCCTAACGCTTCTGGAAACATCCGGCTAGAAAATTTGAATGTCAATGGTTTAGCGTTTGACCCGACTTTAGCTGGGAATGTAAGATATCAGGGAGGGCAAGGAGGACAATTGCGACTGGCAGGTAGGCAAGACCAAGTTGCAGTTGATATTAGTCCGAACAATCGCCCAACTTCATTTTTATTCAGACGTGGTGAGGCAGTTGCAACTGGTAGAACAGAGGGAGACAACTTGCTCGTTAATGTGCGAAGTTTTCCTATAGCTCTTGCTGAGGGATTCATTCCTAACAATACGTTAAAACCTCTAGCAGGACAAGCATCTGCCAATTTAACGGTTAATCTTAATAACTATAGCGCGGCGGGAGATGTGGCGATCGCCGAACCTCGCGTTGGTCGAGTCACAGCAGATGAATTTCGAGGTAACATCAGTTATGCTAATGGTGCTGCTAGCTTAACAAATGGTCAATTGCAGATAGGAGATAGCAGCATTGCCCTGAGTGGAAATGTGCAAACAGGAAACAACCCTCAATTTAAACTCCAAGCTAACTTTGACCAAACGAAAATCCAAAGACTCTTAGAAGCATTCAAAGTTTTTGACTTTGGGGATTTTGGTGGAGGGTTGCAAGGTCCACAATTGGCGGGTTCAGGAGTTTTGCAAACAAAGCCTGTTAGTTTGCCAGATGCAGATTTGCTAAAACAGCTAGAGTTTTTCTCAAAAATTCCCACCCCAGTTGCACAACAGCAACAACAGCAAAATCAACCAACAACTTTGCCCACACTAGCAGAATTACAAGGTACTCTTAGTGGAGGAATTGAAGTTGCTGGTTCTTTACAGTCAGGGTTGAATGCTAGCTTTAATTTTGAGGGCAATAACTGGAAATGGGGTGAGTACTCAATAAAAGATGTCATAGCCAGAGGCACTTTTGCAAATGGTATTGTGACACTATTACCCTTGAGTGTGGACTTGAATCCAGGACTTGTAGCTTATTCCGGGCAGTTAGGAACAGAACAACTGTCCGGACAGGTGCGCGTGACAAATTTACCTTTATCACTTGCACAGCCTTTCATAGACAAATTACCAGTTGATGTTACAGGGAATGTGAGTGCTGTCGCTACATTGGGTGGTAATTCAAAAGACCCCAGCGCGATCGGAGAATTGACACTGGTGGATGGTACTATAAATCAACAGCCAGTGCAAACAGGGCAATTAAATTTCAACTATGGCAATGCTCGTTTGAATTTTGGTAGTACCTTGTTGTTAACTGGGACAGAACCTGTTAATCTTACAGGAAACATACCTTTTGCTTTGCCCTTCGCTTCAGTTCAACCAGATAGCGATCAAATCAGGATCAACGCCAAAGTGCAGAATGAAGGATTAGCTCTGTTAAACTTGTTTACCAATCAACAAGTCAGTTGGGTGGATGGTCTAGGGGAAGTTAATGTAGATATTCAAGGAACTTTAAAGCAGCCAATTATTAACGGAGTCGCCAGAGTCGATAATGCGACAATTGAAGCTCAAGCCTTAACCGAACCCTTGACAAATGTAACAGGAACGCTGCAATTTAATGGCGACACACTATTGGTTGAAGGTCTTCAAGGGCAATACAATAAAGGTAACGTGACTGCTGCGGGAATTCTGCCCATTATTGCAAATCAAGCAGCACAGCAGCAAGCTGCAACAAATCCTCTGACTGTATCGGTGAACAATCTGAATTTGAAAGTTCAACAGTTGTATGAAGGCAGAGTCACTGGTGATGTTGTCATTGGTGGAACAGCACTATCTCCTAATGTTGGTGGAAAAATTACCCTAAGTGATGGTCAAGTTGTGATTGGACAATCGAATACAGCGAGTACAAAACCATCAGGTACAAAAAAGACAACCGATAATGCAATAAAGACTTTCACCATCCAACAAACACAAACGGGACAAGCTACAACACCTGATAGTCCAACAACAACATATGGTCTTGAACCAGAAAATACACAAGGTAACACCGCAGCCAGTGCCACTCCACCAAATTTACCTATAACGTTTAATAATTTACAGCTTGTTCTAGATAAAGGTATTCGTGTCTCCACTCAGCCGATACTCGGCGGCTTTGTACCAGGAGGTCAACTCAGTCCTTCTATACTCAGCTTTGACGCCAAAGGTGATCTGACTATCAATGGTCCATTAGCCAAACCTCTTCCCGATGGAGTTATTCGTCTGACGGGAGGACAAGTCAACTTATTTACAACTCAGTTTACCTTAGAACGGGGTTATGAACAGACTGCGGAGTTTACACCCAGTCGAGGACTCGATCCGGACTTAGATGTCCGGCTTGTAGCAATTGTACCGGAGGCCTCGGGGGGAAGGGGTAGTTGTACTTTGACTTCTGCTTCCAGCGAAATTAGTGATGCTTGTGTAACTAACCCTGGAACTTTACGTACCGTTCGCGTTCGCGCCACAGCAACAGGACCAGCGAGTCGATTGTCAGCTGGTAATCTGGAACTAACTAGCGAACCGAACCGCAGTGAGGGAGAAATTATTTCCTTATTAGGCGGTTCTGTTATTAATAGCTTCGGTCAATCAGACGCAACAACTGGAATTGCGACCCTCGCTGGTTCTACTATATTTGGTAGCTTACAAGGAAGAATTACTGCGATCGGACAGGCGATCGGCTTTAGTGAATTTCGTATCTATCCTAGCTCTGTTTCCAAGCAGACCTCTGGTTCCACCAAGCAGGGGAATGATGAATCAAAAGGATCAAGTTCAGTTCTCGGTTTGACAGCAGAAGGTGTGTTTGCTTTAAGTAAGAATTTCTCCGTTTCCTTATCGCGGGTTTTCTTAACCGATGAGCCTTTCCGTTATAACATTATCTATCGAGTCAATGACGATGTTCTTGTGCGAGGCTCAACTAGTTTCTCAGACGACAGTCGTTTGCAAGTTGATTATGAGACACGGTTTTAGCTAAGTTTTGGCTCAGGCCCGATCGTGAAATAGTATGCTCAAGCCACAAGGTTTTTAACTTACTTTTTCACAAACATGACAATCACAGTTTCATCGTTGGTACAGCTGTCTTTGGGGAGCATCCCACCAATTTTGCAAGAACATGTTTGTCCGCAGCGAACGAAAGTCTAAACTCCACAGATAAACAATCAACTACTTTCTCCCAGTAGACCTCTCCAAAAATGATTTTTAGTGCAAGCGCGGTAAAGGTTTCATAGCCATTTTTGGAGAGGTCTAGTATAAAAAGTAGTTGAGTCCAAAACTGATGGGGATAACCTCAAAAAGATTATCGGTTAACTTCCTTGCAATTACTATTTTATTTTTGTGCCAATAATTGATTCCTCTTTATCCATTATTAAAAATTTAGAACTATTAATTCTCATAATTTCATAAATTTCTGGCATAAACACAGAACCTAAAGTGGCTACTATATCTGCTATATAAATTTTAAAAGCTAGTGGTATTCTTAAATTCAAATATGATTTTGGCATACTTCTAACATTTAAATACAATTTTTTTTGATTCACGTACCATACCCCAGTAAATTTATTACCTGTTAGAAGTTCTTTAGGTTTCGAGAAAAGGAATGTTTGAATCTTGGTTTGTTCATAAGTCATATCATCTTTAAATTCAATAGTGACTTTTTCCGAAGACGTATTAAAACGCCATTTTCCCAAAAGTAAAATTTCTATTTCTACATCAGAATGCTTACTATTATTCATGTCTATCCTCAAATGAGCTTTGTTTTACTTATCGGTATTATTAAGAAATGTGCGATTAACGGATAGGTGAAGTTCTGTTACAAATTTTGACACGAGAAAAGAATAAATGCATCTGCCAAACTAACCAAGATCCGACTCGCCATGCTCCCATAGAAAGGTGTTCTGCAGATGACTTTGGGGATAAATCCAAGGTTGAATGCTCATAGTGCAACCATTGCGCTGGTAGATGTCCTATGGGTGTTGTGGGGGATAATTCAAAAGTTAGTTGATCATAATCTAACCAGTTTCCCTGTTTTCGCCAACCAAGGCGATCGCCGAGTCTCTTTTCTGCTTCATAGTCTACTTGACTACCCATTTCGCTCCAAATACTTTGCTGAACACTGAAGCCGAAATAACCATGACTGTATTCTTCCCACAGTTGATCAATAGTCTGGAGATCTTTACAAGAAAAGTTATCAATATCTTCCTTATAAACTTCATTCCAATAACTTTTACCTATGACTTTTAGCATTAATGTAGTGGTTTCAATGTCAGCTTCTTTCCACTTCTGCTGGGCAAGAAGACTTTGCAATTTGGTATAATCGATGTTATTTTTGTTTTTAACCCACATTCCGCAGGTGCGATCGTCATTAGTCAGTCTTGTTAATCCAGTACCTTGAGCAGTAGGGAAAGACGTCATAGGAACAAAATTTGTTTCTGCTATCCCTATCTCTTTTCTTCGTTCGGTAAATTGATTGGAGATATAGTTAGATATTGAATTAATGTCTTTTTTTATAGAGAAGAAATTATCGGCTGAATCAAAATTATGATTTTCCCAATCTAGTAATTGACATTGAATAAAAGCATCTTTTAATCTTTCTTTTTTTTCATAACTTGATACCATAAAGTCTAGAAACGTTTCAGAAATTGCGTCAGTTTCTTTTGGAATTAACAAATTAGACTGAGACTCGAAAATATTATCTGCCAATTTTTTAATTTCTCCAACAGTTGAGTAAAAATCTTCATCTACTTTTACGACTTCATCTATTAACGATTGAAAGGGATTAAAGTAATCTTGTAAATATTTTTCAAAATTGATTGCAGTCTCGGCTATTTCTACTATTTCTTTACGAACTTTCTGGGCTTTTCTTTGATATTCGTAAATTTCTTGATAAACTTCCAAATCTTTGGCTACTTGTTGGACAATTTGCTTTTGATTTTTGGTATCTTCTGCCAGAGTTTTCAGTCCTTCACTAAGCAATTTTATTTTTTCTAACATCAAAAAACAAGCATTACTCAAGAGTAAAACTGCTTTAAGATTCTCTTGTCTTTCCCATTTTAATTCATCGAGTATTTTTTGATTTTTATAATTTTTGATTTCTAGTTTTTTTATTTCCTTCTCTAAATTTTCTATTTCAAGGTATTTTTGAATAAACAGTTTTTTCAAATCATCAGTCAGCTTAACCAAAAAAAGTTGATAAGTTACCTTATATTTTTCTAGAAAATAAATAAGATGAGTATAATCTTTTATTAATAGTTGGCTTTCTTTAAAAATTTTATCCTGACTAATTTTTTCTTTCAGCTTAATTATTCCCCAAAGCTGATGATGTCGAACACCTTCTTCAATTAATCTTCGACGTTCTTTAATCTTTTTTTGAATAGCTTTTAATCTGCTATTTTTTATAAGAGGTAATTTGTATGTTCGTTCATAAATCGTAATTTTTTTGTAAGTAACTAGTTGTCTTTGCTGTTTAGTAAGCATGACCTTGATTCTAAAAAAGGTTCTATGGCAAAAATTTGAAGTTCATTTAGAAGCTTGCCATTCAACATGAGCATCACCAGTTTTACTTCTAACAGATTGCAAAGAGTTTTTGCAACAGAACCCTAAACTCTGATCCATTTCAATACGTTGGGATCTTTGTCATAGCGGTAAGTCACGCCATCCTTGGTTGTGATAGTCTTGCCAAGGCTTCCCTTGCTTCTAATGGTGTTTACATTAATGCCTGTTAATTGTTGCATTTCCTGATGAGAAAATCCTGAAATTGTGCTGGTTTCTGGTTGACTTAATGATTGGTCTTGTAGTGAAACATCTATTGTAATTTGAGGGTTGTCGGGAGAGTTAGTAATGATTTCGTTGACTTCTGTAATTTGAGGGTTGTCGGGAGAGTTAGTAATGATTTCGTTGACTTCTGTAATTTGAGGGTTTTCGGGAGGGTTAGTAATAATTTCGTTGGCTTCTGTAATTTGAGAGTTGTCGGGGGAATTAGTAATAATTTCGTTGGCTTCTGTAATTTGAGAGTTGTCGGGGGGATTAGTAATGATTTCGTTGGCTTTTTGAAGGCGATAATCCTGAACAGTCAAAAGTCGCCAACTGGAATCTTGTGAAAGTTCTAAAACCCATTGATGGTAATTAAACAAACTTTCTCGATGTCCTACACTGATAAAAGTTGTTTTCGTTGATTGTAATTGTTCATATAAATTGCCTTCATTTGTCAAATCCAAAGCGCTGGTTGCTTCATCTAAAATAGTAAAGTTGGGATGAGTAATTAACAGTCGTGCAAAAGCCAAGCGTTGTTGTTCTCCCAGGGATAAAATATTCTCCCAAGGAACTTCTGTATCAAAGCCTTCGACTCGATTTAGCAAGTTTTGCAAGTTGACTTGTTGCAGAACTTCTTCAAGTTCTTGATCGCTCATTTGACGAGTTGTATGAGGATAGAGTAATTGTTCGCGCAATGTTCCCAAAATAATATAAGGACGTTGGGGCAGAAATAAGAGAGATTCTAGGGGAGGACGTACCAAACGACCAGTTCCTGCGTTCCACAAACCAGCGATCGCTCTCAACAGAGAACTCTTACCTCGTCCACTCGGTCCAACAATCAATAAACCTTCTCCCGGTTGAACAGTAACTGACAAATCTTCGACGATCACCTGTTCATAGTTTGGTGTTTGTAAGGTAACATTCTCAAAAGCCAGACGGTTTTCTTCTATTGTTTGAATGGTACTCACATTCTCTGGCTGTTGCGTAACAGCTTTCAACGCACCAGACAACTCAGCTAAACGTTCAACATAACTGGAAAATCGTCCGGAAGTTGCAAATTCTCTAATTAATTCTGCCATAGCACTGGCAAACAGATTACAAGCTAAACTGGCTTGACCAACTTCTCCAAAATCAATTTCATCTCTAATGTGTAAAGGTCCGAGTACTATAAATGGAAAGATTTGGATAATTGCCTGATATCCTCTGTTAAAAATATCCTGAGTTCTCTCCCAATTAATCTTGCGTTTAGAACTTTGAATAATTTTAGAAAATCTTCGCTGAATGATATTTAATTCTTTTTTTTCTCCCTGAAAAAAAGCTATTGATTCACCATGATTACGAATATGAGTCAGACTGTAAGTATAGTCTGCTTCAAATTCGAGTTCCTCTTGATTAATCTTATTCAATTCTTGAGCCAAGTAAACAGCAATTAAATTGCCTATTATCGTATAAGCAACCAATACAATTGCAACAAATTGGGAAAGAGACCAGAGAATTATTAAAAAAGTAGCCATTTCTAGCACTTTTTCTAGGAAAGTAGCGGAAAACGAGAGAGCATTTCTGGTCAGAGGTTCAATTTCTTGGGAGATTCGTTGATCTGGATTATCAACATCGGATTTAAAGTTGATTTTATAATAAGCACGATGGCTCAAATATTTTGATAAAATATGATTATTTAGCCATTGGTACCAATCAAGAGCGATTTGTTTTCTAACAAATTTAGAAAATCCTACTAAGAGCGTTACGCAGACAAGGGCAGCACCATAAACCAATAACGTATCAACAAATTTCGTAAAATCTTTTTCTTCAACGATGACATCAACCAAATAGCGACTAACGAAGCTATTAAAAGCAGTTACGCCCACAAGTGCGATGATTAATAATATCAGGATAATGAGCATTACCCATGAACGAATCACATCTGAAAATGCTCTTCCTTCTGCCTCTGTTGGATACCAGTAAGCTCCTGTGAGCGCTCTGACATTCTGCCAAAATTGATTAAAACCCGGAGAAGAATCATTCGTTGAAGTTTTCTTAACAAAAGTTGTAGATTGCATATTTTAAAAATTAGTTTAGGCTCAATACAACGATAATTTCCATTAGTTCTTTGGTAAAATTATTTTATGGTGTTTAATAATTCTCTGGCTAAGATTTTTACATTGGGTTCATAAAGCATTCGACCGTGGTTTCCAGGTACAGATATCACCTTGACAGGGTTTTGAGTGTATGCTACCCATCCCCAATCGGGTAAATCGTAATTGGAAATAGCTTGCAGTTCTTGTAAAACAATTTCATGAATTTCTTGAGCGCGAAATAAAATAATAGGAGCAGAAATTGGATACTTGGGCTGATAATTTGCGTAATTAAGTGTCAGAGCTTTCATCACTTTCATATTAGTTTTTAGTAAAGAAAGAGTTGAGTTTTCCGGTAGAACGTTATGTCGGTATAAATACTCCGCCGCCAAATCCCAACGGGCTTGATCGTCGCTTTGAGCAGCTAAATCATCGTATTTCAAACCTAAAGAAACGCCCTTTAATGCTTCAATTCTTTGAATCAATTGCCAAATCCAATCAATATCTGCTCTATCAGTTATATACTCAGGGTGAGAAACGAGTCCGGCGTCAAAGATAGCCAGTAAACCCACCTTTTCACCTTGCTGTTCTAATTGAGCAGCCATTTCAAAAGCAACAGCACAACCTGAAGAGTATCCTGCTAGTATATATGGACTTGTCGCTTGCTGCTGACGTAATAGCGAAATCAGTTGAGTGGCATGGGCTGGTACTGAATCAGGGAGTGCATTCAGTCCGTCTCTTCCTGGAGTTTCCAGTCCATACACTGGTCGTTCATTTCCTAAATGAATTGCCAAATCTCTAAAATAGAAACCGTGTCCGTTTGCGCCAGGAAGACAAAATAGAGGGACGGCATCTCCTTGAGGTTGGAGTGAGAGTAAATCGGGATGGGACTGTTGAACTTTAGTATTACAAAGTTGTTCTGCTAGTTGAGCAATAGTAGGATTTTGAAATAAACTACTCAAGGAAAGTTCTTGTTCAAACACCTGTTGAATGTTATTGAGTAATTTCATCGCTAATAAAGAATGACCACCCAAGTCGAAAAAGTTATCATGAATGCCAATTTCTTGACGTTCGAGTACAGCAGACCATACTTGTGCTAGCTGTTTTTCCACTTGATTGCGCGGGGCTGTATATGAGCTTCCAACTTCAAAATTGGGAAGAGGTAAAGCTTTACGGTCAATTTTGCCATTGGGAGTTAAAGGCAATTCATCTAGTAAGATGATCTGAGCAGGTACCATGTAATCAGGTAGACGGGATTTGAGGTGATTTTTTAGTTGGGTAGACAAATCAGTGGTCATTCCCGTTACATAGGCAATTAAACTCTGGTTATTCTCAGTTTTATATAAGGTGACAACTGCTTCTTTAACTAATGGATGTTGTAACAAAATTGATTCAATCTCAGCGAGTTCAATTCTAAAACCTCTTAGTTTAATTTGATCGTCAATGCGACCGAGATATTCTAGGTTGCCATCATCTCCCCATCTTGCCAAGTCGCCAGTTTTGTAAATTCGCTCAGTTTTACCAAACAATTCAACTTCAAGAAATTTTTCGGCGGTAATATCAGGACGATTGAGATAGCCTCTTGCTAAACCCACTCCAGCAATACACAACTCGCCAGGTATTCCTGGAGGTAATAGTTGATTATTTGCATCTAAAATATAGATGCGGATATTGGGCAAAGGTTGACCGATGGGTGGTTTTTTGCCATTGGGTTCAACGAGAGCGATACTTGCACAAACCGTAGATTCCGTTGGTCCGTAGGCATTAAAAAAACGCCGTCCTTTTGCCCACCGAATAACTAATTCTGTTGGACAAGCTTCACCAGCAGTAACTACGGTTTGCAAATTAGGTAACGTCGCTTGAGGTAATAGGGATAAGACTGAAGGAGGTAACGTGACATGGGAAATTTTGCGATCGCCTAAAAAATTCACTAAGTCTTGACCAGATAACAAAGTTTCTTTTTTAGCAAGATATAAACAAGCGCCTGCGGCGAGGGCAGTAGCAATTTCCCAAATTGAGGCATCGAAGCTGAAAGAAGCAAACTGAAGCAAACGGCTTTGGGGTTGAATTTGCAAAATTTGCTCAACTGCCAAAGTCATATTGACCAGTCCTCGATGCGAAATCATTACCCCCTTCGGTCTTCCAGTAGAACCAGAGGTATAGATCGCATAAGCCAAATCTAGTGGTGTACTTTGAGGACTGGGATTCTGGGTTAACTCTTCGCTAAAAGTTTCCTCATCCAAACAGATAACTTGACAAGTGTGTTCCAGTTGTGATGTGGGTAATTGGTGTTTGAGGAAACTTTGGGTTAGTAACACCGATATCCCAGAATCTTCTAACATGAACCCAATCCGTTCTTGTGGATAATTGGGGTCAATCGGTACATAAGCCCCACCTGCTTTAAGGATACCGAATACACCAATAATCATCTCACTACAACGTTCAACAGAGATACCAATTAAAGTGTCTGGCTTTATTTGGTAATTTTGAATTAAATAATGAGCAAGTTGGTTTGCTTTTTGATTTAGTTGTTGGTAAGTTAAGCTTTGGGATTCAAACACCAAAGCGAGATTATCAGGGTTTTTTTCAACTTGTTGTTCAAATAAGTCAACTAAAGTTTTATCCTGAGGATAATCGGCTTGAGTTTGATTCCAGCATTGTAGTTGCAGCAGTTCCGCCACTGTCATCAAAGGCAAAGTGTTGATCGGTTGGTGCGGATTATCAAGAATTCCCTTCAGTAGAACTTCAAATTGTTCTGCCATCCGTTGGATAGTACTCTTCTCAAAAAGGTCGGTAGAGTATTCCCAAGAGCAATTTAACTGATTGTCATATTCCATGACCAAAAGTGTTAAGTCAAACTTAGCGATCGCACCCTTCACTCCCAGCCATTGAATCTCTAATCCTGGTAAACTCAGGTCTGGACTTTCATTATTTTCCAGCGCGAACATAACCTGGAATAATGGATTATGACTCGTACTGCGTTCTGGTTGTAACTTTTCTACCAGAAACTCAAAAGGGATGTCTTGATGAGCATAAGCATCTAAACAAGAGGAGCGAGTTTGTTGCAGGAACTCGATAAAACTTTGCTCAGGCTTGATTTGAGTACGCAACACAAGGGTATTGACAAAAAAGCCGATTAATGATTCAGTTTGGCTATGGGTACGGTTGGCAATAGGAGAACCTATACACAAATCGTTTTGGCGACTGTAACGATAAAGCAGAATACTCAAAGCTGCCAACAAGGTCATAAATAGACTTGCACCTTGTTGTTGACTCAAAGTTTTAACGGCAGCACTTAATTCCGGCGTGAGAGAGTAGGTATAGCGATCGCCTCGGTAACTTTGCTGTGCTGGGCGAGGATAATCGGTTGGCAATTCCAGTAATGGAGAAGCATCCTTAAGTTGATGTTTCCAATAGTCGATTTGGTTTTCTAATACCTCCCCTTCTAACCACTGGCGTTGCCAGTTTGCATAGTCGCTGTATTGAATGGGCAGGGGAGGAAGGTTTGGGGTTTGACTTTGGGTAAATGCGGTATAAGCTTGCCGCAACTCACGAACAAATACGCCCATGGACCAGCCATCACTGATAATATGGTGCATATTGATGAGCAAAACATATTTCTGCTCTTGCAATTGCAGCAGTTTTGCTTTAAACAAAGAACCAGTATTTAAGTCAAACAGTTCTTGAGCATGAGCATCGATGAAACGCTGGACGGTTGGGGAACTCGGGGTCCCCTCTGGGGATAAGGGGCAATGAGGATGTTCATCAAGGTTTTGCCAGTCTATTACTGTTAGAACTTCGATTTTATCTAAATCTTGGATCAGGACTTGCGGTTGTCCCGCCACTGTAGGAAAATACATCCTCAGACTTTCATGACGGTTAAGCAGATAAGCCAAACTAGAGTGCAGGGCATCAATATTAAGGTTGCCTTCCAATTGTAAAGCCATCGGCATATTATAAGTAGCTGATGGTCCAGTCAGTTGTGCTAATAGCCAAAGGCGTTGTTGAGCAAAGGAAAGAAATTTCGGGGCATCAGCGCTTAAAGTGGGAATTTCCTCTGCCATAACAGTTTTGGCTTTGGCAGTTTTTAAAAATGCTAATATTTCTGCTTTGTTGTTTTGAATTTCCTGCTTGAGTTCAGGAGTGAGGGCATTTTTGCTAGTACGAATCCGTAACTTATCATCTTCAGCCCAAATTCGGCAGCCTATATTCTGCAAACGAAGCATTAAAGCAACTACTTGCTCTTGTTGTGTCATATGTTGCTAGTGGCGATCGCGTCGCGTACTTTGTTAACTGTTTACCCTTCGGGTTCGCCCTTCGGGTTCGCCAGAGCCGGCACGAGGGAAACCCTCCCGCAGCGCTGGACTCACCAGATGCCTCTGTCGGGAAACCCTCTCCGTTTGCGTAGCGCCCCCTATGCCTGCGGCACGGCTACGCCTATCGGGGCTAGTTGCACGCCAGTCCCCTGGCTCGGGGGGAACCCCCGCACGGGGCTGGCTCCACAACGCGGGGAACCCGCGCAAGGCACTTCTCTGTGCAGCACTGGACTCACTGATAACTGTTCACTGAAAAGCCCCATTTTTCCATAACTCCAATACTTCGTTCGCTGTGAAATAACGTTCTTGTTCTGTAGCCAGTGATTTGATCACAGAGCGCATTTTCTCGTATTGCTCTCTGGGTTGGGGATTGTGTAGTTGTTTTTCAAACAAATATTGGAAATTACTTGCTCCGCTCCATTTGCCGAAAATAACGTTTATGGTGCTGTGAGCAAAAGCATCATAGCTTTTAGGATCAGATAAAAAAGAATTGACGTGAACACCGGTTTCATGGCGTTGAGCAGCTTGAGAGTAGGGGGGAGCGGGACGAACTCCCAATTTTTCAATAAAATCAGTTACAGGGGCGATCGCATCATAGTTTATCCCCTCAACTTCTATACCAAAACGGACTCGCAACCCATTTAACACCTGCTCAAGGGCAACATTTCCGGCTCGCTCTCCAATACCGGCAAATGTACCCGATACGAAACTAGCTCCGGCCATCACAGACTGGAGGGTATTTTCGAGAGCCATACCCATATCATTGTGGTAATGTACCCCCAATGCCACTCCTGTAGTAGATTGAAGCAGGTCATTAACCCAGATATAGCTCTTTTCTGGAGTGAGAATTCCGACTGTATCGCACAGAAAGAAGTTTTCAATGTAAGGGCTGCATGAGCGGATACATTGTACTAAAAAGTCAAAATCAGCTCTTGAGGTATCTTCGCCTGCGAAGTCTACGGTCAGTCCCGCAACCTTTGTGGCATAGTGCAAATGTTCGACAATTGAATCAATAGCATTTTGGCGAATTCTATCGATTACTTTGGCTGGGATGTCATCATCAATGGTTTTTCCTTTAAACTCGCTCATCTGACGAATCTCGGGGTCTCGCAGAAACAACAGTCGGTCAGAAAGAGCATAGAATAGGACGATACGCTTTATACCGCAGTCTTTTACTTGATCAATGAACTTCTTGTTCATCAAAGTAGCCGAAAAAATTAGACTATCCAAGCCCTTTGAGATTAATGTTTTAGCTAGTTCAGCTTCTTGCTCACAGATAAAGGGCATAATATCGATTCCATGAACCCCAGTTTTGGCAATTAAATGGGCGAGTTGATGTTTAGTTGGATAAGAGAAAAAAACGCCCGCTTGTTGTTCTCCATCGCGCAGGGTATCATCGTAAATTTTGATAGGAAGGGTTTCCATTGTTTTATACTCCTTAAGAAAGAAAAGATTCAGATTTAGTTTTACTAAACACTACTAGACCTCTCCAAAAATGGTTATGAAACCTTTACGGGGCTTGCACTAAAAATCGATTTTTGGAGAGGTCTACTGCTGTAATTGGCAATTAATCCTTTTTTAGATCATACTTGCGTCATAGTTCAATTTCCTCTTCGTCTGATTTTAAAGGTTCCATATCTGCGGTGGTGGAATTAATCCAAATGCAGGTATCGAGATAATTCGCTAAATCACTGAGGGTGGGGTACTCAAATACCTTACGCAAAGGTAGTTCTACTTTGAAGGTGTCGCGGATGCGGTAGCATAGTTGGGTGGCTAATAGAGAATGTCCCCCCAAGTTGAAGAAGTTATCATGCCGGGCGATTGCTGCATATTTCAGCAGCTTTGCCCATAATTCGGCAAGTAATTTTTCTGTCGATGTTACAGGCAATTCAATGTCTGTTGATGAAACTGCTGTATTTGGTGCAGGTAAAGCTTTACGATCTACTTTGCCATTCGGTGTCAGTGGTAGTTTTTCTAAGACAGTAAAATGGTTAGGAATCATATATTCAGGGAGATTCTTAGCCAGAAAATCTCGCCATTCGGCTAACAAACCTGGATCTACTTGATTGATGCGATATTGCAACGGTTGGTTAGCGTAATGTTGCCAGGGCTTAAGTTGCAAATTTTGCTCTTGATTAAACCGTGGCAGTGTCACCTGTCCAGGAATCTTCCTTTGAAACACAATATCGTAATAAGCAAACCCTGAGTCACTATATTGTATAAAAGGTGTATAGGGTAAATCTGGTACTAAAGCTCGGAACGCTTCGGGTTCTATCCCTAACTTGGCTTGTGCAACAGCCGCTTTCAAGTCCCAAACAGTACCATTTAATTGAGCAATTTGTTCTAACAGCACCATTTCTGAGGTCAGACGTGCATTGGGAATATCCTTAATGCCTAGTAAATCTGGTTGCTGAGTTATTAAAATTTTCTCGATTTTTTCTAGATTCAACTGTTGGTCTTGCCAATTTAACCATTCAGGTTCTGCAACGGGAGTATCTGTCCGATCCAAGTGTAAAACAACGTCATAACGAAAACGGCTCATTTCCGTTTGCGCATAACCCCGTTGCAATTGAATTTGGACATGACTAATTCGAGGAAATCTTTGTTTGAGGGCGATAAAGAAATCAGGATCAATCAGTAATTCGCCTTCGGTGCGGATGCTTTTTTGAATCTGTTGATGCAAGTCCTTGATTGATAACTCATCCGGGGCACGATAAAACTCAACTGCCGTATGAAAAGCTTCCAGCAGATTGAGATTTCGCACATCCCCAATAAAGATTGCTCCTTGAGTCGTCACAGCGTTAACAGCTCCTTGCAAAACTTCCAAAAAGTAATCCAAGGTGGGAAAATACTGGATGACGGAATTCATGATGACTAAGTCATAAGCATTTGTCTCAATGCCGTCAAACTGGTTAGCGGCACTTTGTTTTAAGGTGACTTTCTCCTTGAGAGATTGCTGTTCTAAATTTTGTTCAATATACTGCAATGCGCCCGCAGAAAAATCTGTACCTAGATAATGCTGACAATGAGGCGCGATTTTAAACAATAACATCCCTGTACCGCAACCAATTTCCCAAACCCGTTTCGGTTCAAGTTCCAAAATTTGGTCAACTGTTGTATCTCGCCATTCCTGCATCGCCGCTTGGGGAATGGGTTCTCCTGTGTAGCTATCATTCCAACCAGCTAAATTGAGAGTTGGATCATCGCTTGGGGCTTGTTGCTGAGAGTAGCTATCATTGAAAACTTGCTGCCACAGTTCAACTTGTTCAGTTTGCAGAGTATTATCTTCAAGGTTGTTATGTGTTGGTGTGGGTACAATATAAGCTAGCAAGCGTTGAGCGATAGCTTCGCTGCTGCGCGGAGCGCAGATCGCATCTTCTGCTGCTTCTACAATCACAACTGCTTGCTGAATTTGGGGATGTTTGGTTAACAAGGCTTCAATTTCACCCAATTCGATGCGAAAACCGCGCAGTTTTACTTGATTATCCATCCGCCCCAAGTATTCTAACTGCCCATCGGGCAACCATCTGGCGAAATCTCCAGTTTTATAAACTCGTTCTCGTTTACCAAATAAGTCCAGAGAAATGAATTTTTCCGCTGTGAGTTCGGGACGGTTGAGATAGCCACGGGCTAAACCAACACCCGCAATACAAAGTTCCCCAGGAATGCCAGGAGGTAGGGGTTGGTTGTGGTTATCTAAAATGTAGATACGTACATTGGCAATCGGCTGTCCTATCAATAAATCGCCCACCAGATCCCTTTTTCCAGTTGCTTCGTAAACACAACACCCCACAACCGCTTCTGTCGGCCCATATTCGTTAATCAGGCGGGTATCGGGGGCATGAGTCAACCACGAGATTATTTGGTTGGCGTGTAATGCTTCACCGCCTAAAACAAAGGCATTGACCCGATTTGGCATGAAATCAGGATGAATTTGCTGATTGAGTATTTCCAGATGCGAAGGTGTAATTTTGACTAAGGATAGATGATTGTTTTGTTTGACGATATTTGCTAAGGATTCAATTTCTTGTTTTTCTCTTACCAGGATGGTGGTACGCCCACAAATTAGAGGTAGGTACAGCGAGGTAATCGTTGCATCAAAGCTAAGGGAAGACTGTACAGGTGTACCTTGCCCTTGGGCTACTGCGTAATAGTCTTTTGCCCAGTGTAAATAGTTAGTTAAACCACAGTGTAGTATTTCTACGCCTTTAGGTTGCCCAGTAGAGCCTGAGGTGTAAATCACATAAGCTAAATCATCGAGTTGACTTTGGCAACTAGGGTTATCTGTAGATTGTTTGGCAAAGTTATCCTCATCTAAACATAGTACTTGGTATTGGCGATAGCGAAGCGCTGCGCCCAAGGGGCGATCGCCTTCTTGAATCTCCAATTTATCTTTAAGTTGACTGTGGGTGAGCAATACCTTTGCCCCACAGTCTTCGAGCATAAAACGAATCCGCTCTTGTGGGTAGTTGGGATCAATGGGTACATAAGCCGCACCTGCTTTGAGAATGCCAAACAAGCCAATCACCATTGAGAGCGATCGCTCGACGCAAATTGCGATCAATGGGTTGTCAGACAATTGTTGTTCTGTTTTGAGTTGCAACAAATAATTAGCCAGTTGATTAGCTTTCTGGTTCAGTTCTTGATAACTCAGGCTTTGCTCTTCAAACACCACCGCAATATTATCGGGCGTTTGTGCTACTTGTTGTTCAAACAGAGTCACCAGTGTCTGGTCTTGAGGATAATTGATATCAGTTTGATTCCAAACTCGCAGTTGCTGGATTTCTGGTGTTGTCATCAAGGACAGCTTGCTGATCGGCTGTTGGGGATTTTGAGTAATCACTGTCAGCAAAACTTCAAAGTGTCCCGCCATGCGCCTAATTGTTTCTGCCTCAAATAAATCTGTGGCATATTCCCACATACAATGCAGTTGATCGCCCCTTTCGCAAAGATCCAGTGTCAAATCAAACTTAGCAAATGGGAAACTTTGTTCCAAGTATTGAATATCAAGCCCTGGTAAACTAACATTCTTCCCCGCCCCTTCCGCGTTTTGCAACACTATCATCACTTGGAATAAGGGATTATGGCTGAGACTGCGTTCTGGTTGTAATTGTTCTACCAAATACTCAAAGGGAATATCTTGATGAGCATAAGCATTTAAGCAAGTTTGGCGGGTTTGTTGAAGTAACTCGCTAAATCCTTGCTCTGGTTTGACTTGACTCCGCAATACCAAAGTATTGACAAAAAAGCCGATTAACCCTTCTGTGTAGCTATGGGTGCGGTTGGCGATCGCCGTACCAACACATAAGTCTTCTTGACGGCTGTAACGAGATAGTAAAATATTAAAAGCCGTCAACAGGGTCATAAACAAACTAACCCCGTGTTTTTGACTCACTATTTTGAGTTTCTCAGTCAGTTCATTGCTTAAACGATATTCCTCGCGTCCACCTTGGTAAGATTGTTGTGCTGGACGGGGATGATCGGTTGGTAACTCCAGCAAGCGGGGCGCATCGCCTAGTTGTTGTTTCCAGTAATTTTCCTGATTTGATAAAATCTCCCCTTGTAACCAACTGCGCTGCCAAGCCGCATAATCAGTATACTGAATCGGCAATGGTGACAAATTCGGAGCAGAACCCGCAGCATAAGCAGCATAGGCCTGTTCCCATTCACGCTTAAACACGCCCATTGACCAGCCATCACTGATTATGTGATGTATATTAATCAACAGAATATTTTTTTGTTGGCCCAGTTGCAGTAGTTTGGCTTTGAACAGAGAACCAGTATTTAAATCAAAGGGTTCTTGGGCATGGGTATCGGCTAAATGTTGTACAGTTTGTATTTGCGTCTGCGAATCGAGTTCTTGTAAATCTGCGATTACCAGTACTTCTATATCTTCTACATTTTTAACTACTACTTGCGGTTCTCCCTCCAAGGCAGGGAAATAAGTGCCTAAACTTGTATGACGTTGCAGCAAATAAGTTAAACTTGACCGCAGAGCCTCTACATTGAGGTTGCCATCAAGTTGGAATGCGATCGGCATATTGTAGGTAGCTGAGGTTCCTGTACCTTCAAGTTGAGCTAAAAACCAAAGTCTTGATTGGGCAAAGGACAGAGTTTTGGGTTCATTTTCTGGCTGGGGTGTGATCGCAGGTAAACCGACACTCGAACCGGCTTTGTCAATTTCCCACGCCAACTCAGACAAAACGCTTTGCTCAAATACCTTGCGAACAGGTAATTCTACCCCAAAACTGTCACGAATCCGAGTGATCAATTGAGTCGCCAACAGCGAATGTCCACCTAATTCAAAGAAGTTGTCTCTACGACCAACAGACTTAACTTTTAACAAACCTTGCCATAAACTAGCCAGTAGTGTTTCTGTAGGAGTGACTGGCATTTCAAAGTCAGTTGAAGCGGCTGTATTTGGTGTTGGTAATGCTCTGCGATCTAGCTTACCGTTAGCAGTAAGGGGCAACTTATCCAAGACCATAATTTGGCTAGGAACCATATAATTCGGCAGGCGAGTTTTGAGATAGTCCTTAAGTTCACTCCCTAAATTGAAAGATTTTTCCTCTGCCGTGACATAGGCTATTAACCTGGGATTACTATCAGTTTCATATAAAATAACAACAGCTTCTTTAACTGATGGATGTTGCAATAAGAGTGATTCGATTTCACCAAGTTCAATCCGAAAGCCTCGTAATTTAACTTGCTCGTCAATGCGACCTAAGTATTCCAGGTTGCTATCATCACCCCATCTTGCTAAGTCGCCAGTTTTGTAAATTCGCTCGATTTTACCAAATAAATCAATTTCAATAAATTTTTCAGCTGTTAAATCAGGACGATTAAGATAACCTCGTGCTAAACCAACCCCAGCGATGCACAATTCTCCTGGAATTCCAGGCGGTAACGGTTGATTGTGAGCATCTAAAATATAGATACGGATATTTGGTAAAGGTTTACCAATCGATGGTTTTTTGCCATTAGGTTGACAAAGTGCGCTCGCTGCACCAACCGTAGATTCCGTTGGCCCATAGCCATTGAAAAAACGTCTTCCTGGTGCCCATTGTGCCACTAATTCGGCTGGGCAAGCTTCACCACCAACAACTATGGTTTGCAAATCCGGCAAAGGAGCTTGAGGTAATACCGATAACACCGAAGGCGGTATAATCATATGCGAAATCTTGTGATTAATTAAAAAGTCAACCAAGACTTGACTTGGTAACAAAGTTTCTTTTTTCGCAAGATATAAACAAGCACCCACAACGAAGGTAGTAGCAATTTCACCAATAGAGATATCAAAACTAAAAGAAGCAAGTTGAAGGAAACGGCTTTGGGGTTGAACTTGAAAAGTATTCGCTGATGATAAAGCCAAATTGGTCAGTCCACGATGTTCAATCATGACCCCCTTGGGACGTCCCGTCGAACCAGAAGTATAGATGACATAAGCTAAATTATCAGGCGTACTTTGGGAAATGGGATTATCGGTTAACGCCTCAGAAAAATCTGTCTGATCTATACAAATTACTTGACAGGGATGTTTGAGTTGAGTTGTTGGTAATTTCTCTGTTATAAAACTTTGGGTTAACAACAGCGAAGTTCCACTATCTTGTAAAATCCATTGAATCCGCTCTTGAGGATAATTGGGATCAATCGGTACATAAGCTGCACCTGCTTTGAGAATACCGAGTACCCCAACAATCATCTCCAAGGATCGTTCAACACAGATACCAATTAATGTATTTGGCTGGATTTGATGATTTTGAATCAGATAATGAGCTAATTGATTCGCTTTTTGATTCAGTTGTTGATAAGTTAGATGTTGAGATTCAAAGACTAAAGCAATATTATCAGGGTTTTTCGCAACTTGAGCTTCAAACAGGTCAACCAAAGTTTGATTGAGGGGATAATTAGTTTGAGTTTTATTCCAGATTTGCAGCTGCTGACATTCATCCTCTGTAAGCAACGATAGGGTATTAATAGGTTGGTTCGGATTATCGACAATTCCCTTCAGGAGAACTTCAAAATGTCCCGCCATCCGTTGAATAGTTTTAGCTTCAAACAAATCTGTTGCATATTCCCATTCTCCGATCAATCCCTGAGGTGTTTCTCGAAAAATAAGCGACAAATCAAATAGAGTCGTCGTGTTTTCCCACTCAAAACGAGTCAGAGTTAATCCAGGAATTTCTAATTTCTCTTGAGTTGCATTTTGCAAGCCAAAAGCGACTTGAAATAGGGGATGATGAGAAAGCGATCGCTCTAGACCCAATTCATCAACCAATTTCTCAAAAGGTAAGTCTTGATGGTCATAAGCATCCAGGGTGACTTGCTTCACCCGTTGCAATAATTCTAAGAAAGTTGGATTTCCTTGCAGGTTGGTACGCAAAGCTAAAGTATTGACAAAAAAGCCAATTAGTGGTTCTATTTCTCGACGGTTGCGATTGGCGATCGCAGAACCAACAACAATATCCTCTTGTCCACTGTAGCGCGACAATAACAGCGTAAATGCTGCAAGTATTGTCATAAACAGGGTGGTTCCTGACTCCTGACTTAAACGCTTCAGCTTCTGTGTTAAATCTTGATTGAGTTGCAAAAACTCGCTACGTCCCCTAAAACTTTGCACTGATGGGCGCGGTTTGTCGGTGGGCAATTCTAACAGAGGCGGGACTGCGGCTAATTGTTTTTGCCAGTAATTAAGTTGCTTTTGGAGAACCTCCCCCTGTAACCATTGTCTTTGCCAGTGGGCGAAATCGGCATATTGTAGGGATAATTCGGGTAATGGAGAGGGTTTTCCTGTGCAGAATGCGGTATAAAAGGTGAACAATTCCCGGCGGAATATGTCCATTGACCAGCCATCACAAACGATATGATGGATGACAAGCAACAACAAATGGGATTGGTCAGTTAGTTGCAACAACTTTACGCGCAGCAAAGGTGGATTTGATAAATCAAAGGGTTGTTGCAATTCTTCTGTAGCTAACTGCTGCGCTTTCTTTAACTGGTCTTTTTCTGTTAATTGTCGCCAGTCTAGCACTTGTATTGTCAGCTGAGGATTAGCGTGAATCACCTGTATTGGCGATCCATCGACAACTGAGAAACTAGTACGTAAGACTTCATGACGTTGAACAATTTCTGCGATCGCTTGTTCTAAAGCAGCTCTATTAAGAAATCCGTTAAGTTGCCAGAAAAACGGAACATTGTAGACACAATTTTCGCCCTCTAGTTGATCAAGAAACCATAATCTTTGTTGAGCAAAAGAGAGAGCAAGAGGTTGTTCCCGCGATACGGGTATGAGGGGAGGTGGAGATTGCTGTTGCTTTTTCAGTTTTTGTAGGACTAATTCTCGCTTTTCTGGTGAAAGGGCTTCTAGACGTTTTAGTATATCGCTCATAATGTTATTTCTGAAATTTTAGATTAAAATCATCTTACGAGAATGATCCGATAGCCAAAGATGGGTTTTTAAAACTACTACGTTGGTAAACTTGTTGAATGACCTCAGCTAAACGTTTCATAGCAGTTTCGATTTGTTGCTCGCTTGCTGTCAGGCTAATACGAATACATTGATATTTGTGTGACCAATCTTCCTTTAACCCTGGAAAGAAAAACCTTCCAGCCACAACAATGACACCCACTTGCTTGAGTTCTTGATATAAATCTAAGTCACTGATAGGTAAATTATTAAACCACAACCAAGCAAACATTGCTCCTTCACCACAATGTAGAAACCAAGGTAAATTTTTGGGCATTTCTTGGTCAAGTTTGGCTTCAATGAGTAAAATTTTATTTTTGTAAAAGGGTCTTATAACTTCTGTTGATATGTATTCAAGAGCACCAGAATTAATCGCGCGAGCAGCAATTGCTTGTCCATAACCAGAGGGGTGAAGACATAGATTTGCCTGGAAAGATTCTAGAACTTGAATGATTTTAGAATCTCCAATCGCAACGCCAATCCGCTCTCCTGGCAAACCCGCTTTTGAGAAACTCATGCAATGTACAATATTTTCACCAAAGACGAGTGTCATATCTTTAAAATTTATTGCTGGAAAGGGGGGACCATAGGCAGAATCTATGAACACGGGGATATTGTAGGGTTTAGCAAGAACTGCAATTTTTTTAATTTCATCGTTAGATAAGATATTACCTGTGGGATTACAGGGGCGAGAGAAGAGGATACAACCCGTATTTTCTGTAATAACTAAGTTGTTGAAGTCAGGGTGATACTTGAACCTGTGAGCTTTGGTATCAATATCTAAAGTTGGTTTATATGAGATTAATGCCTCTGGTACTAAACAAATTCCACCGTAACCTGTGTAGTCAGGACTTATTGGTAAGACAATTTGCTTTAAATCTCCTTTGCTTGTGTAGCCGCCAAACGCATTAGCTGCATAGAAATAAAGCATTTGACTACCAGGAGTGATCAAGATATTGCTTTCATTTAAAGAAAGTCCGTAGCGACGATTAAAATCTTTGGCGATCGCTTCAATTAATGGAATGTAACCCTGACTTGAACCATAACGACAAACTACTTCGCCATACTCAGAGCTAGCTAAAAGTTCTGCGGTACAGTCACGCCACATCTGCTCAACTTTTGGCAAAAGCACTGGATTTCCAGCACTTAAATTAATAAAATCTTGCTTTTGCTTAGTTTGTAATGTTTCAATAATATCTTTCGATATCGCCTTAATGCCTGTCAGGCTCGACATTTGCACACCAATTTTAGATAAGTTAGGTATCATAATTTTTCTTGTATAATTTCTACTCTTCCAAACAGTAATTGCTGTGTAACTTATTCTTCTGATAACTGCTCAACTTCTCCTAAAATCCGTGTTAGGTCATCATTTTCTGCTTGTTCAATCTGTTCCTCAATTATTTTTTGGGCGAGTTCAGCAATTGTTGGATTTTCAAACAAGTAACGCAGAGGAAAATCCAGACAAAAAGCTTCTCGCAATCTAGAAATTACTTGTGTAGCTAGTAAAGAATGTCCCCCCAACTCGAAAAAGTTATCGTGAATTCCAACCTGTTTTAATTTAAGAACTTCAGCCCAAATTGTGGCTAATTCTTGTTCAGTAGGCGTGCGCGGAGCAACAAAATCAACCTCTAGATTTCTTTGGGAAGCATCTGGAGCAGGTAAAGCACGGCGATTTATCTTACCATTAGGAGTCAGAGGGAATTCCTCAAGAAATACGAAAGCCGCAGGAATCATATAATCTGGTAACTTTTCCTTGAGGAAGTTTCGCAGAGTGCTAGCAGTTGGTGGGTTGTCCGTGGTTAGGAGATAGGCAACTAAGTATTTGTTTCCAGGTTCATCTTCTCGTACAATGGCTACAACTTGTTTTATGTCAGAATGTTGATTTAAAACTGCTTCAATTTCTTCTAATTCAATGCGAAAACCGCGAATTTTTACCTGTGTATCTATTCGACCTAAAAATTCCAGATTTCCATCCGGAAGACGGCGCACTAAATCTCCAGTTTTGTAAAGTGTGTCACCCTCAATAAAAGGATTAGGAATAAATTTTTCATGGGTTAATGTTGGTTGATTTAAGTAACCTCTAGCAACACTCACCCCGCCCACATAAACTTCGCCCGGAACGCCAATCGGAACTCTGTGTAAATCTCTATCTAGTAGATAAACTGTCCTGTCACCGATGGGTTTTCCAATGGGAATTGAATGAACATTTTCAGCAAGTTGTTTGGGAATCGGATAACAACAGGTAAAAACTGTACATTCCGAAGGTCCATAAGCATTAATTATTTGGGTTTCCGGTAATAGTTCTAAAGCGCGACGAACATGAGGCACAGAAACGGACTCTCCGCCAATTAATAGTTGTTTAACGCCTGACAACCCTTGGGGTATGGTATCAATTATCAGATTAAAGAAAGCGGAAGTCAGCCAGAGGATATTAACTTTTTGTGCTTGGATAATCTGACTTAAGCCAACAGGTGTGGGAATTTTACCAGGGTAAAGTATACAACGTCCCCCGTAAAGCAAGGGCGGCCAAAGTTCTAGGGTTAATGCATCCCAGGAAATTGATGAATGTTGTAGCCAAATCTGTTGTGCATCAAGGTGAATGTAATCAACCCCAAACATAAAACCAAGAATGCTACGATGGGGAACTTCTGTTCCTTTTGGTGTTCCCGTTGAGCCAGATGTATAAATTATATAAGCTAAATTTTCTGGATTAACTTCATTGCTTAAATTGTCTTCTTTGTATTGGGCAATGATTTCCCAATCTGAGTCAAGATTCACTACAGTTTGATTGTGGATTGGCAGTAGCTGCTCGCACAAATGAGTTTGTGTTAGTAAGATGGATGCCTGTACATCTTTTAACATAAACTCTAGTCTTTCTGAAGGATAAGCTGGATCTAACGGAACATAAGCCCCACCCGCTTTGAGAATAGCGAGTATTCCTACCACCATTAAAAGTGAACGCTCAACACAAATTCCCACCCGTACTTCGGGTTTAACTCCCAGGGCTTGTAGGTAATGGGCTAATTGATTGGCGCGATTATTCAACTCCCGATAAGTTAAGTTTTGCTTTTCATACACAACTGCTACTGCGTTGGGAGTTTTTTCTACCTGTTCTTCAAATAAATTATGAATACACTTGTAATGAATAGAATCTATCTTTTGTTGACTTTCTTGCAGAATTACTTGTTCTTGTTCGGTTGCACTGAGCAGAGATAATTGGGAAATATCTTGTTGTAGATTGGCTGCCATTCCTTGTAGTAATGTCTGGAAATGTCCAATCATGCGCTCAATTGTTTGTTCCTCGAAGCGACTGGTATCATAGATAATCCTGCCAGACAATTGTGATTCAGGATTAACCACTATCGTTAGAGGATAATTCGTGCGTTCAAAACAACGAAGATGACTAATTTCTAAAGTGTTTTTATTTTTCTGTTCAGCAGAATCGAGCGGATAATTTTCAAATACTAAAAGGCTCTCAAACAATGGCATTCCTGGGGGAACATCACTTAGGTGCTGAATTTCCGCCAGGGAGTAGTAGGCATACTGTTCCTGCTCAAATGCTTGGGTTTGTAAATGCTTGAGCCAGGGCAATAATTCTGTTTTTGCTGTAACTTGTACCCGTATGGGGAGAGTGTTGATCAATAGCCCAACCATTGAATCGACTCCTGCTAGATTCGGTGGGCGACCGGATACAGTTGCACCAAAGACCACATCGCTTTCCCGACTGTAGCGGGAAAGTAGCAACCCCCATGCTCCTTGCACCAAATTATTCAAAGTTAAATGGTGCTGTCGCGCCTCATATTGCAGCTTGTCAGTTACTGTTTTAGATAATTGGAAAACTTTTTCATCATAGGTTTGTTGTTGCCCTGACTTGTCAAAAGTCAATTTATCTACCCTAAAATGGGTAGGAGTTTCAAACCCCTGGAGAATTTGTTGCCAAAAGTTCTTTGCCTGAGCAATATCCTGTTGTTGTAACCAATCAATATACTCTCGATAGGGACGAGCGGGAAGTAGGCGTAAATGTTCGCTTCGCTGATTAGCTTCATACAAAGCTAAAACTTCTTTTAGGACAATCTGCATCGACCAACCATCGAAGAGAATATGATGATGACTCCAGATAAATTGATAAGTTTTTTCCCCAAGTTGGATAATGGTGAAGCGCATTAGGGGAGGTTGAGAAAGATCGAATTCTTTTTGGCGATCGCCTTCTAAAAAATCCTCTAAATTCTGTTGTTGTTCATCGGCTGTTAAATTCCGCCAGTCCAGTTCCACCCACGGGAGTTCCACTTGCTTACTCACCATTTGCAAGGGCTTTTCTATCTCTTCCCAATAAAAGGAACTGCGTAAAACTGGGTGTCGCGCCACAACTTGCTGCCAAGCTTGTTGAAATGCAGGAAAATTCAATTTCCCACAGAGGATACAAAGCAATTGCTCAAAATAAATTTCCGATTCTGGTGCATAAAGGGTATGAAAAAGCATGCCCTGCTGCATGGGTGAAAGTTCATAAAGGTCTTCGATATTATCCACGAAACTACCTCTTCTTGGTTTTGTCTTTGTTGATTTTGGCTAAGAATTTATCTAACTGTTTTTGACTCAGTTTGGCTGCTGAGAAGTCAGAAGGAGTATGACCGATCGCATCAGGTGATTGACAGTGACCAATCAGGGTTTTTAATGCTTCCATAAACCCCAAAGCCAAACGCTCAATGGTAGTTCTTTGATGAACTTTCTTGCTGTAAGCCCAAGTCATTTCTAATTTTTCTGCGCGAATCAAGCCGCTTATTCCTAACAGGTGGCTGCGCTTATTGAGTAAGCTTTGTTCAGCTTTCAATTCTTTAGCCAAACCCAACACGTCAGATGTCCTAAGCTGATTGAACTGACCAAGGTAGTTAAAACTCACTTGTGCTTGGGGTAGCGCTTGTAGTTTTGTACGTATTGCGGCGTTTTCGTTCAGATATCGCAGTACACCATAACCAATGCCCCGGTTGGGAATACGCCGCAGTTGTTCTTTGACTGACTTTAAAGCCTCTGCTGGATCGTCACTTTCTTCTAGCTGTAACCGAACGGGAAATGAGGTGGTAAACCAGCCTACAGTGCGCGACAAATCCACATCCTCAAATAAGTCTTCTCGTCCATGACCTTCAAGATCAATCAGCAGAGAACGTTCTCCCGTCCATTGGGCAAAGCTTTGTACTAGGGCAGTCAAAAGCACATCATTAATTTGAGTATTGTAGGCAGAGGGTACATCTTGCAATAGGGCGCGGGTTTGTTCTTCAGTTAAAGAAAGTGACACAGAAGCGGTTGAGGCTACGGTGTTATCTTCTTTATTTGAAGGATAGTCAACTGGCAAGGCAGTAACTTTAAAATTATACTCACTGAGCCAGTAATCTAATTCCGTGGCGAGCGCCTCTGATTGTCCATATTCTGTTAGGCGATCGCTCCAATATTGAAAGGAAGTTGTTTTCGGTGGTAATTTAATAGCGTCGCCACGGCTGATTTGCTGGTAAGCAGTAGCCAAATCTTCGAGCAAAATTCGCCAGGAAATGCCATCTACTGCTAAGTGATGGACGATGAACAGCAACCGACCTGGTTGATTCTTGCCCAATATAAACAGTGCCACTCGGACGATTGATCCAGTAGATAAATCCAAACTAGCCTGTAGTTCAGCATCTTTAGCTTTCATCGCTGTTTGCTGTTCTTCTGGCGAAAGGTGCGACAAATCGATGACGCTCAATGGTACACTTTCCTGGGTAGCGGCGTAAATTTGCTGCCAGTTTTCCCCTTGTTGCACAAACCGCAAACGCAGAGCATCATGATGTAGTAACAATTGTTGTATAACTTGCTGCAATTGCTCATGTGTCAACTCTGGCGGCACTTCCAACATGGTGGACTGGTTAAAGTAATGAGGTTCAGGCAACTTCTGCTCAAAAAACCACTGCTGGATTGGTGTCAACGCCACTAATCCTGTTACTAACCCAAGTTCTGCTTTAACTTGGCGAGTTATACCTGCTACGACAGCTAACTCAGCAATGGTTTGGTACTTGAATAGCTGTTTAGGAGCAATTTGGATACCCGCCTGATTGGCACGGGAAATTATCTGAATGCTGAGGATAGAGTCTCCGCCCAGTTCAAAAAAGTTCTCGTGGATGCCGACTTTTTCTAGTCTTAAGATTTCTGACCAAATCGCCGCTAATTTCTCTTCTGTAAGTGTGCGAGGGGCAATAAATTTATCTTCGACACTGCGCGAAAAGTCGGGGACTGGTAAAGCGCGGTAGTCTACCTTTTGGTTGGGAGTCATCGGCAACGTTTCTAGCAACACAAACGCTGACGGCACCATGTAATTTGGCAGTTTCTGTTTGAGAAAATGGCGCAATTCATCGGAGGTTGGTTGCGGCTGGTGCGGTACGAGATAAGCCACAAGCCGCTTTTGTCCGGGAATGTCTTCACGTACAATGACGACCGCTTGCAATACTTGTGGATGTTGACGTAGTACCGTCTCAATTTCTCCCAACTCAATGCGGAAGCCACGAATCTTCACCTGATTGTCAACTCGACCGAGATATTCCAGGGTGCCATCTGCTCGAAATCTTGCTAAATCTCCTGTTTTGTAGAGTCGGTCACAGGTTGCATAAGGAATCGGATTCTGAATAAATTTTTCTGCCGTAAGTTCAGGACGCTGCCAATACCCTCTAGCTAAGGAAACTCCACCAATGTGCAGTTCTCCAGGAACTCCTACAGGTACAGGTTGCAGATATTTATCTAAAACATAAACCTGAGCATTGCTTATAGGTCGTCCAATCGAAACGGAAGTAACTGCTGAGGAATTGAGGTACTGTAGGGTGGTGATAACCGTTGCTTCAGTTGGTCCGTAACTATTAAATAATTGCGGTGGATGGGGGATATGAGCCACGCAACTATGCCAATGCTTCACTTTTTCCTGTTGAACTTCTTCTCCCCCAATAATCACAGTTCTCAAACTTTCAGGAACTCGGGAGTCTTGAGGAGTAAGTTCCGCTACCAACTGATGCCAGTATGCTGTAGGCAGATCCAAAACAGTTAACTGCCATTGGTCGCAACATCGCCAAAATTCGTCGCTGGAGTGCAGTATTTCTTCGGTGCGTAGCACTAAGGTTGCACCGACACACAAACAAGGAAAGATTTCTTCAATAGATGTATCAAAGCAAACAGACGCAAATTGGAGAATGCGGTCAGCCGCATTAATTCCATATTCATGAGTAGCGGTCATGACAAAATTCAACAATGACCGATGTTCAATCATCACTCCTTTGGGTTTACCCGTAGAACCAGAGGTATAAATAATGTAGGCAAGATTATTAAGTTGAACGTCACTAATCGGGTTGGCTGTACTGTGTGGCGCGATTACTGGCCAGTCCGTATCCAAACAAACTGTTTTTCCGGTATAATTTAGCAGTTTATTTTGGAATTTATCTTGCGTCAGCAAAATGCCTAGTTGCGTATCTGCGAGAATGTCAGCTAGTCGCTCTTTGGGATAAGCGGGGTCAAGGGGAACATAAGCACCACCCGCTTTGAGAATGCCGAGTAAGCCAACAATCATTTCAAGAGAACGGTCAACGCAGATACCAACTAGGGTTTCTGGTTTGACTCCCAAAGTTTGCAGATAGTGGGCTATTTGGTTAGTGCGATCGCTCAATTCGCGGTAGGTTAATTGTTGACCATCCTGCTCTACAGCTACAGCATCGGGCGTTAACTCTACCTGAGACTCAATCAACTTATGAATACACTCTGTTTGAGTATATTCCGTATAAGTCTGATTCCATTCCACCAGCAAGTTTTGTTGATATTGCGTTAACAGAGGTAATTTACCAATCTGTTGCTCTGGATTAGCTACAATCTCTCCTAGCAATTTTTGATACTGCTCTAGCATTCGTTGGATTGTGGCAGCATCAAAAAGGTCGCTGTTATATTCTAAGACTAGGGTAATTCCCTTAGCTCCCGTTTTAGCACCGTTCTGCACGCTTTGTTCAAAACGCGGTATGACCAGGAAATCCAGATCAAACTTGGCGGATTTGTTGCTGATGGGTTCATGCAAGCTGATGTCCAAGCCTGGGAGACTCAAATCCGGCATTGGGGAATCATGGAAGCTGAACATCACTTGAAACAGGGGATTGTGACTCAGGTTGCGTATTGGCTTGAGAACTTCCACCACTTTATCAAAGGGTAGGTCTTCGTTAGCGTAAGCTTCCATTGTCACTTGGCGCACTCGGCCGAGTAACTCCCGAAATGTGGGATTACCGGACAAATCGGTGCGTAAAACCAAGTTATTGACAATCATGCCAATTAACTTTTCTATCTCATGCATCCGTCGATTGGCAACAGCAGTCCCAACGCAAATATCATCTTGCCCAGTGTATCGGTGCAACATGACAAGAAAAGCTGCCAGCATCGTCATGAATAAGGTCACCCCCTCTCGACGACTGAGAACTCTGAGAGATCCACACAAGTCGATGGGAAGTTCCATCCTAATTTGATCGCCTTGGTAAGTTTGCTCTGTCGGTCGCGGGCGATCTAATGGTAATTCTAACAGGGGTGAACTGCCTGATAACTTTTGTTGCCAGTAGGCTAATTGGGCTTGGGCTGCTGCGGTTTTTACCCATTCACGCTGCCAATGGGCAAAGTCCGCAAACTGCAAGCGTGGTTCATTTAGTGGGGAGGGTTTACCCGCACAGAAGGCTTGATACAGTTCCACTAACTCACCCAAGAACACGTTGAATGACCAGCCATCATGAGCCATGTGATGCTCAATGTGGATCAATAGATGTTCTTGATCGCTCAACTTTAATAAAACCCACCTCACAAGGGGTAGTTGATTCATGTCAAAGGGCTGCTGCACTTCTGCCTCAACTAGCTTTTGAGCCTCAGCTTCTTGCTCAGATTCCGGGAATGACTGGAGGTCAATCACTGTGAAACTGATTGGTTGGTGTGGGTTAATGACCTGAAATAGCCGCCCATTTATCGCTGGATAAGTCGTGCGAAAGATTTCATGACGCTGTACAATCTCGTTGAGGCATTGTTGTAAGACTGTGACATCAAGCCGACCTCGAAATCGCATCGTTGCCTGGAATTGGTAGGCACTATTTTCCGGCGCTAATTGCTGGATAAAATACACTCGCTCTTGGGCAAAGGAGACTGGCAAGAGTCCTTCATGGGAAATTCGTTCTATGGCAGGACGTTGCCACTGTTCCTCTTTTTGACCCTGTTCGATGAGTTGAGCTAAACTTTCTATGGTGGGGTTTTCAAAGATTTGGTGAAAAGACAACTCAACTTGGAAAACTTCGCGCACGCGAGAAAGCATCTGAGTTGCAATTAGAGAATGACCACCCAGAGAGAAAAAATTATCATTGACTCCAATCTGTTCAAGTCCTAGTAACTCCGCCCAGATGACCGCTAACTTCTCTTCAATTGGGTTACGAGGCGCGACAAAGGTTACTTCAAGATCGGGGCGTAAGCGATCGGGCGCTGGCAGATTCCGACGATCCACCTTGCCATTAGGCGTGAGGGGCAAGGAGTCCAAAATCACAAAGGCTGCTGGCACCATGTAATTGGGCAGCTTTTCTTCCAGGAAGCTTTTTAAAGTAGTAGCGTAGGCAAAGCCCGCCGCAGGCATCGCTTCCAGTTTTTGATTAAGGACAATATAAGCAACAAGCCGCTTATCACCAGGGATATCTTCACGGACGATTACCACTGCCTGAGATACATCCGGGTGTTGACTCAAAACCGCCTCAATTTCTAAGAGTTCAATACGAAAGCCACGAATCTTTACCTGATGATCGACTCGACCCAAAAACTCAATATTACCATTTGGTAAATAGCGGCCTAAGTCACCTGTTTTATATAATTTTGAATTGCCAAAGGGATTGGGAATAAATTTTTCTTCGGTTAAATCTGGGCGATTGAGATAGCCTCGTGCCAAGCCGTCGCCACCAATATATAATTCACCAGCAGTACCAATAGAGACTGGTTGAAGTTTGGAGTTTAATATATATATTTGTGTATTAGATATCGGGCGACCAATTGGGAGATTTGTTGCCCCTTCTGGTACATCTTGCACAAGGTACCAACAACAGAATGTTGTACTCTCAGTCGGGCCATAAACATGTAGCAATCGTTGTGGCAATCCATTTCTCAGAACTGCTTGAACTGACTTGGGATCTACAGCTTCACCACCAAATAGCAAGTATCGCAGGTCTTTAAATACGTGAGGGACAATACTCGCTAACTGATTAAATAAGGCTGTAGTCAAGAATAATACACTGATTTTTTGTTCGTGGATGCACGCGGCAAAATCCTCGGGCGAAAGCACAACATTCTGAGGAATCACCACCAGCCTAGCCCCGTGCAGGAGAGAACCCCAGATCTCGAAAGTGGCTGCATCAAAGGAAGCATTTGAGGCTTGGGCAATGCGATCGCTAGCTGTAAACTGCACGTAATTGGTATTGCATACTAGCCGATTGACAGCCCGATGCGGTACAGCGACTCCCTTTGGTGTTCCTGTAGAACCGGAGGTATAAATCACATAAGCCAGGTTTTCAGGCGTCACATCGCTAGTAGGATTTTCTTGACTCTGGCGGCTAATCGCTTCCCAATCCCTATCCAAACAAACCGTCTTCACCCCGCTTTCAGAAAATTCTTCAACAAACTTTTGCTGGGTTAACAGTACTTGCACTTGTGAATCTGACAGCATAAACGATAAACGCTCTTTGGGATACGTTGGATCTAGCGGCACATATCCTCCACCCGCCTTGAGAATTCCCAACATTCCCACTACCATTTCCCAAGAACGTTCAACGCAAATCCCTACTAGTACTTCTGTCCCTACACCCAAAGATTGCAGATAATGTGCTATTTTGTTGGCTCGGTGATTCAACTGTTGATAAGTAAGTTTCTGCTCATCGAAGACGACAGCAATATTGTCTGGAGTTTTTTCTACTTGTGCTTCAAATAGTTCATGTATGCACAAATGTTTAGGATAATCTACCGTTGTATCATTACATTCCACCAATATTTTATGTCGCTCCTGCTCAGTTAAGGCAGAAGAATCATCAACAGAATGAGTATAGCCAACCACTATTTCTTGCATAAACTTAATTCAATGGACATCAATATTTCATCTTTGGGATCAAGCAGCAGACAGAATCATTTGAGATTTGAGATTTGAGATTTGCAATTGTTCAATTCAAGTCTACCAGTAATTCACTTAACTCCTGGTTTTTTTCTGTTGATTTTGGCTAGGAATTTGTCAAGTTGTTGTTGATTGAGTTTGGCAGCAGCAAAGTCAGAAGGCGTATAGCCTTGGGACTCTTTTGACTGACAGTGAGTTATTACGGTTTTTAATGCTTCCATGAATCCAAAACTCAACCTTTCAATACTGGATCGTTTGTGAATTTTCTCACTATAAGCAAACTCCATTTCTAACTTTCCTGAGTGAATTAATCCGCTCACTGCCAAGAGATGGCTGCGATTTCCGCGCCTACTCTGTTCTGATTTCCATTCTTTAACGGATCCGAACATCGCAGAAGCAGACAGAACTTGGTCAAATTGACCTAAATAATTAAAACTAACTTCTGCTTGAGGTAAATTCCGGAATTTCTGTTTAACTTCCGGATTTGGATATAAATATCGCAAAATACCATAACCAATACCATGTTTAGGTAGGCGACGCAGTTGTTCTTTAACTAATTTTAAAGTTTCTTCTAACTGTTCAACAGAACTCAGTTTTAATTGCACAGGGAACAAAGTAGTAAACCAGCCTACGGTACGGGATAAGTCTACATCTTCAAATAAGTCTTCTCGTCCATGTCCTTCTAGATCAACAACTAAGGAATTTTCTCCTGTCCATTGGTGAAAGCTCTGTACCAACGCAGTCAACAAAATATCGTTAATTTGTGTGTTGTAAGCAGAGGGAACATCTTGCAACAAGGCGCGGGTTTCATCCTCATTTAAAAAGAGAGTTAGAGAATTAGTTGCAGCTATGGTATTTTCTTCTTTAGCTAAGGAATAATCTCTAGGTAAATAAACAATATTACCCTCAAACTGAGATAACCAATAATTAATTTCTGTGGCAAGAGTTTGTGATTGACTATACGCTTGTAGCTGATTTGCCCACTCTTGAAAAGAAGTTGTTTTCGGTGGCAATTTGATGGCTTCGCCACGGTTAAGCTGCTGATAAGCGGTTGCTAAGTCTTCCAACAAAATTCGCCATGAGATGCCATCTACCGCTAGGTGATGGATAATAATTAGTAGTTGACTTGGTTGATTGATTCCCAGGTTAAACAACGCGACTTTTATAATTTCTCCTGATGACAAATTCAGGCTGGCTTGAAGTTCAGCATCTTTTGTTTTGATTGCGGTTTGTTGTGCTTCGGGAGAAAGTTCGGACAAATCCACAATGGTGAAAGGCACTGTTTCTGGGAGTGGATCGTTAATCTGTTGCGGAGCAACGCTTTTTAGAACAAATCGCGATTCTCCCAAGGGGAGACGTGCAAAGCACGAACGCAAAGTATCGTGATGCGATAATAATTGTTGCACCGCTTGTTTTAATAACTCTGGTTTTGTCCCTGATGGAATTTCTAGTAAAGCTGACTGGTTAAAGTAATCAGCATCCGGAAAATTCTGCTCGAAAAACCAATGCTGGATGGGTGTTAGCGGTACTGAACCCGTGACTACCCCCTGGTTGGCTTTTATTTGACTGGTTGTGCCTACAACAGTGGCTAACTCGGCAATGGTTTGATGCTGAAATAGTTGTTTTGGAATTAGTTGTAACCCGGCTTGATTTGCTCTAGAAATCATCTGAATACTGATGATCGAATCGCCACCCAACTCAAAGAAATTGTTGTGAATGCTGATATTTGGTCGTCTTAATACTTCAGCCCAAATAGCGGCTAACTTTTCTTCTGTGGGAGTTCGAGGAGCAACAAATCCTACCTCTACATTTCTATCAGCAGTATCTGGGGCAGGCAAAGCACGATAGTCTACTTTACCATTAGGGGTCATCGGTAACTGATCCAAAGGGACGAAGGCAGAAGGAACCATGTAGGGAGGCAACTTCTGTTTGAGGAATTGGCGGATCTCGTCAATTTGTACTTGTCCTTGATTTCCCACCATATAAGCTACAAGACGCTTATTGCCAGGATTTTCTTCATGGGCAATGACAACAGCTTGAGCAACCTGCGGATGTTGATTTAAAACTGTTTCAATCTCACCAAGTTCAATCCTAAAACCGCGAATCTTCACCTGAGAATCCATCCGCCCTAAATATTCCAGATTCCCATCAGGTCGATAACGGACTAAATCTCCTGTTTTATATAATTTTGAATTTTGAGATTGCGTCGCTTCGCTCGCAACGCTACGCGATTTTGAATTGTCAAAGGGATTGGGAATAAATTTTTGCAATGTCAATTCTGGACGGTTCAAGTAACCCCGCGCTACACCTGCACCGCCAATATGGAGTTCCCCTGGTACTCCGATAGGAACGGGCTGCAAGTATTGATCTAACACATAGATTTGAACATTATTAATGGGTTTGCCAATAGGAACTTCCTGATGATTAAGGACGTTGTCTGACAACTTAGATAAAGTTGCAACCACACTGGTTTCAGTTGGGCCATAACTATTAACTAACTGCGGATAATTGCCCACCACTTGATGCCACATTGCAACTTTTTCTGGTAGCACTCGCTCTCCACCAAGAATTACCAGTCGTAATGATTCAGGTAATAATAAATTTCCACTGGTTAATTCACTTACCAATAAATGCCAGTAAGCTGTTGGTAAATCCCATACTGTCAATCCCCATTGTTGAGACTGTTGTATAAACGCAGACACAGACTGCAACATTTTCTCGGTACGCAGCACGAGTGTCCCACCGCAACTTAAACAAGGGTAGATTTCTTCGGCAGCGGTATCAAAACTAATTGAGGCAAATTGAAGAACGCGTTCGCTTGCTGTTATTTTATATTGAGCGATCGCTGCTTGCGTAAAATTAACCAAGGATCGATGTTCAATCAGCACCCCTTTGGGCTTGCCTGTAGAACCTGATGTATAGATAACATACGCCAAGTTACTGGGTGCGACCTCATGTACAGGATTTTCTTGACTCTGGTTCGCAGCAATCAAGTCCTTTTGAGTATCTAAACAAACCATTTGTAGGGGCTGTTCAGCTTTCATGGTTGCCCATTGCTGCATTGTCACCAAAATTGGTATTTGAGCATCGTTGATGATTTCAGTCAATCGTTGTGCTGGATAGGCGGGGTCTAAGGGTACATAAGCACCAGCCGCTTTGAGAATTCCCAAAAGTCCCACTATCATCTCTAAGGAACGCTCAATGCAGATTCCGACTAATGTATCGGGTTTTACTCCCAAGTTTTTCAGATAGTGAGCAAGTTGATTAGCTTGTGTATTTAATTCCTGATAGGTAAGTTTTTGGTTCTCAAATACCACTGCTACTGCATCAGGGGTCAAAACTCCCTGTTCTTCCACTAGCTGATGAATACATTTCCCTTCAGGATAGGCTGTTTTCGTCTGGTTCCACTCAACCAATAATTGCTGCTGCTGTTCGGACGTTAGTAAGGGATACTGCGAAATGGGTTGATCAGGGTTAGGCACAATCCCTTCTAGCAATATTTGATACTGTGCCATCATCCGCTCGACGGTGGCAGCATCAAAGAGGTCGCTGTTATATTCCCACACAAGAGTTATGCCCTCTGTTTCGATTCCCTTGGCTTTGTCTTGGGAATTACGTCCTACTCGTTGTTCAAAACGGGGAATAACAACAATATCCAGATCGAATTTGGCTGATTTATTGTTGAGTGTTTCATGCTGTTTAATCGTCAACCCTGGTAAACGCAATTCAGGTAGGTGAGCATCATGGAAGCTGAACATCACCTGAAATAGGGGATTGTAGCTGAGATTTCTCTCTGGTTTTAGAATCTCTACAACCTTATCAAAGGGTAAGTCTTCGTTAGCATAACCTTCTAAAGTTACTTGACGCACTTGAGCCAGAAGTTCTCGAAAGGTGGGGTTTCCGGAAACATCTGTGCGGAGAACAATATTATTGACAATCATGCCAATCAACCCTTCTGTTTCCCGCCAACGTCGATTAGCGACTCCAGATCCTACACAAAGGTCTTCTTGTCCCGTGTAGCGGTAGAGCATGGTCACGAACACCGCAAACATACTCATAAATAAAGTTACCCCTTCTTGACGACCCATATTTCTTAGGGCTTCGCAGACATCAAGAGGAAGCTCCATCCGCAGCATTCCGCCTTGGTAAGTTTGCTCGACTGGTCGCGGGCGATCTAATGGTAATTCTAGTAAAGGAGGACTGCCAGATAATTTTTGTTGCCAATAGTTTAGTTGGGCTTGTGCTTCCTCCGTTAACACCCACTGTCGCTGCCAATGGGCAAAATCTGCAAACTGAAGCGAGGGTTCAGCTAGGGGTGAGGGTTTTCCTTCAGAAAAGGCTTGATATAGTGTTAATAATTCCCGCAAAAATAAATTGAATGACCAACCATCATGAACCATGTGATGTTCAACATGAACTAACACATGTTCTTGGTGATTTAATTTTAATAATGTCCAACGAATTAAAGGTAATTCACTAATCTTAAATGGTTTTTGAACTGCGATGTCTGTTAATCTTTGAACTTCGGCTTCCTGTTCAGATTTGGAAACACTTTGGAGGTCTATAACTTCTAATTTGACAGGTTGCGGAGGGTGAATGACTTGTACTAGCTTTCCTTCTACAGCCGGAAATGTGGTGCGAAAAATCTCATGACGGCGTAAAATTTCGCTGAGACTTTGTTCAAGAATAGGTATATTCAAATTTCCCTGAAAGCGCAAACTCTCTTGAAATTGGTAAGCACTCATAGAGGGTGCTAATTGCTCAATGAAATATACCCGTTCTTGGGCAAAGGAAACTCTTAAGTAACCCTTTCTGGAAATTGGCGTAATTTTAGCTTGGGGTGATGGCTGTTTTAATTGTTGTTGTTTAATGACCTGAATTAAGTCATTGATCGTCGGATTTTCCAAGAGTTGCTTAAAGGATAGCTCAACTTGAAAAACGTCTCGTATCCGAGACAGAATTTGTGTGGCGATGAGAGAATGACCACCCAGTTGGAAAAAATTGTCATTGACTCCGATTTGTTTCCATCCGAAAACCTGACACCAAATTTCTGCTAGAGTTTCTTCTTGGGCGTTACGCGGGGCGAGAAAGGCTTCTTGGAGGTGGGGACGTATGGGATCGGGGATGGGAAGTGCCTGACGATCAACTTTCCCATTGGGAGTAAGAGGTAAAGTCTCTAAAGAAATCAAGACGCTTGGTATCATGTAACTGGGTAGCTTGTATTTAAGGAAGCTTTCCACAGTTGTGAGAGTAATCTCCATCTGTTGATGGAGAACAAGATAAGCTACCAAACGTTTGTTTCCAGGGGAATCTTCGCGAACAATGACTACGCTTTGAGATACTTGGGGATGTTGATTGAGGACAGATTCTATTTCTCCTAGTTCAATTCTGAAGCCGTTAAATTTTACTTGATAGTCAATACGTCCTACAAATTCTAGGTTGCCGTCTGGTAGATACCGTCCTAAATCACCAGTTTTATATAACTTGGAATTGTCAAAAGGATTTTCAATAAATTTTTCTGTAGTCAATTCTGGACGGTTGAAATAGCCCCTTGCTAATCCAGCACCACTAATGTATATTTCTCCAATTACTTCCGTCGGGACTGGTTGCAGATTTTGATCTAATACATAGACGTGGATATTCTCTCCCATTGGCTTACCAATAGGTATTGCTGTTCCCTCAAGTTGCGTGGTGCTCAAACTTGATAAAGAGCAAAGTGTAGCTTCAATGGTAGTTTCGGTAGGTCCATAGGCATTAATCAACTCAGGAAATTTGCCTACACACTTGAGCCACATCTTAACTTGTTCTGGCAGTACCGGTTCTCCACCAATAATCACCAAGCGTAATGATTCGGGTAATGTTATTTGACCAGTAGCTAATTCATTGACTATTAAATACCAGTAAGCTGTGGGTAAATCCCACACAGTGATTTGCCAATCTTGAGATTGCTGTACAAATGAGGCGACCGAGTTTATCATGTCCTCAGTTCGTAGGACTAAAGTTGCACCACAACTCAGGCAAGGATATATTTCTTCGGCGGCGACATCAAAACTCATCGAACTGAACTGGAGAATGCGTTCGCGAAGCGTACCCGTAGGGTTCTCACACTCAGATATCTTGTATTGTGCGATCGCCATCTGGGTAAAATTCACCAACGAGTGATGTTCAATCATCACTCCTTTTGGTTTTCCAGTTGACCCTGATGTGTAGATGACGTAAGCCAGATTATGAGGTTTTACTGTATTAACAAGAGGGCGATTCCTGCGGAACGCTACGCGATCGCTGTGGTGAAAAATTTCATCTTGTTGGCTATCTAAACAAATTACCTGTCCTGAATAATCAGATATTAAAGTAGACCATTTTTCTTGCGTTACTAACACAGAAATTTGAGCATCTTGTACCATGTAGCTCAATCTTTCTGCTGGATAAGCAGGATCTAGGGGAACATATGCTCCTCCAGCTTTGAGAATCCCCAATAAACCCACTATCATTTCTAAGGAGCGATCCAGACAAATTCCGACTAGTACCTCAGTTCCTACCCCGAGTTCTTGTAGATAATTAGCGAGTAGGTTAGCTTGAAAATCTAATTCCTGGTATGTCAGTTCCTTCTGCCCAAATACCACAGCTATTGCTTGCGGAGTTCGCGCAACTTGGGCTTCAAATAACTGATGAATACATTGTTTCAACATAAGCCAGATATTTTTGCAATAAGGTACTTCTACTGACCAGAATGCACTCTCCAAGGTAAGCCTAAAAAACCGGGTTTCTGAACGAAATATTAATGTTTTTAGGCTGAGTGATTTGCAAGAAACCCGGTTTTTATTTATCCTGACTTGATAATAGCTTAGTATTTAATCAAGATTGTGACTGATTTTGCCGAGAACAGCAGAGATCGCCACCGTTCTCGGGGAGGCCAAATAGTTTTTGCCTGTTGGATCGCCACTGCGTCCTTTAAAATTGCGATTGGTTGCATAAACTCCTGTTTCTTCTTTGTCCAAAACCCCAAGTCCAGAATTGATACAAGCCCCACAACCTGACTTGAGAATCTGTGCGCCTGCTTGTTCAAAAATCTCAAGATAGCCTAATGCTTCAGCTTTTTCACGAATCTCCACGGAAGCAGGTACAATAAACAAGTTGACTTTGTCTGCTATTTGACGACCCTGCAAAACTTCCGCAGCCTGAGCCAAATCGTAGAGTTTGCCCCCCGTACAAGAGCCAATAAAAGCTTTGGTAATCGGAATCTCCTCTAACTGACTAATCGGGACTACCTGATCGGGTTTCGGGGGGCGGGCGACTTGCGGTTCTAAATCACTGAGGTCAAATTGATACACTCTTTCGTACTCAGCATCTGGATCGGCAAGAATTTCTTCAAATCCTTGTGAAGATCGGCTTCTCACATAGTTCCGAGTCGTGTCATCAGGAACAATCAAGCCACACATAGCACCACACTCAATGGCCATATTGGCTAGAGTTAACCGTTCATCAAAGGGTAGTTGTGCAAGAATTGACCCTCTAAACTCCATGACCTTACTGGTAGCGCCAGCACAGCCGATTTGCCCCAGAATAAACAGGATAATATCTTTAGCGCTGATTTGGGGAGGTAGGGTTCCAGACAACTCGAATACTAGGGTTTGCGGAACACGAATCCACATATCACCCATAGCATAAATATTCGCCATATCCGTCGTGCCTACACCCGTGGAAAAGGCTCCCAATGCCCCATATGTACAGGTATGAGAATCTGTACCAGCAATTATCATTCCTGGTCGGACAAATCCTTTTTCTGGTAGTAGAACGTGGCAGATGCCTGCTGCTTCGCCTGGAGAAACTATATCAAATAAATGGCATCCTTGGTCGTGGGCAAACTGAACCATCTGTTCATACATGAGATGGGCTTTGTTATCAGGACGGATGTCATTAACTTGAATAAAGTGATCTGCTACCAAAACCACTCGTTGCGAATCCCACAACTTTGCCCCTTCTCCATAGTGTTTATAAAATGTCTTGGCTACAGGCGCAGCGACAGCATCGTGGGATAAGGCTAAATCAACCTGGGCAAAAACCACTTCTCCTGGCTGGACGTAGGAATTACCAGAGGCTTTAGCCAAGAGTTTTTCGACTAAAGTCATGGATCGTTCCGGAGTCAGGCTGGGAGGAACGGTAATTTTCCCCTGACGACGCATCTGATTAAAAGGTATCAGCCCACCAACAGCTGATATCGCATCAACTACTGGATTCTGCTGTTTTTCCCCCAGAATTTCTAGGGATAGTCCAATATTAATGCTATTACGGTAAAAAATTTCGGCGAATGATCGCGCCCGAATCTTCTCAATTCCAGCGGCTTTGAGGGCAATGGGGGCAATTTCTCGACTAGAACCACACCCAAAATTTTCTCCCGCTTCAATCACATTATATTTTAATAACTCCCCTACTCCAATAAGATGTTCTAAGGCATACTGTTTTAAGTGATCAGGATCATCTGTTGTTCCTCGATTAGCAGGAATAATATCATCGGTATTGATATCATCTCCTAAATGTAAAACCTTATTTGCATGACTCATGAAGTACTCCTAATTCAGAATGTTGCACGGTGGAAAGTTCTTCGAGCAAAAGGTCAACTAAGGTTTCAGTCTTGACAGAAATTTCTGCTCCTTCGGGAGACAAATCAGCTGTTCGATATCCTTTAGCTAAAATTCGGTCTTGTGCTGCAATAATCCGTTGGGCAGCCCCCACTTTTCCCCATTGCTGAAGCATTAAAATACACGCTGCGAGAGTTCCGAGAGGATTCGCAATTCCTTTGCCAGCAATGTCTGGGGCTGTGCCGTGAATCGCTTCGTACAGCCCAAATCCATCAGCATTCAGACTGGCTGATCCTAATAAGCCGATAGAGCCAACTAAGGCACCGCCAATATCGCTCAGAATATCTCCAAACATATTGCCCGCCAAAATCACATCAAATCTCTGAGGATTTAGAACCATTTGCATAGCTAAGTTATCCACCAGCATTGGCTCCACGATAACACCTGGAAACTGTGTAGCTTCCTCTTGCACTAGACGAGTCCAGGGCAAGTGGGGTAAGGCGTTTTCTTTGTGGGCTACGGTGAGTAATCCTCGTCGTTGTTGGGCTTGCTGTAAGGCTTTGCGAGCAATTCGCCGAATCTCTTCATCATAATAGCGCATGGTATGATAGCCATAAGCTCCGTTATCATCGCAAGACCGTCCAGCTGGTCCAAAATAAATCCCACTGACCAGTTCTCGAACGATTAGCATATCGAGTCCTTGAACTTTCTCTGGTCGGAGGCTAGATTTATGTAGCAGACTGTTAACAATACGAATCGGGCGAAGATTGCAAAAAAAGTCGAAGTGCTTTCGCAGTTCTAGCAGTCCTCCAACACTTGTCGCGCCAAATACAATTCCATCAGATCCATCGCATAGTTGGGCAGTAGCTTGAGGGAAGTAAGTACCAAATTGCTCTTTAGCTGCTGCACCAAGCCAACCATAGTCTACCTGCAAAGTAAATCCTTCAAGTTTAGCAACGTGTTGCAGAATTTCTAAGCAAGCTTCCACAACTTCTGGTCCAATCCCTTCCCCAGGAATGGCGACGATCCGATAAGACGGCTTATTTAAAGACCCCATTGTTCCATAACTCCAACACTTCGTTCACTGTAAAATAGCGTTCTTGTTCAGCTTTGGGATTTTTATTGAGCGATCGCTAGCTATTGCTTGCGGAGTTCACACAATTTTGTTTTCAAATAACTGATGAATACGTTGTGACATGAGCTAGAGATTTTTCAAATAAGGGTTAAAGGATGAAAAGTATCAGGGTATAAGATAACCATTGTTTGAGAAACTACTGGAACACTATCAGTTAGATAATTTTGAGTAATGACCTTTGAGTATTTAATCCAGGATAGTTGGACTCAAAGGTCATTATTTTTCAAAAAATGTCGTAGATTAAGTTTTTCTAAACTCTACATCTACATAACTCTACCTTCCTGTACAAGAAAGTTACAAATTGAGCTAACACCTACATAGTGACATTTTAGATGAAGCATCACCGAATTTAATAGTGAAATTATTCTTCAACAATTTCAACTGTCCTTGGTTCATCAGATGGCACAGTATAAGTATTAGTTTCTGAACTAATATGATTTTTCAGTTTGAGTTTTAGTTCGTCTGAAATGGGTAAATCATTAATTTCTTTGAGGAGAAATCTCACGGATTCCGTTTTGCTACGTTCTGCATAAACTGCCTTGAGAATAGCTTCAATTCCATATCCTGCTATAGTATCTCCCAAAACTGTTATTAGACCAAGCAATCCTATACCTCCTACGATGCCAAACGGTCCTCCCACCGCTGTGAGGGCAGCAGCAACAGCAGCTGAACTCCCTCCTGCTGTGGCTGTTAGAATCACGAGAATTATGCCAGGAAGACCCAGACCGGCAAGTTTTTTAACGATTTCATCCATTGGAATTACCTCAAATTTTAGGTTTTGGTTCAAACATTACTCAGGGTATCAAACTGGAGTCTTTGTAAACAAAGAAACCCATTATTAAATCTAGACTAAGCGAGAATAGAGTGACTTACGCTCAGATAGAGTTAAGATTTTAGAAAATTTTCTCTATTTACCCTTACTTGATAGCTTAGTCTTTAATCAAGATTGTGACTGATTTTCTCGAAAAAAACTGAGATCGCCATCGTTTTTGGGGAGGCGAAATAGTTTTTGCCTGTTCGACCGCCACTGCGCCCTTCAAAATTGTCATTGGTTGCATAAACTCCTGTTGCTTGCTCTGATTAAGACTCATACTGTAGTTGAGAACTCTTGTAAAATATGGAATTTAAGACTCAAAGCCAAACCTAGAAACTGTTTTACCTCTGAATTCTGAATTGTTCTATAAAATTTAGTTTGATAAAACACTACACAACTCATCGATGTCTTGGCTCTTTTCGGCAATCAATCGATGGGCTATAACTTCTAGCTTCCGGAGATTCTCCAGTTTTGCATTATCTATTTCTTCCAATTCAGGAGTTAAAAATGTTTGGAAGCGATAATAACTTTTCGTTTCCTTGTTATTAGACTCAAATAATCGTTCTAATTCTCCGGCTACTACTTCACTACCACCGTCCAAAACAATATTTAAAAGCGGTTTTGCCCATTGCAAAAGTCCCCAATTCTTGACATCGTTATAAGGGTAAACACTCGTCAGGGAACCTGTACCTAAGGAAACGACTAAAATATCCTCTGTATTGAGGAGTTGTGTTTTGTCTTGTCTACTAATTTGTGCTTCCACAATCGCCAAATTTGCTGGATTATTAGCTACTAATCCTCCATCAACTAAAGTATAGAAGTTATTGGAATTATGATAACTAGGAATACGATGGGGAGCAAAATAAGTGGGAGTAGCGCTAGTCGCTAGTGCCGCGTCTGTAAGGGTAAAACCTGCGCATAACTTGCGAAAGTTTCGAGATACTGTCTCTTGTTTGTCCAGCTTATTTGTAAAAAATATAGGAATTCGCTGCTCAATATCGTAGCTAGTGACGAAAACTTCTTTCAAACTTTTTTCTAAAGGAGTGTCTCCAAAATATTGCCGGAAAATTTCCTCTCTGCCGTCAGAAGAATATTTTGGCTGGACAAATATATCCTCTAGCTGACCGAGTATTCTTTCAAATAATGGCTCGTAAAAGATTTCACATCCATATTCAAGAAAGATTTGTACAAGTTCCTCTGCACTGTATTGGGCGACTGACAAGTTTTCAGATAGATCTGGTGGAGTTAATCGAGGTTTAGTTAGTCCGAGTGCAAGAATTCCTCCGCTTGAAGTGCCAGCAATCAAATCAAACAAACTAAAAATTGGCTTTTGTGTCCGCTTTTCAATTTCTGCCAGTATGAGTGCTGGAATAATGCCTCGAATACCGCCTCCATCAATGGCAAGTATTTTATATTTGGAATTCGCTGCCGTATTCATGGTTTCTTGAGATTCTTCCTGAGTTAATTTTTGTGCTTGTTTCTGCGGTTGAATAGTGACTAAAACTCCGCTTTGATTCGTTTGGTTTATTTTGATTTCCCCCTCTTTTGGCAAGGAGGTTAGAGAGGTTTGGGCGTTAGTAGATTTTTTCTCTGTCTCTTTTTCTTCCTTTGGTTGCTCCTCATCCCCTACCACTGGCGCTAAATCAGTCATCGCTTGAGTGGAGGAATCTTCCTGTAGTACTGCAATTTCTGTTAGAGGGGAAGTGTTCTCTAGACTTGCCGTTTCACCTTGTTTCTCGCCTTCACTGGAGGACTGTGCGAGCGTAAATGGAAGTTCTGCTAAATCCCAAGTAGGATTACCATGCAGCTTTCCATCATAGCCATTTCCAGTTTCGTCTCGGATAGTTGTCCCTTCTGCTTCATTTAATGTCCAGTAAGCTACTAATCCTTCTTCATTCCCAACTAGAGGCTGATAGCGTTGCGTTTGAATTTCTGTTTGGGAACAGGGGTAATTCCAGACGCTAATGTTAGCTAATTGACCTGTGAAAAATATGTTGTTGTGTAAAGTCGCGCCAAGAGTTACAGAACTAGTTGCTTTGTTTAAAAAGGTACCTGTTAAAGAGCCAGCATATTCATGGTCATCAAGATGTATGGTTAGTTGACCTTGATTAAAAACAATAGCAAAGAAGTGCCATTGTCCGACACTTAATTCCCCATTGCCAAAGGTTTTGATCACATTGTCAACTTTCTCATCAATGTATACATCTAGATTTCCTGACTCACTTATGCCGAACTCAAAATTATCACTGTATCTATCTGAAGAACGGGCAAAAAAAACATTGCGCGTCCCATAAGTGCTGGCTTTGTTTGTTAGTTGATGAGGATTAATCCATCCAGAAATCGTAAAAGCTGAACTCCCCTCAGCAAAAACACCTCCAATATCACTCTTACCAAAATCTATGTAACTCTCCTGACCATCAAATGTTAGAACTAATCGGGTCTCTACTTTGTTTATCACGAGATTTTTTCTCCAAATATGAGTCTATTTTATAGGTTTATCAAATCTAATTTTAATGTTAAATCATACTCTTCAATTGACTCAACTAGTTCCGTTGTATAGCTACACGATAGGAAAAGCGCGTTAAAAACTTCCTCGCTATGTGAGCAATTGCAGCCATTCTACTATAGTTGCGACTTTGCAGACCGGCTCTAGCTGCAAATCAGTTATGGTTTGTAACTATTCTTGTCTTGATTCACTGTTTTAATTATTTTTTAATTCTTTTAAATATCTGCTTAACTGTCTTAACTGTCTTAACTGTCTTAACTGTCTTAAGTATTGGTACAGTTTTTTTGTGAAGCTCAGGAATTTGTAAGCTGAAGTTGAAAAGATGTTTTAAAATGAGGGGTGTCGTAAGAAACTTCACAAGGGTAATCGTATAAATTTGTAAAATAACAGTTTAGATGGAGGAGAACGAGGGAAAAACTTTATGCGAACGCTTATACTGAGCGCTATGTGCTATCACTAAACACATTGTGATGGTCAGTAACTATTTGAGGTTTTCACGATGAATGTATTTGTTTCATTCGTTAGCAGGCCTGTAATCGCGCCCCTTTTGCGCTCATATTTTGCACCTCTAGGTAAAAATCCAGGCAATGTAAAAAGTGCGCGATAAGGCAACCGGATTTTTCTTGGTTTTTATCGCGCTCATCAAGAATTGTAGTTTAATGACTCAATCTTAAATTACAATTACATCTTTAATATTGGTGCAAAATGTGAGCGATCGCCTTGCTAGAAATGGAGAAAATCCAGAGAAGGGTAATTTATAAAGTAAATATAAAGAGATGGCTTTAAAGAAGATGCAATACACCTTTTGGTGTTTGCTTTCCTTTGGAATCGCCCATCATACTTTGTGTGTACAAGATAGAGTGTAGATGACAATAAAAGCCTATAAGACGAATTTGAATGACAGGAAAGGGCAAGTGATAGAACTGCTAATTCTGCTAAAATGGTGGCTGAAAAACTGTGGATATGTGTGAGGTTTAAATGTCATCTCCGACGTTATTCGTACTGTATGGCAGTTAGGTAATCTTAATTTTCAAAGAACGGACTTTAAGAAGGATATACAAGTTAATGCAGTTAGAGAATTCTAATCAACTTTTAGTCAATTTCAGTCAAAAAAGTTTTACAGATAAGGAAATAGAAGTTGCTATCCGAGCCAGTTTGACTATTAATGATTGTGTAGTAATAGAGAGACAAACAAAAAAAAGAACACACGAGTTAGTTGCTTATGTAGTTCCATCAGGTTTATTTGTACCAGAACAATTGTTGTCTCACCTGCAAACAATTCTGCCTACCGAATTGATACCTACAGCATTCGTACCAGTTTCCACCATACCCTTAACAGATGCAGGGCAGGTAGATGAAGTTACTCTAGCTTCTTTAGAAGTGATTGACTCTGACTTAATGCGTCGCATAGAGGAGCAATTAGAGTCATTGTCAGAAATTGAACGTGTTGCAGTGGTTGTTGAACCCCACGTTAAAAGAATTCCTCCCGTACATTTAGAAGATTTACTACTCGAAAATCACGCACTCGCCTCTGAAGATAACCAGCAAAAAGTACAAGCAATTATACCTAGTGAAAAGGTAGAAAATCAAAACTCTGACTCGTCACAAAAGCTAGCTATTAGTCACGGAGAATTACAACAATCCTTCCAAAACACTCCCAAAACTTTAAAAGAAGTACTGCAACGTGCTGCTCAAAGTTTAACTAAAGGTATCATCTACGTTCAAGCTGATGATACTGAAAAAGTTCAATCTTATCGGGAATTATGGCAGGATGCTCAACGGATTTTAGCTGGATTGAGAAACCTAGGACTAAAGCCCCAAGACAAAGTCATTTTTCAACTGGAGGATAATCAAGATTTCATTTGTGCTTTTTGGGGTTGCGTGCTGGGGGGCTTTGTTCCAGTGCCAATCTCCATCGCCTCAACTTATGAGCCAACCAACAGTATCGCAAGCAAACTACAAAATACTTGGCAGATGTTGGGTAAACCTCTTGTACTGACGAGCGCTTCTTTAGCTTCCAACATTGATGATTTATCTAAACTTTTAAATTTAAAAAACTTTCAACTTGCAACTATTGATAAGTTGCGTGAGTACGAAGCAGATTTTAATTTATATCAAAGTCAACCAGAGGATTTAGCAATATTGTTTTTGACTTCTGGTAGCACTGGTATACCTAAGTGTGTGATGCTAAATCATCACAATATATTAAGTATGACGGCTGGCTTAGTTTTAATGGGTAACTTCTCCAGTCAGGAAAGCGTTTTAAACTGGATGCCTTTGGATCATGTTGGGGCGCTAGTGTCTCTCAGTATTATGGCTGTTAGCCTTGGTTGCCAACAAATTCATGCGCCTACTAGTTTGATTGTGCAAAATCCGCTCAAGTGGCTAGATTTGATTGACAAACATCAAGCTACGATTAGTTGGGCACCTAATTTTGCCTTTTCCTTAATTTGTGACCGCGCTTTCGATATCAGTTGCAAAAACTGGGATTTATCTTCAATAAAGTTTGTGATTAATGCTGGGGAGCCGATTGTAACTAAAACAGCGAGGAATTTTTTAAAACTGCTCAAAGGTTACGGTTTCCAAACTAATGCTATTCACCCAGCCTTTGGGATGTGTGAAACTTCTTCTGGTATTACTTATTCTGACAGTTTTTCTCTAGAATATTCATCAGATGATACCTCATTTGTAGAACTTGGACTTCCAATTGCTGGTGCTTCACTGCGTATTGTTGATGAACACGAACAAATAGTTATAGAAGGTAAAATTGGGCGTTTACAAGTAAAAGGTGCATCTGTGACTTCTGGTTACTACCAAAATCCACAAGCAAACCAAGAAGCTTTCAGCCCTGATGGTTGGTTTAACACCGGGGATTTAGGATTTCTCCATCAAGGGCGTTTAACTATTACTGGGCGGCAGAAAGATGTCATTATTATCAATGGGTTGAACTACTATTCCCACGAAATCGAAGCCGCTGTTGAAGAAGTTAAAGGAGTAGAAGTTTCTTATACAGCTGCTTGTGCAGTGAAAGAACCCGGAATAAATATTGATAAACTAGCTATATTTTTCAATACTTCCCTCTCTGTTGATAGCAGTTTAGTAGCTCTACTTCAGGAAATTCGCACTTCCGTGATCAACAAGGTGGGAATAAATCCAGATTATCTAATTCCAGTAGCTCAAGAAGTTGTTCCTAAAACCGCCATTGGTAAAATCCAACGCTCTCAATTGAGTCAGCGCTTCAAGAGAAACGAGTTTAAATCCATTATTAAACGAATTGATATATTACTGGGTAACGCCAATACCGTTCCTAACTGGTTCTACCGTCAAGTATGGAAATCCAAATCTCCTATTACTTTTAGTTCTTCTTTAAGTGTTATTAATCCTACTCTAGTATTTCTAGATTGTTTCGGGTTGGGGACATATTTATGTCAAATCTTGTCAGAGCAGAACCTGCCATACATCACTGTTTCAGCCGGAGAAGATTTCAAAAAAATTAATCACTCAAGCTACACAATCACTCCAGAAAAACCCAAGGAATACCAACTTTTAATCGAATCCCTAGCAGCAGATAACATTATAATTGGTCAAATTCTTCACCTATGGACTTATGACCAGTATATTGGGGAAGTCGAAAATCAAAAAGCTCTCGAACAAGCACAAGAGCATGGAATATACAGTTTATTGTTTCTGGTTCAAGCTCTAGCCAAAGTTCAGGGTTCTGATAATTCTATTCAATTACTATTTATTTCTTCTCATATTCAGTCTATTTCCTCAGATGACCCAACAGCCTATGAAAAATCAGCAGTATTAGGGCTATTGAAAACCATTCCTCAAGAATTACCTTGGTTGAACTGTCGCCATATCGATTTGCCTTTCGCTGAAGTGAAAACAAATGGAGCTTATATCTTACAAGAGATGCAAGTTTCCTCAAAAGAACGAGAGGTTGCCTACAGAAATGGGCAGCGTTTCATTCCTCGTCTAGAAAAAGTTGAATTTACCAGCAAACAGAAATCCTCAATTCCTTTTAAGCAAGGAGGAACTTATTTAATTACCGGAGGACTCGGTGGTATAGGTATTGAAATTGCCCAATACCTGCTGAAAAATTACCAAGCAAGACTAGTGTTGGTTGGCAGAACTGCAATACCTGAAAAAAGTACCTGGAATACCTATTTAGAGAAAGAAGATTCTATTGCACAACGCTTGAAAGCATATCAAAAATTAGAACGGCTGCAAGGAGAGATAATTTACGAAGCTGTTGATATTTGTGACTTAAAACAGTTACAGATAATAGTTGAAAAAGCTAAATCCCGATGGGGTAAGAATCTGGATGGGATAATTCATTTAGCCGGAACTTTCCATGAGCAGCTTGTATTGGAAGAGACTCAAGAGAACTTAGCAGCAGTACTGCGTCCCAAGGTGTTGGGTGCTTGGGCATTGCATCAACTGGTGAAAGACAATAAAGGCAGCATTTTCATCAACTTTTCTTCGGCACACGGTTTTTTTGGTAGCACTGCTGTCAGTGCTTATGCTGCTGCCAATAGTTTTCTTGATCGCTTTTCTCATTACCAAAATTCCAACAGTAAATTAGCGAGCTATTGTATGAGTTGGAGTATGTGGGATGAGACAGGGATGAGCCAGGGATATCAGATGAAGAATCTGATCCGTAGCAAAGGTTTTTATGTGATGTCTTCTTCTCAAGCAATATCTTCGATGCTTACGAGCTTACAACATCAACAACCCCATCTATTGATAGGTTTGGATGGCACTAACCAAAACATTCAACGTTGGCAATCGTCAGCTTTTAGTTTACAGAAGTTAACTACCTATTTCACTGCCAGTAGTAACGAGGTTGTTCAATTACCAGACTTTCAGGTTCAAGACTGCTTTGGAACTGCTTGCAACTATAAATTAGTACAACTGCCCCAAATGCCTTGTCTTGAAAACGGCGAAATTGATCGCGTTCGCCTAATTGGGGGAATTAACACTCAAGAAATTAGGGAACGAATAGAACCACGCAACGAGATAGAGCTCAAAATTGCTCAATGTTGGCAGGAAGTAATGAGAGTGCCACCTTTAAGCATTCACGACAACTTTTTTGAGTTGGGGGGAAATTCCCTGCTAGCTGGTCAAGTGATTTCTCGATTACGCGAACATTTCTCACTAGAATTGTCTTTACAGCGTTTATTTAAAGCGCCTACTATCGCGACTTTAGCCCAAAGTATTGAGGCGATTCGAGGAGTAACTCAGGACAAGAGTGGATCTATTGAGGCACTTGAAGAAGAATATGAAGAGGTAAGGATATGATCACAGAAGAGTTTTTAGCTAGCCTGCAGACAAAAGGTGTAAAAATCTGGATTGACGGAGATCAACTTGGCTGTCGCGCCCCTAAAGGAGTGATGACAGCAGCCATACAGCAGGAACTGCTAAAACGAAAAACAGAAATCCTTGCTTTTCTTAAAGAAGCTCAAACAGCCACACAATCTACCTCTTTCCCCCTAATACCAGTTTATAGAGATGGGGAGTTGCCTTTATCTTTTGCTCAACAGAGGATGTGGTTTCTTCATCAGTTGGATAAGGAAAGCCCATTCTACAATGAAAGTCTCCAATTACGGATTAATGGCAAGCTTTCCGTGACAGCCTTAGAACAGAGCATCAACGAAATAATCCGCCGTCACGAAGCCTTACGGACTACCTTTACTGTTATTGAGGGCGTTCCTTTTCAGGCGATCTCGCCCACCTTTACCATCACCATACCAGTGATGGACTTACAAGGTTTAAAAGAAGCTGATATTCAACAAATAGTCACTCAAGAAGTTCGCCAACCCTTTGACTTGGGTATCGCTCCTTTGTTACGAGCTACTCTACTGCGCCAGGAAGCAGATTCTCACTTGTTAATCTTGACCATGCACCACATCATTACTGATGGCTGGTCAATGGGGATATTCTTCAAAGAATTAGAAGTCTTATATCACGCTTTTAGTAAAGGTGAACCAAATCCCTTACCAGAGTTAACAGTACAATACGCTGATTTTGCCCTTTGGCAACGCCAGTGGTTAACTAAAGAAGTTCTAGAAAAGCAACTTGATTACTGGAAACAACAGTTAGCGGGAGCGCCACCTTTGTTGGAGTTGCCAACGGATTATCCTCGTCCAGCAGTGCAGACTTTCTCTGGTGCTACTAAAAAATTTCAACTCCCAGAGCATTTAACTTTCGAGCTGGTAACCCTCAGCCAAAAGTCTGGTGTCACCTTGTTTATGACGCTGCTGGCAGCTTTTGCAGTTTTACTCCATCGCTATAGTGGTGTAGATGATATTTGTATTGGTTCGCCTTTTGCTAACCGCAATCGTCGAGAAATTGACCCACTAATTGGCTGTTTTGTCAACACTTTAGTGTTGCGTACTCAAATCGAAGATAATCCTAGCTTCTCTCAATTCCTCCAACAAGTCCGCTCTGTTGTCTGGGATGCTCACGCACAGCAAGACGTACCATTTGAGCAAGTGGTAGAAGCACTACAGCCAGAACGTTCTCTTGGCTACAACCCCCTGTTTCAGGTGATGTTTGTTCTGGAAAATTTCTCGCTCGATACTTTAGAGTTACCTGGTATTAGTCTGACTCCAGAGATGGTAGAACGAGGTACGTCTCAGTGCGATTTGAGCTTGTCGATTTGGCAGACACAAGAGGGATTAATTGGCTCATGGGAATATAACAGCGATTTGTTTGAGGCAGATACAATTGCTAGGATGACAGGTCATTTTCAGACTTTGTTAGAAACAATAGTCAGCGATCCCAATCACAGAGTTGGAAAATTACCTTTGCTAACTGAGTCAGAACGACATCAGTTATTAGTGGAATGGAATAATACTCAGGTAGACTATCCTCAAGATAAGTGTATCCATCAGTTGTTTGAGGAACAGGTAGAGCGCACTCCAAATGCTGTGGCGGTGGTGTTTGACAATCAACAACTCACTTATCAACAATTGAACACCCAAGCTAATCAGTTGGCACATTACTTGCGCTCACTGGGTGTGAAAGCCGATGTGCTGGTGGGTATTTGTGTGGAACGCTCAGTAGAAATGATTGTGGGTATACTGGGCATTCTCAAGGCGGGTGGGGCTTATGTGCCACTTGATCCAGAGTATCCCCAAGAGCGTTTAAGCTTTATGCTTGAAGATACTCAGCTATCAGTGATATTAAGTCAGGAAAAGTTAGTTAGTAAGCTGGGCGATCGCGAAGCGCGGCAGCTATTCGCTGATTGCAAAGCTAGTGTCATTTGCTTAGACTCAAACTGGGATATCATCAATCAACAAACACAACACAACCCGACTACCAGCATCAAACCTGATAGCTTAGCTTATGTAATGTACACAAGCGGTTCTACAGGTCAACCCAAAGGTGTTAGTATTATCCATCGAGGTGTAGTTCGATTAGTCAAACAAACCGACTATATCAGCATTTCTACTCAAGATGTCATTGCACAAGCCTCAAATTACGCCTTCGACGCTGCGACTTTTGAAATTTGGGGAGCCTTACTAAATGGAGCGCGGTTAGTTGGGGCAAGCAAAGAGTTAGCAATTTCGCCCAAAGATTTCGCAGCCTTTATTAAAGCGCAAACTATCAGCGTTTTATTCTTAACAACCGCGTTGTTCAATCAAATTGCTCAAGAAGTACCCTCTGCTTTCAATTCACTACGGCATCTTTTATTTGGAGGCGAGGCTGTCGATCCTAAATGGGTAAAAGAAGTACTGGACAATGGTGCGCCGCAGCGACTACTGCATGTTTATGGACCGACAGAGAATACAACATTTACTTCCTGGTACTTGGTGCAGGATGTTCCCGAAGACGCTACAACTATTGCTATTGGTCGTCCAATTGCTAATACCCAAGTTTATATCTTAGATAAAAATCTCCAGCCCGTAACTGTAGGTGTACCAGGAGAATTGCACATTGGTGGTGCTGGATTAGCACAAGGCTATTTTAATCGTCCTGAAACTACTGCCGAAAAATTTATTGAAATTGAATTATTTAATAAAGTTGAACGCCTCTACAAAACTGGGGATTTAGTACGCTATTTACCAGATGGCAACATTGAATACGTAGGACGCATTGACAATCAAGTAAAAATTCGGGGTTTTCGCATCGAATTAGGCGAAATCGAAACAGTTGTGAGTCAATATCCCCATGTGCAGGCATCTTGTGTTATCGCCCGCGAAGATACTCCTGGGGACAAACGCCTAGTCGCTTACATTGTGCCTCAAAAAGAGCAGACTTGTACTTCGACTTCGCTCAGTACACTTACAGTTAGCGAACTGCGTAGCTTCCTGAAGCAAAAGTTACCAGAGTATATGGTGCCAAGTGCAATAGTGATCCTAGAAGCTCTACCGCTTACTCCCAACGGCAAAGTAGATCGCCACGCCTTACCAGTACCCGATTTCTACAGTGAAGTAGCAGACAAATATGTAGCTCCGCGTACCTCTATTGAAAAAACGTTGGCACAAATTTGGGCGCAAGTGCTAAAAGTAGAGCAAGTAGGCATTCACGATAATTTTTTTGAACTAGGGGGACATTCCCTACTCGCTATCCAAGTCCTGTCAGAGATCAACTCAGCTTTTGGACTTGACCTATCTATACAGATAATGTTTGAGTCTCCCACAGTAGCTGGGATAGCAGCGTACATAGAAGTAGTGGATTTGGTAACACAAAATTTATCAATTAAAGAAGTCGGTAGTGAGGTAGTGGAGTTTTGAGCATGACTAACAGCACCCTTGAATTCATTCGTCACCTGACAAACTTAAGTATTGAACTAGAGGTCGATGGCGAGCGCTTACGTTGTCACGCACCAGAAGGGGCGTTAACTCCAACACTACGTCAGGAAATAGCTGGGCGCAAAACAGAAATTGTGCTGTTTTTACAGCAAGCAAAGCAGGTTAAAGCTGCTCATCAGTTGTCGATTCAACCAGTGCCACGGGACGGTGAACTACCGCTATCTTTTGCACAGCAGCGTCTCTGGTTTTTGCACCAGCTCTCACCCGACAGTCGTTCTTATAATATGCTATTGATTCTGCGGCTAGAGGGATCGCTGAATATAGTTGCACTAGAGCAGAGCCTGGGTGAACTCGTTTGTCGCCACGAGATTTTAAGAACAAATTTTCCCACAGTAGACGGAAAACCTGTTCAGCGAATTGCCCCTTTTACTGCCTTAACTTTACCAGTCTATGATTTGCAGGGGTTGTCAGTTCAGGAACAAAGTGATCGGATTCGGCAAATGGCCAATTCTCAGGCATCTGACCCTTTCGATCTAGCTGTTGGGCCATTAGTGCAATTCACTTTACTCCAACTGAGTAACCAGGAGTATGTACTGCTGTTGAAGATGCACCACATTATCTATGATGGCTGGTCTTTGAACATCTTCAACCGTGAGTTATCGCAGCTATATGCAGCTTTCACTCAAGGATTACCCAACCCATTACCTAAATTACCTATCCAATACGCTGACTTTGCAGTTTGGCAACGCCAGTGGCTGACAGGCGAAGTCCTAGAACGCCAACTCGATTACTGGCAGCAACAGTTAGCGGGTGTCCCTGGCGTACTAGAACTGCCTACTGATAAGCCACGTCCCCCAGTTCAGACCTTCCGAGGTGGAGTTGAGCGTTTTCAACTGGATCGTCACCTCACACAACGCCTCAAGCAGCTGAGCCAAGAGTCAGACGCAACTTTATTTATGACTCTACTGGCAGCTTTTTTGGTGTTAATTTCTCGTTATAGTGGTCAATTAGATATTGTTGTTGGCTCGGCGATCGCTAACCGCAACAACAAAAGCGTCGAGCAGCTAATGGGATTTTTTGCTAATACCCTAGCATTAAGGGGCGATCTCTCTGGCAACCCCAGCTTTGCTGACTTTTTAGTGCAAGTACGGCAAACAACTTTGTCAGCATACTCCCATCAGGACTTACCCTTTGAGATGTTGGTGGAAAAATTACAGCCTGAGCGAGATTTAAGTCGTAATCCTCTAGTACAAGTGATGTTTGCCCTTCAGAATGCTTCACTGTCTTTTGGGGATTTGCCAGGTTTAACCATCCAGAACATGTCCGCGCCAATTGATGAAATGGTCAGGTTTGACCTGGAAGTGAACTACTGGGAAGTTTCAGGAGGTTTGGAGGGTGTTTGGAGTTACAGTGCTGATTTATTTGATGCAACGACAATTACTCGCATCGCCCAAAATTTTCAAACTTTACTACAAGCAATTGTTGCCAATCCTAAAGAGCGAATTGCAGAATTACCACTGTTGACGACCGCAGAGCGTCATCAATTGTTGGTGGAGTGGAACAACACTCAAGTAGACTATCCTGGTGAGAAGTGTATCCATCAGTTATTTGAGGAGCAAGTAGAGCACACCCCGGATGCTGTAGCAGTTGTATTTGAAAATCAAAAGCTTACCTACCGAGAGTTAAATCAACGCGCTAACAAAATCGCCCATTATCTCAAAACTCTAGATGTGAAACCAGACGTATTGGTTGGGATCTGCATGGAACGCTCTTTAGAGATGGTAATTGGGATATTAGCAATTATTAAAGCAGGTGGTGCTTATGTACCTTTAGATCCCACTTATCCTAAAGAGCGTTTAGCATTTATGTTGGCAGATGCTCAAGTGTCGGTGTTGTTAGTGCAACCACATCTAGTCCCAGAACTACCGCCACACCAAGCGCAAGTGATATGTATTAACCCCAATTGTCAAGAGTTTGCTGCTTACAGCCCTCAAAACCCAATTAATGAAGTTACAACAGAAAACTTAGCTTATGTAATTTACACCTCCGGTTCCACAGGAAAGCCTAAAGGTGCAATGAACACTCATAAAGGCTTGTGTAACCGTCTATTGTGGATGCAAGATATATATCAACTAACAGTAACCGATAAAGTTTTACAAAAGACACCCTTTAGCTTTGATGTTTCAGTTTGGGAATTTTTCTGGCCTTTATTCACAGGTGCGAGTTTAATTATCGCTAGACCAGGTGGACATCAAGATAGCCGTTATTTAGCCCAACTAATTGCCCAAGAAAAAATTACGACAGTTCACTTTGTTCCCTCAATGTTGCAAGTGTTTCTAGAAGAAACCGAACTAGAAAAATGTGGTAGTATCAAACGGGTAATTTGTAGCGGAGAAGCTTTATCTATTAATCTAGAAAAATGCTTTTTTGAACGATTAAACGCTGAATTACACAACCTTTATGGGCCAACTGAAGCGGCAATTGATGTAACTTTTTGGGCTTGTCAACCCAATAGTAATGAGAAACTTGTTCCTATTGGTCGTCCAATTGCCAATACACAGATATATATCTTAGATAAACATTTACAACCTGTTCCCATTGGAGTTAGTGGTGAGTTACATATTGGTGGTGTGGGATTAGCACGTGGTTATTGGAATAAACCCCAATTGACTCAAGAAAAGTTTATTTCTAGCCCCTTTGAAGCAGGAAAATATTTATATAAAACGGGTGATTTAGCACGTTATCGTTCTGATGGAAACATTGAATATTTAGGCAGAATTGACCATCAAGTAAAAATTCGTGGCTTCCGCATAGAGTTGGGAGAAATTGAGGCATTACTGGCTTCTCACCCAGATGTGTGGGAAAGCGTGGTGATGCTACGAGAGGATGAACCGGGCGACAAACGTTTAGTAGCTTATGTAGTGCCGCAGATTGAACAATCTCCCACAGTCACAGAACTGCGTCAGTTTCTGAAAGCAAAGCTACCAGAGTACATGATACCAAGTGCTTTTGTGCTGCTGCAGTCCTTACCTCTGACTCCCAACGGCAAAGTAGATCGCCACGCCTTGCCAAAACCGGAGTTAGACAGCACACTGCTAGAAAAATTTGTCGCCCCGCGCACACCCATTGAGGAAATGCTGGCACAAATTTGGGCGCAAGTCCTAAAAGTAGAACAAGTTGGCATTCATAATAACTTCTTTGAACTGGGTGGACATTCCCTATTAGCAACGCAACTAGTTTCACGCATCCGCAACATTTTCAAAGTAGAACTACCATTGCGTAGCTTGTTTGCCGCAGCCACAGTTGCCCAATTGGCACAAGAGATTGAGCAGTTACAGCAACAGGACTTAGAACTAACTGCCCTACCCATTTTAAGGCGGGCAAGAGATGCAGAATTGCCACTATCATTTGCCCAAACACGGCTGTGGTTTTTAGACCAGTTCGAGCCGAACAGTGCTTTCTACAACATACCCTTTGCTTTGCATATAGTCGGAACTCTGAGCGTGACAGCCTTAGAACAAAGCTTACAAGAAATAATTCATCGCCACGAAGCTTTACGCACCAACTTCATCACAGTTGATGGACAACCAACGCAAATTATTCAAAAACAGACGAATTGGACAGTATGTGTTGTTGAGTTGCCACATTTGCCAACCAGTGAACAAGAAATCGCCACACAGCAATTAGCAAAAAAACAAGCTATTCAACCGTTTGACCTGGCAAACCAAGCATTAGTCAGAGCAACATTAGTAGTGCTGTCCGAGACAGAACACGTTTTATTACTGTGTATGCACCATATTGTCTCAGACGGCTGGTCAATGGGTGTGTTTATCCAAGAACTAGCGGCACTGTACAAAGCTTATTCTCAAGGTCAGCCGTCACCGTTAGCACCACTACCTCTGCAATACACAGATTTCGCCATTTGGCAAAGACAGTGGTTGCAAGGAGACGTATTACAAAGTCAATTGAATTACTGGCAACAAAAACTGGCAAACGCACCAGCTTTATTATCGTTACCCACAGACCGACCCAGACCTGCTGTGCAGACTGACAACGGAGCATATCAAGAGTTTGCACTCTCACAGAAGCTAACTGGTGAACTGACACAACTGAGTCAGCAACAAGGAGTCACCTTGTTCATGACGCTGTTGGCAGCGTTTGATACGCTACTTTATCGTTACACAGGACAAGAAGATATTTTGGTGGGTTCGCCAATTGCTAATCGCGATCGCAGTGAAATAGAAGGGTTAATTGGCTTTTTTGTCAACACTTTGGTCATGCGTTCTAACTTGGCAGGCAACCCCAGTTTTAGCGAATTACTAGGTCGTGTTCGTTCCATGGCAATGGAGGCATACTCTCATCAGCATTTGCCATTTGAAATGCTGGTGGAAGCATTGCAGCCAGAACGGAATCTGGGCCATACACCACTGTTTCAGGTAATGTTTGTCCTCCAGAATGCGCCCACATCCGGGGTAGAACTGACTGGGCTAAGTGTCAGTCCATTCCCAATCAAAGGCGCAAATGCAAGGTTTGATTTAACTTTAATCATGCATAACACTGCCTCTGGGTTGGTAGGGATTTGGGAGTACAACACTGACTTGTTTGATGCTAGTACCATAGAGCGAATGACGGGTCATTTTGTTACCTTGCTTGAAGGTATTATTGCTAACCCAGAACAGCAAATCTCCCAGTTGCCCCTATTGACACAACAGGAGCAACAAAAGTTACTTGTCGAATGGAACGATACAGGGGTGAATTATCCTTCTGATAAGTGCATCCATCAGTTGTTTGAGGAGCAGGTGGAGCATACACCCAATGCAGTGGCAGTGGAGTTTGAAAATGAACAGCTTACTTACTATGAATTAAACTACCGCGCTAACCAGTTGGCGGACTACTTGCGCTCATTGGGTGTAGAAGCTGATGTCCTGGTCGGTCTGTGTGTAGAGCGTTCTTTAGAGATGGTCATAGGACTACTGGGGATTCTCAAAGCAGGTGGTGCATACCTGCCACTTGATCCTGAGTATCCGCCTGAGCGTTTGAGCTTTGTTTTAGAAGACGCTCAAGTTTCCGTGTTGCTGACCCAGCAGTCACTCGTTGACCGACTGCCCCAGTGTGAAGAAGCAGGGGGGCTCTTAGCAGGGGGCAGGGGGAAAGAGGGGGCCTTGAGTTCTCCTGCCTCTTATCAAGCACAGCTTGTTTGTTTGGATACTGACGCTGAACTTATTTCCCAGTGCAGTCAGGGTAATCTTATCTCTGGCGTACAAGCCAATAATTTAGCTTATATAATTTATACTTCTGGTTCTACAGGTCAACCTAAGGGTATAGCCATGAATCAGGTTGCCCTTTGCAATTTGATTATGTGGCATAGGGACAATCTGAAAATTGCTCGTGGAGCAAAAACCGTGCAATTTGCTTCGATTAACTTTGATGTCTCCTTCCAAGAAATATTCACCACCTGGTGTTCTGGAGGCACATTGTTCCTAGTTGGGGAGGAATTACGCCGAGATGCCTCAGCTTTGTTAGGTTTTCTTCAACAAAAAGCTGTTGAAAGACTATTTGTTCCCTTTGTTGCCTTACAGCAACTAGCTGAAGTCGCTGTTGGTAGCGAATTAGTTAATACTCATTTGAGAGAAATCATTACCGCTGGGGAACAGTTGCAGATTACTCCCGCTATTTCTCAATGGTTAAGCAGATTAAATGATTGTACATTGCACAATCATTATGGACCGTCAGAGACCCATTTAGCCACTAGTTTTACTGTGAATAATTCAGTAGAGACTTGGCCGCTACTTCCTCCGATTGGGCGACCTATTGCCAATACACAAATCTATATACTAGATAAATATTTACAGCCTGTACCCGTTGGTGTACCAGGAGAATTGTATATTGCTGGTGTCCTTTTAGCGCAAGGCTATTTCAACCGAAGCGAGTTAACAAAAGAGAAATTTATCCCTAACCCCTTTAAAAGAAGCAGGGGAGCAGAGGAGTCAGTGCGTTGCGGAGAGCAGCGCCGTGCGGGGGTTCCCCCAAAGTCTGCCGGGGGAAGCTTCCCCCGGCGAGCTTTGACCGTTGAGGCGACTGCGGAGGGTTCCCAAGGCACGTTTTCGGGGGAAGTTTCCCCCGAAAAGCTGCCGCCCCGTTGTAGCACCTGGCGTGAGCAGAGGAGCAGAGGGGAAACTTTTAATTCTGACCGCCTTTACAAAACAGGAGACTTAGCACGCTATTTATCTGACGGTAATATCGAATACTTAGGACGCATCGACAATCAAGTTAAAATACGCGGTTTCCGCATTGAGTTGGGTGAAATTGAAGCAGTACTAAGCCAACATAGTCATGTGCAGGCATCTTGTGCGATCGCCCGCGAAGATATTCCTGGAAACAAACGCCTAGTCGCTTACATTGTGCCTCAAAAAGAGCAGACACTCACAGTTAGCGAACTGCGTGGCTTTCTGAAGGAAAAGTTACCAGAGTATATGGTGCCAAGTGCAATAGTTATCTTAGAAGCTCTACCGCTTACCCCCAACGGTAAACTAGACCGTCGCGCTTTGCCAGCACCTGATTTACACAGCGAAATTACAGACAAATATGTTGCCCCACGTAACCCAATCGAAGAAATTCTGTCACTAATTTGGGCGCAAGTCCTGAAAATAGAGCAAGTGGGTATTTATGATAACTTCTTTGAACTTGGAGGACATTCGTTACTAGCAACGCAACTAGTTTCACGCGTGCGTACGAGCTTGAAAGTAGAACTACCATTGCGTAGCTTATTTGCTGCACCAACAGTTGCTGCAATTGCGCAATCGATTGGGCAATTGCAGCAACAGGATTTAGAACTCACAGCATCACCCATCGTACCAAGAGCAGAGAATGCAGAATTACCACTGTCCTTTGCCCAAACACGGCTATGGTTTTTAGACAAGTTAAACCCGAGCAGCGGCTTCTACAATATACCCTCAGCTTTGCGTCTAGTCGGAACTCTTGAAGTTGCAACGCTACAACAAAGTTTACAAGAAATTATTCATCGTCACGAAGCTTTACGCACCAACTTCATCACAGTTGATGGACAACCAACGCAAATTATTAGAGAACGCTTAGCAGGGAGCAGGGAGCAGGGAGCAGGGAGCAGGGAGCAGGGAGCACTCTCTATTATTGACTTGCAGCATTTATCCACAACTGAACAAGAAGTTGCTTTGCAGCAATTGGCGCAAGAACAAGCGCAACGACCTTTTGATCTGACAACTGAAGCATTAATCAGGGCAACATTAGTAGTGCTGTCCGAGACAGAACACGCCTTATTAATGTGTATGCATCACATTGTCTTTGATGGTTGGTCAATGGGTGTGTTTGTTCAAGAACTAGCAGCACTGTACAATGCTTATTCTCAAGGTCAGCCGTCACCGTTAGCACCACTGCCTGTGCAGTACGCAGATTTCGCCATTTGGCAGCGACACTGGTTGCAAGGAGATGTATTACAAAGCCAACTGAGTTACTGGCAACAACAACTAAAAGATGCACCAGCTTTGTTGTCCCTGCCCACAGACCGACCCAGACCTGCTGTGCAAACTTTCGCTGGGGCATATCAACAGTTTACACTTTCAGTTGAGTTAACTGATAGATTAGTAAAACTGAGCCAGGAGCAAGGTTGTACCCTCTTTATGACGCTGTTGGCAGCTTATGATACCCTACTTTACCGCTACACAGGACAATCAGACATTTTGGTGGGGTCGCCCATTGCTAACCGCGATCGCAGTGAGATAGAAGGGTTAATTGGCTTTTTTGTCAACACTTTAGTCATGCGTTCTAACTTGGCAGGTAATCCAAGTTTTAGCGAATTACTGGGTCGTGTTCGAGAAGTAGCTTTAGGAGCGTATGCTCATCAAAATTTGCCATTTGAAATGCTGGTGGAAGCATTACAGCCAGAACGGGATCTCAGTCATACACCACTGTTTCAAGTAATGTTTGCCCTCCAAAATGCGTCCACATCTCAAGTAGAGTTGACTGGGTTGAGTGTCACTCCATTGATAACGGAAGGCACAACGGCAAAGTTTGATTTAACTTTAATAATGCAGAACACTGCCACTGGGCTGGTGGGTTTTTGGGAGTACAACACTGACTTGTTTGATGCTAGTACCATTGAGCGACTGACTGGTCATTTTGTGACATTGCTTGAAGGAATTATTGCTAACCCACAGCAGCAAATCTCACAATTGCCACTGTTGACAGCAGCTGAACAACAGCAGTTATTAGTGGAATGGAATGATACTCAAGCAGATTATCCTTCTGATAAGTGTATCCATCAGTTGTTTGAGGAGCAGTGTTTGAGCACACCAGATGCTGTGGCAGTTGTGTTTGCAGATCAACAACTAACCTATGACCAGTTGAATAATCGTGCTAACCAGTTGGCGCACTACCTCAAGTCTTTGGGAGTGGGAGCAGATGTGCTAGTTGGTATTTGCGTAGAACGTTCTTTAGATATGGTGGTAGGACTGTTGGGGATTCTCAAGGCAGGGGGAGCTTATGTACCACTTGACCCAGAGTATCCTACTGAACGCTTGAGCTTTATGCTAGAAGATGCTCAAGTACCAGTGTTGCTGACTCAACAACGACTGATTGACAGACTTCCTGAGCATCAAGCAAAACTTGTCTGTTTAGATGAAACTTGGGAACAAATTGCCCAAAACAATCAAGATAACCCAACTAGTGGAGTCAAAGCTTTTCATCTAGCTAACGTGATTTACACTTCAGGATCTACAGGTAGACCTAAAGGTGTCATGGTTGAGCATAAGGGACTATGCAACTTAGCTCAAGCTCAGATTCAAACTTTTGGTGTAAACTTTGATAGTCGCGTTCTCCAATTTGCTTCCTTCAGTTTTGATGCTTCTATTTGGGAAGTCGTAATGGCTCTGAGGTCAGGTGGAACGCTTTACCTGGGAACAAAAGACTCTGTATTACCAGGGAAACCATTAATTGAGCAATTACGCAATCATTCCATTACTCATATCACGCTACCACCATCGGCGTTAGCAGTTATGCCTGTGGAGGAACTTCCAGCACTGCAAACAATAATTGTAGCGGGAGAAGCTTGTGCTGCTGAATTAATTAGCCAATGGTCTGCTGGCAGAAACTTCTTCAATGCTTACGGACCGACAGAAGCTACTGTCTGTGCCACGGTCGCAAAATGCAATGACGATGAGAAAATATCTATTGGTAAGGCGATCGCCAACACACAAGTCTACATCTTAGACGAAAATTTGCAACCAGTGCCTGTGGGTGTGCCAGGAGAGTTGCACATCGGTGGTGTGGGGTTGGCAAGAGGCTACCTCAAGCGTCCAGAGTTGACACAAGAGAAATTCATCTCCAATCCATTTGAGGAGATAGGAGAGAATAAATTATATAAAACTGGGGATTTGGCGCGTTATTTACCAAACGGTAATATCGAATACTTAGGACGCATTGACAATCAGGTAAAAATTCGGGGCTTCCGCATTGAATTGGCAGAAATAGAAACACTACTGGGGCAACATGGTGATGTGCAGACATGTTGCGTCATCGCCTGTGAACAAACTCCAGGTAATAAGCGCTTAGTCGCCTATGTAGTGCCACAAAAAGAGCAGACTTGTACTGAGCGACTCGTGCGAGCCGGAGCCGAGGTAAGTCGAAGTACACCGACAACGGACGAGCTGCGTCAGTTCCTTTCCAATAAACTGCCTGGGTATATGGTGCCAACTGCTTTTGTGATGCTGGAGTCCTTACCCCTTACACCTAACGGTAAAGTAGACCGTCGCGCTTTGCCGGACCCAGATTTACATCAGGAACTGTCAGATTACGTAATGCCAAATACAGAACTAGAAACAATCATTGCTGGCATTTGGCAAAAAGCACTACAAGTAGAAAAGGTGGGAATTTACAATAATTTCTTCGAGCTAGGAGGTCATTCCTTACTCCTAGTAAAAATTAATCAGCAATTGCAAGAAGAATTTGGTTTAGAACTATCCATTGTTGATATGTTTAATTACCCAACCATAAATAGTTTAACCCAATACTTAAGTAATAAAATCAAAAAAGAAGATACAATGAATGAAAAAAAATATCGTAGTCAATTTCATAGTGAAAGTAAAATTTTAAGAAACCAACAATTACAATCCAGGCAACAATATCGCTCTCAGAGAAAAAGGTAAAAATGACAATAGATTCAGTAGATAGTAATGAATTTAAAAATTCTGAAATAGCAATAATTGCTGTTGCTGGTAAATTCCCTGGCGCAAAAGATGTTGAATCGTTTTGGCAGAATTTACGAGAGGGTGTAGAATCTATATCCTGGCTAACAGATGAAGAATTGACAAAATCTGGTGTTTCTCTCGATTTGCTGAGTAACCCTAATTATGTAAAAGCTAGTGCTGTTATATCAGACATTGAATTGTTTGATGCAAATTTGTTTGCTTATAGTGCCAAAGAAGCTGAGTTAATAGATCCACAACAACGCCTATTTTTAGAATTGGCTTGGGAAGCCGTAGAAAAAGCTGGTTATGATCCACAAACTTATCATGGTTTAATAGGGGTTTATGGTGGTGTAGGGATGAGCAGGTATTTGCTCAATAACCTTTACCCTAATCATCAATTATTAGAAACAACTGATCCGATCCAATTAGGATTTTCCAACGATAAAGATTTTTTACCTACACGAGTTGCATATAAACTTAACTTGACTGGTCCCGCAGTAAATGTACAAACAGCCTGTTCCACTTCTTTGGTTGCTGTTCATGTAGCGTGTCAAAGTCTCTTAAATGGTGAATGTGACATAGCTTTAGCTGGTGGAGTTACTCTCAGCATTCCCCAAAAAATAGGTTATTTACATCAAGAAGGAATGATTCTTTCTCCTGATGGACACTGCCGTGCTTTTGATGCTAAAGCACAAGGAACAATTGCCGGTAGCGGTGCTGGTATTGTGGTGTTGAAAAGATTAAAGGATGCGATCGCCGATCGCGACTACATCCATGCCATTATTAAAGGTTCAGCAATTAACAATGATGGTGCAATGAAAGTGGGCTTCACTGCTCCTAGTGGTAGCGGTCAAGCAGCAGTAGTTGGCGAGGCTCAAGCTATAGCTGGTGTAGATGCTGAAACAATTTCTTATATCGAAGCTCATGGTACAGCTACACCTATAGGAGATCCGATTGAAATTGCAGCTTTAACTCAAGCTTTTAGGCAAACTACCGACAAAAAAGGTTTCTGCGCTATTGGTTCGCTAAAAACCAACTTAGGACATTTAGATACAGCAGCAGGTGTCGCAGGTTTGATTAAAACTGTATTAGCACTGCAACATAAAATGCTGCCTCCTAGTTTGCACTTCGAGACACCTAACCCCAAAATTGATTTTGCCAACAGTCCTTTTTATGTCAATACAACCTTGACTGAATGGAAAACAAATAATATTCCTCGCCGTGCTGGAGTTAGTTCTTTTGGTATGGGAGGTACTAACGCTCATGTAATTTTAGAAGAAGCACCTTTGTTGAGGCAGGGGGCAGGGAGCAGGGAGCAGGGGAGAAATTATCAATTGTTGGTAGTTTCGGCTAAGACTGCTACGGCGCTTGAGAAGGCAACAGGTAATTTAGTCGCGCATTTAAAGGAGCATCCTGAGCTTAACTTGGGTGATGTTGCTTACACGCTTAATAGTGGTCGCCGGGGTTTTAATCATCGACGGATGTTAATTTGTCAAGACTTAGAAGATGCTGTCAATGCTCTCAGTAGTTTAGCAGCCCAACAAGTTTTTACTGATTATACAGAGATTACAGAACGGTCTGTTGTCTTTATGTTTCCCGGTCAAGGTTCGCAGTATGTGAACATGGCACGGGAAATTTATCAGACTGAGACAGTATTTAGAGAACAAGTTGATTATTGCTCAGAAATTCTTAAATCCCTATTAGGGGTAGATTTACGTCATATTCTTTACCCCAACAACGAAAAGATTGACGAGGTATCAAAGCTACTTCAACAGACAGCCATTGCCCAACCTGCGCTTTTTGTGATTGAGTACGCTCTAGCTAAATTATGGCAGTCATGGGGAGTGGAGCCACAAGCTGCGATCGGTCATAGTATTGGCGAATATGTAGCAGCAACTCTAGCAGAAGTTTTTTCCTTAGAAGATGCCTTATCTCTGGTAGCAGCACGCGGGGTGATGATGCAGCAACTTCCCACTGGAGCAATGCTTTCTGTTCCTCTGCCCGCAGACAAGATAAAATCCTTATTAGGGCAAGAACTTTCTGTTGCAGCGATTAATCAACCATCGCAGTGTGTAGTTTCCGGTTCAACAGCAGCAATAGATGCACTACAAAATCAGCTTGCTACTCAAGGTATTGAATGTCGCCGTTTGCATACTTCCCATGCTTTCCATTCGCACATGATGGAACCAATCTTAGAGGCTTTTGCAGAGCGAGTCAAAAAAGTTACTTTAAATCCTCCAAAACTTCCTTATATTTCCAACCTTACTGGCACTTGGATTACAGTCACCCAAGCAACAAATCCTGAGTATTACGCTCAACATCTGCGTTCCACAGTGCTGTTTGCCCAAGGTGTAGAGAAATTACTGGCAACACCTGAGCAAATATTACTAGAAGTAGGACCAGGACATACACTAACTACATTAGTCAAAAGACATCCAGACAAAGCATCTGCACAAACGGTCTTAACTTCGGTACGTCATCCTCAAGAAAAGCAATCCGATATTCATGTTTTATTCAACACATTAGGTCAACTCTGGTTGACTGGGGTCAAAGTAGATTGGTTTGGATTCTATACTCACCAAGAGTACTATCGTCTTCCCCTACCGACTTATCCCTTTGAACGCGAACGATATTGGATTGATCCCCCACAAAAAACAGCTTGGGGACAGTTGCAAACTTTACCCACAACATCACAATTATGGACATCGCTTACACAAGCAGGTCAAAAACAAGCGAATACTAGAAATGCAGAACTCAATGAGTTAACATATCAAGAGAACAGACAGTGGTTGGATCGTTTATGCACAGCCTACATTAACTCTGCATTCCAGCAATTAGGAGCTTTTAGCAATCTCGAAGAAAAGTATTCTTTGGAGAATTTATTGGCGCAATACCATATTTCTCCCCGCTATCAGCAATTGTTGTCTAGATGGTTACAAATATTGGTGGAACAAGGACAACTACAGCAACAGAAGGGGTTATTTACTGGGTTAGTACCATGTTCACAAGATTATATTAATGAACATTTAGAACAAGTCAAAGCGAGGCTCGCTTCTACATCTTTAGTAGATTTAGATTTAGTGCAACGCTGTGGTGAAAATTTAGCTGCTATTGTTGTTGGTGAACAAGAACCATTAGAGATTTTCAATGAACTAATTTATCAAAAAGAAAACAACGGTTCAAATATAGAAGGGGAAAACAACGGTTCACATCCAGAATCTTTCTTAAATACTTACTACAACTCTATCTTGCGCTCAAGTTTGGAACAGGTGGTCAAGTCATTACCATCATCTGTTCACCTGAGAGTTCTAGAAATTGGTGGGGGTACAGGTATGTCTACGCAAGCATTATTACCTGTGTTGCCGCCCAAACAAACCAACTATACTTTTACTGATATTGGTAGCGGCTTCCTAACTCAAGCCCAACAGAAGTTTCAGGACTATCCATTTGTCGAATATCGATTACTAGATATAGATAAGTCGCCAACTGAGCAAGGGTTTGAGAAGTATAGCTTTGATGTAGTCATAGCTTCTAATGTGTTACACGCAACTCGGAATATAGATCAAACACTCCACCATGTACGCTCTTTATTAGCTCCTGGCGGCTTCCTCTTAATGTGGGAAATAATTCAGCCGAAAATAGACTTTGATATTAGTTGGGGTCTGCTGTTGAAACCTTTAGACGATAAAAGACGCAGCCCAGGTCAGCCTTTTATCATTAAAGAACAGTGGTTTGAAGCACTACGCGCTCAAGATTTTGTTCAAGTTGCTGCTTTTCCTGAAACTGAAACGTTTGAGCATAAGATTATTATGGCTCAAGCTTCTGCATTAGCTGCATTTAGTACTAAATCTGGGCAAAAAGAAACTGACACCAAATCAGAGGCTTCATTACAAACAAAGCCGGATGTTTTTCAGCCAGAAAAATTGTCTGCACTTCACTCAAGACCTAATTTGCCCAATTCCTATATAGCTCCCCGTGATGAGAGTGAGCAAAAAATCGCTGAGATTTGGCAAGAATTATTAGGAACTAAACAGATAGGAATTCATGATAACTTTTTTGAGTTAGGAGGAGACTCTTTAATAGCTGTTCAAGTTATATCGCGATTACGCAAGACTTTTTCTATTCAATTAACTGTAGCACTTTTCTTTGAATGTCCCACCATAGCTGAAATAGTACCAAAGCTAGAAAAACAATCAGAACTAGATACCAACTTAGATGCAGATGAAAGAGAAGAAATCGCAATATAAATAAGTAGGTCAACATTGAAAAACGTAAGATAGAGTTTTGGCGATTACTGAGTCCCAAGGGGACACGCTGCGCGTATCTCCTACGGAGACGCTGCGCGAACGCTCTTAGCGTGCGCTTTGCGCTTACGCTTCACTCCATTACGCTCGTAATGACATTTTATGTTTAATTAGGTTGACCTACTTAACAAATAATTTTTTATGACGAATTAAGCTGTTTGGAGGTAAAGTTTCTGTGAATATCAAGCAATGGGTAGCCGACCTTACTAAACAAGGTGTGAAGTTGTGGGTTGACGGTGAGCAGTTACGTGTTAATGCTCCCAAGGGAGTATTGACACCAGAAACTCGTGACTTATTAGCTAAAAATAAAGCAGAACTAATTTTATTGCTAAAAGAACAAAATGCAGACACTGCTACAGATTTACCCCTAATTAAAGCCGAACGTCCTCAGAACTTAGCTCTGTCTTTTGCCCAAGAACAACTGTGGTTATTAAACCAGTTAGAACCAGACAACCCCTTCTACAACGAACAAGCAGCTCTAAAACTTCACGGTCATTTGAACATCGTGGCGCTAGAGCAAAGCCTCAACAAAATTATCTCTCGCCACGAAGCTTTACGTACTAACTTCCGCACCTTCAATGAGCAGCCAGTCCAAGTCATTGCTGACAGCTTAACATTAAGTGTACCAGTAGTAGACCTTACAAAACTACCTGAAAGTGAAAGAGAAATTGCTTGCCAACAATTAGCGACAAAAGAAGCTAATCAACCCTTTGACCTGGCTAATTCGGCGTTAATCCGAGCTTATGTGGTTAAAATCACTGAGATAGAACACGTCTTTATACTCACAATACACCACATTGTTTTTGATGGTTGGTCAATGGGTATAATCATGCGGGAATTGGCAACCATTTACTCAGCGCTCTGCAATAATTTGTCCCCAAAGCTACCGGAACTACCACTTCAGTTTGCCGACTTTGCGACTTGGCAACGGCAATGGTTGCAAAAAGAAGTGTTGCAAACGCAGCTTGACTATTGGAAGCAACAACTCAAAAACGCTCCCACTTTACTAGAACTACCCACAGACAGACCAAGACCAGCGATTCAAACTTACCGGGGTGCAACTCAATATACAAAATTTTCCAATGAACTGGGTGAAGCACTTGCCAATTTCAGTAGGCAAGAGAGAGCCACTCTATTTATGACGCTGTTGGCAGCTTATGTTACCTTACTTTATCGCTACACAGGCTCGGATAACATTGTAGTAGGAACGCCCCTTGCTAACCGCGATCGCTTGGAACTTGAAGGGTTAGTTGGCTTTTTTGTCAATACTTTAGCACTACATACCGATTTGTCAGGCAACCCCAGTTTTCAGCAATTGCTCAGTCGAGTGCGGGAAGCGACGCTGCAAGCTTACACTCATCCAGATCTGCCCTTTGAGGAGTTGGTCAAAGCATTGCAGCCACAACGAGATCTCAGCCATACACCACTGTTTCAGGTGATGTTTGTTCTCGAAAATGCGCCCATATCTGAGGTAGAACTGACTGGGCTAACTGTCAGTCCATTAGCGACAGAAAGTACAATCGCCAAGTTTGATTTGACTTTATTCATTAAAAATACTACCTCTGGGCTGATAGCTGTGTGGCAATACAACACAGACTTGTTTGACTCTAGCACCATAGAGCGGATGGGAGGTCATTTTGTCACCTTGCTCGAAAGCATTGTTAACAACCCAGAGCAGCAAATTTCTCAATTGCCCCTGCTGACAAAAGCTCAACAACGAAAATTACTTGTCGAGTGGAACGATACAAGTGTGGATTATCCACTAGATAAATGTATTCATCAGTTGTTTGAGGAGCAAGTGGAACGTACACCGGATGCTGTAGCTGTAGAATTTGAAAATCAACAACTTACTTACTACCAATTAAACTGCCGCGCTAACCAGTTGGCGCACTACCTTAAGTCTTTAGGTGTAAAAGCTGATGTATTAGTTGCGTTGTGTGTCGAACGTTCCTTAGAAATGGTCGTGGGATTGTTAGGGATTCTTAAGGCAGGTGGGGCTTATGTGCCACTTGACCCAAACTATCCTACTGAGCGTTTGGCTTTCATGTTAGAAGATGCTCAAGTTTTAGTGTTGCTCACCCAGCAGCCACTCGTTGACAAACTACCCCAGCATCAAGCACAACTGGTTTGTTTAGATACTGACGCTTCACTAGTTTCTCAGTTGAATCAGGAAAATGTCATCACAGATGTACAAGCGAATAACTTAGGGTATGTAATTTATACCTCTGGTTCTACAGGTAAGCCCAAGGGTGTAGCCATGAATCAGCTTGCCCTTTGCAATCTGATCTTGTGGCAACTTCAAAATAATACAATTTCTACTGGAGCAAAAACATTGCAATTTGCTCCTATCAGCTTTGATGTCTCTTTCCAAGAAATGTTTTCTACCTGGTTTTCGGGAGGCACATTGTTCCTAACTGGGGAGGAACTACGACGAGATCCAGTAGCTTTGTTAAATTTTCTCCAAGAAAAAGCTGTTGAAAGACTGTTCGTTCCCTTTGTTGCCTTACAGCAACTAGCTGAAGTCGCTATTGGTAGTAAATTAATTAATAGTCATCTGCGGGAAATCATCACTGCTGGGGAACAGTTGCAGATTACTCCCGCCATTTCTCAATGGTTCAGCAAATTAAATGATTGTACTTTGCACAATCATTATGGACCATCAGAAACTCATGTAGTCACTACTTTTACTCTAACTGATTCAGTGGACACTTGGCCGTTACTTCCTCCGATTGGAAAGCCAATTGCCAATACACAAATTCATATTTTAGATAAATATTTACAGCCTGTACCTATCGGCGTGCCAGGAGAGTTGTACATTGGTGGTATCTCTTTGGCACGAGGTTACCTCAACCGTCCAGAGTTAACACAAGAAAAATTTATCTCCAATCCGTTTGAGAAGGTAGGAGAGAGTAAATTATATAAAACAGGTGACTTAGCCCGTTATCTGAGCGATGGCAACATCGAATACTGGGGACGCATCGACAATCAAGTAAAAATACGTGGTTTCCGCATTGAGTTAGGCGAAATTGAAGCAGCATTAAGCCAACATAGCGATGTGCAAGCATCTTGTGTCATCCCCCGCGAAGATACCCCTGGTGATAAACGCCTAGTTGCTTATGTAGTAGCACATCAAGACCGTACACTCACAATTAGCGAACTGCGGCAATTCCTCAAAGCAAAACTGCCAGAGTACATGGTACCCAATGCTTTTGTGATGTTGGAGTCCTTGCCACTAACTCCTAGCGGCAAAGTAGATCGCCGTGCTTTACCCGTACCAGATTTACACAGCGAAATTACAGACAAATATATTGCCCCACGCACTCCAATTGAAGAACTGTTGGCACAAATTTGGGCGCAAGTGCTGAAAGTAGAACTAGTGGGGATTTATGACAACTTCTTTGAATTAGGGGGACACTCGCTACTAGCAACGCAACTAGTTTCACGCATCCGCAACATTTTCAAAGTGGAATTACCATTGCGTGAGTTGTTTGCAAGAGCAACGGTAGCTGAGTTGGCGCGATCGCTTGAGCAATTACAGCAACAAGACTTAGAACTGTCCGCACCGCCCATTCTACCAAGAGCCAAGAATACAGACTTACCACTGTCATTTGCTCAACAGCGTTTGTGGTTTTTAGATCAATTTGAACCGAACAGCCCTTCTTACAACATTCCTTTGGCTTTGCGTCTAGCAGGAACTCTCAATCAAGCAGCCTTAGAGCAAAGTTTACAAGAAATTATTCATCGCCACGAAGCGTTACGTACCAATTTCGTCACCGTTAATGAACAACCAACGCAAATTATTAGGGAACGCTTAGCAGGGAGCAGGGAACGCTTAACGCTTAGCAGGGAGCAGGGGACTGTATCAATTGTTGACTTGCAGCATTTATCCACACTTGTACTGAGCGAAGTCGAAGTAACTGAACAAGAAAGTGCTTTACAGCAATTAGCTCAACTACAAGCTATTCAACCGTTTGACTTGGCAAGTGAACCATTACTCAGGGCGACATTAGTAGTGCTGTCAGAGACAGAACACGTCTTGTTAGTGTGTATGCACCACATTGTCTCTGATGGTTGGTCGATGGGTGTGTTTCTCCAAGAACTAGAAACCCTGTACAATGCTTATTCTCAAGGTCAAACTCCATCTTTAGCGCCACTGCCGATTCAATACGCAGATTTTACCATCTGGCAAAGAGAGTGGTTGCAAGGGGATGTACTGCAAACTCAACTAAGTTACTGGCAACAACAACTAAAAGATGCACCAGCCCTGTTAGTGCTGCCCACAGACCGACCTAGACCTGCTGTGCAGACTTTTGCTGGCTCACATCAACAGTTTGCACTGTCGATTGAGTTAACTCAGAGATTGGTAAAACTGAGCCAGGAGCAAGGTTGTACTCTCTTTATGACACTGTTGGCAGCTTATAATATCTTGCTTTATCGCTACACAGGACAGGAAGATATTTTGGTGGGTTCGCCAATTGCTAACCGCGATCGCTTGGAAGTTGAAGGGTTAATTGGCTTTTTTGTCAATACTTTAGTCATGCGTACCAACTTGGCAAGTAATCCGAGCTTTAGTGAATTACTCACTCGTGTTCGAGACATGGCAATGGATGCCTACGCTCATCAAGATTTGCCTTTTGAAATGCTGGTGGAAGCATTGCAGCCAGAACGGGATCTGAGTCATGCACCATTATTCCAAGTGATGTTTACACTTCAGAATGCGCCCATGTCTCAACTAGAGTTGACTGGGTTAAGTGTCAGTTCTTTTCTAATAGAAAGCACAACAGCCAAGTTTGATTTAAATTTATCAATGCAAAATACTCCTAGTGGGCTGGTAGGTGTGTGGGAGTACAACACTGACTTGTTTAATGCCAACACTATCAACCGGATGGCAGAGCATTTTGTGACATTGCTTGAAGGTATTGTTACTAATCCGCAGCAGCAAATTTCACAATTGCCCCTGCTGAGTGAAGTTGAACAACGACAGTTACTTGTTGAGTGGAACAATACTCAAGTTGACTATCGCATTGACAAGTGTATCCATCAGTTATTTGAGGAGCAAGTGCAGCGCACCCCAGATGCTGTGGCAGTTGTGTTTGAAGATCAACAACTGACTTACTATGAATTAAACTACCGCGCTAACCAGTTAGCACATTACTTGCAGTCTTTGGGTGTAAAACCAGATGTGCTGGTGGGGTTGTGTGTAGAGCGATCGCTTTCAATGGTGGTGGGACTACTGGGTATTCTCAAGGCGGGTGGGGCTTACGTGCCACTTGATCCAGATTATCCTACTGAACGCTTGAGCTTTATGCTTGAGGATGCTCAAGTTCCAGTGCTGCTGACTCAACAGCAACTCATTGAAAAGTTACCTGAGCATCAAGCACAGGTTATATGTTTAGATTCTGACTGGGAATTTATTTCTGAGTCAAGTCAAGATAATGCGAATGCTGGTGTGCAAGCAAGTCACTTGGCTTATGTGATTTACACTTCCGGTTCTACAGGCAGACCAAAAGGAGTTATGATCCCACATGGTGCGATCGCCAATCATTGCAGTACTATTCAACAAGCTTACGCACTTGGAAAGAGCGATCGCGTGCTCCAGTTTGCCTCAATCAACTTCGATGCCTCATTAGAACAGATATTTCCTACACTCATAGTTGGCGCTACCTTGGTACTCCGAGGTTCGGATGTATGGACTCCGACAAACTTCCAAAAAATCATATCGGATTTTGGACTTACTGTTGTTAATCTGCCAACTGCCTATTGGCAACAATTAGCCCAAGAGTGGGTCAAAACACAAGTGTTAGATACCAACAGCCAACTGAGACTTGTGGTTGTTGGTGGAGATGCAATGTTGCCCGAAGATGTTGCCATTTGGCAACGAAGCCCAATGTCTTGTGTTCGTCTGGTCAACGCTTATGGTCCGACAGAGACAACCATCACCGCAACCTTGTTTGAAATTCTTCCCCAGTTGCGTGAAGAAATCAATCTGAAAAAAATACCTGTTGGTCGTCCTCTGCCTAACAGGACTGTATATATTCTAGACAAGTATTTACAGCCTGTTCCCATTGGTGTACCAGGAGAATTGTACGTTGGTGGTGCGTGCTTGGCAAAAGGCTACCTCAACCGTCCAGAACTCACCCAAGAAAGATTTATTCCAAATCCTTTTTCTGATGCTAAATCAGAACGCCTTTACAAAACAGGAGACTTGGCACGTTACCTGAGTGATGGCAATATCGAATACCTTGGTCGCATCGATAACCAAGTGAAAATTCGCGGCTTCCGCATTGAACTGGGAGAAATCGAAGCAGTCCTCAACACCCATCCCCAAATCCAACAAGCCGTAGTCATTGTAAGAGAAGATATTCCAGGTAACAAACGCTTAGTTGCTTATGTAGTTCCTAGTGATGAATCACTCACTATCAACCAACTGCGTCAATTCCTCAAACAACACTTACCAGAATATATGGTGCCCAGTAGTTTTGTCATCTTAGACAACCTACCATTAACACCCAACGGCAAAATAGACCGCAAAGCATTACCAACACCGGATGGGGAAATTAGCCGGGAACATGAATATGTTGCGCCACGTACAGTTATAGAACAAACTTTAACCAATATCTGGCAACAACTGTTACTTAAAGAAAAAGTCAGCATCCACGACAACTTCTTTGAAATTGGTGGCGACTCAATTCTGAGTATTCAAGTCGTTTCTCGTGCCAAAAACTCAGGAATACAAATCACTCCCAAACAAATATTCCAAAATCAAACCATTGCCGAACTTGCTCAGGTTGCTAATACAACAGTGAGTGTTGAGTGTAAACAAGGGATAGTGACTGGAGTTGCATCCTTAACACCGATTCAACACAGATTCTTCGCACAAAATAAGCAAGAGGCGCACCATTATAACCAATCAGTTTTATTGCAAGTTCCAAATCATCTGCAAAGTGAATTAATTGCAATAGCCGTGAAAAAATTATTAGAGCATCACGATGCTTTGCGTTTAAGATTTACATCCGTTGCAGATGAATATAAACAAATCAATCAAGGGTTAGATGATAACGTACCATTTACCGTAGTTGACTTATCATCAACGCCTAAACAGGAACAACCACAAGCCCTAGAAACAATCGCCACAAAATATCAAGCAAGTTTAAACTTGTCAACAGGGCTGATAATGCAAGTAGTGATGTTTAACTTGGGTGATGAAAGTGATGCCAGGTTACTAATTATTATTCATCATTTAGCAGTAGATGGTGTAAGTTGGCGAATTTTATTATCAGATCTACAAAAAAAATATCAACAATTAATTACTCAGAAACCGACTAAACTAAGTCCGAAAACAACAGCATTCATTGATTGGGCAGAGAAGTTAAACGATTATGCACAATCAGATCTTGTAAAACTTGAGTTAGACTATTGGCTGAACCAACCTTGGTCTCAGATAACACCACTACCATCAGATTCTGCTGATATTCAACCAGAAAATACAGTCAGTAATACTGGTCGTGTGTCAGTGAAATTAAGTCAACAAGAAACTCAAACTCTTCTGCTATCAGTAAACGAAGCTTACAACACACAAATTAACGATATACTGCTAAGCGCATTAGTCATTTCAATAGCACAGTGGACTAGAAATTCAACGGTACTAATTGACTTAGAGGGACATGGCAGAGAAGAACTATTTTCAGATGTAGACTTATCACGGACGGTTGGTTGGTTTACCAGTTTGTTTCCCGTATTATTGCAACTACCTGCAATCAACCAACTAGGAGAAATCATCAAATCAATCAAAGAACAATTACGAGAAATTCCTAATCGTGGCATTGGCTACGGTATATTGCGTTACTTGTGTAAAAATACGACTGTTAAGGAACAAATACAGACAATTCCTGCTTCCGAAATTAGTTTCAACTACCTGGGACAATTTGATCAAATACAATCAGAAACAGGTTGGAAATTTGCGCCTGAATCTGCTGGAGATATCCACAGCTTAAAGCAAACTAGTAACCATCTATTGGATATTAATGCTCTGGTAGTAGGAGGTGAATTACAAATTGATTGGACTTACAATAGTCATGTGCATACTCGTGCCACAGTGGAGAAATTGGCACAGAACTTTATTCAAGCAATCAAATTAATAATAGAACATTGCCAGTTAAAAGAAAATAGAGGATATACTCCGAGTGATTTTCCAGAAGCACAGTTGAATCAATTACAACTGGATGAATTATTAACTCAGTTCCAAACTAAAAATCTTGAATCAATTTATCCGCTTTCTCCTTCACAACAGGGAATGCTCTTTGAAACTCTAGCTGCTTCTGAGTCAGGGATACATCTTGAGCAGTGCATTTTAAACTTGCAAATTGAAGAATTTGACACCTTAGCTTTTGAAAGAGCTTGGCAGCGAGTCGTTGATCGCCACTCGGTTCTCAGAACAGCCTTTATTTGGGAAAATCAAAATGAGCCACTACAAGTTGTACTGAAGGAAGTGGAGATTTCACTTGAACTACAAGATTGGCGTGGACTTTCTCTGTCCCAGCAGCAAGAAAAATTAGAAACCTATCTTAGTGTAGATCGACTGCGTGGTTTCGAGATGACTGAACCACCGCTAATGCGTTTGGCGCTTTTCCAAGTAGACTCGAATGCTTATGAATTCATCTGGACTTCTCATCACATTCTTACAGATGGCTGGTGCGTGCCTCTCATCTTAAAAGAGGTTTTCGCATTCTACGAGGCATTCAGCAAAGGTCAAGATTTATTACTAGAACCCAGTCATCCCTACAGAAATTATATCGCTTGGCTAAAACAGCAAAATTTGTCGCAAGCTGAAGCATTTTGGCGGAACAAACTTCAAGGTTTTAAAAGCCCAACACCATTAGGAATAGAAGCTGAACCTATTAATTTTTCTGCTGAGGAAAAACGCTACGGTGAACAAACAGCCAGCTTACCAGCTTCGGCAACAGCAGCTTTACAGTCTTTGGTGCGGCAACATCACTTGAGCTTAGGTATTTTAGTTCAAGGCGTTTGGGCTTTGCTGTTGAGTCGCTATAGCAGTCTCGAAGATGTGGTATTCGGCGCGACTTTCTCTGGTCGTCCTCCAGAATTGGTAGGGGCTGAATCGATGTTAGGTTTATTCATTAATACCCTACCAATGCGACTTAAGGTTTCTTCCCAAGCATCACTTTGGTCTTGGCTTAAAGATATCCAAGATCAAAATTTCACGCAACGCGATTATGAATACTGCTCTCAAGGACAAATTCACGAATGGAGTGAAGTACCTGGCTCATTACCCCTTTACGAGAGTCTGCTGGTTTTCCAAAACTATCCAGTCGATTCATCAGCAAAACAGTCTGCAAACCATGACAGAAATCAACCTCAGTCTCGTGCTATTGGCGCACAAACGAAATATGCTCTCACCATTCTAGTTAGCCCAACTTCACAGCTAGAGTTTCGCATTATTTATCAGCGATCGCGTTATGATAATCCAGCTATAACCTTTATTTTGGAACATTTTCAAGCTTTCTTGAACAGCATTGTTGACCTTCCAGAGCAGAATCTTGAAACACTAATAGAAAGGATTTCAACAGATCAAATTCCGCAAGTTAGACTGCCTGAGAAACTTGTTCAAAAAGAACCGCGAAATGGCTTTAACGAACCTAAAAATCTCTGTGAATTTCAACTGCTACAAATTTGGGAACAAATTCTAGGCATTCATCCTGTCAGCATACAAGATAACTTCTTTGAACTTGGGGGTCATTCGCTTCTGGCTGTGCGTCTGATGTCCCAGATTCAAAAACACTTCCAGATCAATTTACCTTTATCTATTTTGTTCCAATATCCCACCATCGATCAACTAGCACATTTTCTGGATTCTTCAACAGATTCTTTACCTTGGTCTGCCCTAGTTCCTATCAAAACTAATGGTAATCAACCACCTCTATTCTGTGTTCACCCTGGTGGAGGAAATGTTCTTTGCTATCACCATCTTGCCTATTATTTAAGTTCAGAACGACCATTTTATGGACTACAGTGTGTTGGTTTAAATCCTGAAAATCAACCTCATACTAGCATTGAAAAAATGGCGATTCACTATATCCAAGAGTTACAAACTGTTCAACCTCATGGTCCTTATTTTCTCTCTGGCTGGTCTTTTGGTGGCTTAGTAGCTTTTGAGATGGCTCAACAACTTTCTCGTCAAAGTGAACAGATAGCTTTGTTGGCTCTACTAGATACTACTCCTCCTTTTCTCAGTTATAAAGGAGAAGTAGACTATGCTTTTCTATTAGTAGAGTTATTTAAAGATAAACTAGACCTCTGTTTAGAAGAACTGCGGCAATATGAACCAGAGAAGCAAATCTTTTATGTTATAGAACAAGCTAAACAGAAAAATATATTCTTAGAAGGTGTTGACTTTGATCAAGCTCCTCATCTTCTAAAAATTTTACAGATCAACGCTCAAGCCTTACAAAATTACAAGCCTCAATTTTATTCAGGATCAATTGTTCTATTGAAAGCTAGTGAGACTGATGAAGACTTTGAATATCACTGGAGTGAACTAGTGAAAGATATAGAAACTGTTGTAGTTCCTGGTAATCATCTAAACATGGTGTCACCACCTCAGGTTCAAACCTTAGCTCAAAAACTCGAAAATTTTATTGAACAAGCAAGAAATAAATCAATAGACATTTCGTGAAAAAAATCCAAGAAAGCATTCAATCACTCTCAGATATTTTGGGTGAAATTGAAAATGGTTCAGTTGATTTTAAATTAAATTGTGAGGAACTGCAGTATGGCTACTTCTAATCAGATTAAATCCAAGGTGTGGGAAAACAAGCAAGAGTATTCCTTAAATACAGAATCTTTAAGAATGCTCTTAGAAAACCGAATTCCTTTAATTCGGCTAAAAGAATTTGCTACACCACAAGAGTGTGAGAGTTTAGTAGCTCAAGCTGAATTGTTCAACTTTGACTGCTATCAAGATGTGAATCCCAAGATTGAGCGGATTGGCATCACAGTATTTGAATATAATCGCATTAGTAAAACAGCTTATTTTCAAGCAGTAGAACGCACAACTAAATTAAGAGACTGCATTATGGCAGCGTCTTTCAATCCATTAGAACGCTTAATGGTAAAAATTCGACAGTGTACAAGCGCGACTGTGCGAATTGCTTCAGAACCCTTCTATGGTAGTTATTATGCAGGACTGATCAGAAAAATAGAGCAGGGTACTCAACTTCATATTGATTATGCCCCGTTAGAACAATCTGAATGGGAAGTTGGTACAGTGATTTCTCAGCTTTCCTGGAATTTGTACTTAAAATTTTCTCCTAATAGTCATGGCAAAACACGCGTTTGTGATCGCCAGTGGCAACCAGGAGATGACCAATATAAACTCGATTCCTACGGCTATAGTGATACAGTAATTGCAGATGCAGATACGATCGCTTTCCAACCTTATGTAGGAGATGTATTCATTTTCAATACACGCAATTTTCACACTGTTGAGCCGATGGATGGACAACGTGTGACTTTCACTTCCGCGATTGGATTACTACCTAACGGTGAAATTATTTTGTGGTCTTGAAGCTGGTAAATAAAAAGTAGGAAGCAATTTGGTAAACATAGTGAGGAAGTGATTCATGCCTTTAGCAGCTGTGATGACTGCGCCTAACCACCCAGTTGAAGTGCAACAATTACCAGACCCGATTATAGAAAAGGGTGGAATCATTATTGAAACCTTATATAGTGAAGTTTGTGGAACTGATGTACATTTACTACGTGGGCATCTACAGGGAGTACCATATCCAATCATCCCTGGACACTTCTGTGTTGGTCGTGTGGTAGAAACAGGTGGACTCCTTTGTGATGTCAATGGTAAGTTAATTCAGCCTGGAGCGATCGTCACTTTTTTGGATGTCCATGAAACCTGTTACAACTGCTGGTATTGTCTAGTAGCCAAAGCATCCACTCGCTGTCCACAACGCAAGGTTTATGGTGTCACCTACTCAGCGAAAGATGGGTTACTGGGTGGTTGGTCTGAATTGATTTACCTCAAACCAGGGGTAAAAGTTCTAACTTTACCTGAAGAAGTCTCACCAAAGCAATTCATTGCTGGGGGATGTGCTTTACCAACTGCACTACACGCTATTGATCGAGCGCAGATTCAAATTGGCGATGTTGTTGTGGTGCAGGGTTGCGGACCTGTGGGTTTAAGTGTGGCAATTTTAGCTTTGCTTTCAGGTGCAGGTAAAGTGATTGTCATTGATAAATTTGAGAGTCGATTATTAGTTGCCAAATCTTTCGGTGTAGATGAAACCCTTGTAATTAAGGCTGACGATCCACGACAACATATTGAGCGGGTTTTGGAATTGACGCACGGACACGGTGCTGATGTCACTATTGAAGCCACAGGTATTCCCATTGCTGTCAAAGAGGGCTTGAACATGACGAGAAATGGAGGTCGCTATGTTATTGTCGGGCATTACACTAATACGGGTGAGATTCTCATCAATCCACACCTAGAAATTAATCTCAAACATATTGATATTCGCGGAACGTGGGGAATTGATTTCAGCCATTTTTACAGAATGATTGAATTACTAAAACGCCATAGTGATTCCAGTAAAAATCTTGTTTGGGAAAGCATAATTACTCGTTCATATACATTAGAAGAAGTTAATCAAGCACTGACGGATGTAGAGCAAGGCTCTGTATTAAAAGCTGTGATTCAGCCTAATATTTAAACGTTTATATCATCAATAAACATGAGGAGTATCTATGAATATCACTGTAGAAACTAAATTTAATCAAACTTCAATCAGTCACATTGAACGTATTCATAAACCTTCGCTAGAGAACTTTAAACACACAGTTCTCTCTTATAAATATCCTGTAATTTTTACGGGTATAGTAGCTGAATGGAAAGCATTTTCTTTATGGTCATTGGATTATTTGAATAGCGTTTTAGGTGAAAAAAAAATTAATGTTCGCGTTTCTGATCATCAAATATTTACCTATGATTCAGAGGCTGGAATATACCCTAGCAAAAAAATGAAGTTTACTGACTTCACGGATTGGATTGTGAATAAAAAAAAAGATAACCAATACTATTACATTCAGCAGTATCCAATTCATACTACCTTCCCTGAACTATTTCCAGATATTACAATTCCAGATTTGATTGATAAAAACTTATCCATCGATACTGCTCGTTGGTTGGGTATTACAGAGAAGGAAATTTCAGATTATATTGATAAATACTTATCTCTGACTACTATTTTCTGGATGAGTACCAATGGCAATATCACGCACTTACATCACGATCCAGTAGAAAGTGTGTTATGTCAAGTGCGTGGTCGAAAGCGAATTTTACTGTTTGAACCAAAACAAAGTTCGTTTCTATATCCTTTTCCTAAAAATTCAAAAGTACCATTTATGAGTCAATTAAATATTGACCAACCTGATATTGATAAATTTCCTCAATTCAGAAATGCAAAATATATAGAGTGTATCCTAGAACCAGGTGAAATACTATTTTTCCCCTCTTTTTGGTGGCATCAAGTCTACTCTCTTGATGAGCTAAATATTTCTGTTAGTTTCGTTTGGAATACAAAATTGAAAAAGTTTTTTAGACGAAAGATTTTTAAAGAAAACAAATAAATTCAAAAAACTTAGTTTTCATCGATGAGAAAGGTATCAGAAACTACTATTGGCTTGAATAACAGGGAGAAGATATGCTCACAGATTTAAAAATTGCCTTTATCGGGGGTGGCACGATGGGCGAAATGATAATTAATAGATTGTTATCAACAAAAACTGTTGAAAAATCTGAGCGAATAATTGTCAGCGATCCACTGTCTGCACAATGCCTTCATTTGGAAAAAGAATATGGAGTACGTACTACCAACTGCAACATAGAAGCGGTACAAGGCGCATCTATTGTGATATTGGCGGTGAAACCGCAGGTTTTGGCAGAGGTTATGGCTATGCTGAAGGGTAAAATTCCACCTGATGCTTTAGTAATTAGTATTGTGGGTGGAGTGAGTATTTTATCTCTGTGCCAAGGGTTGAATCATGCTGCTGTTGTTCGGACAATGCCGAATATTGCAGTACAAGTTGGCCATGGGACTACGGTGTGGAGTCTATCATCAACTGTGACGGAGATACAGCGATCGCATACTCAAGTCATTCTACAAGCATTAGGCAAAGATTTTGCGACTCAAAATGAACATTACCTTGATATGGCAACGGCGCTGAGTAGCGCGGGGACTGGATTTGCATTTTTGTACATCGAAGCGATGATTGATGCTGGGGTGAGGATGGGTTTAACTCGGACACAAGCCCAAGAACTAACATTGCATACGATTGCTGGTAGTGTAGAACTTATGTTTCACACGAGTGAACATCCAGCAGTCTTACGCAACAAGGTAACTAGTCCTGGGGGAGTGACTGCTGCTGGTCTTTACGAGTTAGAAAAAGGTGGTATGCGAACTGTGATCTCTAATGCAGTGCTTGCTGCTTTGAGCCGCACTCAACAATTAGGTAATATGAGTTGAAAAAGTATACTCGACTGCAAAGATAAATTTGAGTTACAAGTCCTGAGCAGAGGTTTATCATTCCCTACTTATTACTGATTATTCAGCAGAAAAAAGTAATAAGATTGATAAAATATTTTAGTTGAATCCCAAAATATGCCAACCCAAGTTGTTCAAGCCCAATCCTCAACAAATGCTTTCACAGACTTTATCAGATTCTGGAAAGATGTAGCAGCCATTGCTGTCCCTTATTGGTATCCAACTAAGCCAGGGGAAAGAGCTTTTTCAGATGTAATTCGTGCTTGGGGAATGCTTCTTCTCCTAATATTGCTAATAATCGCCCTTGTAAGTGCAAATACTTTTAATAGTTTTATTCATCGCTACCTTATCGATGTCATCATTCAAGAGAAAGATTATTCTAAATTTACTTATACTATATCATTTTATGCTGTAGGACTTGTCTTGATAACGCTTTTAGTAGGATTTTCTAAATGGATTAGAAAACAAATTGCCGTTGATTGGTACAAATGGCTTAATAAGAAAATTTTAAATCAATATTTTAACAACCGTGCTTATTATAAAGTTAATTTTAAAGCCGATATTGATAACCCAGATCAACGTTTATCCCAAGAAATTGAACCAATTACCAGTAATGCTCTCAGTTTTTCAACTACTTTCCTAGAAAAAATACTGGAAATGACGACTTTTTTAATAATTGTCTGGTCAATTTCCCAACAAGTAGCTGTTGCTCTGCTTGCCTATACAATTATAGGTAACTTAATTGCTATTTACTTAAATCAAGAATTGATTAAAATTAATCAGGCGGAACTCGAATCTAAAGCCGATTATAGTTATTCTCTGACTCATGTTCGCAATCACGCTGAGTCAATAGCTTTTTTTCAAGGAGAAAAACAGGAACTGAATATAATAGAACGCCGATTTAGTAATTTCATAAAAAATACTAAAAACAAGATTAATTGGGAGAGAAGTCAGGACATTTTTAACAGAGGATATCGGGCTGCTATCGAATTTTTCACACTCTTAGTACTTGGACCTTTATTTATTAGAGGTGAAATTGATTTCGGACAAATTGGACAAGCTACTACAGCTTGCTATTTTTTTGCTGGCGCTTTGGAAGAATTAATACGTGAATTTGGCACTTCTGGAAGATTTTCTAGTTACGTTGAGCGTTTATCTGAGTTCTCAGAGGCGCTAGAAGCAGTGACGAAACAACCAGAGAATGTGAGTATTATTAAAACAATAGAAAATAATCATTTTGCTTTTGAGAATGTCACGTTACAAACGCCTAACTATGAGCAGGTCATTGTCGAAGATTTATCACTCGCTGTTCAACCTGGAGAAGGTTTATTAATAGTGGGACCTAGTGGTCGAGGTAAAAGTTCTCTGTTAAGAGCGATCGCTGGTTTGTGGAACGCAGGAACTGGTCGTCTGGTAAGACCATCGTTAGAAGAAGTTTTATTTTTGCCCCAACGTCCTTATATAATCTTAGGAACTCTGCGCGAACAGTTACTTTATCCTAATACAAATCGTCAAATGAGCGATGCAGAACTCAAAGAAGTTTTGCAACAAGTCAATCTGCAAAACTTACTTAGTCGAGTCGATGGCTTTGATACAGAAGTTCCTTGGGAGAACATATTATCCTTGGGAGAACAACAACGTCTAGCATTCGCACGACTAATAGTTACTCATCCTAGTTTCACGATATTAGATGAAGCAACAAGTGCTTTGGATTTGAAGAATGAAGGACACTTATATCAACAGTTACAAGAGACAAAAACAACTTTTATCAGTGTTGGACATCGAGAAAGTCTATTTAATTATCATCAATGGGTTCTAGAACTTTCACAAGATTCTAGTTGGCAACTTGTGACCGTGCAGGATTATCGAACTCAAAAAGCACAAGAAATTGTCACTAATTCCCCTGAAAAAGCTCAAATCACAATAGATGATTCTCCCAAGAATGAATCCCAAATCCAGCAAGAAATAGCAGCAGAAATAGGGACAATTGAAGGGCTTTCTCATAAAGAAATCCAGATATTAACAAACTATTCAGTTAGCACCGTTAGAAGCAAGGCAAGCAAAGGTCAATCCATCACTACTAAGGACGGCTTAACTTACTACTATAATAAAGACCCAAAGGTCTTGAAATGGGTGAGAGTTTAGTACCATACTTAGCAGCAACTTCACCAGTGGCATGTTTCCTTAACCCGCTTTTGTCAATAATTAGGGGTGTAAGGGGAGCCAGTGCACAGGCTAAGTTTCCCCCAAAGTCGAGCCAGCGCCGTGCCAAGAGTTGTCTGAGCCCAGAGCAGCGCCTTGCGGAGCCAGTCCTGCCAAGAGTTGTGCCTTGCGGAGCCAGTACTGCAGGAGGGTTTCCCGACAGAGGTATCTGGCGTCGGGTTAAGCGCGTTGTGGAGCCAGCCCCGTGCGGAGAGCAGCGCCTTGCGGGGGTTCCCCCCGTTGTGGCGACTGGCTGTCGGGTTCCCCCCGAGCCAGGGGACTGGCGTGCAACTAGCCCCGATAGGCGTAGCCGTGCCGCAGGCATAGGGGGCGCTACGCAAACCCAGAGGGTTTCCCGACAGAGGGATCTGGCGTTGGGGTTCCCCCAAAGTCTGCCGCTTGGGTTGCAACCCAAGCGGCGTTAGCGCAGCGGGACGTAGTCCGCTTTGACCGTTGTGGCGACTGCGGGAGGTTTCCTCCGTAGACGCTTTGCGGCTTGCCGCAGGCATCAGAACTTCGGAGGGTTCCCCCAAAGTCTGTCGGGGGAAGCAACCCAAGCGACGTTAGCGCAGCGGGACGTAGTCCGCTTTGACCGTTGAGGCGTCTGGCGTTGCCGGGCCCAAGATTCCGTCCGGCGGAGCGCGTTTGCGCAGCGCCCCCTCCGGGGCTAGCAACCTTCGGTTCGCTTTGCGACTTGTTGCAAGAGCGTCTGGGCAGGAGTTAGCACAAGCGCGTTGTAGGGGGAGTAATTGGTAGGAGTTCAAAATCTTATCTAGCGCAATATTTTCAATAGTGATACCAAATCCGGGTCAATGACCCCCTTTTCCATTAGTCCGCGTAGGCGGTGAGTAAGCGCGCTCTTGGTAGGGTTTCCAACGCACGTTTTCGGGGTTGGGCAAACCCAGCCTACGGCTCGCTACGCTAACGACAAGGATGGACAACCCTTGTATTTTTGCGGCGTATCCTTTTAACTAGTTTGATTCAAATTTTTTGGTAAGGGCGCAAAAATACATCCAGATCTCGGGTTTTACGAGTAGACATTGTTGTCGGGTTGTCCATCCAAGGCTCATGGAAAATGAAGCGGGAAGCTTCCCCCGAAAAGCTGCCGCCCCGTTGTAGCAACTGGCGTGCGACTTCCAGTCGCCAGGATCAAAAGGGGGTTACAAAAGCGGATTTAGTATGAATGATTAGTCAAGCAATTAGACAATCTCCTCGCTTAACGAGCACCCGCTACATACCAGGCTTGATATGATTTGTCGTTTTGTTAAGAAAGGTTAAAATCTCAGGCAAGAGAGTTACAAAAATTCACTGTGTATTTTGAGAAGAGTTTGCAAGAAGTCTGATACGATAGACCCAAAGATAATTGAGATTATTCTTCATTAAGACAGATGCGTATTCCAGTTGTTTTGACAATTTTTCAGGAGAGAAAGTCATGACTAACATGGCTGTTCAAACTCCTATGTTGATTCCTTGGTGGTCAGCGAATACCTGGTTCACCAACCTCTCAGGCCGACTTTTAGCTGCGGATATTGCTCATGCAGGCAAGATTTGTCTTATGGGCAGGAGCGATAACCTTGTTTGAACTGGTTCCCTTCAATACTGCACAACCAATGTACGACCAGGGCTTGATTCTCTTTTTGCCGCACCTGGTAAGCCTAAGTTAAGGAGCCACTGCCCTTCGGGTATGCCTCCGGCACGGGCTTTGCCGAACGCAGTCGCCTAGGTCGGGAGAGCCGTCATTCGCGCTGTCTCACCGTGCGCGGGTTCCCCGCGTTGAGGCATGTGGCGTGAGCCAGTTAGGTGGTGAGCCAGTCGTGCCCGAGAGCGGGAAACCCTTTCCTCAACTCAAAAGCCAACTGGCAATCAACAAAAAAGGTTGATGATTATTAGCAACAACTTATCAAGATAAAAGCAATGCAAACATACGGTAATCGAAACGTCAAATATGATTGGTGGGCTGGTAACGCTCGCTTCGTTAATCTCTCTGGCTTATTTATCGGCGCACATGTGGCGCAAGCTGCACTAACAACTCTCTGGGCGGGTGCATTTACTTGGTTTGAACTCTCTCGATACAACCCTGCGGTACCGATGGGTGAGCAAGGGCTGATTTTGCTGCCCCACTTAGCGACTTTAGGCTTTGGTGTGGGAGAAGGCGGTCAGGTAGTGAATACTTACCCCTATTTCGTGATTGGGGTTTTGCACCTTATCTCATCTGCTGTTTTGGGTGCAGGTGCGCTCTTCCATACCTTCAAAGGTCCTCGGAACTTGAAAGACGCCTCTGGTCGCGCTCGTAAATTTCACTTTGAATGGGATGATCCCAAAAAACTCAGCTTTATCTTAGGACATCACTTGATTTTCTTGGGAGTAGGGGCTTTACTACTCGCGGGGAAAGCAATGTTCTGGGGAGGACTCTACGACTCCACAATTCATGATGTCCGACTCGTGAGTGAGCCTACCCTCAACCCATTTGTTATCTACGGCTATCAAACCCACTTTGCCAGCGTTAACAACTTAGAAGATTTAGTTGGCGGTCATATATATGTGGGTTTTCTGCTCATTGGTGGAGGTATTTGGCACATCCTTACAGAGCCTTTTGCTTGGGCGAAGAAGCTTTTAATCTTCTCTGGTGAAGCCATTCTTTCCTACTCTTTGGGTGGTATTGCCTTAGCAGGATTTGTTGCAGCTTACTTTTGTGCGGTGAACACCTTAGCCTATCCCGTGGAATTTTACGGTCCTGTTTTAGAACTCAAGTTTGGTGTAACACCCTATTTTGCCGATAGCGTCAAGTTGGCGAATGGCGCGTACACGTCTCGTGCTTGGTTGGCAAACGCCCACTTCTTCTTAGCTTTCTTCTTCTTGCAAGGACATCTGTGGCACGCACTGCGAGCCATTGGTGTTGACTTCAAACAAGTTGAAAGAGCATTAAATGCTGTTGGCAGTGATACTGTTCGCAGCGAATCGTAAAACTTTATAGATTGTAAGATTTCGGTAGTACTGGTGGGCATTGCCCATGCCCACCTTACTTCACTTCAACAGGTAATTTTTGGGTCAGACACCAGTCATTTAGATTCCCAAAATCTCAGAATGTTCACAAAGGAATTTAATTGTGGCAATTTCTACTGATAAAACCTTTGCAGCATACACAGATTCCCCCTGGTTAATTGGTAATGCTCGTTTAATTGACTTATCTGGTCTGCTTTTGGGCGCTCACGTGGCTCACGCAGGCTTGATTATGTTTTGGGTAGGATCAACGACCATATTAGAAGTGGTACGGTTTATCCCAGGCATACCAATGTATGAGCAGGGACTCACTTTGTTACCCCACTTGGCAACTTTAGGGTGGGGAGTAGGTGCTGGGGGTGAAGTTGTCGATACTTATCCTTACTTTGTCATTGGAATGTTGCATTTAGTCGCATCTGCTGTTTTGGGCGCAGGGGGACTTTTTCATGTGTTTCGCGCCCCAGCTATCTTGAAGGATGCTGGAGGACGGGCAGCAAAATTTCATTATGAATGGAACGATCGCAAGAAATTGGGTTTCATCTTAGGTCATCATCTGATTTTTCTAGGTTTTGGTGCATTGCTACTGGTGCTCAAAGCAATGTTTTTTGGTGGAATTTATGACACCAACATTGGAAATGTCCACCTGATTACCAATCCTACTCTTGACCCAAAGACAATCTTCGGCTACTTAGTTGGCATAAAAGATAGCACCAGGACACTTTTAGGAATGGCAAGTGTTGACAACTTAGAAGATGTTATCGGTGGTCACATTTGGATAAGTTTAATTTTAATTGCGGGTGGTGCCTGGCACATTCTTGTGGCACCTTTTGGTTGGGTTCGGCGAATTTTCCCAATTGCAAATGGTGAAGAAATTCTTTCCTACAGTTTACTAGGTTTGGCTTTGATGGGTTTTATTTCTGCCGTGTTTGTTGGGTATAACACGACAGTTTTTCCGCCAGAGTTTTACGGTAAAGACCGTCTTGGTTCAGCAGATATCCAGTTCTTTTTGGGTGTATTGGCGTTTTCAGGTTTTGTTTGGCATTATTGGCGATCGCGTCAAGAAGAAGGGGTGTAGGGGGGTAAGGGTATAGGGGTGTAAGGGATACAATCAGTGGGGGCACCGGATCCACCACTGATTGGGGACTACCAAATCGTAGATTTGGTGGGGGCACCGGATCCTTTCGGTTCCGAGGTAGGGGTGCACCACAAAGAAAACCCTTCCTTCTCCACGCCACATGCCTCAAGTCGCAAAGCAACCTTCGGTTCGCTTCGCTAACGCCGGACGGAAGATTCCGCCCGGCAACGCCAGACGCCTCAACGGGGGGAACCCCCGCACGGCGCTGGCTCGACTTTGCGGGAAACCCGCCCACGGCAGTGGCTCCCCTACACCCCTACACCCCTATACCCCTTCTTGGTCAAGCGTGACCTTAATGGATTTTTTCTCAACTACAGCTAAATAAATGTTTCATGCCTGTAGTTACCAGGAGTTAGCTGCAGGCAATTTTTTGAGGTTATTTTTGGGGCTTTACAATTATGCTTACACTTTTTTGCGCTGTATCGGGATGGGCTATTCTGATGTTCTTGATTTGGAATGTCTGGATAACTTTGAAAACAGGAGCAAGTCATCTCAAAACTTTGCACCAAATTCCTTGCTCTGGTTGTGAATATTTTACCAATGACTACCGCCTCAAGTGCACAGTTAACCCAGTGAAAGCATGTTCCCTAGAAGCACTCGGCTGTCTTGACTTTGAACCAAAGACGGATTGTTGTAATGCTAACCAAAAGCGACCCAGAAAGCTGTGTAAATAGCAAAAATCTTAAAAGATGCCAAGTAAATACGCCTTAGCTTACCGGGACTGTCAGGATTGGGAAGTAAAGAGTAAAAGATAATTTCTTTTGACTTTCTCCCTTTGTTTAGTCTCCGATAACAGGAGGTTTCATCTTGACTAGGCTAAAAGTTGGTATTAATGGATTTGGTCGTATTGGGCGTCTTGTGTTTCGCGCTGGGATCGACAACCCTAACATTGAGTTTGTCGGGATTAACGACTTGGTACCACCTGATAATCTCGCTTACCTACTAAAGTACGACTCAACTCATGGAACCTATAAGGGCAATGTTGAGGCAAAGGATGATGGTATCGTTGTCAATGGACAGTTCATTCCTTGTGTCTCAATCAGGAATCCAGCAGAATTGCCCTGGGGTAAATTGAGTGCAGATTATGTAGTTGAATCTACAGGTCTTTTCACTAACCATGAAGGAGCTGCGAACCACCTCAAAGCAGGAGCAAAGCGGGTTATCATTTCTGCTCCCACCAAAGATCCAGACCGAGTTCCTACTTTACTAGTAGGTGTTAATCATCACCTATTTGACCCCGCAAAAGACACCATCGTTTCCAATGCCAGCTGTACCACAAACTGTTTGGCTCCCGTTGCTAAAGTCATCAACGATAACTTTGGGTTAACCGAAGGGCTGATGACCACAGTTCACGCCATGACCGCCACTCAACCTACTGTAGACGGTCCGAGTAAGAAGGACTGGCGAGGAGGTCGCGGTGCGGCGCAGAATATTATTCCCTCCTCTACAGGCGCAGCAAAAGCGGTCGCACTCGTTTTGCCAGAGTTAAAAGGTAAGTTGACTGGTATGGCATTTCGGGTTCCTACCCCTGATGTTTCGGTAGTCGATTTAACCTTTAAAACTGCCAAAGCTACTAGCTACAAAGACATTTGTGCTGCCATGAAGCAAGCTTCGCAAGGAGAGCTAAAAGGTATTTTAGGCTACACAGAAGACGAAGTTGTTTCCACAGATTTTCAGGGCGATGTTCGTTCTAGCATCTTTGATGCGGGTGCAGGTATTGAACTCAACTCTAACTTCTTTAAGGTTGTTGCTTGGTATGACAACGAGTGGGGTTACTCGAATCGTGTTATTGACCTCATGTTGTCCATCGCACAGAAGGAAGGTCTTTTGGAGCGTGTACTTGCTACTGTTGCTTAACAGTTAATAGTTAACAGTTATCAGTTATCAGTAACAACTAATAACTGATAACTATCATTAATCAGCACTGGAACTCGCGACAACAACGGAAAGCAAAAATACCGGGCGAAGTGTAGCGGTTCCTCTTAGGAACGTCCGATTGGCAGCGATGCTCCGGAGGAGCCACCAAAGGCGATTGCGCAAAGCGCAGACGCCAGAGGCGTATCGCCACCCATTATGAATGAAAGAAACATTCTTTCCCTGTTAAGCGTTCCCTGTTAAGCGTTCCCTATTCCCTATTAAGCATCTTTCTTGAAAACTAGTGCCACACAATTCACTCATGAAAATACTATTTTTTAACCAATTTCCAAAGCTGTAACTTTTTCGGGTAAATATTCTCCTCTATCTTGTAATTCTGCTCGTTCTCAAGCTTGGATCGCACTGCTTCCAGGTAAGAATTGTGGGAAGGGTTGTATAGAAACACATCTCTGAAATTATTAGGAATTTGCGGTACCTTTGATTCATTGATCAATTCAAAGCGTACTTTTGGATCAATTTGGTCAATCAGAGAGAATTTATCAGCTAGAAGAGACCAACTTCCCTGACAGGAACTCATCACAAGTGGCTGACTAGATTTGTTGATAATGTCAACCACTTGGGGAGTATAAATGTTTTGATACTTAAGCCACCAAGTTTTTGCTTCAGAACTACTTACACAGGATAGGACTCCAGATGTCAGCAGCACAACCATAACAACTTGCCAAAGCTTTTGTTTCCAGATGTTAACAGAGATGGGAATAATTTGAGTGGCTAGGAGATAAGCAACAGCTAGCTGAATACCTAAATAGAAAGGGATTAAATACCGAGGGGTTTGCGATCGCACCCCTCCAAGAATTAAATCCGGTATTGTTAAAGGTAGCGCTGTCACGCCAATCAATGTTAAGACAAACAACCAAACCCGCTTTGGAGTTTTAAGACAAAGAAAAGAAATCGAATATCCTACCAAAATTAAGATAAAAGGAATCAATAATTTGGTTAGAATTTTCAATTTAGGTTCATGCTCGTAACTGCCTAAATCGTAGCCAAAATCTATGAAAAAATAACTAAGGTTAATAATCCAGTTTTTCATTAAAGTTAACTGGGAAACTTTATCAGATGTCCAGCGTGTTGTATTCTGAGCTTGTGCAAAATTAATAATAATAACCAAAAGCCAGGGTGTGAAGGCTAAAAACCCTAATAAAGAGGCAAGCAGATAAGCAATAACCGTCTTAGTGAATCGAAACTTTTCAGTTGCAACTACATAGATACCATGAGCAATTGTCACCAACGCAGAAAACACAAATGTATACAGCCCTAATACCATACTAACTGCATACATTGCCCAACTGAGCTTTGTTTTTAGTCGCATTGCTCGTAATAATGTTGCGCTTGACAGCAAAATTGTTGAAGTCCACAAACTGTACTCTCGCGCTTCCTGTGCGTATAGCACATGAAATGGCGACACAGCTACCAGTGCAATCGCTACCCATCCCACAAGCGACGAATCAAATAATTCCAGACATAACCAGTAGATGCAAGGGAACACCAACAAGCTACTCAGGGCAGAGAAACTTCTTATTACCGCCACTGAACTACCAAACCATTGCACCCAAAATCGCGTGATTACGTAATATAATGGCGGATGCTGAGGATCTTCTACTGCTAAAGATTTAAGAGTATCTGTTAAGGTTTTCTCTGAAGTGGGATGCTGATACTTCTGTAAATCTTCAACGCCTACTTCTTTACCATTGCAAACTTGCTCGACCACTTCTGACATGGTGTAGCCAAAAATCCGTAATGAGGTAAAAGTCTCATCGTACCAGTAGATTTTTCGGTCAAGATTGACAAAGCGAAAAAACACGCCCAGTATTAATAGGACGATTAGTAAAAACCGTAACCAAGTTGGAGGAAGGACTTTGTTATACATCAGTTCGACCTTCTCATTCTTTCATAAAGAGTGATTGAAAATACAGACTTTATCTGTCTTTTCAGTTAGTTAAGAGATAGCTTTCGTTAAATGTAGCTTTATTTACAATATACGGAGGTCGTAAATATACGGGATTTTGACGGCAACTTGGGCAGAAGAAGCTTAAGAAGGATGCAGAACGCACCAACGCAGAATATCCCCACGGATGAAATCCGCAGAGAAGTTCCATGCGCGGGTTCCCCGCGTTGAGGAAACTTCGGGGGGATTTAATAAAGAAAAAATTTCTCTTGTCTCCATAATTCAAATTATGGGCAAGTTGACTGGCATGGCATTTCGGGTTCCTACCCCTGATGTTTCGGTAGTCGATTTGACTTTTATGCAACGCCAGAAAAATACTCAGCTAGAAAATCTACGAAAGTCCTTATTTTGGGTGATAGGTATTGCCGACTCGTGTAGACAGCATAAAGGGATGCGGTTAACAAGGTGTAGTCCAGCTTCACCACCTCCAATCGATGGCTGGTAAGATCATCTTCAACCAACCACTCTGGCAAAACCGCCAACCCCATGCTGGCTAAAGTCGCTTGATACTCCATAATGGTGTTGTTGGAGCGGATCGAGACTGCTAGTTTGACCGTCTGCCGTCCGTTGGGACCATCAAAGAACATCTCATCAGCAAACTGCGAGTAATAATAGCTGATGGCTGCATGCTTTGACAGTTCGTTGGGGGTTTTTGGGTGTCCATTTCTTCGCAAATAGTCTGGTGAGCCGACCAACATGAATTGAATGGGGCAAATGCGTCGCGTGAGCAGTGAAGAACGGGGCTGATCATGCATGACACGTAACGCCAAGTCAAATCCCTCTTCCACTAAGTCCACCATCCGATCATTCAGATTCAGATCCAGCAAAACGTCTGGATAGCGAGAGCGGTATTCCGCCAAGGCTTTGGTGAACAACGGGTTGGCGAACCAAACCGGGGCGGTGATCTTGAGTACGCCACGCGCGACGACGGCCGATCGCCTCACTGCTGCCTCCACCATTTCCAAGTTATCAAGCATTTCCCGGCATTGCTCGTAATAGATTTTTCCTGCTTCGCTTAGGCTCAAGTGTCGGCTGCTTCGATTTAACAAACGTGCGCCAAGGTTTCGCTCCAAGTGCTTCACATGCTTGCTGGTCATGGCTGTGGATAAGTTGAGCTGCTCAGCGGCTGCCACAAAACTTCCTAATTCCACTACCCGACACAACACTTTCATGCTCATTAAGGTGTCCATTGTAGTTCTAAAGTTTCCTAAGAAGAAACATAGCATCAACAAAATGATACTTGTATAACGATGAGAAATGAGTGTAATTTGACGAGGATGGCATTTATTAACTAGCTAGGCAAGGAAATAGCTATGACAGAAACAAAAAAGGGGGTGTTCTAAATTTATTGCTTTTCCCTGAATAATTTACGCATTGAACGTTTTAGGAGTCTTGATAACAAATCTGGAACAATAACAACTCGTCAGCAGCCGCCTGCAAAAATTTCAATGTAAAGGGAAACTTTAATGTCTCAGAACAACGAACTTACGGTGATCGACCGCTTTACCATCTTCGAGCAGCTCAACATGCATCAGCGATGCATCGACAAGGGTTGGGGGCGCGAGCAGGTCGACCTCTACAACCGCCTTTACTGGCCGGAGGCCAAATTCCACGTCAACGATCTACGTACTTCAACCTTCGAGGGTTTTGAGGGCATGAAGCAGATGTTCGACTACGCACACAGCGTCTTCCCGATGGACAAGTGGTTCCACTCTATGGGCGCGTTTGAAATTTCCGGATCGGGTGACAGGGCCGAAGCGCACTGGCGATGGTTCGTGTACTGGAAGGCTGAACACGTCGGAATCGTTTCAACTGGCACCTACGACGACATCTTTGAACGTCGCGATGGCGTCTGGAAGTGTCTGGAGCGCACCTCTAAGAGCGATCCCAACTGGCCGGTAGACTTGTTCCAGCCCTTCATTGATCGCGCAGACATCACCTTCAAGGCGTCCTGATAGTGAGATTTTTGTCGGTTAGGTGGAGCTTCGCGAAAGCCGTCTACATATCGCTCATGGAAATGCGCGTCAATTGTTTTCACTCTAACTAAAGCCTCAACACCAAGTAAACCGTTGTATTGTGAGTGAGGTAAATCCAACCACTGATGGGAGTCGTTTATGGCAGATAGCACAGTTGGCACTCATGTAGTCGTTGAAGACGCAGCTTCTCTGGCTGAAGCGGTTCAACGTACACATGTTGTAATCGAGGTGGCTGGTCGCCTTCATGACTTAGAGAAATTTACACTTCTTGAAGGCTCAAGTTTGGTGGGTACAACTTCTGACGCAGAATTGGTCTTCAAGCCAGATTCAGACGGGGTAGCGCTCACGGCAAATAACACCCTCCAGAACCTAACCCTCCGATCAGATCCGAGCCGATTAACGCTCAGTCTGGAACCGGCAACGACTACCCTTGGACAACTCAAGTTGCAGCATCTCGTCGTCTACGGTCGGCTGCACTTGGAATCCAGTATTGTGATGACCGCTGACCTTGTGCTCACTGACGTTCAAGTGTATGACGGCGACAGCACCTCAGCGCTGCATCGTCCAGTCGGTTACGGCGTAGAGGTCGTTCCGGGTTCCCTAACGATCTACAACCGCTGTACCGATCCCCAAAGTCGCTGGACACTGCGTGCCGAAAACCTCTCAGGGGGAACGCGAGATGTGCCGTTGAGGGGTAGCGGCATCTTTATTTTTGGCGGCATGACTGTTCCCGCAAACGCCGATCCTCAAGGTGGACCAGCGCCCAGTTCTCCTGGTGGCATGATTGACCTTAAATTATTGACCACAGGCGAAATCCATACTAATGGCAATATCCCGGCTGGTACTGGCAATCTTATCTCAGGCGGGGTGTTCGTTGGCTCAGGCGTGAAGGCTCAACAAGTAATCAATAACAGTCCTGTAACAACTTACGGGACAAATGACATGGTGTTGGATAACTGGGGCAATGTTCGTCTTTGGCTTGCTCGGCAGTCCATCATATCTCATGGAACCAGTGGAATCGGATTCGTGAATTTCGGAGATTTGCAGACTCTGATTGTGCAAGGGGACGTGGCGACCTATGGCGAAGGGGCGCGGGGGTTCAATCTATACGACGGAACCTTGGCTTATGCAGAATTCAAAAGCATTACCACTCATGGCAATGGTTCGATCGGGATACAGACCAGTAAACCATTTGGCAATATCCTCGTGCTTGGGGACGTGATCACAAAAGGTGGTAGGGGTAACAGTTTGGTGCGTGGCGTGGTCGTACAGCTTGACGCGCACGCCCTGAGTCTCAAACCGGGCACAAGTGGAAAAGAGATCATTGTACTGGGTCGAGTCGAGGCTCAAAGAGAGGAAATTACCTCATTGGATTTCGCTGCTCCAGCCAGCACAGTTGAATTCATTATGATCAGTGGTCAGCAGTATGTCGATGGATCGTCAACAGAGTAAGAATTGTAATTACCCAGTAGGTAAGTAAGGGTTTAACGCTCAAACAGCGCGGTCGCAGTTCAGCATTCCAAGCGACTACGAATCTTTTACTTGGTAACATTCAAAATTTCGATCGCCAGTGATTGATCAAATGCCGATCCATTTTATTCACAGGAGTACGTCACAATAGCAACGATGAAAGCAATCCGAATTCATGCTTACGGCGGGGCTGAAAACCTCAAGTACGACGAAGTACCCCGTCCTGAACCACAAGCAGGGCAAGTCCTCATTCAAGTGTATGCAGCAGGCGTAAACCCAATCGATTGGAAGATTCGTGAAGGGTTTTTCCAACAAGTCTATGATTATTCGCTGGCCGTGATTGCTGGCGCTGATGTGGCTGGTGTTGTTGCAAGTGTGGGCGATGGTGTCACCACACTGCAACCAGGACAAGCGGTTTATGGAACAGCAGACATGGCGCTTTCGGGAGCCTATGCCGAGTATGCAGTGGGCTATGCAGACGCGATCGCCCCGAAGCCGAAAACGCTCGACTATATTCACGCGGCTTCTATCCCAATCGCGGCAATCACCGCATGGCAAGCATTGTTTGATGGCGCAAACCTCCAGCCAGAGCAGAGTGTGCTGATTCATGGTGGCGCGGGTGGAGTAGGTCGCTATGCAATTCAGCTTGCCAAGTGGAAGAGGGCACGAGTGATTGCAACAGCATCGGCAGCGAACCTTGATGATCTCAGAAACCTGGGTGCCGATCAGGCGATCGACTATGCGAGTCAACCGTTTGAACAGCAGGTAAAAGATGTAGATGTGGTGCTTGATTTGGTTGGTGGAGAAACGCAAGCGCGATCGTGGCAAATCATTCGTCCCGGTGGCGTTTTAGTTTCGACACTTGGTGTGCCTGAATCAGGCATTCAGCAGGGCATTGAAGCGGTTCCTGTTTTCGCCAATCTCAGAGCAAATTCCCAGCTCCAGCAGATTGCTCAATTGATTGATGACGGACAGATCAAAGCGTCTATTGAGCAAGTTTTTGAACTGGCAGAAGCCGCTAAAGCACAGGAAGTTAGCCAGCACGGACATCCACGCGGCAAGCTGGTTTTGCAAGTCGTTCATCCAGCTTGAGGCAGGCTTTGCTGTTACAGACAGCTTCAGCCGATGCCGCTGGCGACGGAACTGATGTCGCGCAGGCAATGGTCACGACCGCTTGGAACTTAGCGATCGCTGGCGGCGGTATCGTCGGTGGCTTACTGCTGGTTCATCCTGGAGTTGTCTCCATTCCTTGGGCGATGCTGGTGGCGTTGCTCTTTGCTCTAGCCGTGGCTTTGGGGGCGAAGACACACGGCTTTCCTCCTGGTTCGCGCGTGTCTCCATAACTTGCACAATCACCGCTCGTCCGCCTTATTCTGTCCAGCACTCTACGTTCGAGTGAACTACCCATTCTAGAAAACGACACTATGACTCAGATTTTTAAGCTGCTAGCTTTCATTTTCGTCCTAGTTGCAGCTCCGATAGTGGTTGCGATGCAAAGCGTTACCGCCGAGGAGTTTCCGCTGCCTAATGGCTTCGTCGGACACTATCGCGAGGTCGATGGCGTCAACCTGCACTATGTGCAAGGTGGAAAGGGTCCAGTAGTATTGCTAGTACATGGCTTTGGTCAGACCTGGTACGAATGGCATCAGTTGATGCCGCTGCTAGCCCGTAATCATACTGTGATAGTTCCTGACCTCCCCGGACTCGGTCTGTCTGGTTCCCCATCGTCCTACGCTGGACAGGACGTATCGGATACTCTTTACAAGTTTGCCAAAGGTTTTAGTCCTAATGCCAAATTCGATCTCGTTGCACATGACATTGGCATCTGGAACACGTACCCGATGGCTGTTCTGCACCAGTCCGATATTGCGCAGATTGTATACATGGAAGCACCTATTCCCGATTCAAGCATCTACAACTATCCCGCCTTCACGCCCAAAGGCGAGTCGCTCGTCTGGCACTTCAGCTTCTTTGCAGCAGGCGATCGCCTAGCCGAGACGCTGATCGCTGGTAAGGAAAGGTTTTTCTTCGAGCATTTCATTAAGGTTCATGCCACGAACAAAGACGTGTTCACGCCAGAGCTTCTGAACCTGTATGCGCTTTCCTATGCTAAGCCGCAGAGCTTAAATGCTGCGTTTGAATACTATCGGGCGCTGAATGAAACCGAGCGTCGCAACGTGCCGTTAACGAAGATTAAGATCACCGTTCCTGTCCTCGCCATTGGCGGTGGCGGTATTGGCGGTCTTGGAACAGCTCTGGCAGACCAGATCGGGCAGTATGCCAATCGTGTCGAAGGACTGTTGCTCCCCGGCTGCGGTCACTGGCTGCCGGAGGAATGTGCCGATCCGCTCAACCAGGCAGTGGTAGAGTTCCTTGCTCAGAAATAAACTGCACAGCAGGGCTGTTCTAGTAGTTCTGTTGCAAAAAATTGAAGAAGCATTATCTGTAGCGTTGAAACATGCGTAATATAACTTAACTTCATATCTAGCGTTTGAGAAAGTTTTTGCAACGTTAGGCTTGAACACCAAAACAGATTCAGTCACTAAGGAGAAAAGTAAGGAGCAGCAACTATGTCAACAACGACGGACAAGAAAGGCTCAACAATGAGCATTGACCTGCAGAAGCCAGCGCTGAACTGGATTAATGGCGAGTGGGTCGATTCAGTACAGCATACCGATAGCATCAACCCAGCCACGAGTGAAGTCATTGGCACTTACGCGGATGGCGGGCGTGAAGAGGCGGTTCAAGCCACCAACGCGGCGGTGCAAGCTTTTCGGGAATTAGACTGGAAAGACAATCGCGCTCTGCGTGCGCGAGTTTTGAATCAGATAGCAGACCGCTTTGAAGCAAGGCGAGAGGATCTCATCGAGATTCTCTCGCTCGAAAACGGCAAAGTTCATGCTGAAGCAGCGTTTGAAGTTGACATGATTCCCAGCAAGTTTCGGTACTGGGCATCTGTTGTTCTGACGAATTATGGACGGGCTTTGGAAGTTTTGCCGGGACACCTTTCGGTCGTCACCCGGTCTGCGATCGGCGTAGCTGGAATCGTCGCACCGTTTAATTCGCCGCTCGTGCTCACCGTGCGTTCTCTAGCACCTGCGCTAGCTGCTGGCGTCACCACTGTGCTCAAATTGCCCGGTAACACAGCGCAGATCAACTATCTCTTTAGTAAAGTACTTGCTGAAGCTGCCGACTTGCCAAAGGGCGTCATTAACGTTTTCAGTGAAAGCAAAGGGAGAGGTGGATCGTCCTTCCTTATGGAGTCAAAGGATATTCGTGTGATCAGCTTTACGGGAAGCACGAAGACAGGGAAGGCAATTTCTGCAACAGGGGCTTCGACGCTCAAGCTGTTTCAGACCGAGCTTGGAGGTAAGACGCCGATGATTATCTTCGAGGATGCTGATCTGGAGGCGGCTGCGCCAAAGGTTGAGAAGGCACTCACGACCTTCGCGGGTCAGTTCTGCATGACGGGTTCTCGTCTGTTGGTACAGCGTGCTGTTGCTGATCGGTTTCGCACGCTTATCAGCCAGCGACTAGAGAACGTTAAGACAGGACCTGCGTCTGATCCGTCCAGTGATATGGGACCTCTCATTGATAAGGCGAACGTCTCTCGTGTTGATAAGATGGTGGAGGAGGCGATCGCAGCGGGCGCGAAGGTGCTTGTACGCGGAGGTCCAATTGTCGAAGGTCCACTAGCTAGCGGTGCATTTTACCGTCCGACCCTGCTTGAAGTGAGCGATCCGAAAATGACGATTGTTCAGGAAGAGGTCTTCGGTCCAGTCCTCACCATGCAGATCTTCGATACTGAGGCAGAAGCGGTGCAGCTCGCAAACGACAGCGAGTACGGCTTGGCCGCGAGCATTTGGACTCGGGATGTTGACCGTCCACTGCGCGTCGCCCGAGAGATAGACGCGGGCACCATCTGGATCAACAATTGGGCGGTCGTTTGGGACGAGTTTGAAGAAGGCGGATTCAAGAGCAGCGGTAACGGCAGACTGAATGGACTGACAGCGATGGATGAATTCCTAGAGTACAAACACATTGCCTTCAACTCAGGCACGATCCCCAGTATTGGAGTTTCTGCTCAATAGTCGAGCTTAGAATCGGCTCCTTGGACGTTACTGACTTACATGAACGATCTGACGGTGATAGAGAACATTGACACCTTGACCTAGCGAGTACTGCCCCGCTGTAGAACCCTCACTACTAGAAACCAACTGTAACTGAAAATGAACACACCTATATCAAAGACCAACGTCGAAATCGTGCAGGAACTCCTCAAAGGTGCCACTAAGCCTGAAGTCGTCAATCGGCTCGTTTCCCCCGATGCCACCTACGTATCGCTCACCTTTGATAATCCAGACCTGAAAAAGCTCATGCCTTGGGCGGGCACGCATAAAGGTGGTGGTCCAGCCAGCGTCCTCAAAGTTTTCCAAGAACTCAACGCCTTTTGGACGATCGAAGACTTAGAAGTTCAAGATGCCTTTGGTGAAGGCGAGAACGTAGCGCTCTTTGGCACCTTCACCACCCACTCGGTGAAACTCGATAAAAAGTTTACCTCCCCCTTCGTCTTCTTTGCAAAGGTCAAGAACGGCTTAGTTATCTATATGCAGTACATGGAGGATACCTTTGGCACAGGTTCGACCTTCCGCTCAGGCGGTACCTGGAAGTTCCAGAGCAACCCCGCAGGTGGGGAGGTTGAGGTATAAACGCACCAGTAATCACTAATCAAGAAGAAAAGCATGGAAGGTAAGATCGCACTCGAAGAACACTTCTCTACAGAGTTGAACAACAAGCATTGGAATGCCAAGGGCGAGGAGGATCGAAATGGTCGCGCCTACGCTCAGGATGTCGAGCGTCGCTTGCTCGATCCTGAACTCTGCATTGCCGAGATGGATCGATCCGGCATCGAGCTTTGCATCATGTCGCTTACTTCGCCCGGCGTGCAGGGGGTGATCGATCCGAAGCAAGCCACTGAGCTAGCACGGTCTGCGAACGACTACGCGCACTCTTTCATTCAGAAATACCCTGGGCGGTTTGCCTCCTTCGCAGCGGTAGCGATGCAGGATCCCAAGAGTGCAGCAGACGAACTGGAGCGGGCTGTGAGCGAACTCGGACTCAAGGGCGCTTTGATCAACGGTTACTCGAACATTGGTCCTGATGAGCACGTTCAATACCTGGACGAAGAGCCAGCACGGGTGTTCTGGGAGCGCGTCTCCAAGCTCAATGTTCCAGTATATCTACACCCGCGTGAACCGTTACCTAGTCAAACCCGTGCGATCAGGGGCTATCCCGAATTAGTTGGCTCCGCCTGGGCTTTCGCCTACGAGACTTCTAGCCACGCCATTCGCCTGATGCTGAGTGGACTCTTCGACGAGTACCCCAATTTGAAGGTGATCCTGGGTCATTTAGGAGAAGGTCTCCCCTTCATGCTGCCACGGATGCAGCATCGCCTCGACGAGCAGCGCGAAGGTGAGAAAGGCGCTAAGGCAAAACGACGCGCGAGCTACTATTTCAGCAACAACTTTTGGATTACTACGAGCGGTCACTTCCACACCAAACCGTTTTTGGAAGCGATCGAGCAGATGGGCGAGGATCGAGTACTCTTCTCCGTGGATTACCCTTACGAGCAGATGGACATGGGAGGGCGCTGGTTCGACGATATGCGGCTTGAGAACGCCACAAAGCTGAAAATCGGTCGTGAAAACGCGAACAAGCTGTTCTCTTTGAACCTGAGTCCACTTCCCGAACAGTCGGCGGCTGGTTTCGGTTCCTGACCAAATTGCAGGAACACGGCGCAACTTAAGGAACAGCCTAGCAAACCACTATGAAACTCTGGGAGTAACTTCATGCAAGCAATTCGCGTTCATCAATATGGCGAGTCAGACGTGCTGAAACTAGAAACGGTTGCACAACCTGAGCCTCAACCGAATGAAGTCCTAATTCGAGTTCATGCTGCCGGAGTCAATCCATTCGACTGGAAAATCCGGTCAGGCTTCGTGAAAGAGGTTTTGCCGATGCCAATGCCGTATACGCCCGGTATCGATGTTGCGGGCACTGTGGAAGCGATCGGCACGGATGTCAAAGCGTTCCAAGTTGGTCAAGCCGTGTATGGCGAACTCAAGATGGGAGCGTATGCTGAGTTCGCGATCGCTTCACCGGATACGATCGCGCTCAAACCTGAGACGCTGGATTTTGTACAGGCGGCATCAGTGCCGATGGTCGCCATGACTGCCTATCAAGCCCTATTCGATCATGCGGATCTCAAGCCAGGTCAAACCGTTTTGATCCATGCGGCATCTGGTGGAGTCGGTATGTTCGCTGTGCAGTTTGCCAAGTGGAAAGGAGCACAAGTGATCGGCACAGCCTCAGCCGCAAATGCAGATTTTGTGCGATCGCTCGGTGCAGATCAAGTGATTGACTATCACGCCACCCCGTTTGAACAAGTGGCGCAGAATGTGGATGTTGTTCTGGATACATTAGGCGGCGACACACAAGCGCGGTCTTACTCAGTGCTGAAGCCAGGTGGCATTCTCGTTTCGACCGCTGCTCCCCCTGACACTCAAAAAGCTCAAAAGCAAGGTGTCCGTGCCATGCTGATGAATATGGAAGCTTCTGCCTCGCTGTTGCAACAGATTGCAAATTTACTCGACTCCGGGCAGGTGAAGACCGATATCGCTCAGACCTTTCCCTTGCCTCAAGCCCGTCAAGCTCAGGAACTCAGTCAGAAGGGACATGTGCGGGGCAAAATCGTGCTGCAAATGGGCGCTTAAAGAAGCGCGTTGAGTCGGGTTTCGTTGACCAAAGGATAAGTCGTCGTAATTGTCCTATTCACTGAAAAATCATATAGCTTGTATGCTTCAACCAGAAAACCAGCAAACCTCGCAGAGCGTACCGCCACAGGCAGCAATAATGCAAATGGCTACCGGCTATTGGGTTTCGCAATCACTCTATGCCGCAGCCAAACTTGGGATTGCTGACTTATTGAAAGATGGTTCTAAGAGTTGCGATGAACTAGCAACAGCAACAGCCGTGAAAGCACGACCCCTCTATCGACTGCTGCGTGGTCTAGCAAGTGTGGGGGTATTCAGTGAGACAGAGCCGGGTTATTTCACCCTCACCCCTCTGGCAGCTTGTCTACAGAGTGATATTTCCGACTCGATGCGTGCTGTAGTGACTATCCTCGGTGAGGAGGAATACCGGGCTTGGGGAGATATCCTCTACACCCTGCGGACTGGAGGCAGCGCTTTTGAGCATGTCTATAAAATGCCGCTGTACCAGCATCATGCCCAAAAGCCCGACCAAGGCAAGATGTTTAACGAGGCGATGATGGTCCTGTTTCCAGGAGCCTGTGAACGTACAGAGGTTGAGTATCGATCGCTGTTTGAGGCTTGTGGCTTCCATTTAAACAAAATCTACCCCACACGAGCAGGTACAAGCGTGATCGAGGGCATACGAGTTTAGTTGGTTAGAACACTGCATAACGCTGCAAATCACGACATCTTCAGAACCTCAGTCTCGATCAAAATCGCAAAACTTACTAGAATCAGCCATGAGTCAATCTAATTCGCCTAATGCTGCCCAAGAAGCAGCAACCGAGACTATCTTGAACATTGATCTTAACTGGACTTTAGACTAAAGCAAGCGATTGCCCAAAGGGCAGACGCCAAGGGCGTATCGCGCCCTTGAGTGGCTGGGCAAAAATAAAGGGATGCCTGTAATAACAAGCACCCCAGTAACGGAAGATGAAAGAAGCACTACCAACCTTCATCTGCCGTTATTGATGTTTTTGCACAATTAATACAGTTTCGTCAAGCAACATACCAATGTTTATGTCGGGCAAAGGATGCAACATTTTCACCTAAACCAGAGCAGAAACCTGCTTGATTTCTCATTTTTTCAATTTTTCTTTTTGCTTCTTCTCAACTCAGCTTCTCTGAGTCATTTTGTGCTTATTAGTCTAAAGTCCAGTTTATACCGTCGTCGAGAAGATCATCCTAAGATTTCCGACAACTTTTGCGAAGTCGGAAATCTTGTTGTTCACGTTCTTTGTAGCGTGCCTGTAGCGGCTCAGGATTTAGGACTGCTATAACTAGCATTAATCACCACTAGAACTCGCACCAACAAGGGAAAGCGATTTTCCGATGTCCGTCTGATAAACTTCGTTTAATTCATGAAAATGCTGTTCTACTGTTTTGACTGGTCGCGCCTCTTGCCAAAACTCGGTGAGTAAGTACGGGTTCTCTCGAATAGTACGGAGTTTGTACTCGAAGTCTCCTTGTTTTGAAGGGTCAAAAATGAAAGCTGGATGGCGAACAAACTCTTGTGCGCCTCCTCGATTTGAACAAAGTACTGGCACGCGACAGGCGATAAGTTCAAAAGTGACTTGTGGCAAATTATCTTCCCATTGTGATGGGACAACTCCCAAGTGGATTCCATCCAACATACTGGGAATATTCTCGTATTTGTACCCAGGGTAGAAACGGAAACGGTGAAGAGATTGAGCCAGAGATAACAACCGTCCTTTCTGCTCAATTGACGCTCCCAACTCGACCGAATCATAAATTCGGCTTGCTACAACCAACTCAAGCGAACTTAATTCTTCCTGTGGTAAAGAACGTAGTTCTTCTAACAAGAAGTAGAATCCTTTATCTCTTCTTGCTGGTCCCATATAGATTAATTTAAAGGGCTGCCCTTGAGTATACGTCGCTGGGTTGCTGGGTGGTACTTGAAACTGAGCCGATTGGCTGCCTATATATTTTGTCGTCAATAAAGCTGGGTTCACTCCGTATTGGTTATAAATGGAAGTGGTTCGCTCAGAAACAGACAGTGCTACATCAACATAGCGGTTTATAAGAGAAACGATTTCCTCTCGTCGATAGCGGTACAAATCGGCTTGCCGAGGCATATCTGTACTACTCATCTCAAGAGGTTTGTTCAAAGGAGATTTTGTACGAGTTATCACTTGATACCAAATTTGGCTGTAGATCCCCCTGTAAATTTTTTTAGATACAGCCACAGGAAGTGATTGCTGATCCTGACCTAGCAAACTTCCTAAATGATTTAGTTTTCTAAGAGTCAGTTCTAAATCTACATGTATTTTTGTGTCTAGGCAGGAAACACAAGCTCTTCCTTCAAGATAATTTGAGCATGGGCTACTTTCTAATTTCCATAAATTAACTTGAGGGCAAACCGACCAATAGTTATGTAAGCTAAATACCACCCGAGCGCCACTCTCTTTAGCTATCTTAAGGCAAGTAGCAGTTAATCCTTCCAAGTTATGAAAGTGAATAATTTGAAAAGGTCCATGTTCTACTAAAAACTGTTGAAAATATTTTTCTAAATCAGGATTTTCAACGTTTCCTATAGGGTTATCAAAATAAAAGTGAGAAGGGGAGAAAACAGGAGAATTAACTATTGAAAAGGTTGGAACACTAGGATGACGACTGTTACTAACCTGTTTAACGTAAGGTTGTTTCCCAAAAAAGGTGTAGTCAACCCCACTATAAAGAAAATTCACTTCATAGTCACTTTGTTGACTAAAATAATCAATCAAACTCCGGCAGTATATTGATACACCTCCCCCTAAAGATGGTTTTCCAAAGTAAGGATCCCAGTTGTAATAAAGAATTTTGTATGACATTTTAGCCTCCAGTAATGAAACTCAGCTTGATAAAGGTAATATCGAAATGACATTAAAAAATAATTTCACTATCGTTTGATTCTGTTTCATATAGCAGTCCTAAATCATAAGCCCTACATCTACGCTACAAAAAACGTAAGATGTTCTCCTCTCTTTCTTGGCGTCCTTGGCGTCTTGGCGGTTCGATAAATTCTCACAACTCATATAGGATTGCTATAGTTGTAAACGGAATCTTTAATTTATGAAAATCAAATTAATTACATGTGGGAGAATAAATGAGCGTGTGATGTAGACCAGTCTGCTTTAACTAAAAACTTACAGAAGTTTGGCAAACCAGGATTACCAGTACCAAAAAAGTCACCTCCATCTACAACCACAGATACAGCTTCTTGAATATCATCTAGCGTTTCACTATCTGCATGTGATAGATATATCGAAACTAGATACAAGCCATTCACTAAAGGCAAATTTTCTATGCCACAAAGAATATAGCCTTGATCAGAATTAAGAGTCAGATAATCGTTGGTGAAATTACTCCTTAATAACAGGTCAAAGGTACCTCTTTCATCGGCGAAAGCAATACTTACAACTACATTACTCAGACGCTTTCCTATATAGTTTGAATATCCTACTTCAAAATAGTAATTTTTTCCAGATTGTAAAACTTGCTCTTCATGACCTTTTTCATTCAAGATTCTAAAACTAGAAACTCTGACTCTTCCAGAACCAGTGCGATCTCTTCTCTGGTTTAAGGGTAACTCTTGAGCCAGACTGTAAGACTTTTCTAGGTAAACCCTAACAGCTTCTTCTGAAGTCCCATCTACACACAGTGTGCCTTGTTCAAGAAGAATTCCGCGATCGCACAAAGATTCCACCATACTCATGTTATGAGTCACGAATAAAATAGTTCGCCCTTCCTTCGCCACGTTATTCATCTTTCCCAGACATTTCTTTTGAAATTGCACATCCCCCACTGCTAGTACTTCGTCCACAATCAGGATTTCTGGTTCTAGGTGTGCTGCTATGGCAAAAGCAAGGCGTACGTACATCCCAGATGAATAATGCTTCACAGGAGTATCTAAAAACTTCTCCACTTCTGCAAAAGACACAATTTCATCAAACTTCTTTTTAATCTCAGCCTTGCTCATACCCAAAATAGCACCGTTCAGGAAAATGTTTTCTCGTCCTGTTAATTCTTGGTGAAAACCTGTTCCCACTTCCAACAAACTTGCGACTCTTCCGGTAATTAAAATTTGTCCTGTTGTGGGTTCAGTAATCCGGCTTAAAATCTTTAAAAGAGTTGATTTTCCTGCTCCATTGCGACCGATAATGCCAACAACTTCGCCCTGCTTAATATCAAAAGAAACATTCCTCAACGCCCAAAAATCTTCATGATTTGGGTGGGGTATTTTTTTGCCAAAGGGTGTTAGGAGTTTACGACTGATGGCTTTGGTGGTAGTGGCGATCGCATCCCGCAAAGTACTGTTAGCTCCCCGTTTTTGGTGGCTAATTGTATATTTCTTGCCTAAATTTTCAACCCGGACTACATTATCAGACATACTCTCACTCCCTACTTAAATAACATCTGCAAACGTGCGTTCGGTTTTACGGAAGTACCAAATACCACTGGCAAGAAGCAGAGAAGCCAATCCCATAGATAGAATGAATCCCGGCAAGTAGAGTTTTGACTGCCCGCTCAAAATCGCCCAACGAAAGCCATCAATCACCCCTACCATTGGATTCAAAGAGTAGAGTAAGCGCCACTTTTGCGATATCACGCTGCTACTATAAGCGACTGGAGATACATAAAAGCCAAACTGCACAAGAAACGGTACAATATGGCGGAAATCACGGTACTTGACATTCAGCGCCCCTAACCAAAGCCCCCCTCCAATCGCCACTGCAAAGGCAATCAGAATAAAGAACGGTAGCGTCAAGATACGCCAATCGGGCACAAAGTTATACCAAGCCATCAACGCTAACAGGATGATGCCAGAGATTAGAAAATCTACAAAGCTAACAATCACTGAGCTGACTGGCACAATCAAGCGAGGAAAATAAACTTTGGAAATGAGGTGACTACTATGGATCAAGCTGAGACTGCACTCTGTTAAAGAGCTAGCAAAAAATTGCCAGGGCAGCATTGCTGCAAATACTAAAATAGGGTAGGGCACACCCTCCGAGGGTAACTTCGCGAGATTGCCAAACACCACTGTGGAAATAATCATTGCTAAAAATGGTCGAAGCAAAGCCCAAGCAATCCCAATCACAGTCTGCTTATACCGCACCAAAATATCGCGCCAAGCTAGAAAGTAAAACAGCTCTCGATAGCGCCACAAATCTTTCCAATACAGACTTTCAGTTCGACCGGCTTTGATAAGAGTTTTTGTAGTATCCATTTACAAATAACTGTTGGATGCTAGCTATGTAAACACTATTTAGACTTCTGCAAAGCGGAAAAATTCCTGAGATGGTTTATACATGCCATCACAAAACTTCCGATTTGACGTTGGGTAATCAAATCATGATTTAAACTAACAATTAAACAGGTGTTAGACGTATACGCGACATTCACACTTTTGGTTCAAACCTTAATGCAAGAGCGTTATGAAAAAGCTACCTTGATACTGACATAAATTAAACCACTATAAGTAAAATCTCTGCTCCACATGACTTATTTCGTTAAGGTGGCTGATTTAGACTAATCCTCTTTCCTTGAGCCATTCCTTTTAGGAAGGTATTATGGTTAGTTATACCAGTAGGTTTACAGGTATCAAGTCTAGAGAAAAAAATCGAAAGTCTGTATCAGGTAAATTTTTTCGATATTGCCCCCAGTTGGCTAGTTGTATGAATTTGGGTATCCATAAGCTCTGCAGCTTTGCCTAGAGTATTGATATGCTTAAGTATATTGAAAGCTCTTAGTTCCGAGTATATAGCATAATTAAACTTTCAACACACAAATTTGATAAAAATAAGAAATTTCCTAGGAAAACAGAAGCTAGTATTATGAGTCCGGTGAACTGATAAAACCTAACTAGAAACTTTTCATGAGCAACGTTGCGTAGAGCAAAGAGCAGTGGCAGCAATGAGCCTGGTTTTTATCAAATATTTTACGTAAACAACTAACATTTTTTTGAGAAAAGTATCTTGAAAGTCTGAAAATTTATATGTATCAAGTTCTCTTGACAAATTAAAAAGTATCTGAGATTACTTTCAATCTTTACCTACAGTTATATCCAATTACATAGAATTGTAAAATTAGTACATAAAAGTGTATAAATAGGCAGATTGAAAAATCTCTAATATCAAAGTAATTATTACTTAAGGTTTTCTATGGATTCAGGGAGTTGCTTAAAAATATGTCACTTTCCAGTGGATAAAGAATTGGGTTTTAGCTTTTATTGGTAGCTCTTAGAATTCACCCATGTCTGTTAAAGCTCCTAAAACACAATAGTTATGACGACTATATCTATCCCAACAGTCGAGTACCTTCCGATTGCAGACATTTTGATCAATGGTGGTACTCAGTCACGCGTCAAACTCAACTGGGATGTCATTGCAGAATATGCGGAAGCGATAACGTCGGATGCCATCTTTCCCCCAATTTTAGTCTTTTACGACGGCAAGAACTACTGGCTGGCAGACGGTTTCCATCGGCTGCATGCAACTAAAAAAGCTGGGCGTCAGGAGATTGCCGTAGAAATACACCAGGGTAACCGCCGCGACGCTTTGCTGTACTCAGTGGGAGCCAATGCCAATCATGGTTTACGACGTACTAACGCAGATAAACGCCGTGCGGTGAATATAATGCTACAAGATGAGGAGTGGAATCATTGGAGTAATCGCGAGATTGCCAAACGTTGTGGCGTTTCCGAATTTATGGTTCGTCAAATGCGTGAATCTATCTGCGATAAAAACGCAGATACCAAAAAACGCACTGCACAACGCCAAGGAAAAACTTACACACTTGACACCACTCACATTGGCGAGGGAATGACATCGACAAATATTGCAGAATCTTCAAAGCAACATTCGGAGGACGAATGCGAACGGGTGCTTATATGTACAGATAATCCTCAACAAAGTCAATGTGATCACCAAATTGACGTGTTAGTAGGGCAGCCTGATAGTAGCACGTACGTTGCTAATAATGAACAAACTTCCAGCTTTAAAGAGTCGGAGGTACAGCTTTTCAATGGACAATCGTTGACTAATGTACACCAACAACTTGAACATCAGTCTTACGCTACGCCCTCAACAGAAACGATTAACCTTCAAGACATAATAATTAATAAAATTGCAATGGAAATCATACATCTGTCTCCAGAGCAGTTGAGTAAGATCATCTCCACATCTGCTAGCAATGGGCTGAGTAAATTTCATCTCAAAACAATCATTGAAGCAGCTAAACAAGCGCTCAATGAGGGAAACCAACAGGAATACTTTCACAAGAGTTATGCTGTTGTAGGCATGGAGTCACAAGAAACAAAAAGATACACCTGTGCAGATGCACAATTATAGCTAAACCAAGACAAACTAACCCAATTTTGTCAAATTTTAGATGACTTTTCCCCTATTTCTTGATAAGCTGTCTAATGGAAGCCTCGTAAAGTTTTGCGGGGTTTTTTAGTGTCACGGGGTCTAACACGTAAAAATTTTGGCAGCCTTATTACTACGAGTACTCGTCTTGGAACACAGATCAATCAAACAAAGGCTGCCAAAATTTTAGGGGACAATGCGTCATCTTTTCAAGCATTTTTGCAAAAGCTCCAGTCTTTTAGACTGCGGTGACAAAGTGGGTTTGGAAAAAGTCACTTTTCAAAAATGATTTGCTATTACATCTATAGCTCCTGGTGAATTTTGCGAAAATTCTATGAAATAATTATTCAATTAAGGAAACAATTTTTGAATTCTATCAACCTTGATTATCTTAAGATAAGTCCTGAAACAAAATATAGCAAATTTAAAACAAAAATCAATTATCTGGCTATCAGTAAAATGTTTAGTTTGTAACTTGACTAATATAAATATTTTAGTAAACTATATATTATGAATAAAGTTTAATATATTCAAAATCACTAATCTGCTTATACAAAAAGCACAATAAACTGCTTATTCTCATTGCTGAGTAGCTAATAAAACGCTCAACAATGCTTTAAACTGATAGCGAAACCTGTTCATAAAATAAAGTGTAAAAGATGAAGGCTAAATACAAAATATTGAAATTTATACTTCATCATTACTGTTAAATTTTGTCCAAACGGTAGCTCGAAATATATTGTCAAACAAGGCAAAAATAACACGACAAAGAGTGTTAGTAGCTTAAAGTTCTGTGTGCTGAAGGAGTAAGCCTTAACTTTTTAGTACAGGACGAAGGAAATAAAGCTACCATACCCTGCGATAAGCCCCTACGCGTCTACAAGGAGCGAAAAGCTTGTTATGTAAATTTATTAACTTTTGACTTGGCAAAAATTAGGTAGTTCAAATATAAATACGTGGAAAAGTTCCTATTTTTAGAGTCATCAGAGGTCAAAAAAATGAAAAATTCTATGAATTATATGCTGCAAGATTGGCAAGTAAATAAGGGAACAAGCACCAAGTCACGTTTCATATTATTGATGTTTCGCTCGACAAAAATACTTGGAAATCTGCCTGCGCCTTTTTCTATGTTTTCTAAGTTTTATAGAATTTTATATCAGTTTTTAATTGAGTGGATATTAGGAGTTGACTTACCTTGGGATACACAAGTTGGACAAAATTTAAAGCTATTTCATTGTCACGGTTTGGTCGTCAATCATGAAACAATAATAGGTATAAATTGTATTTTGAGGCATTCAACCACTATTGGAAATAAGATGCTGCAAGATGGTACACCCAGTGGCTCTCCAAAAATTGGAAATAACGTAGAAATAGGTTCAAATGTTGTGATTCTCGGAGCGATTACAGTTGGGGATCATGCTGTGATTGGAGCTGGTTCTGTTGTGGTGAAAGACGTTCCTAATCGTAGCGTGGTTGTAGGGAATCCAGCAAGAGTTATTCGCACACTCAACACCCCTTTGTCTTTGATGAACAACGAATTACACCAAGCTTCAGAACTGACATCAGTATCAAATCACTCTAATACCGATAGTCTGTATAAATAATTTACTATTTTTGATTAGCAAAATGCTGAGGAATATCGAAAATGGTCAAAGTTTCTGTTGTTATTCCGGCTTATAATGCGATGACCTACCTCCCTGAAACTGTGGAGAGTATTCTGAGGCAGACCTTTAGTGATTTTGAAGTATTAATTATTAATGATGGTAGCGCAGACAACATTGTTGAATGGGTTTCTCAGCTAGTAGATCCACGAGTGAAACTGATTTGCCAAACAAATCAGGGCGTACCATTAGCACGCAACAAAGGTATTGCTAATGCTCAAGGAGAGTATATAGCATTCTTGGACGCTGATGATTTGTGGGAGCCGACCATGCTAGAAAAACAAGTAGGTTGTCTGGAAAATAATCCTACAGTAGGCTTGGTGCATACTTGGATGGCTGTCATTGATGCACAAAGTCAGCCTACAGGTAGAGTCATGATCTCAAATGCTGAAGGTGATGTCTGGAAACAACTAGTTGTACAAAATACAGTACCTTCCTCTTCAGTCATGGCTCGTCGTGGTTGTTTTGACACGGTTGGGGGATTTGACCCAAATTTACGCAATATTGATGATTGGGATATGTGGATTCGCATTGCAGCTCGTTATCCCTTTGCAGTCATCAAAGAACCTTTAATGCGCTATCGAATGCACCTAAACAATATGACCAAAAACTGGCAAGTGGTGGAAGAAGCTTTTGAGATCATTATTGAGAAAGCATTCCGGTGTGCACCCCCCGAACTACTGTATTTAAAAAGCCGAAGCTACGGTCATGCCAACATGTTTTTAGCTTGGAAAGCCGTACAAAGTGGTAATAGAAACTACAAGAAGGCGATTCATTTTCAGGAACAAGCGATCGCCCACTTCCCTTTGCTACGTTTCTCGCGCGAGTACTTTCGCTTGAGTTTGGCGATCGCAATGCTGCAATGGTTCGGCTCTAACGCTTACACTAAAATACTGTCGCTGCTTTACGCTTTGCGCCGACGCATATTAAGTCTTACCTAACAACACCGCACTTTTTGGATCAAGTGACTACAAAATATCGAACACTGGTCTTTATAACTTGACATGCGTATTGGCAAACTATCCTAGTTGTTGTTAGCAGTAAAGGAGCATACTCACTTGACGACCAACAAAGCTCGTAAGTATACGAGATTTTTACGACAACTAGGGCAGAATAAGCGTCACTTAAGCAATGTAACGCGGGTTTTCTTAACGATATTTTTGGTTAGCTTGCTCTCGTTTCTAAGTTATGGTTCTAGCACCGGCATTATGACTATGAGCCAGAACACCAACCACATTGCCAAATCTACCACAACTCAGGGCAAACGCGACAAATGGCTGTGGCCTTTCGCATCCAATTCAATATGGAATATGCCGATTGGTTCCCGCGCAGTTTATCGACCAGCAAATATTCAAGAGGCAAAAAATGCCTTAGCAGATGAGGAATACTTCTACAAACTCAAAAGCAGCGATCCCCAACGTCCAGTTTACAGTCCTGGCAATTTTGGACCTGGACGCTGTAAAGGGACTCAATCTATGGGAATTTCACTACCAGTGCCAGACAACTTGATTGTTCCAGATGCCACAAGTCAGCCATATTATACACCCAACAACGCCTCAGCCTTTCTCATGCCCGATGGTAAAACCCTTGAGCAGTTTGAACCACTAGCACGCTGTACAGCAGGAGGATCTGTTCATGGGTGGCGTAACCCTTGGGGTGGCGTTGACATTTATGGTGACGGTATCAAAGGTGGACACCTCGGTTCGGGTCTCTCTTCTATTGGTGGATCTATTCGCAAAGGTGAACTCACAAAAAATCAACCCATCCGCCATGCACTAAAAGTTGTTATCTGGGGAGAAAAATACCTTCACTACTCTCGTACTGTTCCAGGATATCGTTGGCCTGCCTACATTGCCGACAATAACGCCGCCAATCAATATCATGGTACTAACCCCAAATTAGTACAAGGGACACTCTTGGCAATTCCACCCAATGTCACTGCAGCAAAATTAAAACTGCAAACACCAGCAGCTCAAAAGCTGTTTCGAGCATTACAAGACTATGGTGCTTACGTTGTTGATGATGCAGGTTGGGACGCACATTACTTATGTCTAGAAAAAGGAGTTCTTGAAGAATTCCGGGCTACTTATGGTTATGACTTTCAAACTACTAGTGGGAAATTTTACGACGACTTTATGAAGTTATTTAAGGCACTTTACATCGTCGATAACAACGCGCAAAAAAATGTCGGTGGAGGTGGAACTCCACGAGTTTCCTTAGCACCCCCCATCGGTAACTGACTTTCTCAAAGGAAAGAGAAATAAGCATTTTCATGGGTTTACGGTAACTCATGATTTACAAATAGGACTTAGGCAAAGTTATGGAAAAACGAACCACAAAGAACGCAAAGGACACGAAGAAAAGAGGTTAAGAAGAATTTTTGCGTAAGTCCTGGCAAATAAAAGTTGATACGCACGTTGCATTCATACAGAAAATTTTCCCTTTCCCTCTCCCTATCTCTTCCTCTGTGTCCTCTGCGCCTCTGCGGTTTTTTTATTCTTTCTCAATACAACGCGCGTATGACCTGAGCTTGCAAATTATTGCTTCTGTTTATAGATATCCAAATACAAAAAAGGTGGAATACTTAAATGTTCGATTACTTAATTGTTGGCGCAGGATTCGCTGGAAGCGTCCTTGCCGAAAGACTAGCAAGTCAGTCTGGAAAAAAAGTTCTGATTGTTGACAAACGTCCTCATATTGGCGGCAATGCCTACGATCACTACGATGATTCAGGCATACTCGTACACAGATACGGTCCCCACATCTTTCACACCAACTCCCGCGAAGTCTTTGAGTATCTTTCATTCTTCACCGAGTGGCGACCTTACGAACACCGCGTTCTGGCTAGCGTAGATGGTCAACTTGTGCCCATCCCAATCAACCTTGATACCGTCAATCGGTTATACGGATTGAATCTCACCTCGTTCCAACTGGAGGAGTTCTTCGCTTCAGTCGCTGAGCAAAAAGACTACATCCGCACCTCAGAAGATGTGGTGGTGAGCAAAGTTGGTCGAGAATTGTACGAGAAATTTTTCCGTGGCTACACCCGTAAGCAATGGGGACTCGATCCATCAGAACTCGACAGATCAGTCACCGCCCGTGTACCTACTCGTACAAACCGCGACGATCGCTATTTCACAGACACTTATCAAGCAATGCCTCTACATGGTTATACGCGGATGTTTGAGAAGATGTTGTCTCACCCCAACATCAAGATTATGCTTAACACCGATTATCGGGAGATTCAAGAGGCAATCGCCTACCGCGAAATGATCTACACTGGTCCCATCGACGAGTTCTTCGATTACTGCTATGGCAAACTTCCCTACCGTTCCCTAGAATTCAAGCATGAAACGCTAAACAAACCTGTGCATCAGCCTGCACCAGTGATAAATTACCCGAACGAACATCCATACACCCGCGTCACCGAGTTCAAGTACCTGACGGGACAGGAACACCTTAAAACTAGTATTGTCTACGAGTACCCGCAAGCGGAAGGAGATCCTTACTACCCCATACCGCGCCCAGAAAACGCTGAACTCTACAAACAATACAAGGCACTAGCTGACGCAACCCCAAGCGTGCATTTCGTGGGACGGTTGGCAACCTACAAGTATTACAACATGGATCAAGTTGTGGCTCAAGCACTCGCAATTTATTCTCAGCTTGTTCAACGGGTACTCATCAAGATTTAACTTATCCGCTGACTATCAAAACACCAACCCGTAGGAGTGTCAACGTATATACACCCGTTGACCTCTGTATCTGTTGTTGTATCGTCTGACTGGTTGAACACGATATCGCCGAACTGGTCGATACACTCGTTGAACACGCGATCGCCGAATTGGTCGAACACGATATCGCCGACGAGGTCCGATTATGATTGTTCTGCGAACTCGGGGTCGTCTGTTATATCTTTGAGCAACGACTAAGGGTTGCTCTCCAACTGTATTTATCTCTGGTTCTGAACTTTGCTGTCCAGAACCATTGTTGAAATGGTTCTCATTTAACTGAGCTGCTTGAACAGATAAAGACGGAGAACCTACAGCAAACACCAATATCGCTGTGGTGAATAACTTCTGTATCCCTTTTGCCTGGAAAATAGGAAGGTAAGACAGGAAAAATTTATTATTAGCCATTGTGAATCTCTTTATTAGGCGAGATACCTAAACATATCGCTAGTTGACACTTTTGCGGAAGCTAGCTTAAGTAAGATTCAAGCCACAGGAGATTCAACCAGAAGAAAGAAATTAAAACTTAACTAGAGGTTGTTGCAGCAACATCTGCTTAAGTAGTGTTAGGACTATCAAGCAATTCTTGTTGTTAACTCTGCCTCAAATATCGCGATGGTTAGCAAAACTATACAAACCCAACCGTTTACCGACCAAAAACCAGGTACTTCTGGACTCAGAAAGAAAGTCTCAGTCTTCCAGAAGCCTCATTACTTGGAAAACTTTGTCCAGTCAATCTTTGACAGCCTGGAAGGATATCAAGGCAAAACTTTGGTTGTAGGAGGCGATGGTCGTTACTACAATCGTCAAGCAATTCAAATTATCCTGAAAATGGCAGCCGCTAATGGCTTTGGGCGAGTGCTCGTCGGTCAAGGCGGTGTTCTTTCTACCCCGGCAACTTCAGCCATTATTCGCAAGTATGACACATTTGGTGGTATAATCCTCTCTGCCAGTCACAATCCAGGTGGTCCAGATGGAGACTTTGGTATAAAGTACAATATTAGCAATGGTGGACCGGCTCCAGAAAAAGTCACGGAAGCCATTTATAGTCGTAGTAAAGAGATTGAGAGCTACAAGATTGTTGAGGCTCCTGATGTTAATCTTGATACTTTAGGAGAGTTCAAGGTCGGCGATATGCCGGTGGAGGTGATTGATTCTGTCGCAGACTATGCAGAATTAATGGAGTCACTGTTTGATTTTGACCGCATCCGCCAACTGGTGACCAATGGAAAGTTCCGTATGTGTGTTGACTCCTTGCATGCTGTGACGGGTCCCTATGCTCATAATATTTTTGAGGAACGTTTGGGCGCACCGTCGGGAACTGTCACGAATGGTAAACCCTTAGAAGACTTTGGCGGTGGACATCCTGACCCCAACCTTGTTTACGCTCATGATTTGGTGGAAATTCTGTTTGGGAACAATGCGCCTGACTTTGGTGCTGCTTCCGATGGAGATGGCGATCGCAACATGATTCTCGGACGCCAATTCTTCGTCACTCCTAGCGACAGCTTAGCTATTTTAGCAGCAAATGCCAAATTGGTTCCTGGCTATAGCTCTGGTTTAGCAGGTATCGCCCGCTCAATGCCTACGAGTCAAGCACCAGACCGTGTGGCAAAACAACTCGGTATTGAGTGTTATGAAACTCCCACAGGCTGGAAATTCTTTGGTAATCTGTTAGATGCAGATAGAGCAACCCTTTGCGGTGAGGAGAGTTTTGGCACAGGTTCCAACCATATCCGCGAAAAAGATGGACTTTGGGCAGTGTTGTTCTGGCTGAATATTCTAGCAGTGCGGCAACAATCAGTAGAGCAGATTGTTACAGAACATTGGCAAACCTACGGGCGTAATTATTACTCGCGTCATGATTATGAAGAAGTTGATAGCGATCGCGCCAACACCCTCATAACAAGTGTGCGTGCTATGCTGCCAACACTCAAAGGGAAGCGGTATGGTTCCTATGAAGTTGAGTACGCTGACGATTTCAGCTACACCGACCCAATTGATGGTAGCGTTAGTCAAAAGCAAGGTGTTCGCATTGGCTTCACCGATGGTTCGCGCATTGTCTTCCGGCTATCAGGTACAGGTACACAAGGTGCAACACTCAGGTTATATCTAGAAAGCTACGAACCCGACTCCGCAAAGCAGAATCTTGATCCACAAGAAGCACTAGCGGAACTGATCACGATTGCAGATGATATTGCCCAGATTCATAAGTTGACTGGCATGGATAAGCCAACTGTGATTACCTGATATTAGAAGAAACCTCACCCTCGCTCTTAACGGCGCTAAAATCTTTCCCTCTCCTTATAAAGGAGAGGGATGCCCGACAGGGCAGGGTGAGGTGAGACCAGCGCTGCGGGAGGGTTTCCCTCCGGAGCCACTTCTGTGCGGAGAGCAGCGCCTTGCGGGGGTTCCCCCCGTTGTGGCGACTGCGGAGGGTTCCCCCCGTTGAAGAATGTGGCGTCAGGCGACTGGCGAACCCGGAGGGTTCCCAAGCTCGGCAAGAAAATGTACACTTTTATTACTCGCTAGCTTGTTCAGTAAGCAATTTGCCAAAATAAGACCATCGCATATTGAAAAAACCTGATGTTTGTGGGCAGAGTTCTCCGTAATTGCTACAAAATTGTCAGACTGCTAGGAAATGGTGGTTTTGGTGATACTTATCTGGCAGAAAACTTGGATTTACCTGGACATCCATTATGTGTTGTCAAACATCTTAAACCAAGAGACCCCGATCCAGTTGTTTTACAAGTTGCTAGACGACTGTTTGCAAGTGAAGCACAGGTTTTATATAAATTAGGTCATGAAAACAACCAGATTCCGAGACTGTTTGCTCACTTTGAGGAAAATGGTGAATTTTATCTGGTGCAGGAATATGTGGAAGGAAGTGATTTAAGTAGTGAAGTTATAGCTGGTAAGAGGTGGAGTGAACAGGAAGTCACTCAACTTTTGCGAGAGATTTTAGAAATTCTAACAGTTGTTCACAAGCAAGATATTATCCACCGAGATATCAAGCCGCAGAATCTCATGCGTCGTCGCGAAGATGGCAAGATAATATTGATTGACTTTGGTGCAGTCAAAGAAATCAGCACTTTAGTAAATATTCAAGGACAAACCAGCGCTTCAGTTGCCATTGGTACTCCGGGTTATGCGCCTAACGAACAAGCTGCCGGATATCCGAAGCTATCGAGTGATGTCCATGCAGTGGGAATGCTGGCTATTTTTGCACTCACAGGTGTAAAGCCTCACGACTTGCCAAGAGATCCCACGAATGGCGAAGTCGTTTGGCGGAATTGGGCAAATGTTAGCGAGAGATTTGCTGATATTTTAACGAAGATGGTGCGCTACCGCTTTAGTGAACGCTATCAGTCAGCAGCAGAAGCGTTGTCAGCACTTCCAGCACCACCAAAACCAAAACCACAACGGACACCGCAGTCAAAATCACAACCAGCATCGCACTCAACACTGCAGTCAACGCTAATACCGCGACGGCAAGTCATTCAAACGTTAGGGTTGATAGGAAGCGGAGTTGGTTTGGCTATTGTCGGACAATGGCTTTTGCAAGGTGGATCCCTACAAACCTTTAATTTTGAAACTGTCACTGTTGATGCACAGGGAAATATTAACAACCGCAGCAACCGTCAGGCGAAATACTTCGCGGAAGACTTGGGGAATCGTGTCACCTTGGAGATGGTACAGATACCAGGTGGTACATTTATCATGGGTTCACCACCAGGGGAAAAACAAAGAGATTTAGACGAAGGACCACAACATCCAGTCACAGTTCCTGGGTTTTTTATGGGCAAGTATGAAGTGACTCAGGCGCAGTATCAAGCAATTATGGGTAACAACCCTTCCAAGTCTAAAGGAGAAAAGCGTCCAGTGGAAAAGGTCACTTGGGATGATGCTGTGGAATTCTGCAAACGCTTAAAGCAGAAGACAGGACGCACCTACAGACTACCCAGCGAGGCAGAATGGGAATATGCAGCTCGTGCAGGAACGACTACACCTTTCTACTTTGGCGAAACGATTACAACTGACTTAGCAAATTACAATGGAACGGATAGTTACGCATCTGAACCAAAAGGTCAATATCGTCAACATACAACAGATGTGGGGATTTTTCGACCCAATGCCTTTGGTTTATATGATATGCATGGGTTAGTTTGGGAGTGGTGTCAGGATGATTGGCATGACACTTACCAAGACGCACCCACTGATGGTAGTGCATGGTTAACAAATGATAGTACAAAAGTACCAAAAATGCTTCGTGGCGGTTCGTGGAACACCGCTCCGCGGGCTTGCCGCTCGGGGGATCGCCTATGCCGATCCCCCGACGATCGTTACTACGACGAGTTCGGTTTTCGGGTGGTGTGCGTGGTTGCGTGAGGACTTCCTTGCCCTTTACACAACGCTTAATAATTTATTCCTCAAGTGAACTACCCAACACCAACCCTGACGGGTATGGTGTGGGCTTCTAGCGTATTTTTCAACACTGCTAGAACTTCCTTCAAGGTACTATTAGTAGTAGAGTTAGCTACTACAGGATTCCCTTTACGGCGTTTTATCGTGGGGAACAGTCCCAGCCCCACGCGCTTTATATTGATTCCCGCGTTTATATCGCGGTCAACATTAAGCAAATATTCAGTATCCCAATAAGAGCGTATATCGCAGTCAGTAAAGACAAGCTCGTCGCGATATGCAAGCAATTGAGATGTATAAGCAGGATTAACTGCCATCGTCCTAGTCCCAGCTTTTCCAGCTATGTATTCTAGGATTGTAAAAAACTGCCCAAATGCAGCATCATTCCAAGATTTGTTTAATCCTGATTTTGCTGATTGACCATTTGGTAAATATTTGCCCTTTTCGTCTTGTTTCGCCTTGTTGCGTTTTGACAGTGCTTTTAGGTTTAAGTCCTCATGGACAAACACTTTCTTTCCTGTTCGCACCAATGCATGAGCAGTTTTGAATGCATGATCCTTTCTTGCTCTAGCAATGCGCTGATGTTCACGTCCTTGGCGCTTAGCCAGGTTGCGACGTGCTTTGCCACCTTTGCGTTTTTTCTCTTTACGCTGCGATACTTTAGCTAGTCGCTTTTCAGATTTTCGGAACGACTTTAAAGAAGGTAATTTAGTTCCTTCTGAAGTTGCTAGGTAATCGTCTTCATGCAACACCGCGTCCATCCCCAAAGTGTTATCCCACGTAGGAGTAACATCGTCCAAATTGAAAATAGGGACAGTTGGGTCTTCCAAACAAATCGTCGCATACCATCCGTCAGACTTTTTGGTAAGCAACATGTTTTTAAAAATAAACCCATCTGGTAGACTGCGATGTAACCGTATTTTCAACCAACCTTTCAACTTTGAGATGGACAAGAACAACCAATCTTTTTCTATTCGTTCAATGGTTATAGCTTGTCCTTCAACCCTTAAAGTTCGGTAACGCGCTGAATTCTTAAAGCGTGGTTTACCACTTCGTTTCCCGTTGCTATCTCCCTGAAGAAAACGCTTAAAAGCCAAGTCTACGCGCTTAGATACATCTTGCAACGTTTGAGACGGTACAGACGTAAAATCAAGTAATTCACCAGAGTGTTGAACAACAGTTAAATCTTGTTTAATGATTGGTAACTGTTTTTTCTGGGAGTAGAAATCTGGGTTTTCCCGCAATTCAGGAAGTGAACAGATTAATGAACACGCGTCTATACTGCATCGATTGTTTTCATACCAATTAAATCTATCTCCAAGCTGCTTATTGTACCAATACTGGCTGATACGCAACCAATTATTTAATTGCGTTTTTTGATTGGTACTTAGATAAGTGCGGTATTGATAATTAAGCAACACTTGGAAATCACCTCCGACGCATTGTCCCCTAATTTTTGGTCAGCCCTGTTTTTGTTGATCTGTGTACCAAGACGAATATTCGTTGTATGAGGGCTGACCAAAAATTTCGTGTTAGACCCCGACTTTGGCAGAAAAATTTTTGATGTGTATGCTGTTAGTATAGCCGTCGCTAATAGGTAACGTCAATGCCAAAAGGAAAGAAAATAATGAGGGGAGTTCCTCAACTTCACGAAGAGTTAAAGAGTAAACACACAGTTTGGTTTACACCGACTTCGTGGGAGAAACTTCAAATCAAAGCAATCCGTGAAAATATTAGTGTAAGTGAAATACTTGAAAAAATGGTAACAGAACTATAACTTCAATGGTTTTTAGTGTCATGACAATTGGGGACTTGTCACCGGGGGAATGACTGGGAAAATGAGCCAGCCTTTGTTTGTTAATTCGTCGGTGCAGAAGGGTACTCGTAGTTATAAGGCTGGCTCATTTTCTTTGTCCCAATGCGTCGCCATCCCGCTCCCTGGTTGAGTGACACACAACATCGAGTCGGGGATGTCTTCCTCATCCCCCGCCTTATATCCCGTCACCAAGCGGAATACCGCTATGGTGCGGGGCTTACGGCGAAGAAGCTAACAAGAGTGCTTGGTTCATCACCCGGTCAGATAAATACATCCCACACAAACGCAATTGTTCTAATACCGGACGCGCAGCAGGAATGACTCCTCTTTGTTTGGCGGTAAGAACGATACCTAATGTCCCCCGTACAGGAATACCCAAAGCACCAGCACAGCGACGAGCTGCTAAATCATCTAGAATTACCTCTGTACCAGGATTTACATACCCCCAAGTCAGTACAGCCGATTCCCCTGGACCCAAATCCCAACTTTGAATAACAGCAGGGACAGATGGTGTTTCTTGTACTACCAACTCTTCAGTATTTGTGAGAGCAACTGCTGTCACGTCTGTCTCCCCATATGCTTGAATTTCTGTTGCTACAGCAGCAGGTACAATTATGGATGAACTAATTATTCGTAACAAGTCAAGATAACCCCCCTTAGTTAAAAAAATGAGTGGGGAAGTGTTAATAGCAGGAATTTCAGCCACGGTTTAACTCGCGTTCTAAATCATCAAAGTCAACGGCAAAGACATCAACTTGTTCACGGGCGAGGGCTGCAATAAAGTCCCGGCGGTTTAACCCAGCAACTGAGGCTGCTTTTTCCATTGAGATTTCTCGCTTTTGATACCAGTAAATAGCAGCAGCGAGGCGCATTTCACGTACAAATTCTTCTGGGGGAAGGCGACGGGCGCTAAAAATTTCTTCGGGTAAGTTGATTGTGACTGACGACATAAATTCTGTCCTAAAATGCTGATAGCAATAGACGACACACGCCTGTAGTGATTAGGGGTTCGTTAAGTTTAGTAAGGGCGACTTGGATTTTTTGTAAGTTGGTTTAACTGTTGTCTTGCGATTGTCGTTTCGCTTCGATTAATTCTTCCAATCTGTAAGCCTCATCTACGGTGTAGAATTTTTGATTGGGTTCAGCGTTAATTTTGTTCATTAGCACACGAAAGGCTTCTGTATCATTGCGATGGTCTAACAAATACCGTTTAAGTTCTGACTTGCTCATTGCCATAAAATCAGGCTTACTCATTCGTCGTACCTCCATTTACCGTTACGAGTAATCACGATTCCAGTCTCTTCCCCTGCCAAGATATAAATATTTCCTGTCCGTTCATCCAATCTGACTATAAAAATGGGTAGCAACAACGTTGTCAGGTTTTGACTGAGGATAAAACAGGTTCTGTTCTTCCGTCCAATGAATTTCAGGGAAGATTCTCCCCCGACGTACTGTATGAGTAGACTTTGCTTCAGTCATGCGTTGGTTCTCTGTGTTTTCGCAATACCTATATTTTCCAGCATTTTTCACACTTGTTTACTTTTCCCTTCTCCCGCCGCAGGCGGTTCAAAGATGTATTGCAGGCAGATGCAAACTGCTAAAAAAAATATTCGAGACACAGCACATTAGACAGATGTTCATCAACTAAAACCATCTCATAATTGTTAGTGCCATAACCACTTTAAAAATCAGTTTCTGCTGACTATGAAAATACTGGTACTAAATGCCGGATCGAGCAGTCAAAAGAGTTGTGTGTACGAAATTACGGGTAATACTCTCCCCGAAGAACCTCTCAAACCCCTTTGGGAAGCGAAAGTAGACTGGACTCACCAACAGGGTTTTGCAGAACTCGAAGTCAAAACAGCCAAAGGCGAACAATTACAAGAGAAAATCCCGGCAGACTCCCGAACTCAAGTTATGGCTCATATGCTTGATACGCTGTGCAAGGGTTCTACGCAGGTGATTAGTCAGCCGTCAGAAATTGATGTGGTGGGGCATCGTGTGGTACATGGTGGACAGGATTACCGTGAGAGTGTGGTTATTACTGAGGATGTGAAACAGGCGATCGCCCGCCTTGCAGAACTCGCTCCTGACCATAATCCAGCTAACTTGGAAGGAATAGAAGCCATTGAGCAACACTGGGGAACACTCACTCAAGTAGCAGCATTTGATACCGCTTTTCATTCTCATCTCCCTGATGCCGCAGCCATTTACCCCGGTCCCTACGAGTGGGTAGAGCAAGGTATCCGTCGCTACGGTTTTCATGGCATTAGTCATCAGTACTGTCCTAAGCGTGCGTCCCGCATCCTTGGTCGAGATTTAGCATCTGTGCGGTTAATCACATGTCATTTGGGCAATGGTTGCTCTTTAGCCGCCATTAAAAACGGTCGCAGCATTGACACAACAATGGGGTTCACGCCACTAGATGGATTGATGATGGGCAGCCGTTCTGGTGCTGTTGACCCAGGGATTCTTATTCACCTGTTGCGGCAATCTGATAACTCTGTTGATGAGCTAGCAAAAGTGCTAAATAAGGCTTCTGGCTTACGTGGAATTTCTGGCATCTCTAATGATATGCGAGAAATTAGGGAGGCAATTTCCCAAGGCAATTCCCGCGCCCAACTGGCATGGGATATCTACGTGCATCGCCTGCGCTCTTATATTGGTGGAATGCTTGCTAGCTTAGGGGGATTAGATGCTTTAGTGTTCACCGGTGGTGTAGGCGAAAATAATCCTGAGATTCGCGCCGCAGCTTGTGAAGCTTTTGCATTTTTGGGACTAAAAGTTGACCATGAGAAAAATGCACACAAGCCTGTTGATATAGATATTGCCACTTCTGATTCTAGCGTGCGGGTATTGGTGATTCATACCGAAGAAGATTGGGAAATTGCTTGTGAATGTTGGCTACTGTTGGAAAAAAAGTCAGCTTGAGCGAAAACTTTTGTAAGTTAATGAGATAATCAGGGTTTGAACCGATGTTTTTGGGCTGACCAGAGCGATTGCCCAAAGGGCAGACGCCAAAGGCGTATCGCAAGGGAAAACAGACGCAAGCGGTCGTATCGCTTCCACATCCAAGAGACGTTGCATGCAACGACGAAGCCACTCGCGTGCGCGGGTTAAGCGCGTTGAGCGATGTGGCGTTCTCTACAAAGATTTTTATTCTTCTTCTATAGCCGTTGCCAGGTAGATTAGGACATGAACTAATGAGAAAATACGGACATCACGAGATTTTCAACCCTGTTCCCTGTTCCCTGTTCCCTCTTCTAGCTATATGTCCTAATAGAGTTGGCGACTGCTATAATTTTAAATTGCCCTAATACGACCACTTCCAATTCTGAATTTCCGGCATATCCTCACCATGCTTGCTAATGTACTGATTGTGTTCGATGAGTTTGTCTTGCAGCATCTGCTTAACATAAGCTGCCTTATAACCCAGGTGTGGTACGCGGTTGATCACGTCCATCGCCAGGTGAAAGCGATCTAAACCGTTGATGACGACCATATCAAAAGGCGTCGTGGTGGTTCCCTCTTCCTTGTAACCCCGCACATGCAGATTTGCATGATTCGTGCGGTGGTAACTCAAACGATGAATCAGCCAAGGATAACCGTGAAAGGCAAAGATAATCGGTTTGTCAGTTGTGAAAATACTATCAAAGTCTTTATCGTTGAGTCCGTGGGGGTGTTCTGTCTCAGGTTGAAGTTTCATCAAGTCTACAATGTTTACCACCCGCACCTTCAAGTCTGGGAAGTTTTGACGCAGAATGTCCACGGCTGCTAAGGTTTCCATTGTCGGAATATCTCCTGCACACGCCATCACCACATCTGGCTCACTATCTCGGTCATTGCTTGCCCATTCCCAAATACCGATACCTTTGGTGCAGTGTTTTACTGCTGCTTCCATATTCAAGTATTGCAAAGCAGGTTGTTTCCCTGCAACGATAACATTGACATAGTTGCGGCTTCGCAAACAATGATCAGTCACTGACAGCAAACAATTTGCATCGGGGGGTAAATACACCCGAATCACCTTTGCTTTTTTATTTACCACATGGTCAATGAAACCGGGGTCTTGGTGAGAGAAGCCGTTATGATCTTGTCGCCAAACATGGGAGGTGAGGAGGTAATTGAGGGAAGAAATGGATCTGCGCCAAGGAATGTCAAAGCAACTTTCCAGCCACTTGGCGTGCTGGTTGAACATGGAATCTACAATGTGAATAAACGCCTCGTAGCAGGAGAAGAAGCCATGACGACCAGTGAGAAGGTATCCTTCTAACCAACCCTGGCAACTGGTTTCACTGAGAATTTCCATCACCCGACCTTCAGCAGACAGGTTGACATCATAAGGAAATATCTCAGCTTCCCAAGTCCGGTCTGTTACCTCAAACACAGCATCCAAGCGATTTGATTTGGTTTCGTCTGGACCAAATATGCGGAAGTTGCGAGACTCTAGGTTACGTTTCATCACATCCCGCAGAAATTTTCCACACACCTTAGTGGCTTCAGCAGTAACTTTGCCTGATTCTGAAACGTCAACGGCATAATTTTCAAACTCAGGCATTCTCAAGTCGCGCAGCAAAAGACCGCCATTGGCGTGGGGGTTATCACTCATGCGCCGCGTTCGTTTGGGAGACAGTTCTGCTAGTTCTGGAATCAACTTGCCGTTTTCGTCGAAGAGTTCTTCTGGTTTATAACTCTTCATCCACTCTTCCAGAAGTTTGATGTGTTCTGGCTTGCTTGCTAACTCGCCAAAAGGAACTTGGTGCGATCGCCAGAAACCCTCTACCTTCTTACCATCAACTTCCTTGGGTCCCGTCCAACCTTTAGGGCTTCTCAGGATAATCATCGGCCATTGCGGACGCTGATGTGTGTTGCTGTTGTTACGCGCCTCTTCCTGAATTTCTTTGATTTCCTGAATGACAGTATCTAAAGTCGCCGCCATCAGCTGGTGCATTGTTTCCGGGTCAGACCCTTCCACAAAGTAAGGCTTGTAACCATAGCCGACAAATAAACTCTCCAACTCCTCATGACTCAACCGCGCCAGAACTGTTGGGTTCGCAATTTTGTAGCCGTTAAGATGGAGGATAGGGAGGACAGCACCATCATACACGGGGTTGAGAAACTTATTGGAGTGCCAGCTCGTAGCCAGAGCTCCCGTTTCCGCTTCGCCATCGCCAACAACGCAAGCTACAATCAAGTCGGGGTTGTCAAATGCAGCGCCGTATGCATGAACCAGAGAGTAACCAAGTTCACCGCCTTCGTGGATAGAACCAGGAAGTTCAGGAGTGCAATGGCTACCAACACCGCCAGGGAAAGAAAATTGTTTAAAGAGTTTCTTTATCCCCTCACCGTCTTGAGAGATATTGGGATAGTATTCGCTGTAAGTCCCTTCCAGGTAAGCGTTTGCAACTATTCCCGGCCCACCATGACCAGGACCAGCAATATAGATCATATTCTGGTCATACTTTTTGATGATTCGGTTGAGGTGAACGTAGATAAAGTTCAAACCTGGAGTTGTCCCCCAGTGACCCAAAAGTCTGGGTTTGATGTGTTCCAGCTTTAGCGGTTCTTTAAGCAGTGCGTTGTCGAGTAGATATATTTGTCCAACTGAAAGATAATTAGCTGCATGCCAGTAGGCGTTCATCTTTCGCAGTTCTTCACCTGTTAAAGGCTTTGTTTGTGGAGGACTTGCTAGAGTCATATCGAACTCCTTGACAAAAGGATTTTGATGAATTTACCCGTATGAAGTTTAGTTATCTTTGACATGAGGTTCATCTAACTTCTGACCAATCTTGCCAATATTAATTTCAGGAAAGTCGGAAGTTAATGCTCCTGATACCCGCTAGTACATTTGGGTAAAGATTGCCTCTTAATTTTTTTTGGGATAGTTTATTCCTTAGAAGTCCCTTAAAAGTTCGTTCTAGTCAGCTTAAAATTTCTGAAGGACAAGCGCGACGAACAGACTATGCATTTTCTAAAGATAAGGCAAAAGCCAATTTTTTTGCTCACAACAGTAGCTGTATTGACCACGCTCACACTGACTAGTTGCGACAGCTTAACCACTAACCAGTATGAAGCCACAGCCCTCACCACTTATACCTGGCAAGTTAAGTATGCCGATGACCTCGCCAATGAACAAGTACCACGCTTTGAAACTTTTGCCACCACTTCCTTACTTAATCGTAACGGCTTGAAGCCAGAAGGAGCAGTGACTGGTCCTGATGATAAGGGTTTATGGTGGTCTAGTTTGCCACCGCGACCTTCAGTTGATGAAATCGAACAACGCAAAAAATCTCAAGAGGCAAGTACTCCCGAATTGTTAAAATCTGTGAAGTACGAACTCAAGTATAAAGTGGGAGAGGATCAAAGAAAACTACCCACGAACTATCAGGTTTATCGAGAGGTGGTGAAGGCGTATCCCTCACAGACTTCTTTGCAATTAACTTTGGGATTAAATAATAACTCAGTTGAGAAAGCTGAACCTGTGGGTAGTAAATAAAATTAGCTTATGGGAACACCCTACACTACTTATAAAAACGAGGAATATCACCCGCCTCCGGTACCCTCACGCCAGATGCTACAACGGTCAAAGCTCGCCGCTTGGGTTGCTTCCCCCGGCAGACTTTGGGGGAACCGCAACGCCAGATGCCTCTGTCGGGAAACCCTCCTGCAGCACTGGCGCACGGCAGTGGCTCCCCAACGCACTGGCTCTCCTTTATAAGGAGAGGGTTAGGGTGAGGTAAAGCAGGAATTACAAGTAATTAAGCGGACATGATATTACCAGTTTTCACTGTTTACTGTTAAGCGTTCCCTCTCAAGAGGTTTCCTCTATTGGGAAAACATCGCCCTTTAAGTAGGATTCAAAGTGTTTTTTAAAATACTGAATGCTCGTCATATTCGGTTCATGACTTTCTGTAGGAGCGAATTGATAAATTGGTACTTTTTCCCTTACCAGCTTGACTAAGTTAGGATGAAGTTGCTCAAAAGAATCGACTCTAGATATTGTTGTTTCAAATCTTAATTTAGCTGGATGACCATATCCTAACTTCATCCAAGGCATCCAAGGACAATCCCTCGCCCACTTCGCAGGAGGGACATCAGAAGCATCCGGTCGGCAAATATTTGATGTGAAGTATTCCACTCCATTAAACTTTTCCCCAGGACAATAATCTAAGTATTTACTATCTCCTGCTAACGGATGCGGATATTCCAAAGGAATTTCCATTACAGAGGTGATATATCCACTACCTTTGGGTATGACAAATTTCTTTGGTTTGACTGAGCCTTGTACAATTCGGTTAGCAATATGTACGACTGGTAATGCTTGATTTGCTTCTGGTGACTTCCAGCAAGTCAGAATCTCTTGTGTGACGGGATCACAAAATAAACCCAATTCTCTATTGATACGATACCCAACTTCGCCGTATTCAGGACTAGCCTTAATAAAGACTTTCGTCGCATTCATGCCAATAATAGAGAACAATTTCTTTCTTGGCAAGTCTGGTTTTTCTTGCCACCAAATGTCTCCAGACCAGTTGTAATAAAGCTGTAATCCATGATTTTTTCGATAAAAATCAAGGTTATTAAGTTCGTAGTCATCTAAGTAATCACTCATGTTTGTTCCATTCATCCTCAAAGACTTTTGCTCGCAATTATCACCTAGAGTTTGGTAATGGGGGAAGAGTGATGAAGATTTTTTTTTATGGAGATAAATAATACTCAACGGGAGGAAACGCTTAACCTCAGATCTTGCACCATACTTTTCGTCCGCCAAGAAATAAATTTCTTGGCTCAAAGTCTAAGTGCGTTAAAACGGACTCTTGTTAGTTTTTCAGTCTGTTTTAACAGACTTGGTTTATTAGCCCAGAACTTGAGTTCTGGGCGTACTCAGCCGGAGGTGCAAGATCTGAGTAACGCTTAACAGGAAAAAAGGCTCTTGAAGTGTACCTAGCTTCGCCAAAAATAAAATAGTAGTCCTATAGTTATTAATTGTTAGTTATTAGCCCATAATTTATAATTTTCGTCAATCGTTCTAGATTTTTGGCTTTTGAGTTGTCAAAGGACACTTTGCTTAAGTCAGGGAACCCGCCTACACAAGTGTCCTGCTGTTGACTTTCAACTACACCAGCCACCCTTTTAAGCGTTTGGCTATGTGAGGACGCCGTAACTTTCGCATAGCTTTGCTTTGAATTTGTCGTACTCGCTCGCGCGAAAGATTGAACATAGTACCAACTTCTTCCAAGGTACAAGGTTCACTGGTAATCAAACCATACCGTAGAGAGATGACGTCTTTTTCTCGTGGAGTAAGTACGTCACCTAAAACTTCCCAAATCTCCTGGCGCATCATGCTTTCATTCATTTTGGCCTCTGGAGAGAGGTTGTCTTCATCTTCTAGCAAATCCATCAATTCCGTGTCTTCTTCTTTTCCCACACGGTGGTTGAGGGACAGTGCTTGTCGTCGTAGTTGTTGCAGTTGGCGTAGTTGTGGCGCGGGAACATCCAAAGCTTCTGCCATTTCCTGTTCGGATGGGTTGCGCCCTAGTCTCTGTTTGAGTTCTCGTTGCGCTTTTTTGAGTTTGTTAAGTTTTTCAACAATATGAATTGGTAAGCGAATTGTCCGCGCATCATTAGCTATTGCCCGCGTAATTGCTTGTCTTATCCACCAATAGGCATAAGTAGAAAACTTATATCCTTTATCGGGGTCAAATTTTTCTGTTGCACGATTTAACCCCATCGCTCCTTCTTGAATTAAATCCAGAAAAGGAACTCCCCTATTTAAATATCGTTTAGCAATAGAGACAACCAACCGTAGGTTTGAGCGGATCATTTTACGTTTTGCAACCCGCCCTTGATACAACCGATGTTCCAGTTGTTTTTCTGTCATTCCGAGATGGGAAGCAGCAGTTTCCTTACTCGGTTGATTTTCGAGCTTTTCAAGTAAAGAAGCTTGCAATTCCCTAATTTCTTCCACAAACCGGACTCTACGCGCTAATTCCACCTCTTCATCTGGCTTTAGCAACGGATAGCGAGCCATTTCTTTAAAAAACGCGCCGACAGCATCGTCATACTCGGTTTTATTATATCCTGAAGGACGCGCCGCCGCCATCCGGTCTCCATCGCGATCTTCGGCTTCTATATTTTCTACTACTATTAGGGACTCATCTTCTGCCACTGCATCTAACGTAATAAACAGTTCTTCATTTTCGGCAGCATTTCCCATTGTCTCCATTGTTCCCAATTCAGCTATATTCATAGTTTCCCTCAGAGATTATTGCTCTGTTTGGTACATAGTTAATGACAGCTACTCTGGCGAAGCTTGTTAATTCTCCTCAAAGATAAAGACACCCGCCACATGACAAGATACAAATATTTGCCCAAAAGTTGTGTGATTCTGAACAACAGTATCTATCTGTGATTACTGGAAGCTCATGCTTTGGTAAAAGTGTGTTAAGCGGATGACTTTTAAAAAAATGTCAATACTTACCATAAGTTGGGATCAAAGTAGAAGTACGATCTAACAGGGAACACTCTCACACAAGCCCGTTAATTTTTTATCTTTGGGGTTGGTTCATACTTCATTCTTAACACTTAAACCTCAGTTGATTTCATCTGTAGGTGACAGATAGATACAGTTCTTAACTTATTTTGGTAGTGGCTTCCCATTAACATTTTTTTCAGGCTAATAACACATATGTTGCTTTTTTTATGTTTTAAAAATCTTTCCAACCCTCCTGAATGAAAATTCTCATATTTAACAATTATAAAAACTCATACGCTTATCTCCAAATCCTTAAATCTTTTTGTGTTTTTATTACTTTTCTGACTTTTTATGTCTGGAAATTGGCATTAACTATCTGATTTTTGATGGTGGGATTATGCATCGCTCTTAATCTTTCCCCGAAATCGGCAATCTGGCAAGTAAAACCTTAGCAATATCTTCTCCTGATACAGGATCTCACATACACCTAGGCTTAAATATCTATCAATAGGGGGAAAAGCATTTTTCCCCATTTAGTAATCATAGAAACTTAACTGAAAAAAGCTGGAATTGTCTAATTTCGTTTGAGTTCGCGGAAATATTTCTTGCTTTCTACAGTTAGGAGTATTTTTCTACTAGATTACATAAGACGAAACTTATCAAGTATTATGTCTGTTGGCAGTATTGACAATTACATTTTCGACCAAAGGATGTATATATTTAGAGTTGAGGAATCTTGGTTAAGATAGACAAACTGGTTCTAATGGTGCTCATTGTTATGTCGAAAGTTATAAAAGAATGACTACGGATAAATCCTAAAGATAGAATCAGGATTTTTTTTCCCAAGACTTAATTCGTGACTTATAACTATTTTTCTAAGTGCTTGAGTTATCTGGAGGATTTCAAAGAAAAAGACTTCTTAAGGACTAGGGATTTGGAACTGTTCTGGTAAAGAAAATATCTGTATTATTAGTTCACAAAGTATGTATATGAATGGTGTCAGCTTGTCCTCTTTGATAGTTGCCGAACCTGGTCAATCTTACCAGTCAGAAAAACTAGTGAATCGTTGGATTGAAGTACTAGTAGACTGTCCGGGAGGTTCAGGAGTTTATACATATCGCCTAAGCGATCATTTGGAAGTAAAACCAGGGGATATTTTAAGTGTCCCATTTGGTACACAAGTGTTAGGAGGAATCGCCATTCGTTTTGTAACACAAATTTCAGTAGATTTACCAATAGACAAAGTCCGTAATGTAGAAGATGTCGTCAGTGTAGGTTTTTTTGCCTCGAATTATTGGGAAGTTTTGAATCGAGTTGCATCATACTATTATACACCGCTAATTCAAGTCATACGTATCGCCTTACCACCTGGTTTGTTAGGGCGATCGCAGCGTCGCATTCGCCTCACAAAAAATGACAACAAAGAAACAAACCTCTCATCCCCTTCATCCTCCCTACCCTTCCTCTCCTCACCAGCACAGCAAATTCTCAAACTTTTACAAGCACAAGCAGATGGAGATTACAGTTTCGTCTACCTGCAACGCCAAGTCAAAGCTGCTTACCAAGGTGTACGCGAATTGCAGCGACGGGGAATGGTCGAAAGTTACTTAGAACCACCGCAACTAACTCGACCAAAGCAGCAAAAAGCAGTCACAATGATAGGTGCTACATTTGAACGTGACTTAACCATTCGCCAGCGAGAAGTTTTGGAAGTGCTGCGAAAGCGCGGAGGCGAGTTGTGGCAAAGTGAACTGTTACAAATTTGTAGTGCAAGTACCTCCATCCTTAAGACGTTAGAACAAAAGGGATATATCGTCATCCAAGAACGAGAAGTCTTGCGAACTGCTGCTGTGTTCCCTCCCCTTGGAGATGGTACACAAGGAGAGACTCCCGCAATGGATGTGACCAAGATATTAACATCAGCTCAATCGGAAGCGTTAGGGGTCATTACCCATCTAGAAGGATGCGCTACAGTCTTGTTGCATGGTGTCACCGGTTCTGGGAAAACAGAAGTATATTTGCAAGCAATAAGCCCTCTACTAAAGAAAGGCAAGTCTGCCCTTGTCTTAGTGCCAGAAATTGGACTCACACCTCAGTTGACTGATCGTTTCCGTGCTCGTTTCGGTAACAAAGTGAGCGTTTACCACAGCGCCCTTTCAGACGGTGAACGTTACGACACCTGGAGGCAAATGTTAACCGGAGAACCCCAAGTTGTCATCGGTACGCGCAGTGCAGTTTTTGCTCCTTTACCAAACTTGGGTTTAATCATATTAGACGAAGAACACGACAGCAGCTTTAAGCAAGATTCTCCCATCCCCACCTACCACGCCCGCACCGTTGCACAGTGGCGAGCAGAGTTAGAAAACTGTCCCCTGGTGCTGGGTTCAGCAACCCCCTCGCTGGAAACCTGGGTGAGTGTGGGGGAAGCTGAGTCCTATGCCCAAAGGGCACGCTACGCGAACGGACACGCTGCGCGAACGGGAGCAGGGGAGCAGGGGAGCAGGGGAGCAGGGGAGCAGGGGAGCAGGGGAGCAGGGGGAGAAATAACTTCCTCACTCCCTCCCACTCACTACCTCTCTCTTCCCGAACGCGTGTACTCCCGTCCTCTGCCTCCGGTGGAAGTTGTGGATATGCGGCAAGAATTGCAACAGGGAAATCGTTCTATATTTAGTCGTTCCTTGCAATCCGCTTTGGAGCAATTGCGAGAACGTCGTCAGCAAGGAATTTTATTTATTCATCGTCGGGGACATAGCACTTTTGTCTCTTGTCGCAGTTGTGGATATGTTTTGGAATGTCCAAACTGTGATGTGTCGCTGTCCTATCACCATATAGAAGAGAACGCGCCGCAAACACTGCGTTGTCACTATTGTAATTTTGCGCGATCGCATCCCAAAAGCTGCCCAGAATGCGGTTCTCCCTACCTAAAATTTTTCGGCAGTGGTACCCAACGAGTCGCACAGGAGTTAGCAAAACAGTTTCCCCAATTGCGCTTCATTCGTTTTGATAGCGATACCACCCGTACAAAGGGAGCACACCGTACTCTTCTGACACAGTTCGTTAATGGTGAAGCAGATTTGTTAGTCGGTACGCAAATGCTCACCAAGGGATTAGATTTGCCTCAAGTCACACTCGTGGGTGTTGTTGCTGCTGATGGACTACTGCATTTATCAGACTATCGCTCCAGCGAACGAGCATTGCAAACCTTGACACAAGTTGCAGGACGTGCTGGTAGAGGAGAAGAGCCAGGACGAGTGATTGTCCAAACTTACACTCCAGAACATTCTGTGATTGAAGCAGTGCAAAATCACGATTATCAATCCTTTATAGATGCCGAATTGGAACAACGGCAAGCACTCAATTATCCTCCCTATGGGAGATTGATTTTATTGCGCTTAAGCAGTCCTGATCCAATTCAGGTAGAGAACACAGCTGGGATCATAGCAGCAGCTTTGGCGACTCATGAAGGGTTAGACATTTTAGGACCAGCACCCGCTTCTATTTTACGGGTTGCCAATCGTTACCGCTGGCAAATATTGCTAAAATTTGCCCCCAGTGCCTTACCACAGTTGCCAGATTGGGAGGAAGTGCGTCAACTTTGTCCTAAAACTGTCAGTTTAACAATTGATGTTGACCCGTTAAATATGATTTAAGCAAGCCCTGGCTCTAAAGGAATCTTAAAAGCCCCCTTTTTAAGGGGAGGGGGTTGGGGGATCTCTTCTGCGTAAGCCCTAACATAGCAATCCCGTTTCATCTGTGAAATTCTATTTATTCAGATGAAGTGGGGAATCTTGATTGATTACCATATATTAAGAAAAAATAATAAAAACTAAATTAAAAGAACGTCAATTAATTTGATGCAGATCAAGTTGTCAAAACTGCCAAAAAAGAAGGATGATTTGGATTACGTCTGGAAAAATAAAAACCGTCAAAAAACGACTCCACGCTTGAAACAGTTATCAGTTATCAGTTACCAGTTACCAGTTATCAAGTACCACTCGTATCAGTTATCAGGTAGGAAACGGACTCGTCCACCCCTTGTTCACTGTTCACTGTTCACTGTCTCCCCACTGGGAAGCAAATTTTGACGGCAAAACAGAAAAACTAAGAGAGTACCTAGAGTTTTATGAATATCAGCAGTGCAAATACCGCAGTGCAAGTACTGAGTGAGAAATTACCTTTTCCACTCAAGCGCTTGGCTTCTTTGGCTTATAACTATTGGTGGAGTTGGACGAGCGATCGCATCGCGCTGTTCCAAACCATCGATCCTCAAGTATGGGAACGCTGCGGGCATAATCCTGTGGAAATGTTACAGTCAGCGACATACGAACGTCTTACCCAGCTTGCTGAAGACCCGTATTATCTCAAGCAAATAGGGTCACTCGTGCGCGAGTTTGACGAATATATGAGCACAAAAGACACTTGGGTGAGTCGGGTTGCACCACAAATTACCCAAGAACATCCCATTGCTTACTTTTGTGCTGAATTTGGCATACATGAATCTTTGCCTGTCTACTCTGGTGGTTTAGGCATTCTTGCAGGTGACCACCTAAAATCAGCATCAGATTTGGGAGTCCCAATGGTTGGTGTCGGCTTGTTGTATCGCCAAGGTTACTTCCGACAACGGTTGAATCGTGGCGGTTGGCAAGAAGATTACTACGTTGACAACCCTTTCCCCCAAATGCCTATGGAGTTAATGAGAAATTGGCACGGGGAACCAATCACGATACAGTTGCAAGTTCGCCAACGAATGGTGAGAGTGCAAATTTGGCGAGTGCAAGTGGGGCGAGTGAGTCTTTACTTATTGGATAGCGATCGCCAGGATAATGATCCCATAGACCGCTGGCTGACTGGACACCTTTACGGTGGTAACCAGGAAACTCGCATTGCCCAAGAAGTCGTCTTGGGAATTGGTGGTGTCAAAGCGTTAACAGCTTTGGGGATACAACCTTCTGTCCATCACCTCAACGAAGGTCATGCTGCATTCTCCACTTTAGAAGTTGCACGCCAAGAAATTGAGCGCACTGGCAAATCCTTCTACGACATCGAAGCCGATGTGCGAAATCGTTGTGTCTTCACCACCCACACACCCGTTCCCGCAGGTCATGATGTCTTCTCACCTGACTTGATAGACTCCTTCTTTGCCCATTACTGGACTCAGCTACGCCTATCCCGCCAGCAATTCTTGGCATTAGGCGCACGCCGACTGGGCGACCCTTGGGAACCCTTTGGCATGACGGTTTTGGCACTACGGATGTGTCGTGCAGCCAATGGCGTCAGTGAATTGCACGGTCATGTTTCTCGTAAGATGTGGACAATTTTGTATCCACAACGTTCTGAAGACAAAGTCCCCATCGGTTACATTACTAATGGCGTCCATGCGCCCACTTGGACTGCTCCCTTAATGGCAGAGCTGTACGCTCAATACTTAGGCGAAGACTGGAAAACTCGTGTCATTGACCCGCAAACGTGGGAGAAAGTTGACAATATTCCAAATGAGGAACTCTGGTGGCGACACTTAGTCTTAAAAGAAAGACTGATTGCCTACACTCGATATAAAGTGAAAAAAGCACGGGAACAACGCGGTGAAGAATACCAAATAATTCAAGCGGCAGAAACACTGCTTGATCCCAAAGTGCTGACTATCGGATTTGCCAGACGCTTTAGCCCATATAAGCGCGGTCATCTGCTTTTGCGTGACGCCGAACGGGCAATGAGAATTTTTGGCAATGCACAACGTCCTGTACAAATTATTTTTGCAGGTAAAGCTCACCCAGCTGATGAAGAAGGCAAACGGATTATCCAACGCTTAATGGAATGGTGTCAGCATTCGGCAATTCAGCATCGAGTTGCTTTTATTGAAGACTACGACATTTACGTTGGTCAAAAACTTGTCCAAGGTGTTGATGTTTGGTTAAACAACCCTCGTCGCCCCTTAGAAGCTTCTGGTACCAGTGGGCAAAAAGTCTGCTTTAATGGTGGAATTAATTGCAGCGTCCTCGATGGTTGGTGGTGCGAAGGATACAAAGCAGATGCTAACGGTCAAGGGATAAATGGGTGGGCAATTGGTGAGGATGCTCACACCAGTGATCAAGATTTACAAGATAGCATAGATGCACAATCCCTTTATAAGCTTTTGGAAGAGCAAATAGTCCCCTTGTACTACGACCAAGATGCTAACGGCACTCCTCACGGCTGGGTGCAAATGATGAAGGCATCAATCAAGACGAATGCACCATTGTTCAACACGGATAGGATGATTGCCGATTACGTTTCGCAGGTATACGTCCCAGAAATTGCCACTCGTGTTGGACCGATTTTAGCGAAGGTTTTAGTGTAAGGAATTTTAAGTTTCTTGGTTCAGCTTGTAGGCAGGTTTAAAACCTGCCTTTTTTTTATTTTATTAATAGTAGAAACAAATTTTCCTATCTTGCTCATAATTGACGTTTTTCTTTAGATTTCCGACTTTTCAAAGAAGTCAGGAATCTTGTTATTCATGAATTGATTTAGTAGGATTGCTATATTTGGATAATAGATTTACTTGTCCTTCAAACAGTGAAAACTGGTAACTGATAACTGATAAATGACAGGCTAAGCCTGGTCTTGGTTCAATAATTCTTTAGTATCAGGAAAGCATCAAAAATGCCCGAACAGAAACTGCCTGACGGTCCTCAAACTCACCCTTTGGTACAGACGCTCCAATGGCTGACTAACCCCTTAGAATACATGGAAGCTTGTGCTCAACGCTATGGTGATCTCTTCACTCTCAGGATTGGTCCAGTTTTTAAGCCACAAGTATTTATAAGTAACCCCCAAGCGATTCAACAAATTTTTACCACTGATCCAAAATTATTGGACTCTGGTGAACCAGCAGGTATTCAATCATCTTTATTGGGGCGACAATCAATGCTGGCGCTAGAAGGTAAGCCTCATCAGCGACAACGAAAGCTGTTGACACCTCCTTTTCATGGGGAAAGGATGCTAGCTTATGGTAAGCTAATCCCCGATATTACCAAGCAAGTGACGAGTCAATGGCAGATTGGCGAACCCTTTTCTGTCCTACCTTCTATGCAAGCAATCTCCTTCCAAGTTATTTTGAAAGCTGTCTTTGGTCTAGAGGAAGGGGCACGTTACGAAAAGCTCAAAGAACTCCTGATTGCAATCCTGAATCCAAAGAGACCTTTGTTGAGAGCTGTCATGCTTCTTTTCCCATTACTCCAACGGGCTTTAGGTCCGTGGAGTCCTTGGAAAAACTTTATGCGCCAAAGACAGCAAATAGATGAACTCATCTACGCCGAGATTCGGGAACGCAAACAGCAACCAGACAATTCATCTCGGAGTGATATTCTGTCTTTGATGATATCGGCTCGCGATGAGCAGGGACAGCCGATGACGGATGTAGAGTTACGCGATGAGTTGATGACGCTCTTGGTAGCGGGTCACGAAACTACTGCAAGTGCGTTATCTTGGGCATTATATTGGATGCACCATGTGAGCGAAGTGCGTGAGAAATTACTGCAAGAACTGGATAGTTTGGGTGAAAACCCAGATCCGAACGCTATTTTTCGTTTGCCCTATTTAAATGCTGTCTGTTATGAAACACTGCGCCTTTACCCAGTGGCGATGTTGGCATTAAAGCGATTGGTGAAATCACCCCTAGAAATCGGGGGCTATGAGTTTGAGCCTGGTACTCTGCTGATTCCATCTATTTATCTAACCCATCATCGCGAAGATTTATATCCCAATCCAAAGCAGTTTAAACCAGAGCGTTTTCTGGAACGTCAATTTGCTCCTTCTGAGTATCTACCATTTGGTGGCGGTAACCGTCGCTGTATTGGTATGGCATTTGCCTTATTTGAAATGAAACTCGTTTTGGCAACAGTTTTGTCCCGCGTTCAGATGGAACTCGCTGATAGCAAGCTAGTGCAGCCAGAACGTAAGGGATTTCTGTTAGGACCAAAAGGGGGTGTACGGATGGTGGTGACGGGGAGGCGCTCTCAAAATCAGCGTGTTTTGGAGACTAGCTCTAGTTCAGTGTGAAGTATCCCACCGCATTGGTTGCGGGAATTTCGTGGAATCCGTTAAACTTCGAGCTATTTATGGATTAAATGATTATTTAGTATCAGGAAGTACCAAAAATGCCTACTCTTCAACTGCCTGACGGTCCTCAAACTCACCCTTTGATACAGACGCTTCAATGGCTGACTAACCCCTTAGAATACATGGAAGCTTGTACTCAACGCTATGGTGATATCTTCACTCTCAGGATTGGTCCAGTTTTTAAGCCACAAGTATTTATAAGTAACCCCCAAGCGATTCAACAAATTTTTACCACTGATCCAAAACTATTGGACTCGGGTGAACCAGCGGGTATTAAATCACCTTTATTGGGGCAGCAATCAATGCTGGCGCTAGAAGGCAAGCCTCACCGGCGACAACGAAAATTGTTGACACCCCCCTTTCATGGAGAAAGGATGTTAGCTTATGGTGAGCTAATCCCCGATATTACTAAGCAAGTCACGAGTCAGTGGCAGGTTGGTGAACCCTTTTCTGTCCTACCGTCCATGCAAGCAATCTCCTTCCAAGTGATTTTAAAAGCAGTCTTTGGTCTAGAGGAAGGAGTACGTTACGAAAAGCTAAAAGAAGTTCTGATTGCGCTGCTGAATCCAAAAGCACCTCTGTTGACGGCGCTCATGATTCTTTTCCCAGTACTACAAAGGGATCTCGGTTCGTGGAGTCCTTGGGGAACCTTCATGCGCCAAAAACAGCAAATAGATGAACTCATCTACGCCGAAATTCGGGAACGCAAAAAACAACCAGACACATCTGGCACTGATATCCTATCTTTAATGATGGCAGCTCGCGATGAAGCTGGTGAGTCAATGACGGATGTAGAGTTACGTGATGAGTTAATGACTCTGTTAATAGCAGGTCACGAGACCACTGCAACTGCCTTAGCTTGGGCATTGTACTGGATTCACCATTTGCCAGAGGTGCGTGAGAAACTGCTGCAAGAACTAGATAGTTTGGGTGAAAATCCTGATCCAAACGCTATTTTTAGAGCACCTTATTTGAATGCAGTTTGTTCTGAAACATTGCGTTTGTATCCAGTGGCGATGTTAGTTTTAAATCGCTTGGTGAAATCACCGCTAAAAATTATGGGCTATGAGTTTGAACCTGGTACTCTGTTGGTTCCTTGTATTTATTTAGCCCATCATCGCCAAGATTTATATCCCGAGTCAAAACAGTTTAAGCCAGAGCGTTTTCTAGAACGTCAATTTGCTCCTTCTGAGTATTTGCCGTTTGGTGGCGGTAACCGTCGTTGTATTGGTATGGCATTAGCCTTGTTTGAAATGAAACTGGTTTTGGCAACGGTGTTGTCGCAATGGCAAATGGAACTAGCTGATAGCAAACCAGTGCAGCCACTGCGTAAGGGTGCTCTGATCGGACCAGCAGGGGGTGTGCGGATGGTGGTAACGGGGAGGCGCTCTCAAAATGAGCGTATTTTGGAGACTACTTCTAGTTCAGTTTGAAGATTGATAGTTTGGGCTGGGATGGCTCAAGCACAGACAAGCGCATCCATAGAATCAGTGAAAATTTGATATTTTAAGGAGACGGCAAATAGCGATGAAATTTTCTAATTTAGTAGACTTGCTGCACTATCGCTCGCAAAATCAGCCTGACCAAAAAACTTATACTTTTCTCCAAGATGGTGAAACAATAAGCAGCAGTCTGACTTATCAGGAATTAGAACTACAAGCACGGGCGATCGCCGCCTATCTTCAGTCCATAAATGCTACAGGCGAACGAGTGTTGTTACTGTACCCACCTGGTCTGGAATTCATTGCCGGTTTCTTTGGGTGTTTGTATGCTGGGGCGATCGCTATTCCCGCGTATCCACCCCGCCCCAATCAGTCACTTTCCAGACTCGAAGCGATCGCCACAGATGCGGAAGTAAAAGTAGCTTTCACAACTTCTTCTCTATTAGTATATTTAGAAAGCCGCTTTGACGAAAATCCAGAATTGGCAAGAAGGATGCATTTGTTAGCTACTGATAATATTGCCAGTGACCTGGGAGCAGACTGGCAAAAACCGACACTCAGCAGCGATACCCTGGCTTTTCTCCAATACACTTCTGGATCTACGGGGACACCGAAGGGGGTGATGATCGCTCATAGCAATTTGATGCACAATTTGGCTATGAGCCATAAGTCAGGAGAGTTGACCTCCAATAGCCGGACGGTGACTTGGTTGCCATTCGGTCACAATACAGGGTTAATCGTTGGAGTTATACAGCCTGTTTACAGTGATTTCCCAGTTACGATCATGTCGCCACTGGACTTCCTACAAAAGCCTTTGCGCTGGCTAATGGCGATTTCCCGTTACAAAGCGACTCAAAGCCTTGCCCCCAATTTTGCTTATGACATGGCTTGTTTCCAGACAACTGCCGAACAACGGGCAATGCTTGACTTGAGCAGTTGGGAATTGGCTGTTAGCGGTGCTGAACCAGTTCGTGCAGAAACTATTGAGCGGTTTGTCGCCACCTTTACTCAGTGTGGCTTTCGCCGAGAGGCATTTAATCCCGGCTACGGTATGGCTGAGAGCGTTGTCGGTATTTCTTTGGGTTTAAAAAAACAGCCAGCTGTGATCCAAAACATTGAGAAGGCAGCATTTGAGCAAAACCGAGTTGTCGTAGCGGTTGGTGAAAGCGAAAGTACCCAAAAAATCGTGGGTTGTGGTCGCACTTGGTTGGACCAGAAAATCCTGATCGTTAACCCTGAATCCTTAATCCAATGTCCACCCGAAGAAGTGGGAGAGATTTGGGTGTCAAGTCCGAGTGTTGCTCAAGGTTACTGGAATCGACCTGACGCAACCAAGGAAACCTTTCACGGTTACTTAGCAGATACCAATGAAGGACCATTTTTGCGTACTGGCGATTTGGGATTTTTGCTTGATAAAGAGTTGTTTGTTACGGGTCGTCTTAAAGACCTAATCATTATTCGGGGTCGTAACCATTATCCTCAAGATATTGAGTTTACCGTAGAAAAAAGCCATCCCGCACTCCAACCTAGCTGTAGTGCAGCATTTTCAGTGGAAGTGGAGAGTGAGGAGCGATTAGTTATTGCTTGTGAAGTTAAACAGACTTATCTAGAAAAGCTGAATGTGGATCAGGTAGTTGCAGCCATCCGTCAAGCGGTGTCGCAGCAGCATGATTTACAAGTTTATGCTGTCCTGCTGCTAAATACAGGGAGTATTCCAAAGACTGGCAGTAATAAGATTCAGCGCCATGCTTGTCGGGTGGGGTTTTTGGATGGTAGCTTGGATGTGGTGGCTAGCAGCATCCACAAAGAATTTAATGTTATCGAAAGACAAGTCTTCCCAGAGCGAAAAGCGCTGTTGGACACTTCACCAGAAAAGCGTCAGGGGTTGCTGAAATCTCATCTTCAGAATCTGATCTCGAAGATTCTGACAGTAGATCCATCCCAGTTAGACTGGCAGCAGCCTTTAACCAGTATGGGACTCGACTCACTCATGGTGATTGAACTGACAAATCTTCTCGAAGAGAGCCTAGGATGCTCCCTTGGTTCAACGGTGATATTTGACTATCCAACTGTGGAAGCGCTTGTTGATTATCTGGTAAAAAAAGTGCTTTCCTCAGAGCCTTCCGAAAGCTCTCAGGCAGAATTACCTCAAGATGATAAGCCAGAAGCTTTGTCTTATTCTGCTTTAGTGGCGATTCAGTCGGGCGGTTCAAAACCTCCTTTCTTCTGCGTGCCTGGGAGTGTAGGAACTACATTCTATTTGCATACTTTAGCACTTCACCTCGGTCAAGACCAACCTTTTTACGGTCTGCAAGCACTTGGACTTGATGATGAAGCACAGCCTTACACAAAAATTGAGGAAATAGCTGCTCACTACATCGAAGCATTACAAAGCATTCAGCCGCAGGGACCATACTTTCTCGGAGGTCATTCCTTCGGTGGTAAGGTGGCGTTCGAGATATCTCAGCAGTTGCTTTCATCTGGGCATCAGGTAGCTTTACTTGCAGTTTTAGACATCCCAGCACCACTTCCCAATCAGCCGATACGTGTTGATTGGGATGATATTCAATGCATGGTTGAGCTTGCCAGTTTATTTGGACGCCTGCTAGGAAAAAAACTGGAGGTATCGTACAATGACCTCGCTCTCCTTGCTCCAGACGAGCAAGTGAATTATGTAGTGGAGCAGTTGAAAATAGTTAATGTGCTGCCTTCTGAGGCAGGGACAAAACAAGTGCGTGGCTTAGTGAAAGTTCTCAAGGCTAACCTTCAAGCTATGGCTAATTATATGCCACAGGAGGTCTATCCGACTCGAATTGCTTTCTTCCGAGCCAACGAGGTTCATCCTTGGGATGCTGCTACTTGGCTTTCTGATGAGGTTCTTAGAGATTCGACTTTCGGCTGGAGCCAGCTTTCTATCGAAGCAGTGGACATCCATTTCGTTCCGGGCGACCATGTAACGATGATGGTTGAACCCCACGTCCAGATTCTAGCCGAACGGCTAAGAGTCAGTCTCGAAAGGGCACAGGCTCATGTGCTTGCAAATGAAGTTCCTGCTTCCTAGTAATCCGACAATAAAAGTTTTAGGGACTGGATGAGGATATTCGTATATATCCAGCCCCACATTCTTATATTCTGCCCAACCTACTTAAGTGTTAAAAACTTATCCAAAGCTGTTATCATACTAGGAGACGCTCGGCGAATATTTGCCACCCACGGCGATCGCCTCTTGCCATTTTCTCAAACCAGCAGAGGGTGTGCGGATGGTAGTGGGGATGCGTCCTCAAAATCAGCGCATACTCCACACTAGCTCTAGTTGAGTGCTAAATTGAACTGCCAACAGGCTGACTAGGTTGCTCTTGACGCACGCGCCTGCCCGTTATCATCATCTTGAACCCAGCCGCAGGGGCGAGAAAGAAACCTCGGCGCTGTGGTTTCACTGGTTGGCTATCAGTCAGCGCTAATTGATAATTTGATACGATTGTCGCCACTACCAGTTTCATTTCAAACATAGCCAATGCCGCACCAACACAGCGACGATTGCTTCCACCAAAAACAAAAAACTCAAATGGAGAGTATTGCCGCTTTAAAAATCGTTCCGGTTTAAACTGTTTTGGTTCTGGATAAAGATCCTCTCGTTGGTGAGTCAGATAAATACAAGGAAGCAGTATGGTATCAGTATCAAAGTGATAGTCTCCCAGCTTTAAAGGAGCTTTCAAAATCCGGGGCCAAGTCAAGAATAATGGCGGATAAATACGCAGTGTTTCTTGACACACAGCAGTCAGATATGGCAGACGAACAATGTCTGTGGGGTCTGGATCTGCACCAAGGCTATTGAGTTCTTGCAGTAGCTTGTCCCGTACCTGGGGCTGATAGTGAATCCAGTATAAAGCCCAGCATAAAGAACTGGCTGTTGTTTCGTGACCAGCTAACAGCAGAGTTATGAGTTCATCGTGCAACTCTTCATCTGTCATCTGCTGATCCTGCTCATCGCGAGCTGAAATCATTAAGGAGAGGATGTCACTGCGTTCAAGGTCGTTTTGTCTACGCCTGTCTTGAATTTCGGCGTAGAGTAGCCGATCAATTTGCTGCTGGCGACGCCGAAAGCTTCCCCACGGACTCCAAGCCCCTAAATCCTTTTGCAAGAACTTAAAGAACAGCATAGACGCCCGCAAAGGAGAGACTGTCATATCCATCATTTCTGCTAGCAGTTGTCTGAGTTCCTCATAACGCGGTCCTTCATTGAGACCAAAAACAGCTTGCAAGATGACGCGCAAACTAATTTCTTGCATGGATTTCCGGACAGAAAAGGGCTTGCCTATTGTCCACTGACTGCTGACTTGTTTGGCGAGGGTGCAAATCAAATCGCCATATGCTTGCATCCGTTCACCATGAAAAGGGGGGGTTAAAAGGCGTCGCCGACGCTGGTGGCTAGATCCATCCAACAAAAGTATAGAGTGTTCTCCTACGACGACTTTTCCCAGCCCATTCCCTCGACCAGAGTCAAACAGTTTAGGATCAGCGGTGAAAATTTCTTGAATTGCTTGCGGATTACTGATGAACACCGCTTTGGGGTAAAGATTTCCCCAACGGGCGGTGAAGAAATCTCCGTAGCGTTGGAAAGACGTTTCCATATAACCTAAAGGGTCAGCAATCCACTGTAATAGCTGCAACCAAGGCGGAGTTTTTGGTCCATCAGGTAATTTGATCATAAATGCCCCTACTTCAATGTCAAAAACTTATCGCTGTTACCATACTAGAAGGCGATCGCCGAAAATTTGCCACCCAATCGATATCAATTTCTCTTAAGATACAAAGGTACATTTCGGTAAAGCTGAAATTGTTTATTCCAGTGATGCTTGCTCAAGTTTATGCAGTGCTTGCTATGAAATGCCACCATTCGCTTTAATTAAATCGGCTGCTTTTTCGCCAATCATAATGATGGGCGCGTTTGTGTTGCCCCTGACCAGAGTTGGCATGATCGATGCATCCGCAACCCGCAATCCCTTAACCCCATGTACTCGCAGTTCGGGGTCTACCACTGCCATTGGGTCAGTGCCCATTTTGCAAGTGCCAGTCTGATGATGTCCCGTATTGCAAGTTTCCCGGATGTAAGCTTCCAGTGCTGCATCGCTCTGAACACCAGCACCCGGAGCAATTTCCTTACCGCCAAACTGATCAAAAGCACCGGACCCAAACAATTGCCGCATTAATCGAATCCCAGCAATGAGCTTTTGCACATCAGCTTCACTTTGCAGATAGTTCATCCGTATGACTGGAGGGTCTTTGGGGTCAGATGAGCGCAAACTGACACTGCCAATGTTTTGGAACTGAGTCAAAGAGACTACACCCGTGAATCCCCAATCAGGACGGTCATAGCCAGGCGGTACAAATATCGCAGGACCGAAGAAGAACTGGGCATCGGGTGGAGCCTCCAAGTCGCCCTCGCTATGGAAGAACAGTCCGGCTTCAGACACATTGCTGGTGATGGCAGGTTGTACCTCTTGAGTCGTCTGTTGGGCTACCGGAACGATAAGGTGGTCTTGCAGGTTTTGACCGACCCCTGGCAAATCAGCCACGACAGAAATTCCCAGCCCTTGCAGGTATTTTGCATCGCCAATGCCGGAAAGCAGCAGCAGCTGGGGTGAATCGAACGCGCCCGCACTTAGAATTACTTCCTGGTTGACCCTGACCTGATGCAGCATTCCCTCGTGCAGATATTCCACTCCAACAGCGCGGGTTCCCTCAAACAACAAGCGAGTCACCAACGCGCCTGTCGTTATCGTCAAATTAGGACGCTGGCGAATCGGCACCAGGAAGGCAGCGGCGGTACTGTGCCGTTTACCATCTTTGATTGTTGACTGATAGAGTCCGGCCCCTGACTGCCGCACACCGTTGAAATCAGGATTGTGGTCATACCCCAGTTCTACACAGGCATCGACAAAGCGTTGGGATACTATACCAGGGGAAATCAGATCAGTGACGCTCAACTCACCATCAACCCCGTGGTAAGCATCGGCACCGCGTGAGTTGTGTTCCGATTTCTTAAAATAGGGTAAAACGTGCTGGTACGACCAGCCGGGATTTCCTAATGCCTGCCATTGGTCATAATCGTGAGGATTGCCCCGGATATAAATCATGAGATTAATTGAACTGCTGCCGCCCAAAACTTTGCCACGGGGACAAAACACTTTGCGATTATTCAAGTACGGCTCTGGTTCAGTCAAATAGCCCCAGTCCACCTCGGAGCCTTGTAGACTGCCGACTTCTGCCGGAATATGAATCTCCGGTTTTGTATCCGGGTTGCCTGCTTCAAGGAGTAACACGGTTGTGTCGCTGTTTTGTGACATTCGGTTGGCGACAACGCAGCCTGCCGACCCTGCACCAATCACAATGTAGTCATACTCAGAATGAACTTTATCCTGGAAACTTGTGCCGGACTTCATATTCTTGGCAATTTTATTGACAATTGATTGTCCTGGCGTTAAGCGTAGCTTTGCCGTAGGCAATCGCTTTCATGAATGATATCATCCACAACAACGCCTGCTTTTTCATACAAATTTGTTACTACTGGGCTGTATAGCCACCATCAATGACTAATTCCGCTCCTGTCATATACTTTGACTCATCGCAAGCCAGGTAAAGTATTCCATAAGCAATATCATCTGGTTTGCCTATATGTCCTGCGGGGATTCGCTTTTCGTAGTCTTTCAAAGCTTCTGTGGGATTTTCTCTTTTTTTGAAAGCCTCTTCTACCATCGGTGTCCAAATTAAGCCGGGATGAATAGAATTAAAGCGAATATTATTTTTCGCATATAGTATTGCATTCGCTTTAGTCATCAAACGTACTGCACCTTTAGCTGCATGATAGGGTGGGTGACCAGGTGAACCAACCAGCCCGTAAATCGAGGACAGATTGATAATGCTACCACCACCTGTGTTTAGCATATAAGCGATCGCGTGTTTAGTACAAAGAAAAACCCCATTTGTATTAATTGCCATCACTGTATTCCATTCTTCTTCAGAAATTTCATGAGTGGGTTTATTGATACCAGTGATTCCTGCATTATTGACTAAAATATCGATTTTTCCCCACTTGCGGTAAACTTCAGCAAATACTTGCTTGACGTGAGTTTCCTGGGAAACGTCTAAATGCCAGTAATCAGCTTCTCCGCCATGACTATGAATTTCTTGTACTGATGTTTTACCTTCATCGACAAGAATATCTGTGACAGCAACCTTGGCTCCTTCTTTTGCTAAAAGTAGAGCTGTTGCTCCACCAATACCTCGTGCTGCGCCTGTAACAATTGCAACTTTATCTTGGACTCGATTCATAATACCTAAGTATTGCTACTGTGAAATAGTCGTTGCACTGAAATTCCTGCCATCTTTAATGAACGCACGCTTATTTGTGACGCTTAAAGTCAAAACCCCTTATCTATTTATTAAGTGCAAATAAAATCAACTTATGCACTTAATTCTATAGCGGACAAATGTAAATAAATCGTAATTTTTTGACAGAAGGCTTGCAAAATTAACCTACTTTTGCTTTAAACGCCCTCTGCCAAACATATATCTTACTTGAGTGTCAAAAACTTATCCAAAGCCGTCACCATACTGGGAGGCCATCGCCGAACATTCGCCACCCAGTCGATATCCTTGTAACGCGCATCCAGTCCAACTGCTGACACCCAGTTACTCTCCGCTTCACCTTGTTTTCCCTTTTGCCAGTAGGCTGCAGTAATAGCAGCACGTACATCTGCAAAGTTAGGATATTTACGGAGAATGTTCCGCATTTCCCGAATTGCTTCGTCTACTTTACCAGTTTCATAAAGGGCAAGAACATAGTTCGCACGGGCAAAGGCAAAATTCGGGGCAATTTCGTTGGATTTTTTGTAGTCGGCGATCGCCTTTTCCCACTTCCTCAAACCAGCATAGGCATTTCCTCGATTGTTATATGCCATTGCATCTTTGGGGTCAAGTTCTAGAACGTGATTATAATCTGCGATCGCCTCATCCCATTTTCCCAGACCTTCCAACGCCGTACCACGATTCAAGTAGGGGTCAGTCACATTCGGAGCTAATTCTACCGCCTTATTATAATCTGCGAGTGCTTCTTGCAACTTATTTTGACTAACCCTAGAATTTCCTCGATTACTCCAAACCGCTGGATTATCGGGAAATTGCTCAAGAATTTGCGTCCAGTACCGTTCCGCCGTGCCAAAATCACCTTTATTAGTAGCGGCAATTGCCTTATTCGCTAACTCATCGCCTTGCTGTAACTGTTCTGCAGTGAAATTGGGGGATTTCGTTTCTGCTATGGCAACCTCACCCCACCCAAACACCAGCAACAGACTTAGAAAAATAATAATTAGTCTCATCATCTGCGTTTCTCTGCGTCCATCTGCGGTTCCAAATTCAAAACTCATTATCACTGGAAGTGTTGATCAAATTTACGGCAATAATGACAACTGTTCATTTGGAGGTTTAAAACCTAAATGCTTGTAAGCTGTGGGTGTCGCCACTCTACCACGGGTCGTCCGGCTTAAATAGCCAATCTGCATCAGATATGGTTCATACACTTCCTCAATAGTTTGTGTATCCTCACCCGTTGCTGCAGCGATGGTTTCCAATCCCACCGGACCACCATTAAACTGTTCAATAATCACACTCAACATCCGACGGTCTGTCCAATCTAAACCGCAAGGATCAACTTGAAATAGTTGCAATGCTTCCGCTGCAACCTGTTCATTAACCTCATTGAATGATTTTACTTGCGCATAATCACGGACTCGTTTTAGTAATCTATTAGCAATACGTGGTGTTCCCCGCGAACGACGGGCAACTTCTGCGGCACCATCGTCAGTGATATTCGTTTGGAGTAATTGAGCGCTGCGTAAGACAATTTTACTCAGTTCATCAACTTCATAAAATCTCAGTTTTTGAATTAAGCCAAAGCGATCGCGCAACGGTGAAGTCAGCGCCCCCGCACGAGTTGTTGCCCCAACCAAGGTAAATTTTGATAGTGGTAAGCTGCGAGTCTTAGTGCTAGAACCCTTACCAATCGTAATATCTAAGCGATAATCCTCCATCGCTGGGTATAAAATTTCTTCGCTCATCCGCGACAAACGATGAATTTCATCAATAAACAAAACATCTCCTGGCTTGAGATTCACCAATAGCCCAACAATATCTCTGGGACGTTCTAAAGCTGGCGCACTCGTAATTTTGCAATTAACTCCCATCTCAGACGCCAGTATCATAGCCATTGTGGTTTTCCCCAATCCTGGAGGACCATACAACAGTAGATGATCCAGCACCTCACCCCGAGACTTGGCTGCTTTAATAGCAATATCTAGGACGTCCTTTAAATCTTTCTGCCCGATATAGTCAGCAAATCGTTGTGGGCGTATACTTTCTTCTTGCTTACCTTCATCAACAGCTGCTTCAGGTTGCAAAAGATTCTCTTTAGGAGGCGCTTTCGCCACCTCACGACGCTGCTTTGGTTCTTTATTGGGTTCTTGGGGCTGTTTTTTTGAGGAGATAATCGCCATAATGACTGCTATTGATTTTGGATATACGACTTTTGCAGTGTTGAGCGTAAAACGGTAGGGTGTAGGGGGAATAAGTATTGAGTGTTCACAATCCAAGTTCACAATACACAGATTCACGACCTACACTTTACATTTTCCCTCATACTGTTATTTCCCTGAACCCCTGTTCACGTGCGAAAATGTTGTTTCTGTAATACTCTGGCAAATTTAAAATTTCAGTTTTAGATAATTATCACAGGAGTGTAAAACTACTCATGCTAGCTAAAAGAATCTTACCGTGTCTGGATGTGAAGGCAGGACGAGTTGTTAAAGGAGTTAACTTTGTTAACTTGAGGGATGCAGGCGATCCAGTAGAACTGGCAAAGGTTTACAACGATGCCGGGGCAGATGAGTTAGTGTTTCTAGATATTACAGCCACTCATGAAGACCGCGACACTATTATCGACGTGGTGTACCGAACTGCAGAACAGGTCTTTATTCCCCTCACTGTCGGTGGTGGGATCCAATCCTTAGAAAATGTTAAAAATCTTTTACGAGCTGGAGCAGACAAGGTTAGTATTAATTCTACGGCGGTACGCGACCCAGATTTTATTAATCGAGCGAGTGACCGTTTTGGAAATCAATGTATAGTCGTTGCAATTGATGCCAGACGACGACTAGACCCCAATCACCCTGGTTGGGATGTTTATGTGCGAGGTGGGAGAGAAAATACTGGTATCGATGCCCTATTTTGGGCGCAAGAAGTCGAAAAACGCGGTGCAGGAGAACTGCTAGTAACAAGTATGGATGCCGATGGAACTCAAGCTGGTTATGACATAGAGTTGACTCGGGCGATCGCTCAATCTGTACAAATTCCAGTCGTTGCATCTGGCGGTGCAGGCAATTGTGAACATATCTATACCGCACTCACAGAAGCTCAAGCAGAAGCAGCATTACTTGCCTCACTTTTACATTACGGACAGTTAAGCGTAGCTGAAGTCAAGACTTATCTGCGCGATCGCCAAGTTCCCGTCAGAATGTAAGCCTAAGTTGCAACTCTTTGTCAATCAACCCAAAGAGTAGTTCAAGACATTTTTTGAAAACAGTGTTAATATAAGTTAACAATAATTAATAATTTTAAGACATATGTTGATACCAATTTTAGTTTTTGATGTGGCGCTGGTAGCCTGGTCGCTGCATTTGATGGAAAAAGCATATGAAAGCAAAGAATTTTCTTTAATGTTAGCTGGTACACTTGTTGCCCTAGCAGCAGCGGCTATGTTAGTGGTTTACTTCCTGATGGGGCATTGTATAACCTACTTGCTGCAAGTCTCTTAAGTTAGTCATTGCCATTGGCTAGTGGCTCATGGCACTCATTAACAATTGACGAGCAGCGATATTGACAAACAGGATATTGTTAAAGTAGAATAGCAAATGCGTTCTCGTAAATTAAATCCCTAACTAAAAAGGTCTTTAATTTTGAACTTTGTTCGCGTAGCGTGTCCGCAGGACATATTTTGAATTTTGAATTGTTATTTGCGGGGTTATAGCTCAGTTGGTAGAGCACCTCAATGGCATTGAGGGGGTCAGCGGTTCGAATCCGCTTAGCTCCATTTGGATATTAAAAAATTCTTGTCATTTTTAAAGGATTAATGTCTTGACATTGTCCCCACTCTGCCTGATGGCTGAGGCTCAGTTCCATAGTATAAGAAATACGGTGTGGGACAAAATAGATATAGGTTTGTAACTCACTCAGCGAATAAAAACGAGAGATACTCCTATGACAGCACTTACATTAAACCTCAACTCTATAATTAAACTGACTAAAGAGCAGTTTTATCAACTGTGTGAAGAAAACTCTGATTTAAAATTAGAACGAAATGCTCAGGGAGAATTAATTATAATGCCACCTACGGGAGGAGAAACAGGAAAAAGTAATTCTACTATTAACGCTCAAATATGGTTATGGAACGACCAAAATCAATTGGGCGAAGTTTTTGATTCATCAACTGGATTTACTTTACCAAATGGTGCTGACCGTTCTCCTGATGTTTCTTGGGTGGAAAAATCTCGTTGGGATGCTTTGACTAAAGAGCAAAAAGAAAAATTTATTCCTCTATGTCCTGATTTTGTCATTGAGATACTTTCACCTAACGACAGCTTGAAAAAAACTCAGAGTAAGATGCAAGAATATATGGAAAATGGGTGTCGCTTGGGTTGGTTGATAAACAGAAAAAAACAGGAAGTAGAAATTTCTCGTCCAAAACAAGATGTGGAAGTTTTAAAATTACCTCAAACTCTTTCAGGAGAGAATGTTTTACCTGGTTTTGTACTCAATCTGCAAAAAATTTGGGGATAATATAATTGCCAGACCCGAAGGAAAAACACCAATTGCTGATGTCAATTGGTGGTTTAAATGGTTATGGTTGTATGCTTTTGTACATCCTAAAACCTGAAAAATTTATTGAAAGATGAGAAAAGTGAACAGACTATGATTACTAAAGAAGAAATTACCATCAAAGTGCCGTCTGAGGTAGCAGAGGCATACCGCAATGCCTCTGAAGAAGAGCGTGAACAATTGCAACTCAAGATTGCGGTAATTATGCAGTCTCAATTTACTACTGATAGACAAGAGGCAATCGCCCGTCTAAGAAACACGATGGATAAAGCTAGCCTTGAAGCACAAGAGCGAGGATTAACGCCTGAAATCTTAGAATCGATTTTGAATGATGACGAATAAACAACGGTTTGTTTTTGATACTAACGTATTGATTAGCGCATTTTTGTTTAGTCAAAGCAAGCCACGTCAGGCATTGGAGCAAGCTCAAGATATTGGTGTTCTCATATTCTCCAGTTCTGTCTTCTCAGAGTTAAGAGAGGTTTTATATCGTCCTAAATTTGATAGATATCTCACCGAGGAAAGGCGGCAAGAATTGCTAGAGGATTTAACTCAAACCGCTCAGTTTATTGATGTGACTGAACAGATTTCGGAATGCCGAGACCCAAAAGATAACAAGTATCTGGAATTGGCAGTGAGTGGTCAAGCAGAGTGTATTGTTACCGGAGATGATGATTGAAGAGTGCTAAACTCATTTCGGGGCATCGAGATTCTGACTGTTCAAGAATTTTTGGCGAGGAACTAGTACCGCTATCAGTTATCAGTTCACTGTTCACTGTTCACTGCTCACTGTTCACTGTTATAAGACTGGCGATTATGCGTAAGATTTTTAAATTTTCACGCAAAGTGATTGTGTTGGGATGATTGACTCCTAAGCTGCGTTCAGCAATTTCCAAAGCTTTCTTGTTCAGTGGTTCTGCATCGGTGTACCGTCCAAGGGATAAGTAGAGTCCAGCCAAATTGTTGTAACTGGTGGCGACAGAGGGATGCTCATCTCCTAGCAGGCGTTGGCTGAGTTCCAAAGCTTTGATGTAGAGTGGTTCTGCTTGAGTGTACCTTCCTTGGGAATTGTAGAGAAGAGCCAAGTTGTTGTAACAGGTGGCGACAGAGGGATGCTCATCTCCCAGCAGGCGTTGGTATAGTTCCAATGCTTTGATGTAGAGAGGTTCAGCTTGGGTGTACCGTCCTTGGGATTCGTAGAGTAGAGCCAAGTTGTTGTAACTGGCGGCGACATGGGGATGCTCTTCTCCTAGCAAGCGTCGGCATAGTTCCAAAGCTTTGATGTAGAGTGGTTCAGCATCAGTGTACCGTCCTTGGGAATCGTAGAGTCCTGCCAAGTTGTTGTAACTGGCGGCGACATCGGGATGTTCATCTCCCAGTAAGCGTTGGTATAGTTCCAAAGCTTTGATGTAGAGAGGTTCAGCATCAGAGTACCGTCCTTGGAAATAGTAGAGATAAGCCAAGTTGTTGTAACTGGTGGCGACATAGGGGTGCTCTTCTCCCAAACGGGATTGGACGACTGATACACATTGCTCTAACCACGGTTGAGCCAGTGCATACAAACCCTGTCCTTGATAAAACAAACCCAAGCCAAGAAAAGCCGAAATTAAATTTTCATCACTGACTGCATCAGTCAGATTTTGTGCCACTTCTGCTAAATGTGGAATAGCATCTTTGACTGACTTGATTCTCTCCTGAGTTGGCGATTGGGGAATTTTTTTAGCAATTGCGATAAAAGTTTCTGCAAAAGCGCGTTTCATAGGACTTACGCACGCGCTACGAAAAAGAGAGGGTTAGGAACTGAAAGATAATTTCTGGGTATATCTAGGCAACTCTTCCGGAATGCCTATATAATTGAATGTATTCTACATTAGAGGCAAGCATGGAGGACATTCAATCAGTGACTATCAGCATCGG